>Ga0315284_10000100_pt1 | contig 117977 bp, 106 predicted proteins | sample YL17G09_16_MG_FD_203696 | JGI IMG/M metagenome (GOLD analysis project Ga0315284, IMG submission 203696) | Sediment microbial communities from Yellowstone Lake, YNP, Wyoming, USA - YL17G09_16 | ecosystem: Environmental > Aquatic > Freshwater > Lake > Sediment | place: USA: Wyoming | collected... | reverse complement strand
TTAAAGCAGCATCTACGGCTGCGGTAGCGGCTGACCCTGCGGGTGTCGTCGCTCTCTCCCCTAACTCCCCGCTCCCTGCCGGAACAAATACACTTGGTAAGGTAGACCAGGGTGTCGCAGCGGCCCTTTCTGGAGGGTGGCCGGTCAAGGTTACAGACGGCACCAACACGATGCCCACAGGGGATGTCGTTGCTCGTGCGATCTTCGAGAAGATCACGGACGGGACGAACACCGCCGCCGTCAAAGCCGCATCAACGGCTGCTGTGGCTGCCGACCCTTCTCTGGTGGTCGCCTTTTCTCCGAACTCGCCTGTACCCACCGGGTCCAATACGATCGGTGCCGTTACCGGCACGGCGGCAGACAACAGCACCAACTCGACCCTCAAGCTCCCGGTCCTCCCAGCCCGAGCGAACGCCGCAGCCCCGGCCTGGACCGAAGGAAATCAGGCCCCACTCTCCGTCCTTCTTGCGGGTCAACTCCGTACGGACAATACGAGTTGGCTTGGTTCGACAGCTCCTACGGTTGGTCAGAAGGCGATGGCGTCTTCGGTGCCGGTCGTCCTCGCGTCCGATCAGACGTCGATCAACACCAAGCTTAACTCCACCACCGCTGCTGTTACGCAGATAGTCAGTAGCGCTACAAATGTCACGTTGCTTGCCTCGAATACCGCGAGACGAGGGGCTTCTATCTACAATGATTCGGTGAAGAAGTTGTATGTGAAGCTTGGCGCGACCGCTTCGCTTACGAGTTACACGAAGCAACTCGACGTGGACGAGTACTGGGAGATCCCATTTGGGTACACGGGGCAGATCGACGGTCTTTGGACTCTCGCGAACGGTAACGCCTACGTGACGGAGCTGACATGAGCCGCTCTACCGTCCTTCTATACGACGCGAATGGGGTCCCTCTTGTTGTTGGGCAGGCGGCGATGGCTGCCTCGCTTCCGGTGGCCATTGCGTCGAACCAATCGACGCTTCCGACGCAGGATGTAGATCGAACCGCTACCGGAAACCTCACGGCGGCAGCCCAGACCGTGGCTGTGGTTGGGGCTGGAGACGGTAACGTCGGCCTTCAGATCACCGGTACTTGGGTAGCCACGCTCCAGTTCGAGGGGACCATCGACGGAACCAACTGGTTCGCGATGAACGCGCACGCGATCGGAACGACCGCGTCGTTGATCACGTCCGCGACTGCCAACGGCCAGTGGCGCTTGATGTCTGGAGGCTGTGCCCAAGTTCGTGTTCGATGCAGCGCCTTTACGAGCGGCACGGCGGTGGTCACGCTCGTGGCGAGCCAGGCGACTACGGCCTCGAACGCAGCCGTGACGTCTTGGTTCGGCTCGGCCGGTCCGACAGTTGGCCAGAAGCCGCTGTCGAATTCAATCCCCGTCTGCCTGCCGACCGACCAGACGGCCATCTTGGTCACGTTCACCGGCACGCGTACGGGCGTCGTCAGCTCGATCATCGCACTCGGTGGTTCGACATCAGGCACGTTGCAGGTCATGAGAGCCACTGTCTACACCGAGCCAGCATCGGCGGCTCAGCGCTCGGTATCTTCGTCGAGTGCCAGCGACACTGCGGCAGGCACGGGCGCCCGAACGATCAAGATCACGTACTACGACAACACGGGTGCAGGGCCGCTTACAGAAGATGTCACGCTCAACGGCACTACGGCTGTCAACACCGTCGCGACGAACATCCGATTCATCGAATCCATTGCTGTATTGACGGTCGGCTCGGGTGGAGCCAATGTCGGAACGATCACCCTCTTCGGTTCGACGGCCGGAGGTGGAGGTACCGTAGGAACGATCGGCATCGGTAACATTCTCACGGCCGTGGGCGACAACAGGACGCTGTGGGCGCATCATTACGTAGCCACAGCATTCACAGCAAGCCTGGCGACCCTTGTTGTCGGAGCCCAGTCCGGCGGCTCCGGAACGTCCGCCCGATTCTTTGTCCGAGCTGCCATGCCGCTCGTGACGAACACGGTGGAATTGATCGTTGGTGATGTGCTTCTAGTTCAGGGGGCGTTCACTCGGCAGTTCCAATTTTATCCGCTTGTCGCAGGTTTCGCGCGGCTCACGGCGTATTGCATTCCTGCTGTCAACAACGCGACGGTGAGCGTCTCGTTCGACTATTCGGAGAGCTGATGATTTCGTTGGGCGATACACCGCAGCGTTCGGGGACTTGGCTTGAGTTCAAGCCTATGATCGCTAGTAAGTCCCTTCAGCCGCAGTATGTAGACGACGGTGTCACGTACTTTATCTACGGCTATGACTTGCCGGAGGTGTTGACCTGTACGATCTGGAAAGGAACCGTTCCGGCAACCGTCATCAACGGAGGGTACTCGCAGGCGCAGAATGACTCCGACAAGAGCGACTTCGAGACGAACTACAAGCCGTATGCGAACGCTCCGATTGTGCCTGGTAGCTTCACAGACCCCCGGTTCATCCGGAGGTTTGGTAACTTGACAGCAACGTCTACGGCAGAAGTTCTTCTGAGTGCGCGTGCCTACGTCGAACAGTCGAGTGAAGCACAGCGAGCCGTAGTGTCTTCGAGCATTCAGGACAAGTCGACCGGGACCGGAGCCAAGGCCGTTCGCATTACGTATTTGACCAGCAACTACGTTTTGAAGACTGAAGATGTGGTTCTGAACGGGACGACCAAGGTGAATACGGTCGCGACCGATATCCGATTCATCGAAAAGTTTCAGGTCATCCAGGGCGCTGCGGCGGCTGGAGCAATCCAGATTCTGGACAGCACAGGCGGAGGCGGATCAGAGTTCTGCGGGATTGGTACGGGAACCTTCGACGCCTTCTTGTGCCACCACTACGTGCCTGTTGGAAGAAGCGGTTTCGTGTACTCCTGGAGCGCGAGCATCGACGATGAAACGAAGTTCAAGCTCATGGGCCGAACGACCTACGGGGCCAACGTTGTGGATGAAAACTGGGACCTGGTTAATTTGCTAGGTATCACTCCGCCGTCTTATCTGGACTTCTACAAGAAGTTGGAAGCGGTCCCTTTTGGGGAGAAGGCGTATATCCGGATGACCGTGGTACCCAATCAAGCTACTTCAACGATCATTCGTGGCAGCTTGATCGTGTGGGAGAAGTAGATGGCGCACACGCGTGATGAAGTCTTGGCGTTGGTTCAGGTGGAGTACCCTGACGCGCATGACGTATCCGAGGTCCATCCTGGTTCCGATCGTGAGTGGTGGGTGGTAGCGGGAGATCAATCTACTTTCGCTTTTGCCTGGTTCGACGAAGCGGACGCCTTTAACGTCCGCCCCTACAAGCCTTGAGGTCGTTATGAAGAAGCTTCTGAGTTTGTGCTCTCTCCTTGTTGTTGCTTGCGCTGGAAGACCCGCGCCTCCAGTTCCAGTCCCGCCGCCTGTCACTACAGCTCCGGTGATGGATGCGAGTGCTCCGGCGCCCCAAGTTCTTGGGGTTGCTTCGACATGCACAACACCGGCGCAGCTCATCACGGACCTGACTGCTGCCAGTCAAGCAACGAGCATCAGCCTCTCAGGGGTGACTCCACTCAACTGTCCGGAAGTGGGGATGGTCCAGACGTGGGCTGGCGGGAAGTTGATCTTCAGCGACTCCCCGGAGAAGCCTTCAGTACGCGGGAAGCTGTACGAGGACGGCACGCTCGGAGCCACTACAGGTACGGATTACAATCGGATCTTCGCCTACCACGTCAACGGTAAGACGTCCGGCAAGATGAAGTTCACCGTGCTCCTCAAGAACACCGGCACGGAGACCGGTGCCCTCACCCTTCAAAAGAAGGGGGTTGCAGGCCCAACCAACAGCTACCTCTATGCGGGCAAGGTTGCTTTCGAGCGATGGCTCAACTCTGTGACAGGAGCGGCGACGAACGTGCCGGCGGGTTCGAGCGTTCAACTCGACACTGCCTTCGAGACGGCAGCCGTGAAGGATTACCTGATGCACGGCATTTGGGATTACAGCTTCGACCAACCCCACAAGGTCATGATCTGCGCTTTGGACGAATCAGATGTGGCTCTCACAGTGTGCCCTCCCCTAGCGGTTTCAGTTCGCGATCCGAGTCATCAACGAGGTACGTTTCCGAACGCTGACAAAGTGTACGATACAGCTTCGGGGGTTGTGATCGACACGGCAAATGGGATCCAGCAGTTCCCTCTCGCCGGAAACACCCCCAATGATTCGAATGCAGTCGGAGTCGATGTGACGGACGGGAGCGCACAGACCATCGCGGGCAACTACGGCGTGTTGTACAAGATCCATCTAAACACCTCGGCTACTGACGGGAAAAAGCTCGGTTTCCTACTCAATCCCCGAGGTGGAGCGTGGGGTGGTGCCCTCTGGACGGGGCCCGGCATCACACCGGGTGGGAAGTTCTTGATTCCGCCGACGACAACGTCATTGGGAGACAACACCAAGGGAGCGGTCGAAGGCAAATACACCCCCGGTGCAGCCTTTACTGCGTGGGCGCAGTTTATGCCTACCGGGGGCTCGGCTTTCCCCTTACGATTCGTGGCTGTACCCCATTGAGGAACTAGTTCACCTACGCGAGCCAGGCGGGCGTCGGCTCTCGGGTGCGGGTCCGAGACCGGCACCGGCCTGGGCAACCCGTCCTGGACGGGGTCGGCGGGTGCGAAGGCCACGATGGAAACGGCCCATTCAGCCGTTTCTGCGGCCTTCGTGGCGGCTCCGAGCACGAACATGAGCTTCCGGGGGCAGTGCATCGATGCCTATGCCTCCTACTCGCTGATGACCTGAACGGTTTCCGGGGAGTGCGGGCAGTTCTTAGCGGGACGTTCGCACTTTCCTTTTATGGGCCCTCTCCGACGAGGTTCTTCACGCCCGAGAGGAAGCAACGATGCTGAGACTCATCCACGCACAGACGGTCGCTGGGGGCATCCTCGTCGACGACATCGACGACGGACTCCCGAACAAGGAAGTTCACCGCCTTGGCAGCACGGCAGATCCGAAGGCTTACGAGCGGGATGGCTACGCCAACAAGGCGAAGCAGTCTTGCTACGTTCCTCGGTCTCAGGTCAACTCCGGCTTCCCTCTGGTTCAGGGGTACATCAACCTGAACCAGACCCCGAAAGTGGCCTTCTCTGCGGGCAAGGGGAAGATCCAGAAGCTCCAGACGGCGGGTCTCGTCACGGTCGTCAGCATGACAGCGGCGCAGATCGCTGCCCCTGTTGTGACCCTGTCGGACCTCGGGACTCCGGGTGCGGGTGATCTCACCCTCACGGGAACGACCTTCCTGTCGATCGCGCCTGACGTCACGAGCGTCATCATCACCGGTACGGGTGCGATCACCCTCACCTCGGCACAGATCATCACGGGTGGCGGCACCGTCGGCGCGACGTCGATCTTCATCCCCGCAGCGCTCATTCCGGGCGTTGCCTTGGTCACTTCGTTCGCGAAGGTCCAGGCAAACGAGAAGAACTCCAACGCTCTCGTTCTCACGTAAAGGGGCGAACGTGGCGTGCGGTACAGACTCCTCCCATGGATCGTGGAACAAGAAGGCGAAGACTTCCAGCACATCGAACGTCGCTGGCGGCCTACGAACCTTCTCATGGTCCAACAGGTACGAGGGCTCCTCCAGGACATGTCGTCCAGGTATGAGCATCTCGTGGCTGCCCAAGAGGAGATCCAAACACTTGACCGGGCGGACAAGTTCATTGGGTACCTGCACAGGATGCGCCTCTGGCTTCGCCAGGCGAGCTTCAAGTGGAAGGCCGACCAGCTCGCATTCGTCCAAGCAGTTTCCGGATTTTACTCGGATTACGGAGCCGTCCTTCGGCTCCTCAAGATCGACCAGGCGAGAGGTCGATTCGTCGAACCAGGAACCGAAGGGTTGAAAGGAGTCTGAAAATGCGCGTCGGAATCATTCGTGGGGATCTGCCAGGCCCCCTCTTCATGGCGGACCTGGAGCCTACATCACAGACCAACTTCCCCACGGAGCCAGCGGGACAGACCCGGTACGTGAGCCGTCCTGACGTGACAAAAGTTACGGCTGCGATGAAGGCGAACGCTGGGGCGGGTTTCTCGTCAACGGCGAACATCGCAACGCCGGTGACCATCAACGGCGGCAACCAAACGCTCCGGGCCCGGATTTCAGGGGCGCCCACCGCGTTCTCGGTGATCCTGATCCCTGTGGGCGTGTACGCCACCCTCGCGGCCCTCGTTGCGGCTGCGAACCCGGTCCTCCTCCTCAGCGGGATGGCCTTGGAGGTCAACCCCGCAAATGCGGCCAGGTTGGTCCTCTACAGCCTCACGTTTGGGGTGGGGAGCTACATCGAGATCGACACCGTAGCCAACGGCTCGACGTTCAACGGGGTCACGGCTGGCAGCTTCGGAGCAGGCGGCGGCACCTTTACGGTCCCGGCTGCGACGACGTTCATCACGGCGACCCTTCCCGTGGCTGGTCCCCTCGATGTCCGAGCGACGACGGTTCGGACCCAGCTCGGACCGGCCCCGACGGACGCTCAGGTGGCCGCTCTGGCCGATTCGATCGCGCCAAAGTTCGTCGATACGGATGTGACCAACAAGAGCTTCGAGGTCGGGAACCTTCGCGGATACCTCTCCGCGACCTACACGCCCGATCCGACTCGCATGCCCCCGCTCGCCTTGGGTCCGGCGCTCACGGTTGTCCAGGACGACGGTAACACCGTTTTCACGGCTCCTGTCCCCAACATCACGGGTGCGGCCCACAACGTTCCCAACGCAGGTGACATCACCATCACGGGTGTGGGCCTCGGCAATGCCGAGTACTTCAACACGTCGGTGGTGCACATCACGAACCCGACCACGAACGCCTTCGTTCGTCTTCAGCAGAGGGCCATCGCTGCCACGCTCTCGGGCGGTACCCAAGGGTCCGTTACGGCGACGTCGATCGTCATCCCTGCCTCGCTCCTCGCGGGCCTCGGCCTCGCGGCTGGCAACAAGGCCCAGGTTCAGTTCACGAGCCTCGCCTCCAACGTCTTCACGACGACCTGAGCGGGCCCCAACGGGGCAGCTCCAGATGTAAATCCAGATACCAAATGTAAACAGACGGGCGCAACTTTGAGGCCCAAAGATGAGGATCGAAATGACGAACCGAAATGGAAACACGTTCAAGTCGGGCGAGTTCAAGACGCCCGACTTGTACTTCGCCGCCTACCTGCAAACGGCAGGCGTCGAAATGAAGCGCACCGACCGGGAGAGCGGTCGGGTCTATTTCGTGTTCGACTCGACGATCGCCAACATCGAGGAACTCAAAGTCGCCTGGTTCAACAACACAGGCAAGGTCGCCGCGCAGCCTTACGCACACAACGTGAAGAGCCTGAAAAGTATCTGCCATATGGGGTAAACATTTGCCATATGCGACACTTGGCAACTCCGCAACCCAGATCGTTTCAAGGCTCAGATGTATAAGAGCCGGTTCAACATCGACTTCAACGCCATGTGGGCTGGTCAAGACGGCCTTTGTGCCTCTTGCGGCGTCCCCATGCAAGAGGGAGGGAAAGACCCTCCCTCTGTTTGCGTCGACCATGACCGAGCCTGTTGTCCCAGCTTGAAGTCCTGCGGCAAATGCGTTCGGGGGCTCATCCACAGGAACTGCAACCTGGTTCTTGGGTACGCCAAAGATAATCTGACCATTCTTCGGTGTGCGATCGAGTACCTGGAGCGGTGGGGGCAGCGGCAACAGCTCATGTGATCGTTCGGACGCGGTTCCTTTTATAGCGCCCCTTAGGGCGAAAGAAGGAGTCTGAACGATGGCCGCCAAAAACCAAGTACTCGCCAACTCGCTGCTCAGCGCTGTTCTCCGCAACATCGCGTACACGTCCCCCTCCGGGGTCTTCGCGGGCCTCTTCACGACGGCTCCGACGCCGGTGACGACGGGTACCGAGGTCACGACGGGTGGTGGCACGCTCTACAACCGCGTTGCCGTGACGTTCGGCGCCCCGGTTGCGGGTGTCTGCCAGAACTCGGGTGCGGTGACCTTCCCGATCGCGGGCGCTCCGTGGGGTACGGTCGTGGCTGTGGCGATCTGCGACCTCATCACTCCGGGCGGTGGCAATGAGCTGTACTTCGGCAACCTCACCGTCTCCAAGGTGGTTGGCACCGGGGATCAGGTCTCGTTCGCGATCGGAGCCCTGAGCGTCACCGAGCAGTGAAACCCTGGGTTCTACCTCTGTAAACGAAGGAGACCCAGGAGATGGCTGCTAAATCTCAGTTCCTCAATCAGTCGGTGCTCAACGCCGTGCTCAGGAACGTGTCGTACACGTCCCCGGCCACGGTGTATTGCGCACTCAACACCACGACTTCGACGCCCACCGTGCCGGGCACCGAAGACGCGGACGCGAACTACGCCCGTATCGCTACGACCTTTGCGGCCCCATCGGGCAGTAGCGTCTCCAATTCGGGGGTGCTGAACTTCTACGGGGCAGGTCGTGCGGCGAGTTCGGCAACGATCGTCGAAGCGGCGATCTATGACGCGCTCGCTGCGGGCAACGAACTCTACTACGGGTCCCTTGCGGTTGCGAAGCTCGTCGGTACGGGCGACACGGCAAGCTTCTCGGCTTCGTCTTTGACGGTCACCGAAAGCTGAGGGGGTAAGCCGTGCCTAACCAGGATCTCGGGTCACTCACAATGCTCGGCGCGGCCTCGATGCCGGCCCCTACGTTGGGGCTATTCGAATACCTCGCGTCGAGCATGCTGGCGGATTCATCGACCAGTGCGGGCCTCACGGCGAGCTATGCTGTGTCGGCTGCACCTCAAGGTGACTCTTCGCTTGCCTCGAATGCGGCGCTCCTCCTGGCGGTCCAGGCGGGGATGGTCGGTGACTCCTCGGGTACGATCGCAGGGGCCGTGAGTTACGCCGAGGCTGCCTCGCTCTTGGCAGACTCGTCGATGACGGCAGACGCCTTCGAGTTCGACGCCGAGACCTTGGATATCACGGCCGATTCGACCTTCGTGTCGAACCTCTCGGTCCTCCGTGGGTTCCTCGCACAACTTTCAGGCAATTCGGTGTTCTTCATCGATCCCGCTGGGGTCGTGGTGACCAAGATCACCAAGGGACCGCCGATCCCCGCAACAGCCAAGCCTCCGACAGTGCCGCAGCTACGGGTCACGCCTCCGGCACCTGGGGCCCCGTCGTACTCCGTGAGTACGAGCCCGCCGCGACGCACACCCAGATGAAATGAGGATCCAATGGCCGTGATCGAACTCAGCGCAGTGATTCAAGGGACGTCTTCGACAATCGTGGGGAGCCAGTTGGCTATGGCTCTCGCAGCAACGCTTCGTGGCCGTTCTTCCAGCCTCACTCCAGGGTCGGCGCAGCAGCCCCCTCAGGAGCCGGAGAAGCCCAAGAACGAGCAGGGTTGATCCATGGCGACGACACGCGGCCGTATCGTTCAAGCGAACCAGGCGGTCCTGGACCAAGTTGACTTCTTTCAGTCAGACGGGTTCACGCGCGTCACGGGTCTCACGGCGAGCATCCTGATCTCCCAAATCTTCTTCAACAACCTGCTCCAGCCGTGGCCCCTCATCTCAGGCCTTGGGGTTACCGACGCCCAGGTGGTTTCAGGGAAAATCTACTTCAACGAGATTCCTGGGAGTCCGGGCTTCTACGCCGTGCGCTTCCGACCGAACGCCGTGGGCTTCTGGCGGAATCTTCTGACCTACACGGCGGGTACGCAAATTTCGGCTCAGGACTTCGACGTTGTATCCGGCCAGCCCGGTGGCGACGGCGGGTTGAGCGCTTCTTTCATCAAGCCTGGAGAGAACTGCTGACCTTTCGGCCACGAAATCCTTTTATCAAACATCGCTCTTGAGCTGTCGATGCCCAAAACCTACTACCTCGATGGACAAGTCATCAACGCAGCTTTGCGGGGGGTGCCCTTTGTGCCCCCCGTGGCGTCGTACATCGCGTTGTTCATTGTGTCCCCAACCAAGTCTGGTGGTGGCATCGAGGTGACGGGTGGGTCGTACAGCCGGCAGCTCATCACCTGGACGGCACCTGTGAACGGGCAGTCGTCCAACACGGGGGACATCATCTTCCCTGTCGCTACGGTCGCGTGGGGAACCATCACGTCCTACGCGTTGCTGGACGCCCCTGTTGCGGGGAACATTCTCTACTTCGCTGACTTGAACGCCCCTCGGCTGGTTCAGATCAACGACCAGGTCAAGTTTCCCACGGGCCAACTCCAGGTCATCGAGGATTAAGTGGCGAACGCACTCTACGACTTTGGACGCCAAGGGTACCTGGACGGGTCGCTCAACTGGCTTACGGATGATGTACGGGCGATCCTCGTCGACACCGGGTTGTACACGCCCAACCTCGCGGCGGACCAGTTCTTGGTCACCATCCCGGTTGGGGCTCGCATCTCCGTATCGGGATCGCTCACGACCAAGACGGCCACGGCAGGTGTTGCCGACGCTGATGACGTTTCCTTCACGGCCGTTGCAGGGCCGACAGTCGAAGCCATCGTGCTCTACAGGCACACGGGAGTGGACGCCACGGCCCGCCTCATCGCCTACATCGACGCGGCTACGGGTCTTCCGTTTCTCCCTTCTGGCGGCAACGTCGCCATCCAATGGGACAACGGGTCGAACAAGATTTTCAAGTTGTGATCAATCTATAAGCCCACTCGGGTGTGAACCCGGACGGCCATATCTATAAGCCCACTCGGGTGTGAACCCGGACGGCCATCTCACTCAACATACCCGTTCGGACCCGGACTCCGATTGAACTTCGAGAGGAACTCCCATGTCTGGTGACCAAATCAACACGAACGGAACTCTCGGCGCCGATGCGAAGATCGAGGCCAACAGTGCAGAGCATCTTGGTCAGCGCATCCGGCACTTCTACGCGGTCGAGTGCTACGGCCCGGACGGGTCGCTCAAGTGGCAGGACAACTTCGAGAACCTCGTTACGACGGCGGGTCTCAACAAGTACCTCGATGCGACCCTGAAGACCGGCCTCACGACTCCGGCCTGGTTCGTCGGGCTCATCACCGGCCCTGGGGCTGGCAACACCTACGCGGCTGCGGACATCATGTCCTCGCACGCGGGCTGGGCCGAGAACGTCACCTACTCGAACGGCACTCGTCCGGCGTGGACCCCTGGCACGATCGCTACGGGATCGGTGGACAACTCAGCCTCGAAGGCGATCTTCAACGTCAACGGCACTGCCACCATCGCGGGCTGCTTCATGGTCGACAACTCGACCAAGAGCGGCACCACGGGCACCCTTCTTGGGGAGGGCAACTTCACCGGCGGCGATCGTCTCGTCCAGTCGGGCGACACCCTCAACGTGACGGTGACGGCAACGCAGAGCTGATCGTCGATGTCCTTCTATTCTTTGGCTCAGCGCACTACGGCCACGACGGTCAACACACCGTCGTGGGAGATCCGTAGTGCTGCGACCAACAAGCCTCGCGTCATCGAGGTGGGACTCTCGCAAAACACCGCCGTGGCAGGTGTTTATGGGTTGGGTCGTCCGGGGTCTATTGGGGTCACTCCGACAACACCCCAAACATTCGTCAGAGAGGGTGATGCAGGTGCTCCCACGGGACTGACGACGGCAGCAGTGGCATGGGGCACCGCTCCGACGTCACCGACGAACTTCGACCGTCGTGCATCGCCCGCTGGCACGATCGGGGCCGGGGTCATCTGGACGTTCCCCCGTGGATTCGAGATGGCTGTCAGCAGCTCGATTGTCATTTGGCTTCTACAGACCTCCCCCGTCTTGGACGTGTGGGCTGTCCTCGACGAGTGAAGGAAAGAAGTTATGTCCCTCTACGGCCTCTCTCAACGCACCACTGCCACGGCGGCTGCTTCCGCATCGTGGGAGGTCCGCTCCGCTGCGACCAACAAGCCGAAGATCATGGAGGTAGGGATCTCGCAGAGCGCCGCCACGGCGGGCGTCTTCGGATTCGGCCGACCCGCCGCGATCGGCGTCACACCCACGGCCCCTCAGAACTTCGTGGCTGAGGGTGATGCAGGCGCACCTACGTCGCTCTCCACGGCAGCGGTGGCTTGGGGTACGGGTCCAACGGTCCCCACGAACTTCAACCGCCGCGTGTCGTGCCCCGCCTCCATCGGAGCTGGGGTCATCTGGACATTCCCTCGTGGGTTCGACCTCGCGGTCACCAACAGCTCCGTCGTCTGGATTCTCGCAACCGCCCCCGTCTGTGACGTGTGGGCTGTCGTGGATGAGTGAGAGGTAGTGAATGGCGAAGCTCGACGGAGGCGACGGTAGGCAGATCACGGCGTGTATCACCATCAAGGTGTGGTCGGACGGTGCTATGTCCGTTGAAGGCCCCATCGAGGACACGGCTTGGTGTATCGCGGCTCTCGACAACGCCAAAGACTCCGTACGCAACCACAAGATGCGTCGGGACGCTGCGATCATCGTTCCTTCGTACGACCTCTCGATCCCCGATCCCCTTCACCCGTTGAATGGGACGAACGGATCCAAGTCATGAGCAGCTTTCAAGGTGGGGCCTCTTGGGGAGGTCTTGGTAACGGAGTTCTCGCTTCAACCGTGGACACCGCCATGCCTCCAGATTATTGCTGGAATTTCCGGGGGCGCCAAGCCTCCACTCCGTGGCAAGAGGGCCTTCTGTGGTCAGCTCCGCGCTTTAACGGTGGCACCAGTGCCCTGTTTGGCCAAGACGCTTCGGACGCCGGGGTTTGGAGCAGCGTCGATCGTGATTTCGGTTACGACGAAAGCGGCGGCCAGCAGCGCAAGAAGATCATCGGCACTTGCCGTGATGATACAGGTGCCGCACTTGGGAGTTGTTTGGTTCAGGGCTTCCGAACAAGCGACGACGCGGACGCGGGCACGATGACATGTGACTCCGGCGGTTACTTCGAGTTCTGCACTCAGTACACACAAGCGCACTACCTTGTGGCCTACAAGGCGGGTTCCCCTGATGTTGCAGGGACAACGGTGAACACTCTCGTTGGGGTGTGAGCTATGGTAGCGGCCGATGTCACCCTGAGACAAACAGGGCTAGACGGGCCGAATGATGTTCGGCTCTATCCTCTTGCTCAAGATGATGCGGGTGTCCTGAGTATCGTTCTGTTCTCGACGGCCACGCCGTTCGGACCGAACGATGTGTTGCTCTCGATTGTAACCCCATCAAAAATCAACCTCATCCCCACGCAGACCTTGGTGGGGACGTCGGCCTTGGTTCTTACCAATACGGCCGATGCGGTCGCCGATCAGCTCTTCGCGCAGACGGCTGCCGTTGCCCTAACGAACGCTCTCGACATCCCCGCGTCCCAGACGTTGGCGGTAACGGCTGCGGTTATCCTAGACGGGCAACGGGGTCTCTTTTACGACTTGACCTTTGGGGGTACGGCGGGCTGGACTACCTCGAACACGCTCGATGCGCTGGGGAGCCTCTCGCTACCCACGACGGCCGCCCTTGTCCAGACGAACCTTCTCGACGCTGCGGCATCCCAGGCCCTTGGGGTTACTGCGGACTGGACTACTTCGGACACGCTCGACGCTCAGGCCACCCAAACGTTGGCGGGGACGAGCGCTTTCGTTCCGACGAATGTTCTCGACGCTCAGGCGTCTCAAACTCTCGCTCAGACGGCTGCGGTCATCCTAGACGGGCAACGCGGCCTCTTCTACAGCGTGTCCTTTGGGAGCACTGCGGGCTGGACTACTTCGGACACGCTCGATGCGGCGGCGAACACAGCGTTCGCTTCACATCCTGATGCCATTGAAGGGGACACTTCAACCTTCAACCTCCTGAATTCTTTCAACGCGACGGCTGTTTGGTTCGCTACAAATACGGTCGACGCGCAAGGGGCTTTCACGCTCCCTTCAACGGGCGCCTTCGTTCCCTCGGACACCCTCACCGCGCAAGGGGCTTTCACGCTCCCCTCGACGGCTGCCTTCGTCACTTCGGACACGCTCGATGTTCAGGCCACCCAGACGTTGGCAGGGACGGCTGCCTTCGTCACTTCGGACACGCTCGACGCTCAGGCGTCTCAGACGTTGGCGGCAACGGCTGCGGTCATCCTAGACGGACAACGCGGCCTCTTCTACAGCGTCTCCTTTGGGGGTACTGCGGGTTGGACGGGGTCCGGTCAACTCGATGCGTTAGGCAGTCTCTCGCTACCCACGACGAGCGCTTTCGTCACCTCGGACACCCTCACCGCCCAAGCGTCTCAGACGTTGGGGGTGGTTGCTGGGTTCGTGTCTACCACACAATTGGACGCAGCAGCATCCACGCTGTTGAGCGCTCTGTCGACCGTAACTTCTACGGGGGGTCTCGTTTTCCAGGCAGCTTTCGTCTTCACTTCGGCGGCGGGCTTTGTTGCAGCTCGGTCGCTGAGCTTCGATAGCGCGTTGACCTTTGGTTCAACAGGGGTGTTGTCTCCGGCCTCCCAACTTGATGCTGCGGCGGCCACGGCATTTGCTTCGCACCCTGATGCCATTGAAGGGCAGACCTCAACCTTCAATCTCCTGAACTCGTTCGCGACGACGGCGGTTTGGTTCACAGACATCACGGTCGGCGTGTTCGCGTCGATCACGTTGAACCAGACGGGCGCCTTCGTTCCGACGGGCCAGCTCGACGCGCTCGGGAGCACCTTGTTGACCTCGGCGGGCGCTCTTGGGCTAACAAATAAGCTCGACGCGCTCGGTAACATCACGCTGAGCCAAACGAGTGCATGGGCGGGGGATACCGTAACCCCCCACCAGGTTTCGATGGCTCTAGGAGCCATCGGAGGGTTCACTGCGGCGGCAACTATAGGGGCTCAGGGCCAAACGACCCTGCTAGCGAGCGCGGGGTACGCAACGGCCGTTCAAGCTGACGTGCCTGTGTTCCTAGGGCTGCACCAGACAAGTACCTGGAGTGCGGGGCGGACGTTGGATATTTCCCCCGTCACGTCTTTCTCGGCCTCACCGGCGGTCTATTTTGACCTCGATACGCTCATCATCCCGGTCTCGATCATTTCGGGAGAGGTGTTCGGATCAGCTACTTTCTCGATGCTAATGTTTCCGTTGGGGGTGGTTTCCGCTCAAGCGTTCGGACAACCCACCCAAGAGTTCAACCTCACAGCCGCTTTGGTTGCACCCACGGGGATCCCGTCTAGCGAGTCGTTTGGCACCCCGACCCAGAGCTTCACCCTTAGCGATTTCGTGCACACCGTGACTTTCGTTGGAATTCCAACGAAAGAGACCTTCGGAGCCCCCGTGGTTGTTTATACGCCTGTGACTATGAAACCTATGGGGATCCCGTCTGGTGAATCGTTTGGTACGCCATCTCAAGCACGCATTCTGACTGCCTAGAAGGATTACTCCGTGTCCACCTGGATCCCCTCAGCCGAGGCCTTTGGTAACCCTTCCCAGGTTTTGATCCTGGGGGCTACCGGCGTTTCTTCTGCGGAAGCGTTTGGGTCGGCAACGATCACACATTCGAGCGTCACGCTCATTCAGCCGACAGGGGTGCCCAGCGGAGAGGCCTTCGGCACTCTCCACACGGCGTTTCTGCTCAAGCCTACGGGTGTCCTGACCCGAGAAGCCTTCGGCACGCCGGTCCTGAATACGACCGTCAACGTCATCCTTGCGTCAGGAACGACCTACGGGCACGGGCAGATCACCCTAGGCGAAGTTCTCTTGGCAGGCACGGTTACCAGCACCGGTAACCTCAATTCACCGTCGCCCACGATCATTCTCAACTTTGACCCCGTTATCTTCGGGCGCGGGCAGCTCATCTGGAACGGTCCAGATCAAGCCCGAGGGTTCGGCACCCTCGCCGCGTTCATGGAGATCATCCATATCCCGGCCCCCGCGTGCGCGACCTGCACGTGCCCGAAAACAGCCTTCCATTGGATGCAGGACTTCCAGAAGGGTGACCTAGGTATCTGCCTCACGGACAACTTCGGCAACCCGATCGGTCCGGTTATGGTCCAGTACACACTCTTCTGGGTCCAGAAGGGCTGTGTGCCGCATCAAGTGGGGTGTTGCGGTCGAAAACCCGTCTCAGCCGGGCTCGGTAAGTACTACATCACCGGAACTGCCGGGGAGGGTGGGCAGCCAGGCCTTTGGATTGCCCGCTGGCAGTTTCAAAAAAGCTTTGGTGCTCCGATCCAGGAGAGGGACGTGTGCTTCTTCGTCCAGGACGCGATTGCGGCTGGAGACAAGACCTTTAGGGTCTGCAAGTATGGGTGGGATTGACCATGGACTTGGCTCTCAAGGTGGCTCGGAGGTTTATCGCGGGGTGCTCATGCGAGCACACGGCTGTTGCCCCTGAGGGTTGGGAGGGTCCCATCAAGAAGATGAAGAAGGACGACGAGATCGACAACCCGTTCGCCCTCGCGTGGTGGATGAAGGGGGAGGGGTACAAACCTCACGCAAAGGAAGCTATGGATCCACTCGCCGAACGTGTCGCCCGTCGCTTCCTCGCTGAGACGCTGAAGGACCCCAAGTCCGTGGGGGACTTTCTCGCGGAGAACGTCCTGAAGTCGGGGCAGAAGGTTCGTGTCTGGACGGGGCGCGGCAAGGACGACTACCACGAGGGCACGGTCTCCAGCATCAAGCTGTGGCCCAAGCCTGGGGACAAGGCGTTCATCCGCGACAACCTCACGGGCAAGGTGAACCGCAAGGACGAGTACACGATCAAGTTCGATCGTGAGCCCGCGTACACGGGGGAGCCCCGTGAAGGCACCCTCATGGTCGAAGGGATGCGCGGCGGGGAAGGCATGCACGTCTCGTTCGGCAAGGCCAAGGGACGTGTCTACAAGTTGGCCCTCCTATGAGCGTTTCTTTCTTCCGTGGGCAGCAACTCGGGAGGAACGACCTCAACATCTTCCTCGTCAACGTCAATAGCACCCCATCCAACGCGTCGGAGATCAGCTACGGGCTCTTCGATTTCACGACGGGAGCAGAGGTCCTTGTTGGTCCTCCAAACAGGGTCCCTTCGAATCCAAGCGTAGGGGAGTACTTCGCGAGCGTCATCGTCCCGCTCGATGCCAATTTGGGTACCTACCGGGTTCGATGGACCTTCCGCGAAGTCGTCGGCGGCAACATTCAGCAGGTCGTTCAGGAGTTCGCTGTCATCGACAAGGTGAACCTGGCTACAGCCAGTGCCAGCTCCATCACGGGCGGGGCGTTGAACGCGACCCACATGGAGTTGGACCTCATGGCCCGACTCCGGATCCTACTTCGGGACAACAACCCGGACAGGAACTACCACTTCCGCCCGCCCACACACGAGGAGACCATCCAGCAATTTAGCCGGGTATTCGGCTACATCTGGGAGGACATCGAGCTACAGGAGTACCTCGAACGCTCCCTCGACATGATCATCGCGTCGCCTCCGCGAACGCCGTTCGGAAGCATCGACCAGATGGTGCAGTCGATGCCAGAGTGGCGCACGATGCTCCTCACCGGGGCGATGTCCCATGCCCTCCGAGCGCTCCAAATCAACTGGATTGCTGACGAGTTCGATTACTCGATCGGCGGGGTGTCACTCAGCATCGACAAGGCCAGCAAGTACGAGTCCGTGGCCAGCGCCCAGTCCGACCAGTTCGACAAGCAACTGGAGAAGGCCAAGCAGACGATCAACTTCGTGAAGGGCCTTCAGCAGCCCCGATTTGGGACTGGTATCCGTTCTGCCTTCGGTCCTTACGCGGGCCGAGGTGTGTTGAGTCCGCGTAAGTTCGTTGGCTTCTAACGGCTCGGTTCGCCGAGGAGGGTATACCATGTCGACAACATTGCCTCTGTTCGCCGCTATCCTCCCGCTCGAACCCGAGCCGGAGAAGATCAGCTTTGCCTTGGCCTTCGATTACGCGTCGACCCCAAGGGAGGGGGACCTCCCCCTTGTGAACGTGCTTCCGCGCGTCCTCATCAACGGCAAGCAAGTGGGTCTGATTTCCTCCCTGGAGATCAAGCTGAACGCAAACGAAGCGTTCCCTCAGGTCATCGTTCGCATCGGAGAGGACCTCACCAAAGAGATGGCCTCGGAATGTTCGGTGGACCTCAAGACCGCTGCGAAGAAGTACATTGCTGAGCTTCGTCGATTCCCCTTCATCCAGGTGGAGTCCCCGTTCCTCGAAGAGACAGATTCATCTGAGATGTCAACTATTTAGAACAAGCGCCACGACGAATTGAGAATCCTTCGGTGTGGCAGCTCCATCGGACGTGTCAGATGTCTCCTCGTATCCACCCGTGCGTGTGCAGCTTCACTTGCGAGACCTACCCGCAAATGAAGCACCATCGGAAGCAGTGCGTCCTCTGGCAGATGAGGGCAGCTCCGATGGATCTCATGATCGCCCGTCGCCGCAAAACGAGGCAGTCCCGTTCGGACGAGATGAGGGCCTTCGATCGATGCCCGGTATGCGAGAAGCGCTCGGATCACCATGAGGCGGACTGTCCCAATTCTGCCTGTGAGGCTGTACGTCGGGAGAGCATCGCGAAGCACAAGATCGATCCGGTGCTATGGGAGACCTTCCTCCGCCTCCTGGCAAAGAAGTACGAGGGTCGAGAATGAGAGACATCACATCGAGGGTGGTTGCTCGCTTCCTACGGCGGTCCGTTGGCCTTCCCGACGGTGCCCCGCCAGAGCGACTCCTCCACGACACGAAGAGGCTCTTAAGGGCGCTGAAGGCGGGGATTGTAAAACGCCTTCATGGAGCATCGGCGCACGAGCAACAAGTCCTGACGGAGCTACTCAAGGCTCTGGGGCAGTACGACCCCTCGAAGTCGCCCTCGGTCGCCTTTGAGAAAGAGTTCCAGTTCATCCTTGTCTTGGCGGCCAAGGAGTTGGACGCAGAGTTCGTGGACGATGCTGACGTTAGCGATCTCACCAAGCGTCTGAAAAGGCACCTCGGTGTAGGGTAGTCCATTTGTGAGGGCGCCCTTTTGGACAACGGCGTCAACGAGACTGCCTTTGGAGGATGAAAATGAGCACTGAATCGACACAGAAGAAGCTGACGCGTGAAGACCCGGTCGAGCCGGAGATCCTGGGCAGGCTCGGCGAGCTGGAGCAGGCTCGGAACCAAATCGGTGCAGAATTGCTCGACATCGAGCAAGCAAAGGTCCGATGCCTCGCGGCTGCGCACAAGGTTGACGAGCAGCGTCATCGCCTCTTCGAGAAGGTCCTCATGGATCGCGGTCTTCCTCCGAACTCGGTCGCCGAGGTCGATGCGCAGTCCGGCAGGCTCATCATTCATCGCGAAGGTGGTCCGCCCGGCTTCCCGGTTCAGCCGAACGGGACGGCTCAGGCAGCCCCGCAACCCCCGGCAGCAGCTCCGGCGGCAGCTCCGACATCGTAGCCTGAACTTCCCCTTATCCCTTTGCTGAAGGGGGAAGCAGCTCGATGCCCTACGCCACGAACCGAGATCGTACCGTCTCTGAGCTGGAGATCACAAGGGCCCCTTGGCCCTTGCCTCCGCTCAACGTGTTTCTGACGAGCGGGTTTGAGCCGGGCGTCTTCGACATCACGTGGGATGACCCGGCCATTCTCGGACCGAATGGCCGCTTCTGCGTTCTCGGCGTCAACATCTATCGCTCGTTCGACTCAGAGTTCGGCCCGTTCGAGCGGATCACGGAGCTGCTCTTGGGCTCCACGTTCTGGCGTGATCGCACCGACAACGAGCTGATCGTTGATGAGGATGTGACGACCCAGTTCGTCCTCAAGGGTGAATCCGGGGCGGCGGCCGGACAGGACACTCCTCGGTGGGTCTTCAAGACGCAACATTTTCCCATCGTCAAGGAGGGGTCCCAAGCGGTGAACGCAGATACCCCGGACGATGTGCGGGTTTACATCGACGGCGTTGAAGTCAAAGTTCTACGGGTCTACGGCTTCACAGGTGAGGTCGAGATCGATCCGTTCATCTACGCCAACATCGCGACCCAGAAGCTCGACCCTTCCCTAGTTCCGGGGCCTGATAGCCAGGTCACGTGTACGTATCGTCGCAACCGCTCGCTCCTCAAGACGGACCTCGTACAGCGTGTGTTCTATCGCTTGACGACGGTGGGCGTCCCCAAGGATGCCGACCTCTCCGTCGTCCAGTGCCAGGACTTTGTTGAGACCCCCCTCGAACGAGCGACCGCATGCCATTCGTATGAAGTCGAAAAACTCGACTTCATGTGGCGGGAGGCGGTCCGTCGCAACCGTTGGATCTTGGAACAAGGTGGGGAACGGGTGCGCCTGTTCCTGAAGAAGCACGTGGGTCTTCCCTGCCCGTGCGTTCCGGACGATTATCACAAGCAGAGCATCAACGATTGCACCATCTGCTTCGGGACAAGCATCATCGGTGGCTACGAGGGCCCCTACGAAGCCATTGTGGCCCCTGACGATGCCGAGAAGCGGATCACCCAGAAGGACATCGGGCGGACGGTCGAGCACACGTACGAGGTCTGGACGGGCCCTGCGCCCATCCTTTCCCACCGGGACTTCCTCGTGAAGCTGAATGGGGACCGCTATTCGGTTGGCGCGGTCAGGTTCCCAAGTAACCGGGGTATGGTGCTCCAGCAGCACTTCAACATCGGTCACATCGACGAGAAGGATATCCGGTACAAGGTCCCTGTCACGAACCCCACGAAGTTCGCGGCTGACCAGTTCGGCCCGCTAGGTCCCGAGCAGGAGGCTGAGGCGAACCCCACGGACAAGCCCAACATCCCTGAGGAACGCCAGCTCAGGGGCCGCTCGAAGGTCTGGGAGAACATCGAGTACTAAAATGCCCGCTATGATCGCCACTTCAATTTACTTGAAGCCTCTCATTCCGACAGCTCTCGCGGGGATGAGCTTCGATCGTGTCCTCCGTAGGCTACAGCGTGACCTTCTCAAGCGCCTCAAGGCCAAGCTTCAGCAGACGGTGTTCTCGGATCGGGCCAAGAAGGCTCTCGCGAGGTCGATGCGGATCGAAGTGCATCCTTCTAGCCTTCGTGTGACTACGAACCACCCGGCCTTTTTCCCTCTCGTCGACGGGCAGGCCAAGGGGCAGATGACGTGGCTCACGAAGGCCAAACGACCCATCCCCATCATCACGGATACGGGGAAGCTCATTTTCCGCAATGCTACCGCCAAGTCCATGGCGAACGGCTCGTGGATCCACCCAGGACGTAAGCCCTCGGACTTCGTTTCTAAGGCGAAGTCTGAAGCGCGTAAGTTCTTGAAGGGCAAGCTCGTGGCCGAAGTCCGTAAGCAGATCCGCGCCGGACTTCAAAGCGCCGCGAGGGCCCGGTGAGCGGAGACGTGAGGGTTCTCGGGCTCGTGGCCGGTACGCATGTCCTGGAAGACATCGGGATGGACGTGCCGTACGGGGTGACAGTTTCGATCTCTGCTGAGAAGGCGGCCCGGTCGAAGGATCTCCACCGGGCCATCAGCCAACGGTGCATCTTTGCGCTCCCTAGCCACCCCTCAGGTCCGGCGGTTTTCCAGCAAAACCAGCCTCAACAGGTCGGGGACGGCGTTCTGTTGGAGCGGATCCGAGCGCTGGAGGAAGAGAAGCGCCTGCTTCAGATGGCAATCCTCCAGTCGAATGAGGCTCAACAGCAGAAGTTCGACGCGATCCTCGCGGCTATCCAGGCTCAGGCGACGGTTCAACGGGTTGTCCACGTCAATGGCAACGGCGGCAACGTGACGCCTTCTCGCCATGAGGTGGCAGACGGGGAAGCCCCCACGTTCATCCCTTCGGAAATCCACCCGAAAGACGCCGAATCCCGCATCGAGTCACAGAAGGACTCGGCCGGTGCCTCAGGTGTTTCGGACGCTGCGGAACGGCTGCGTAAAATGCGTCAGGGCAGCGGCTCCCAATAAAGTTCTTGCGTGGCGCTCGTGTGAGAGAAGGAGAACGTCGAACATGCACCCCCGCCAAATCGAACTCTTGGGAGCAGCTCAGAGTCTCACCGAGAAGACCGCTGCGAAGAAGCAAACCGAGGAGAAGAAGCGGTCAGGTCCCGTGCTTCTGTGGAAATACACGGATCCCGACGGCAACAACTTCTACCTCGAAGCCAAGAAGACGACAGTGAAGTCACCCTTCAGCGGAAAGTCCTTCACTGCACGTCCCGAGCGACACACGCCCGCTCAGGTCGGCAAGGAAATGAAGGACGAGCAGAAAACGAAGACGGCAACCGAGCACGATCCCTGGAAGGCGTGAGTCCCCCATGCCCAACGAGCGCAAATCGGAGGAGCTACAGCCCCTTCCAGTGAAGGACCCGTACTCGGGGCTCCACTCCGAATCAGTCTACGCCATGTGGCATGATCCCATGACGTACGACCACATGAAGATGGGTCCCCCGTACTTGCCCGAACTTAAGGTTCGTATGGCGAGCACGGACCGGGATTCCGTTCGTGCGCTCGTCAAGCGAGAGGCGCAAACCTCGCCCGTTGATCAGATTCTCTCTCATCTGATCGGGGAGTACCAAGGGCTCCCGATGGCCGAGCTGGGGGCCCTCCTCGCGTGCCTTCGGGCAGCGGCGATGGTCCACCAGACGCACCACTGGCAAACACGTGGGCTCACGTTTTACGGCGACCACCTCCTCTACATGCGGCTCTACGAGGAGTCGTCTTCGTTCGTCGATCAAGTCGCGGAGCGTGCCGTGGGCGCAGGCAGCCACCTTCTCGTTCACCCCGTCATCCAGACGGCGCAGATCCAGGCTCTCGTGAAGCACTTCTGCGGGGACATCCTCACGGATCCCAGCCCCGACGCTTACGCCCTCGTGAGTCTCACGTGCGAGGCACGCCTCCTCACGGCACTCAACGGCGTGTACGGGATGTTGGAACAGAAGGGTCAGCTCTCGAACGGCACGGACAACCTCCTTCAAGGGGTGGCCGACAAGCACGAGGAGTTCGTCTACCTGCTCAAGCAGCGCTGTCTCACGAAGGTCAGCTACGATCGCCGTTCATCGGCCAAATGAAACCCAAATCAGATGTGGAGGGTCCCGTTGGGACCCAAGATGAAGAGAGGATGAAAATGGCCAAGTCAGATCGTGCTGCGTACAAGTCGGGGGTGGGTCTCGACATCGGGACTATGAATATTGTTTCGGCTCGCCAGATCGGCGACAAGATCGAAACGAACCGCATCCGGGATGCGTTTCTCGACCTCGACTCAGATGCCAAGAAGACGCTCCGTCTCTCGAAGGTGGACTACATCGAGAAGGACGGGAACCTGATTGTCATCGGGGACTCGGCCCTCAACATGGCGAACCTCTTCAAGCGAGAGGTGCGTCGGCCACTCTCACGAGGCGTGATCTCGGCGGGTGAAATCGACGCCCAGCAGATCCTCAGCTTGCTCGTCAAGCACGTTCTAGGGGACCCTGGCACCCCAGGTGAGCACTGCTTCTACAGCGTGCCGGCAGCTCCCATCGACGACGAGAACCAGGACATCATCTACCACACCGAGGTCTTCCGCAAGATCCTCACCGAACACAACTACGCGGCCCACCCTCAAAACGAGGCGATGGCGATCATCTACAGCCAGTGCGCCAAGGAGAACTTCTCCGGGCTCGCCGTGAGCTTTGGCTCCGGTATGTGCAACATCGCTCTCGCCTATCAGACGGTGAAGGGGATGGACTTCTCGGTGGCTCGTGGTGGTGACTGGATTGACTCCCATGCGGCGAAGGCCACGGGGTCCACGGCATCTCGCATGTGCTCCCTCAAGGAGAAGGGTGTCGACCTCGCGAACACGGCGGGAGATCGCGATGCAGAAGCCATCGCGCTCTACATCCGGGCTCTCATCAAGTACTGTCTGGAGAACATCGCCATTCAGTTCCGCAAGGTGCAGAGCACGCTCAACCTACCGGAGCCCATCCCCTTCGTTGTCTCCGGCGGCACGAGTCGCGCAGGCGGCTTCATGGCGGTCTTCGAGGAAGAGTTCGAGGCCGTGAAGAAGAAGGGGTTCCCGATTCAGATCAGTGAAGTCCGAGCGGCCAAGGATCCCATGACCGCCGTAGCGGAGGGTCTCCTCGTGCTTGCAATGGAGGAGCACGCGGACTGAAGCATGTACTTCTACCTCGCGCAAGCGCTCAAGCGGCGTCTAATTCTGGAGCTGAAGGATAGCTTCTCGAAGCACCCCATCTACGAGAAGATCGTCCCGTTCATCCAGAACAAGTACGCCTTTACCGAGCGACCCCAATTCGGGATTGTCGTGAAGGGTTCGAGCGCCAACAAGGTGAGCTTGGCCGCCGACAACTTCCTAGGGACCATTGAAAGTCACGTCATGCTCGCCTTCGTGGGGGAGGCGGCCTACCCCATCGAATGGATCCGAGAAGACCTCGCTGCTGTTCAAGCGAACAACGACAAGATGCCGATCCCGTCAGGCATCTACTACCTCGAAGTCCTATCGGTTCCCACAACCGCTCAGGGTCAGGGGATGTTTGCGATCGATCCCCTCATCGAAGTCACGGACGAAGCCGTGCTTGTCTTCGCGACGGGCATCGAGCAGGAGGCTCAACTTCAACAGCGCCCGACGAAGGGGACTCTCCGACTTTGGGAGAACCGCCGGTTTCTGCTCACCGAGGGCACGCATTTCACGGTTGATTACCTCACCGGCGCCATCGAGCTACTTCAACGGTTCAGCCCCAACTCGATCCTCACGGCGGACTACTTCTACCCGGCAGATTCGATCGGGCCGGTCCCCTTCGTCTGGAACACGGCGGACTTCAAGACTCTCCCCGGCATCGTGATGGCTTTCGGGAAGCGGGCACGGGTAGGGGACAAGATCGCCATCCGAGTCTACCCGGATAGGGTTGAGGCGGCGAACGCTATCGGTGGTCGCTTCGACTTGAGCTTCGAGTTCGACGTCATCGCCCAAGACTCGATCCAGATGGAAGAGATTGCCGATCTCATCATCATGTACTTGTGGGGTCAAAAGCGCCCGGTCCTTTCGAGCGAAGGTATCGAACTCACCGACATCTCGATGGGTGGTGAGTCCGAGGAGACCTACGACGAGACGGCGGACACCTACTACTACAATGCCTCGATGACGGCGCAGCTCCAGGCGGACTGGGAAATTCACATCCCGCTGCCCCTGACGATCAGCCGAGTGGTCGCGAACACGAAGCAACAGGACCTCACGACGACCCCCACGTCTTTGGACACGGGTACGACCATCATTGGGGACGTCAAGAGCAAGCTCTTTTTCGCTACGAATCCTGTTCTTGCAGGCCGTAACAGTGCCTTCGAACGAATCAGATAAAATGAGGGATCCCAATGCCGCTGTACGCTTTTGAGTGCCAAGAGTGCCTCGTCCGCTTCGAGAGGACCCTCAAAATGGGGGACCACACGACCCATCCGTGCCCGTCTTGTAAGGACGATGCGCCTCGGATCCTCGACCAACAGGGGTTCGGGTTCGGGTTCGCGGCCTCTGCTAGTGCCGCTCCGGCCAACACTGGCGTCCACGCGGATGACTATCCGACGGCCGACAGGGCGGTCGGGAAGAGTGCCGAGTCGCGGTGGGAAGTCATCTCCGATCGTGAAAAAGTGAAGGGCGAGGCTAGAAAACAGGGGGAAACCCACGCTCTCATCCGTCACACCGGGCCCGGTTTCATCGATTATGAGCCGATGTCGGATGTGGGGCGGAATGCTCGTCGGAAGCTCGCAAAGGCCGCTGTTGACGCCGCTAAGGTGGCTCGACAGGGAGAAGTGAAGCCGCCTCGATAATGTTTCGTTCGTAAGGGCAGGTAGACGCCCAGGCTCTACTTGGCGCCATTAAGATCAGAATCGAATCACACCGTACGGTTTTCCTCTACTCGGCATGCCGAGTCAGATCCGAACGCAGATCGAATCAAGTCTAATTTCCCTGAGGAGATCCGCCAATGGCGTTGGGTCCGTTCATTACCTACGTACCGCCCGGTGTTTACACACGGACGCTCACTGAAACGAACGCCTCGAACCTCGTGGCAGGGCTTCGAATCCCCGTTCTCATTGGCGTAGGCCAGGAAGAGCTGGAGCAGGACGACCTGGAGTTGGTCCGTGGCAGTAGTTCTACTGTCGACCAGCAGATCGTCAGCGAAGATGTGTCGTTGGAGTGGGTGGTCAACGCGACCAACCCCAACAACCTCATCCTCGGCGCTCAAGACGGGACCCTCACTCAGTTGAGGGTGCGGAACTACCCGATCGTCGACGGTCAGGGGTTCGGCCGCGTCACCAACGACACGCGCACGGTCACCGTGACGGTCAACGGGACGCCGGTTGCTCTCGGCGGGGTGCAGGGCCAGAAGGGCCTTGTTACGCTCCAGGTGCCGACGCAGCCCACCGACGTCGTTCGGATCACCTACTTCTTCCATCGCGGCGACACCGCGTTCACGGATGATGTCTCGTCTCAGGTGGAGTCGCTCAACGCGTTCCTCATCACGCCAGGCGTCGAACCGTTCAACATCACGTCGGGCACGAACGATCAGTTCATCCTCACGGTGAACTCGATCTCGGCGACGATCACTCTGCCTCCGGGAGCGCTCACGGCAGCGGCCCTCAAGTCGGTCATCGACTCGGCCGCCGTCCCGAACCTCTCGACGTCGGTTTTCACCGACAATGCTGGGTTGAACCACATCCAGTTCACGACCCCGATCTCGCTCCTCGTCGGTTCGGGTTCGGCGAATGGACCCCTCGGCTTTTCGACCGGGGCCCACACGACCCGTAACCAGGCTTTTCGTGTCTTCCAGCGTCCGATCGTGGACGGTACGAGCGGCGGTATCACGACGACGGACCCCACGAAGGTCGTCGCCAAGGTCAACGGCACGCAAGTCGTCGTCCAGGCTGTCGATGGTGCCAACGGCATCGTGACCCTGCCCTTCGCCCCCGCACCAGGTTCGACGGTCACCCTCCAGTACTTCGCGAACACCTGGCAGGACACGTTCGACTACCTGCCGAACAGTCTCGTCACGACGGTCCTTCGGGCGGGTATCTCCCCCGGCCGCAACGACTACATCCAGGGTCAGGACTTCATCGTCTCGAACCCGACGCCCGATGTCAGCCTCATCAACTGGGGCACGGGTTTCGTGGTCGCGGCCTCGTCTACCTCTCCGGGTGCGACCCCGTTCGATGGATCAACGGGCTCTGGTGGGCAGATCACGTCGACCCTCGTGGACGACCAGTTCTACTTGAGTGCCTGTGTGCGTGTCACGGACACGACGACCATCCCGGCGACGGTCTCGAACACGGACTTCCTCCTTCCCGAAGTGCCGACGACCGGCAACGGGCGGAACACTCCGCTTGGCCTGCCGCTCTACCAGTCGGTCACCAACTCGCGGCAGGACCTCATCACGAACCGCCCGGACCTCATCGTGGTCCGTGTCGGTCGCACGCTCCGTGATGCCCTCGGTCGCCCCGCAGTGGCCGTCACTTCGGTGGATGGCGTCAACCGCCGTATCACCCTGAAGAACCCCGTCCCGCCGGATTGGAACGCCTACGCGACGTTCTACTACAACCGGATCGTCGACGACACGTTCATCTTCACGTGCACGGTCCCTGGGGCCGTGGGTGCGGGTCAGTACACGGTCTTCTCGTCCGTCCGCAACACGAATCTCTTCGAGGTTCAGTTCGGTGTCAAGACGGGCTTTGCTCAGATCGTCCAGTGGCCTCGCGGCGTGGAGCAGATCCCCGACGCCTTCCACACGGGCAACGGCACGCCGGTCAGCGAGATCGTCACGATCACGTTTGGCACCTCGGCAGCGACGAACGCGTCGTTCACGAACCGGGGCGCCGAACCCTACTCGTTCTTCTCACCGTTCTCGACCTCGTGGGTCACGAACGTCAACGGCGTCAACCAGACGACACTCCTTTCGCTGGCAGCCCAGGGCTATCTCGTTGGTGGACACGTGGCGGTCATCCAGACCGGCCCTGACACCGGCAAGATCACCGTTCCAGCCTCTCCGAACAACCAGCTCAACATCGCGATCGATGGGGTCACGATCGCTACGATCGCTCTCCCGGTGGGTAACCAATTCCCGACGGCGATCGTTGCGGCTATCAATGCCGGCATCGACGCCAACGCGACGTTCATCGGAACGGCTCCCAACAACCTCGCTCGGTTCGCTCAGATCGGCGGCGCTACCGGCGACGTCTTCTTCATCATCAAGTCCTACTCGACTCCGGCGGCACTCCCCGCAGGCTTCGATGCGGCTGCGACGGTGCGAATCAACCAGGGTACCGTCGAGAGCACTCTCGGGCTCCCCACATTCGCTCAGGTGGCGGGCACGCCCGGCGCGATCAACAAGCCGGCGACCCTCCTCGGTGGGCTTGCAGGTCCGTTCAATATCACGTCGGGTCTGAACGACCAGCTCAACGTCCGCCTGAACGGGACGGACTACCAGGTCATTCTCCCGGCCGGTGCGGCGGTCACGGCAGCAGCCGTGGTGGTGGCCATCAACCTCGTCCCAGGCCTTGCCGGCGTCGCCTCGGTGGGTACCCTCGCGAACGTCAACAAGGTCCGTCTCACTTCGACCACCAACGATGGCGGCTCCTCGCTGCTCATCCTCTTGGGGTCGGCGAACGCGGTTCTTGGGTATGTCCAGAACCAGCTCGCGTCCCAAACCAAGGTCACGGCTCAAGAAGTCGTCGATGAACTCATGGCTACGGCCGGTTTCATCACGGGCGCGGTTGCCTACGTTGATCCGCTCAACGGCAACAACTACATCACGTTCGAGTCCTTGACGACGGGCGCGGCCACGTCGAACATCGGCTTCTCGAACTCGGCGAACTCGGCGTTCAACCCGACGACAGGCATCGGCCTCGCGGTGGGTGTTGACGGCGACGTTGGTGAGGATCCGCAGAACAACTACACGGTCACGTCGACCTCGCCTCAGGGTTCGGCTGGTACGGGCATTCCCGGTCAGACGTACACGGATGCGAGGACGGGACTCCGGTTCTCGATTCTCCCGGCTTCGACGGGAAGCTACACGCCGACGGGCAACTTCACGCTCCTGATCTCCCCGACGTTCCACGTGAACCCGAGCGTTCCGCGTTACTCGATCGGCGGTCTGGAGACCATCGTGTCCAACACGGTGGGTGTCGGGATCAACGATACCTCGACGCTTCAGACGTTCAACCCTGGTGGAGTGGAGCCGGCGAACGGCGACTTCTACTTCGTGTCGTACCGCTTCTTGAAGCAGGACTTCTCGACGCGCATCTTCCAGCAGCTCAAGACGATCGAGGCGAACTTCGGCAAGACAGCCCCGGAAAACCGGGTCACTCTCGCAGCGTTCCTCGCGATCCTCAACGGCGCGGTGCTCGTCGGCATCAAGCAGGTCCTCAAGATTCCGAACACCAACCAGGCGTCGGATCAGAGCTTCAACGCGGCCATCGACGAACTGGCAACCCCGCTTCCTGGCAACGTGAAGCCGGACATCCTCGTCCCGCTCGCAACCAGCACGGCGGTCTACGCCCACCTCACGAACCACTGCGAAGTCCAGTCCAACATCCGCAATCAGTCGGAGCGGATTGGGTTCATTGGGTTCGCGTCGGGGACGTCGCCGACATCGGCGCAAACGGTGGCCAAGGGCCTCAACTCCAGCCGCATCGTCGCCTTCTACCCCGACAGCGCGGTGGTGACCCTCACGGACGAACTCGGTCAGTCCTTCGAGTCGCTCGTGGACGGCAGCTTCTTCGGAGCGGCCGTGGCGGGGGCAGTTGTGGCTCCTTCGGTGGACGTTGCGACGCCGTACACGCGCCGCCGCATCCAGGGCTTCACCCGCATTCCGAGGATCCTCGATCCGGTTGAGGCAAACCAGACGGCGGTGGCAGGCGTCACGCTCCTGGAGGACCTCGAACCCGTCGTCCGCATCCGTCAGGGGCTCACGACGAACATGTCGTCGATCCTCACCCGTCTTCCGACGGTCATCCAGATCGCTGACTTCGTCCAACAGCAGAGCCGAGCCATCCTCGACTCGTTCGTTGGTACGAAGTTCCTGGCGGCTCGTACCAACGAGGTCGTCGTCTCGATGACGGGGCTCTTCAGGAGCCTCGTCCAAGCGGAAATCGTCTCGGCCTTCACCGGGATGAGCGCGGCCATCGACCCCGATGATCCGACCATCCTCCGCTTCGAGGCGTTCTACTCGCCGGTCTTCCCGCTCCTCTACCTCGTCCTCACGTTCAACCTCCGCGCTCGCATCTGAGCAGGGGTAGGTAGTGCCCACCGAGGCCAATTTCGACTTCCCGATCGTTGAGCTGGAGGCAGACTCTCCGCAAGGCATTGGGAAGGTTGGCCTTTACGATTTCCTCATGGATGTGGGCAGCACGGGCATTCGCTTCGTGGCTGCCCTCCCTGGTCTTCTTCGGACATGGGGTCCCGAATTTACGTTGGCTGCTCAGAAGGCAGCGTATCTTCGGGCAGCATCGACCATCGCCCAGTGGGGGATCGTCAGCGGGGATACGTTCGGCTTTCTTGCCCAAGGGGCGGGGCTTTCGGATGCCGACCTCGCCTTGAGGTACAACGTCTCTCTTGCGACTGTCCAGGGGTGGATTGCGAACACCATCCCGGTTCCCCCATCCGTTTGGAGATGCCTGGCCTCGCTTGTGGGCAGCCTCGATGGCAGGGCGATTTCGGACTTCGCCCTCTCTCCGTCCAGCCTTCGCCCAAGGCTCATTCGGATCTTTCCGAACGCTCCGATGCCCTCGGCACCTCCTCAAAACACACCCCCTGCGTGTCCGCCCCCGCCACGTATCTGTTGATCCGGTGTAGAGAGGCGCGTGCCTCTCGATCCCGCTGTCGACTTCAAGGTTCACATCGAGCCGAATCTTCCGGCCATCATCCCTAACTCTGTTTCATTCGAGACGGGTGCAACACGGGAACAGGCGGCCGATCCCGATCTCTACGTCTACGAACACCACGGCAAAGGTTTTGGGGTTACGGACCCCGGTGCTCTCACGGCGTTCTTCGAGGACCTCATCCTCGGTCGTGCACTTCCGCTGTCGTTCGCGACGACGGGCATCCATGATGTCGATGTTCTCGTTGCGATAGCCCTGTTTCTGCAAAGGGACTTGGCGATCCACCCCGCCATGCCGGGCTTCATCGCGGCCGTGGACTTGGTCCATCGAAGAGGGTTGCCGGCGCTCGCTCACATTGACGCGGATCTGGCCCGCTTTTTGTGCATCCTGAGGGCCTACTTCCCTGAGAAGGGCCTCACCAAGCGGGAGTTCGGAGATCGCCTGACGACCTCCGTGGGGTGGGTTCGCGACTATGTGATGAACGGGCTTTTGCCGCACGCAGGATCGCCCTTGACCCCAATACGGGTCATCCAACCGGGGACCAATGGTTTCATACTAGGCGAAACGTTGGGCTCCCTCATCGACGGGTGGGTTGAGGCTTACCGTCAGGGGTACCTTAGGGGTCTGCTAGTGAGTCCCGACATCGATGGGCGACGGTTTATGCTCGGGTCTCGGAAAAGCGCCTACATCGCGTTCGACCTGCCGATGGCGGCAAGGCTCCTGAACCAGATGGAGGGGGCGATGGGCGAGCTTCCTGAGTGGAAAAGTGATGGGTTTTGGCTGGAAAGCCCTCCGGATGGGACGCTCATCCTGACTTCACACGTTGTCGAGGTCCTCATTCGGGTCTGAGAAGGAATCGTTAGTCCTTTCGTGACCGGTCTATTGCGACATGGGCCGGAAGACGCTCGTAACTCTAGGCACGGATGGGCTGAGTGACTTCGTGCATCTTTCGGATGGCACGAAGTACATGCTCGGAGCCGTTTCTCCGCTGCGATTCGTTGTCGAGACGGTTTCCGGCAGTCATGCGGTGAGGAGCGCCTTGGACACGTTTCTCGCCAAGGGTCACGCCATGTTCACGGCCGACTTGGATCGGATGTGGGAGCTACTCAAGCCAAAAAGGGCCCGCTGGTCGGCCCTCACGGATCCTCTTATTCCCTCGTCGGATCGAACCTCTTTTACACCAAGGCAGGGCATGACCATGGCAGACGATCAGTGGACCAAGGAAGCGATCACCAACCAGATCGCTCGCATCGAGGGCCAAATCTCGACCCTTCAGCAGCACGCGAAGGAAGCGTCTCCTGGGTCGATCTCGTCAGACATGATGAAGAACGACATCGAGGGTCTTCGGAGCCTCGTGGCGTTGCTTCGTCGTCCGTCTCCGTACGGCAATCAGAGCCAGAACGGGACGTATTACGGTCTCAAGGGCGCGTCGGGGGCCCCCTCGTACGAGCACTTCAAGGTCAACACCCAGTCCGCTGCGGACATCATCGCGAGTGTCGATGAGGCGAACACCAAGATCGACCAGCTCGTGACGGCGGGTCGACGGTTCGACGCCCCTCGCGCCAAGCAAGACCTCCACAGGATCGCCTCGAAGACGGCGGAGATCATGCAGAACGTCGATCTCGGTCAACCGTGGGTGCAAGGTGACCTCACGGAACTCGCGAAACAGGCCAGTGACATCCACGGTCTCTTCGCGAACGCGAAGGTCTGAAGAGGAGAAGGGGTTAAGCCATGCCGTCCAACGTCTCGACCGCCAACTACATTTACCGTATGGGGACGGCCCCGAACACAAGGGCCGCCGTCAGCCAGAAGAACAAAATCTACGGCTATGCGACGAACGCCCAGGGGTTCCAGCAGATCGGCGTGATCTCGGAATTCGGGTTCGACGAGAGCCGTACCATCGACCCGGTCCGTGGTGTCGGCTTCGGCGATCAGATCGCCGAGCTGGTTCCGTCTGTGACCGAGCCGATGACGCTCACGCTCAACAAGACGCTCCTCTACACGGCGAATCTGTTTCAGGTTCTCGGGTACAAGGGCGGCATCGACGGGCTCGCGCGAAGCCTCCGGCACCACCGCTGGCCGTTCGACATCAAGCAGGAACTCGTCTTCTCCGAGGTCGCGGTCCTCCAAGACCCCAACGGAACTGCGGTTCAAGCAAGGGTGACGACTGGGCCGACGGGTGCGGACAACCCGATCGTGACACCCAAGGCGCTCCTCACGTTCTTCGAGGGGTGCTGGCTCAACAGCTACTCGGCGTCGTTCACTGCCGATGCGGCCATGGTTGCTGAGAACGCGTCGGTCACCGTGACCGACATCATCGACGGCATCAGCCAGTACGGTGAGTTCATCGACACGGGCCTCGCGCCCACGTCGGCCAACGGCGGTCCGGGCAAGGGCTTCTCCCTCCGCTTCGCGAACAGCAGCAACAACAACACGTTGGGCCTGGCCTAACGCCATCTGATACGCGAACACCCCCACGGGTGGCGACGACTATCCAAATGTGAATGGCATCATATCGGACCATGATGGAGATTTCCGACAGCTCTGGGTTGCAAATCCGAACCCAAATGTAGATCGCCACTTCTCACATTCGATTCGTCGTCATCCTCGGGGTCAAATGAAACGAGGATGCAAATGGGAACGATCTCAGCGAAGAAGATCACAGACGCGCTCGCGAAGGCGAAGAACGTAGGGATCGTCGAAGAAGAGTTCACGCTCGACGACTGTTCACTCACACTCCGCAACCTTCGTCCTGACGAGTACACAGCCGTACTCCAGGAGTGCAAGGAGCTGGAGGAGCTGGACTACCTCTACGGCTATGAGAAGGGCCACGTGTCACGAGCGGTCGTTGAGATCAACGGCTTGAGCTTTCGTGACGTCGAATTCATCGAGGTCGAAGAAGAGGACGCTCAAAAGCCCGGCAAGACCAAGACGGTCAAGCTGGAGCTGCACGCCTACATCCGTAGGACGCTCCTCGACTCGTGGTCCAAAGAGGCGATCTTCACTGCGTACCGCAAGTTCGGTGACGTGGTGAAGAAGGCTGAGGACAAGGCGAAAGCTGGCATCACGTTCATCATCCCCGAGGAGTCTGCCGAGGACAAATTCCGTCGGGTGCTCGGGGAGCTGAAGGATATCGAGGACGAGATCCCATCGGTCCTCATTGACAAGGTCCTCGACGATTACGGCTTCATGAGGAAGTCGACGGCTGCTGAGATCAAGTCAGCCATGGAGAAGGCCGACAAGCTCGCTCGTGAGGCTGAGGCGGCAGCGGAGACGGAACAACCTCCGCCGGACGAGGAGGACTCTGGGACGCCCCCACCGGCCGCTACAGCCCCCGCTGCCCCTCCTCCGCCTCAGGCACCACCCCCCGCTGCCCCGCCCGTTGCAGCGGCACCTACGAGCGAGGACCTCATGGCTCGTCGACAGCCGCTCAATCGTGCGGCTATGCCGGTGGACCCTCACAACATTCAAGCGCGGTTGGCCCAAGCGCAGGCCCACCAGCCGCCTGCAACGACTCCTGGCGTGCTCACCAAGGCGGCTGAGTACGCCGCTCTGGAGACGGACGCCGGCCTTGCGGTTCACCCTGAGCTGACGAACCTCCCCGGCCCTGGGGAGGCGCCAATCCCCGTGTCGCCACCCCAACGGGAGGAAGTGGCCGAGTTGAGGGCGAGAGGCCAAGAGGCAGTCGACGCGAAGGCGTTTCATCAGATCGTCGAGAAGGGCCCGTCGGCAGGAATTAACCCACGTTACCGCCCACCTTCGAGGGCATAACGCATGGTGGCAGCCGCCGAATCGTACGCCGTTGAGCAAGAGAAGCTCTCCAAGCAATTGGAGGGTAATTCGGAAATCCACATCCAGGCCCCGAAGGAGCCTGAGGTCAACCCGGCTCTTTACCGGGATGTGGAGTCGATGCTCTTTAAGGGATTCCTTGCGCTCGCGGCGGAGATCAACGGCGTCACTTTCGTCTTCAAGAGCCTGAACCACCACGAATACGAGCTTCTCAACTTCGCGGGTAGTAGTCGAGGTTCCGCGTCCCAAAAGTTCTGGGACACGTTCCTCGCCTATGGGGTCTTCATGGTTGACGGGGTGAACATCCTTCCCGAGAGGGAGAAGTTCATCCCGAAGATCGCCGAGACGTTCGCGGAATTCCCGCTGGATGCGAGACTACGGGTCATCCGCCATCTCAGTGAGGTCAACCGGCGAGCCAACAACGCGGTGACCCTCACCGAGTGCTACATGATGGAGTCCTACTCCCGGTTCCGGTGGGCCCAACTCCGGGGCCTCGACCTGACGTCGGCAGCCGCGACGGGGTTGTACGGGACTGAACGCCTCGGGATGAATTGGTCGCAGTATGTGTGGCGGGCGCTCAACTACTACGAGGATCGAAACGAGGACGCTGAGCGTGAGTGGGAGAACGCCAAGTTCATCGGGTCCTGTATGGTCGGCAAAGGGATCTCGAAGGTCTATCAACAAGACACCGAGCGCCGACGGAAGGAACGAGACGAACGGCTCGCCAGGAAAGATCGTCTTCTACGGCAGGTCTACATGGGCGAGTCCGCTGACGACAAGGCACAGCAGCTTCAAGGCGCTGTCGTGGTGGCGGCACGTTCGGTCGATGAGTTGGCGGAGCAGTTGGGGGCGGACTTGCGCGGAGAGAAGGACTGGCACGACCAGGTTGTCGAGGCTCAAGAACAGCGTATACGCACCAACTTGCAAGGTCGGCGTGATCACTTGGAGCAGCTCGCTCAATCTCACGAGCAAGAGTTCGGCCGGAAGACGATCACGGGCGGCACCAACATCGCCGGGCTTTCAGCCATAGAAGTTCAAGAGCGAATTCTCCGCGCGAAGCAATTGGAGTTCCAGGCGGCAGCTCGCGGCATGGTTCATCCCGAACTGACGGATCCCAAGATGGGTGCCTTTATCGATAAGTGGGGTATGACCGATGCCGAGGTCAACTCCACTGTCTCCGAGACCAACAAGGATGTCTCCAACGTCATCCCTATCCCCATCCCTCCCAACGGCCCTCGTGGCACCCCATTCGGGAGGAAGTGAGTGAGTCATGCCTGGTGACAACGCGACTCCCGTAGTCCTGGATATGCACATTGCGCTCGACAACGTGCAAGCTCTAGCGGCTTCCAAAAAGTTCTCCTCACGTATCTCGAAGGATATGGGGATCATTCGGAAGACGTCAGGCCAACTGGACAAGCAGCTCCAGAATATGCACAAGAAGCTCGTCCCAGCAACGAAGCGTTGGGAAATGGCTACGGTACGTGTGAAGAAAGCTGAAGAGAAGCTTTCAAAAACGCACACGGGCATGGCTAGTCACATGCTCAAGCTACAAGCCCAATTGCGTGACGCCACCGACGAGGAGACGGCGGCTATTCAGAAGCAGATCGGCGTCTTCGAGAAGAAGATCGGGGTCATCGTCCGTGCCCAGAAGGCAGGACTGGAGGCCGCTAAAGCCACGGAGAAGAAGGAAGCAAACGCGAAGGAAGGTGACGAGGCCTACGAAAAGTTCACCGGCTATACCAAGAGCAAAGCCGGCGAGGATATGTTCGACGGATTCAAGGACGGTATCGAAGGCCTTCGCGCGAAGGACTTCGGGGGGATGATCAAGGGCCTCGCGGGTGGTATTGGTGCAGGGCTCAAAGGAGCGGGCGCTGGGATCACTCGGGGGGTAGAGAAGGGTGCTGCGGGTGGTGGCCCCATGGCAGGTATCTTCAAGACCATCGCTCCGATGATGAAGTCTATCGGACCCATACTCAACACGCTCGGCAAGATGGGTCCTCTGTTGGGTGCTGTCGCTTCGTCGGTTGTGAGTGTCGTTAAGATGTTCATCGACGCGGAAGCTGCTGCGAAGGACATGAACAAGGAGATTTTGGCGAGTGCGGGTAGTGGCGAGTTCTTGGGGCGCAATATGGGGAATGCCAAAGCAGCCGCGCAGGATCTTGGGAACACCCTCGGCCAAATTCGTGACGCCGCTACAAGCCTCGACAACTTGAAGTGGGGCATGACAAAAGAGACCCACACTGCGGTTATCGGTGCTCTGACGGCCGAAGGCGTGTCCTTGGGTAAGATCGAGCAGGAGTTCAAAGCGGTTGCGGGGGCCGCAAAAGAGGCCTCCGGGTACGCCAAGGATTGGGGGTCGATGGTTCAGATGTCCGTCGCCTACGGACGGTCGTTCGGCGTCAGCTTGAATGAAATCACAAGTCTCCAGGGCGAGATGATGAGCGAAATTGGGATGGGTTTGAACAGTGTTCAAGCCTCGTTCCAGTACATGGCTCAGGGGGCTGAGCAGTCGGGCATCGCGAGCAACAAGTTCTTTGGGATCATTCGCGGCATCTCCTCTGACATGTCCTTGTTCAACAACCGGATGCAGGATTCGGTCAAGTTGCTCACGCAAGTCGGCAAGGTGATGAGCCCTAGGAACGCTCAGAAATTTATGCAGACCATCATGGGCTTCACCAAGGGGATGGGGCTCATGGACCGTACTAAGTCCGTTCTTCTCGGGGGTGGTGCGAAGAAGGTGGGCGGGAAACTTCAGGAGGATCTCAATCGCAAGGTTGGAGGCCTGGCAGGGGACTTGGGCGGGGTCATGGGGGACGAGCTGAAGGATATTTTTAAGAACCCCAAGTTGAACCCAGGGTTGCGCCAGAAGAAACTCACGGAGTTCATGGCCAAGCACCAGGACAAGCTGTCCGGAGCCCAGAACGAAGCAATCCTCGATGCAGCGCGACAACAGGGCAAGTTGTCGAAGGGTGGTCTCGTTGACGTGGCATCCGCGCTCAAGGACGCGAGCCCGTTCGCCGTAATGGATCACCTGGACGATATCGGCCAGACCTTGTTCCGCAAGCCCATCGACCAACTGACAGACGTTGAGCGTCTCGCGGCGGAGCAGGCGGCAGGTATCAGCGAAGAGCTGCAAGACCAGATGGCCAAGCAGAAGCAGGGTGTCTTGCAGATGTCGCAAAACCTGGCGCAGAAGTTGGACTCCGGAGCCGCTTTGACCCAAGAGGAACAGAAGCTACTCGAACGGCTCAACCTCACGGGAACGGATCAGGAAAAGGCGGCGTACATTCGCGGTAAAGACGACAAAGAGGCTGCCCTGAGGGCGAGGGACGTCTGGGATGCGATGTCGGCTGACCAGAAGAAGGACCTAGAGAACTCTACCAAAACGATCGACTACCAAAAAGATATCGCAGGGTATCAATCCAGCGCTCTCGACAAGCTTGGGGTCATCATGGATTGGCTCCTGAACCAGATGTACAACGCCTTCATGGGTATCTGGGAGATCGTTGAGGACATTTGGGATACTCTGACAGTGGGGAACAGCGACGCTCGTGACACTGCAAAGGGGCAGATGCAGGTCGCGAAAACGGGTAACAAGGAGCTGATGGAGGCGGCCTCGAAGGGTAAGACGGGGGATCAGGTCAAGAAGGCCCTCATGGAGACCAGCCCCGCCAAAGAAATTGCTCGTGTGATGGGGGAGGAAGGTAAGAAAGAGCGGGAGGACCTGAAGAAAGCGAAGGCGGAGCTGGAGACCAAGAAGGCAGCCGCCAAGACCCCTGAAGCTGCTGCGTCATTCGACAAGCAGATTGAAGCCGCTCAGCGGGATATCGACGCCGCCGAGGCTAGGTTCAAGTCTGCTCATGACGCACAGTCCAAGATAATTGGCGCTGCGGGGAGTACAACAACTACATCCGAAGCCTTGGCGGACTTCGCGAAGAAGTACGACACAAAGGGGGCCGCTGATAAGAAGGCGGCGGAGGCCAAAAAGGCGGCAGAGGATGCCAAGAACGCGCCTCCTCCCGGTTTTATTGGCCCCCCCGATCCAAACAAGGGTCCCAAAGGATTCATCGGACCCCCCTCCCCAGTAGCCGGATCCGGGGCAAAGCCCGCCTCTGCTCAGGCACATGCAGCTCAGAAAGCAGCCGCCCCAGGTACCGCAGCAGCGGCAGCCCCCAAGGCTGGCGGGGCAGCACCCGTGGCAGCCGCGCCTGCCGCCGCCCCTCCTCCGAATCTAGCGATGGCTGGAGCCACCGCCGTCAAGAATTCGTCGGCTGCTGTGGGACTCAACGAGGAGCAACTCGCAGCCGCTACAGAGTCGGGTAATACGCTTGGAGACATCTACAAGGCCCTCCGTGTCAAGGGCGTCCGTATGGACTGGAAGTACGGGAAGGATGACGCTGTGTCGATCATCGAGAAGGGGGTTCTCGAAGGGAGCCGCCAGTCCCTCCTGGAGTACTTCGTCTACTCTGCGGATAAAGAGGGCACGATGAAAGCTCTCAAAGAGGGTAAGGGGGCGAAAGACATCGGGGCAGATGCCCTTAAGGCCGCAGGTCCCAAACAGCCAGGAAACGCAGCGGGAGGCGTTCCTATGCGCCCGGCTACCGGAGAGGTGTTCGCTTCGATCAAGCCCCTTTCGGAAGCCATCATCCCCCTCGACAAGCTCGGAGGTGGCGGGGGTGGGGCTGTCATTGAGCTTCGTACGACCGGGGACCTCACACGGTTCATCGACGCTCGGGTCATCGACGGGAACGTCAAGTTCAACAAGAACGCGAAGACGCGGTGACCGGTGGCGAGGATCAACTCTGCCAACCCTGACTTCGCCGCGTTGGACGTACCGTCCAACAAGCCGAACTACACCCATGGGTTGGAGAAGAGGCGATCCTTCATCCCGGTGGCGTTCCAGATCACGAGCCCCTTCGACAACAAGAGGGTCCTCCTCCCTCACGCTCTCGTCATGCACATCAACCCTCAAACGTGGTCAGAGACCCATAACAAAAAGGTCGAACGCATCCAGACACGTGGGGGTTGGGTCGAGCAGCACTGGGGGGACGATCTCACCGAGATCAGTGCGGACGGCTCTACGGGCGCGTTCATGAACATCTACACGGGCCTGACGAGCGTTCTCAGGCACCGGACGATCGCATGGGACAGGTACCGCGATCTCCACGACCTCTACCGAAACAACGGGTCTCTCTACGACCCCTTCGGCAACATTGTCCTCCAAGGGAACGTGATGCTCATGTACGACCGAGGGACGTACATCGGGTACTTCAACAAGTTCGACGTCGAGGAGACGGACGATCAACCCTTCGCCTTCAAGATGTCGTGGACCTTCAAGGTTCAGGAGGAGCTGATGAAGATCCCTGGGCTGGTGCAGGCTCCCTCTCAGCGAGGCCTCGTGGGTAACGCCCCCGCCTTCCAGCGCCAAAACGCGACCATCCCGAGGAGCACGCCGAACACAAATCTCGCGCAGACCAACGAGTTCAATGCTGCGGCAGCGCAGGCTCTTTCTGATTCGGCAAAGGCGCAAGCAGCGAAGGTGGCGGAGTAGGTCATGGCAAATTCACCGAACGCTACCAACCAGCCGGCGGCTACCAACCAGCCGATCAACGAGCAGATCGAAGCAGCGGCGGACTATTACGAGCCAGCGCTCTACGAGCTGCTCACGTTCTACTCCGCGCTACAGCTCCAGAACGATGAAGCGAGCGGGCAGTTCATCCCGCTCACCTCGGTCAAAGATAGGAGGCCAAGTGAGGTCAAGATTTTCGCAGTGGGGCTCATCCCCCCGTCGGCGAACATCTCCGGCCGCCTTCTTGATCGTTCGGCCACAGTCGCCACTTTGGAGGGCCCACCTAAGCAGCAGGGGGCGATCGACACCTCCGTGGATCAATCGGGTGTTAAGGGGACGGGCTCGGTTCCGATGGGACCTAAATCGTCTTCTGATCCGAACTTCTGGCCCCAGTTCGTGGCGATGAGCAATCGTCTTGGGTGTGAGGCTGACGCTCTCGCACAGGTGATCCAATCTGAAAGCGGGTTTCACCCAGATGCTATCGCATGGCGTGACAAGGATGGTAAGCAATGTGCGAGAGGTCTCCCTCCGTACAACCCCCAAGGAGATTCTTGTCAGCCCGTCGCTAAAGGGCTGAACCAACTCACCTTCGCGACAGCCGTAGGGGTGAAACAAAAAGACGGCACCTTCAAGCAGGGTTTGGGGATGTCCCCTGAAGAATGGGCCACTTACGAACAGCAATCAGATGTGCAGCAGTTGAAGTGGGTGGAGAAGTACATGCAGGGTGTTGGGGTGCGGGGTAAAACCGCTGCCCAAATTTACTGCTCGAATTTCGGGTCGTACAACAACCCCAACGGTTCGATGTATGATGGCAGCATCCCGAAGCAAGCGGCGGCGTACAAGGCCAACATCGGTCTCGATAAAGGAAAAAAAGGCTACATCACGCCAGACGACCTAGCGTCGAGCATGCGACCCTTGGCCCCCGGCCGTCTGGCCGCTATCAATGCAGCACGTTCAGGATTGGGTATGTCCGCGAAGGCCGTCCCTAAAATAGCGGGGGACGCACAAGCGGCGAATGCGTGGCAGGGGAATGGGTCCAATAACGCTGGCGAGGCGGCCAAGAACCTTGCTCAGACGTCGGGCAAGAACCTCAACCTGACCGGTCTCGGGAAGCAGTTCTTGGGTGCTCAGCTCGCGACGATCAAAGAGCTGCAAAGGCGGATCGACGATATCAAGAACACGCCTCCGCTCCGACTGCTCGTCAACCCGACGTCGTTCAAGAACGGGTTGGAGAAGATCCTCAACGATGGAAATTGGGGCCGTAACGGACCCATCGTTGAGCATTGGGGTGAACAGCAAGACAAGCTCGAAGCCTCAGGGAAGGTCGCAGCCTTCTACTCGCTCGATGCGGTCGGCGGCCCGAATCAAGAGGGCGATGCGGGAAACGGTCCCGGTCTCGGGCGAACAGCTCGGCAGTTCTCCGCGAGCTATCAGAACCTCTTGTCGCTTTGGTTGATCTACAAGAACAACGGAGGGATCTGGCTCTCCGACCTCACGGAAGCCGTTAGCACCAAGCCGAAGAGTCTTTACCTCTTGGGGTCTGTCTACATCTATTACGATGACATCCTTTACATCGGCTCGTTCGACAGCTTCAACCTCAACGAAGAAGAGGGCGTCCCCTTCTCTTTGACGTACGACTTCTCCTTCACGGTTCGGGCTTCGTTCCTCCTCGATCGCACGTCTGTTTCCCCGTTGGAGGCATCGCAAGGTACCCCGTACGGGGCATCGCAGTTCTTCCAGGGCCAGTTCCGGCCTCCGACGACGGGAAGTCCGACATCCCCCTTGTCTTCGACTCCGACCAACAACCCGCAGCCATCTCCGAACGTTGCTCTGCCTCCAGGTATTGCTGCCGATATTGCTGCTCAACGTGGTAGTTCTACGGGCTCCCGAGGGGGCGCATAATGGCCAGAAGCCCGTTCTCAGGGACTTTCCAGCCGAACGCTCGTCCGACGGTCGTGACGGCCCCGGATGCGTTGGTCTACATCAACGGCGAGGCGGAGGTCATCGGTTGCCCGCAGTGCAACCGCTTCTTCGACTTCAACAAATACATCACGTCGGTCCAGGTCGATCTGAGCATCGACAGCGTTCCGGGCAGTGCCTCATTGAGTCTCTCGGTGCCGAGGCACACGATCGACGACTTCTACTTTGACGGCAACCCCGTCATCACTCCCATGATGGAGGTCGAAATCTTCGCCAAGGGGTACTACCTCGTCGAAGGGCTCCCCCAGTACTACCCGATCTTTTGGGGCGTCGTTACGGAGGTCTCCGACGACTACTCCAGCGGCGAGCATACGGTCAGTATCCACTGCGCAGACATCCTGAAGTGGTGGGAACTGTGCAAGATGAACATCAACCCTGCCTATACGGCGCCCAAGGGGCAGCAAGGGTCGAGCATCTTCGGCAACGTCTACTTCGGAATGAACCCCTACGACGTGATCTGGAGCCTCGCGCTCCAATCGTACGGGGACGTCCTGGTCGGCACCGGCTCGCTTGTTTCGCTCGTCAAAGAGCAAAGTCAACGGCCCACGTTCGACGCCGCCCTGTCCGATCTCATGCTGTACTGGGAGCAGCGCTTCTCGCGCGTCCGGTCGAATCTCCTCCTCTACGGAACGAACGGGGTTGCGGTTCGTGGTGATTCGCTCAACCAGGAATACAGTCGTGTTGGGAACACCGGGACCGCCGAGAAGCCGAGCCATTTCGCTTCGGCCGCCGTGCGTAACGCCAATGGTGGTGCCGATGGCGGCCAGATGGTCTTCGACCCTACCGACCCCGGAGTGGTGGCGTTCCGTACGCAGTTCCAACAAGCGGGACAGATCAACCTTTGGCAGACGGAATACCAGACGAAGTTGGAGCTTGCGCATGCGGCGAAAGAAGCTGCCGGCTTCGAGTTCTACATGGACGTCGATGGTACGATCGTCTTCAAGCCGCCGTTCTACAACCTGGACATCCTCGCCAACAAGCCGGTGAGTTGGATCCAGGACATCGACATTATCGAATGGGGACTCTCCGAATCGGAGTCCGAGGTCGTCACGCAAGTCGTGATGCAGGGATCCATGTACGGGGCCACGGATTACGGCCTCGATGAAAGCTTGACTCCGTTCACCTCGGTCACCGACTACCACTTGCTCCGGAAGTACGGCTGGCGTTCCCAGAATTACAACTCCGAGTTCCTCGGTGACCCCCAGCTCATGTTTTACCATGGGATGGATGTCATGGATCGCTTGAACGCGCGTCGGCACCGGGGGAACGTGACCATCCCTCTCCGTCCTGAGCTGCGTCTCGGGTTCCCTATCTACCTCGCCCCCAAAGATCAGATGTGGTACGTCTCGGGGATCTCGCACAACATCGCCTTTGGCGGTCGGGCGTCCACGACGCTCACGCTCACGGCAAAGCGGTCGAAGTTCATTGCACCCAAAGGCATCGGGACGATCAATCTGACCGGATTTAAGGGGACTACTCCATCTCCCGCCCAGATCAGCAAAAACGTCAAACTATCGTTCCCGTATACCTCAAAGCAACTCTCCAAGGGGGCTCAATTCAAGCTGAAAGTTGGAGGCGCGGCCACGCTCCCTCCGACTCAGGCTGCAATTGATGGTGCCTCTACGGGTGGAGACAACCCCTACGATCCTCTCGTCCTCCGGCACCCCAAAACAGGACGCATCGTCGGATACCCCAACGTTGTCATGGCCTACACGCGGCCATTCGCCCCTGCGAATGAAGGTATCAAAGAAGCTGCCGGAGAGAAAACCAAACCAAACCCCCAAGCCTCTAAGGCATCGGCCGGTAGGGCCAAAGCTGTTGCCGCACAAGGTGAGGCAGAGCTAACCAGGTTCACGACGACGGCAACCGACAGGCTCAAAGAGAAGCATTTGACGAATCGGTACCAGTACGGGTTGAACTCGGCTGGTGTGTACATCTACGCGCATGACAACTCGATGGATGGTGCGGGCGTCATCGGGGAGATCCTCACCCTTCCCACGGCGAACGTGACGATCGATCCACCGGACACGGCCAAGAACATCACCCTCCGGGGTAAGACCAGCATGATCCGTCCGGTGTCGGATGAGCGAGGCTTCGAGGTCATCGGTCACTTCCGCTATGGGCGCCGGGTCTCTCTCAGAGACGGGCGCCTCGTCCTCACGGGGAACGTCAACGACAAGACCAACATCGACCTGCAACTCGCTCTGTCCGGCGGCCTTTTTGAGACACTCGCGGCCCAATCGCAAGGGCTTACTACAATTCAATCAGCGTATCCGAACCCCGCGACGTCGTTGGCAACGCTTTCTCCTGAGGATCAACAGACGGCAGGTATCATCACGAACCCGGAGACTAAGGCGGTCAAGTTTACCGACGTCGGTGACACCTTCGTCGATACGGCACCTCTGGGGTCGCCTGCTCAGAAGGGCACCGCTGCGAGCGTAGAGGCGGGGCAGCTCTCTCGTGCGCTCACGCTCGCGGAGCTTACGATCAAAGAGGCGTACAGTCAGAAGCAAGGCGGTGATGACTGCCCCTGCGTGATCGGTCGGGCGGACTTGGCCTTCATCAACGTGGGCTACCAGGTGAAGATCCTCAACACGTCGTCCTCCGACACCACTGGCCTTTACGGCCAAAACTTCGTCAATTCAGAAGGGAAACCCCAAGAACTCGGACCTATTACCGCAGGCGCGTCCCAATCACTGGACGGGACGATCTCTGGTACTCAAGCCGCTATTGAAATACTGGGCGATCAGCGTTCGGAAGCGATCCTACAAGCTTCTAAGGTATTCACGGACCCCAAGTCCACCAACGCTGACAAAATGAGGGCGGACAACGAGGTCAAGGACCTTCAACGTCGAATTGACTTGGCCCAAAAGGATAACACTGAGGCCAAAGCGAAGCGGAGTGCGTTGACGAGAGAGTCCACCACCAGTGGGACGGGGGGCCCCGCCGTGAAAAGGCCTGAGCTTCAAGATCGGGTCGAGACATTCCTCACCGATCTCTACATGAAGCTCGATGGCCCTCATCAAACGTACGAGCACGCTATCCGTGGTGACCTTCGACCCGGCGGGGCTGGGCCCAACGGCACCAACCCCGATGTTGAGTTCGAACCGCCTGCACCATCGGAGTTTGCGCCTCCGTTTTCGGCTCCCGCTCGCTTTGCCGTCGGAGACCCGAATGCCATCGCCCTTCAGGCGAGCACGGCAACCGACGATCTCTCCAAGGCCTGGAGTGACTTCGGGAGTAAGCTGAAGGGGAACGCGGAGAAGGCGGGGCTTAACCAAGAGATCGCGAACGACAAGAGAGACTTGACCCGTCTCCAGAAACAGCGAGCTGAGTTGCAAGCATCGGTTGATGCCCACTCGGCAGTCATCCCGAGTCCGCAGAGTCGGATCAACGCACTCGACGCTGACATCCGACGGTTGCAGCAGGAGATCGCCAACGATCAGGCGAAGCTGAACACTATTAAGTAACCGAGGCGCAATGAACAGCGGCATCCCCAAGTACGCCTCCGGGCATCATATCGGCAAAGAGTTCGTTGCCGGGGGGGATCCTTATGGCCTGAAGATAGGGCTCATCACACGCGTCGATGAGCTGATGATGAAGGCGGACGTGAAGATCATCACCGGCGGTGGTGGTGACCGCCACGAGATCGATCTCACCCAGGCGATGACGGGCCCCCGTAGCTTTTGGGGGGGCATACCTGAAGTCAACTCGGTGGTCATCATCGGGTACCGTCGAAGGCACAAGAATCTCCACGAGGCGGTGATCCTCGGTTACCTCCCTGTCGGCAACCGCATTGCGCTCAAGTTTGATCCTCTCACCCCGGACGACCCCACCAACGTCGACGCTGAGGACAAGGAACTCTTCGAGGCGATCTTCGGCGGGACGATCCGTTACAAGCGACTGAAGATCCGTCCTGGCAACGTCGGTGGGATGTCCTCGGAGGGGTCGGAGCTAGTGCTCTCCAAGGACATCCGCATGGTTAATCGTGCGGGCGACCTCTTCGAGCTTCGAGACGCTGAGCGGGCGATCGTCGCGCAGTCGATCCACCGGGTTGAGAACGAGGCGGGTGTCCTTCGCCTCTCTGGTCCTGTTCGCCGAGGCGGGCTCTTCCTTCCCTCCGACATCTTCCGCAAGGATGGCGTGACCCTCAAGGATGCGGCGGCCCCCGAACGCTACTTCGGGCGAACGATCCTCAAACGCTTCACGAACGCGTCGGCTCAAGTCCTCAACGTTTTCAACGACACAACGTCCTTCCCGCCTGTCACGTACTCGAACGGGAGGCGGGTTTCGTACCCAGTCACAACACCCGCTGTGAATTTCGAGGACCCGGACACGGGGGGTGGCTCCGAGCCCTTTACCGAGTGGCGCATGGAGATGCTCCACTCGACCGATTGCGTTCAGGAGGTCCGCGAAGAAATCGACGGGCTGCTGATGGACCGCAAGCCGCTCTACATCGAGCACGTCATGGGCACGGTCGTCGGTAACGACACGTCGAACGAGACGGGGCTGAGGCAATACGGCAAGGTCCTACGTCCCAAGGTCTTCGATGACTTTGAATCGACCCGTCCCGGCATCTTCGCTCTCGAAGAATGTCCACGTGCTCCGACGGACGATCTCGAATCGACCACGACGGCGGGTGCCTACCTATTTCGTATGAACCCCCCACCTCAAGTCGGTGGCGCTACGGACAACAGCGTTTTCGCGGTGGCGGTCTCGAAACAGGGGAAGCTCTTCGTCAACATCCCTGGGTCGAGGGTCGAGCGTTACCCCTCAGGGACCAAGAACGTCTCCGCTGAAGTGAACATGGATGGCGCCCTGAAAATGCGCTGTGGGGCCGCTACCCCGGATGGCATCGCGCTTCACCTCACGCTTGAAGGTGGCGCGGTCTTTGACTTCCGTGGCGGTGCTGCGGGTAAGGGCTTGGAATTCCGAAGCCACTCATCGATGAACTTCTCTACCGTCGGTCCTCAGGACACGGAGAGTGATGGCTTCGCGTGGACCGAGGACCACCAGGGCAACAAGTACGTCGCGACCTCGGGTGACATCGTTCAGAACGTCGGCGGCGGTAAGGCCACAACGGTCAACGGATCGTACGCCATTATGAGTGATCGCTGGAACTTGAACGCTCACTCGGGCGCCTCTCAAAACGTTGGGCAGATGGACTTCATGTGCTCGGGCAAGAGCCAGTACCAGTACGCCTTGGCCGTCCTGGAGACCATCGTGTTGGGCGGAAAAGTCTCGACGATTCTTGCGGGAGGCCTGATCGAGAATCTCCTCGCGGGGGCACGTTCGATCGTCGTGGCAGCCGGGGCGATGTCTACAGCAGTTGCGGCTGGAGGTTACGCGGTCACGGTTGGAGCCGGTGGCATCACGATGACGGCTGGGGCCGGAGCCGTGGCTATCACTGCCGGGGCCGGCGCAGTCGCCATCACGGGGGGCCTTGCTGTTGCAATCACGGCAGGTCTTGCGATCAACCTGACGTCTCCCGTAGCGGTCATCCTGACCTCTCTTCAGGTGCTTGTTGGCGGGCCTGCTGCCGTCCTTGGTGTAGCTCGGGGAGCCCCGATAATGCCTCCTGGTACGCCAAGCTTGTGTTGGATCACTGCCCTCCCCCTTATGGGCTCTGCCACCTTCCGAAGTCTACTTTAACTTCGCACGCCTGATGCCCCTCAATCCTTCAGCTCTTACGCCGCTTATCGCGGTCAACCTCATCTCGACGCTTCAAATTGGGACCGGGATGCCCAAACTCGCGCTCGGTATCGCGACGGGTGTGTGCACCTTTTTCGGCACGTTCGCGAAGGTCACCTCGATCGATACAGGTTCCCTTGGGGCTGGGAACACGACCGCACCCCTCATCGTGCCGCCTCCACTGCTGTACTCGTCGATCCTCGTGGGTTACGCCTCGATGGGCATTCTCGGGCCAATGGCACCGCTGAATGCGCTTGGTGTAGCCAACGGGATTGCCGCCGGACTCGCTGCTCTCGCTATCGTGCAAGTCGTTCATCCGGGCATCGGGCTTGGGACCGGGCTCATGCGTGTCGTAGGTAGCTCGGCTGTTCCTGCGATGATCGCAGGATTCGCCACTGTACAGATGGTTAACGACGGCTCGATTAAGCTTGCTTCAGCGATCGGCATCGGGCTCGACATCGTTTTTCAGAGTTTCGTTATGCCTATACCTATTGTCGGGTCCGCTTCTCCGGCCGGCGGAGCTGGGGTCGGTTTCGGGTTCGTCATATGAGATTGGATTGATCGGATGGGATTCAGCATTCGCGGCTACGTGTTGGAGCCCCCGCGTGTGGGGCAGTCAAACTCGCCTTTCACGAGTTCTCCGGCCAATTTCATCTCCGACCCCGTCGCGTTCGGGATCGCGTACCCCAACACCGAAGCCAATCCTCGTGCTGATTACCTCACCCTCGTCACCAACGAGGGCGTGGGGGGTCTTCTTCGGAACGCCTCGTTTGGCTGGACGAAGAACGAGGTGGTCCGTCGCTTCGACTACGCCAGCCGGGACGGCCGCTTCAAGCCCCTTCCAGGCGGCACCATCGTCACAGCGGGCCCTATCGGCCCCAACTCGAACACCCAACGTCTGAAGGCTGTCCCAGCTCCTCTGCAAGCCCTTGCAGACGCCCCCTTCCGGCTTTCTATCGGGACCGTTGGGAGCGGTAACACCCAGACCGTTGTTCTTGTGCTCAACGATGGGGCTTTCGGAGCACCTCCGGCGGGCACGACGGAGTTGTCGCTAGCGACAGGGAACCTCAACTGGAACCCCTCAGACCTGGTGGCGTACGACGGCCAGGTGCTCCGGTACCAGCAGCAAGCGTACTTCGACTACGACAAATCCACCGGGGACATCGGGCTCATCAACGCCCCGGTCCTTCTCCTCAACCCCATTCCGGGGACAGGTCAATTCCCTCTCATCCGCATCGGATTCAGCCTCTACCTCACACCCATTGAGAGGCCGAACGAGGCGGGGTTCTCCCCTGACCCGGCAGCCGGGACGGTCGAGTGGGCCCTCAACACGGGCCGGCTCAAGTTCCACTCCGCAGACATTGCGGCCCACCTCGGGTTCCCGATCTACTACGACGGCACCCTCTTCGCGATTGCTCTTCAACTACCTCGGCAGAGCATCGGGCTGATCGACGCTCCTACGCCCATCGTGGGACTCCCTCCCGATGGTGGGGACATCATCTTCGACCTTCCATCGCACGTTCCCTACGTGCAGTTCGCCCAGGTTGTGCGGACCACAACCTTCGATGCGGTCGGTAAGGCGAACGAGGTCCAGGTGAACCCTGGTACGGGGGCGGTTCAGTTCTCCGTTTCGGATCGGGCCATCTACACAGGCTCACCTGTCGAGGTGGTCTTTGGCGATCTCGTGATCGATCACGGCGTCTCTATCAGGCTCTTCCGAACGCCGGTCAACCTCGACGCCAGCAGCACGACCAAAGACGTCACGACGATCTACGCAGTCCAGAACGCCGTGTGGGCGAGCCCTATCATCGGTTCACCTCAGGTCTTCCTACCCTCGGTTCCCATCGATGCCCTGGCCTACCCGCTTACAGTGAGCGTCGTCCAAGGGACGGGCAGTTTCACGGGCACGCTCAATCGCCTCGATGTGCCTGGACCCCCACCGGGCCTGGGCTACTTCATCGACTTCGACGCTCGAACGTTCCACTACGCTCAGCGGAAGAACCAAACTCTCATCCCCCTCCTCCAGTCATCGGGGACGGTGGCACTCCCTGACCCCCTCGTCCTCCCTGGAAATGTCGTCCTAGAGCTGGAGACGGGGACCGGCACGGGGATCTACAACCCTCTCACTATCGGGACAGACGTTCTCCTTGATCCCACCCCTGGGCTCGCCACCTTCACGACAACCCAAGGCCTCACCATCGCCACCGGGGCCACCGCCTCGTTCTCTGGCCTGACCTTCACGGACGCGGCAGGGGGCTTTGTGGCTGCCGGGGTTCAGCCTGGAGACTTCATCGTCATCTCCAGCTCGGCTGCCAAGGGCGTCTACACGGTCGCAGCGGTCGTTTCCCCGACGCAGCTCACAACGGACGTTGTGGCGCAGACCCCGAGCCTGACGGGCCCTCCAGCGCCGGTATCGGTCACTAACGCCGCGTACACCATCGAGAGAGGCAAAGAGATCCTAGCGGATCGCTTCTTCCAAGAGGTGGTGCTCATCGACCCGAGTACGATGCTCGAACGCATCCGTGGGATCGGCGTCATCCAGAACGCTACGGTCATCGTCGCTACCCAGAACGCGACTTTCCCGGACTTCCTCACACTCTCAGATCCGCTGACCAACTTCATCACGTCAGGCGTCCAGGTTGGCGACACGATCCTCCTCAACTCGGGTCCCGACACGGGTACGACTCGAACGGTCACGTTCGTTGAGCAGAACAAGCTGACGGTCGCCTCGAACCTCCCGTTCGCGTTCCTCACGGCAGCGACGTACTCGATCACTCGCCGCCTCCGCATCCCGATCTCCTCGATTGGGACTTCCCGGTTTCGCTTTGGGTTGAATACGCTATCTACGTCGGTGAACCCGGTCCCGAACGACAGCTCGTTCACCAACCCCGTCACCCTTCTGTCCGGCATTGTCGAGGTAAGCCAAGTCACCGGCAACCTCAACTTCAGCAACGCAGACATCGTTCCTGCGCTCCAAATCTACTGGATCCGCAAGCTCACGCCTCGAATCGACTACAAGCTCTCCCCACAGCTCGGCCTCATTCAGTTCACGGACCGGATGCTCTCGTTCGAGGAGGTTCTCGTCACTTACACACCGGCCCCTCCGGTGACGACACCCCCAACGCCAGCCGGACCCCTCGTACAAGAGAGGGCAACGTTCCTCGTCCGTAAAGAGCAGAGCCAACCACACCCGACACCCACAAATACAGTTAGCTTCAACCCAACGGGGCGTACGGTCGCGGACAACCCGCCTCCGGCTGTGTTCAGAGGAGGACGACCGCAGCAAACCGGGGTCCAATGCAACGTGGATCTCGCTGCTTTCACGGTAACGTTCCTTCCTGACGCTCAGGTCACCGACGTTATCCCGCACGGGGCGATCATCGGGCCGAGCGAGCGCGTTCTCGTGGACTACTTCGTCTTCGAAGCTCTTGGCGGAGAGAAGACGACAACGATTCTTCAACCCCCGATGCTGACAGCTCTCGTCAACATCACCGAGGGCGACAACTTCTTCGTCGTTCATGGGGACCAGACCACCAACTTCCCGGCTGGCTTTCTCATGCGGATCGAGCAGGAGGAGGTCTATCTCATCGGTGCATCTTCGTACGATGTGGGAGCCGATCTAACGACCGTCACGCTCTTTGGGGCGCAGACGTTCCAGAATTCGTACTCGGATCCCAAGATTTTCGTCTCGTCAGGACCGACGCGGCTCACGAGCTTTCTCTTCTTCCCGGCCTATTTCACTCCCGAGTTACAGGCTTACGACCCCGTTGCGAGGGGGATGAACAAGATTTTCGTCTTCGGAGACCGGACGTCTTCGTACCGCTCTGGGGTGACGGTCTACTTCACGGATGGTACCTCCTCGTTCTCTGACTTCATTCAGGTGACGGGGGCCCAATTCCATGCGGACACGGGTAAGACTGAGGTGACCCTTGCGGCGAACGCACTTCGCCAATACATGCACGGGCCCCAAATCCTCCAGTACACGGTTCGTCCTATCTTCGAGGAAGGGACGACGACGGCCTTGACGAGCAAGGCGCCTGTTCTCACCCAACCCTATTCGCTGTTCCGACGGGCAGAGGGTGAGGCGGGTATCCTGCTCTTGGCCCCTACGGACTACCAGATCGACGACGCGGGTGCCGTCAAGTACACCCCAGCCTTGCGGCCCAAAGAAGAGGTGTCGATCTTCTACACGGGTCATCGAATCGTGGGTGCAGGCCCTCGTGTCAGGGCTTCGTACACATTCTCGATTGCCCCCACGGCAGCGAATGGCTTGGAAGGCCAAATCCTCCAAGCCAACTACTACGTCTTCTCGCCGGACAACTTCTACTACCGGGTTGAGACTCTCACCAACTTCAAGGGGGAGGTGGCCCAAGAGATCCAGGCGGCAGCTCAAGCGGGCTCTCCGTCAAGCGGCCCGCAGACGTCGAACTCGTCTTCGCCTCAGCTCTTCCAACAGGGTCGGGAATCCGTCTTCTTCCCTGAGGGTCATCTCGCCAACCAGGATCTCGTTGCTCGCGGAAGCCTCAAGTTCTTCAACGATGCGGTCAACTACCTCGAAGACGCCCTCCATGCGCTCGATGGGCGTGTCGTGGGTGGTAACAACGGCCGGTTCCTGTTCGACGGCAACATCACCAACCCTGTTCGTCCGAACCCGGCGGCGGTGACCAATCAGATCGACGACAAGCTGGTCGTCTCCCCCTTCCCGCTCCCTTCGGGCACGACCCAAGCCATCTACCTCCAAGGCCCGTACAGCCGGTTCTTCAAGAACCTTCGCGACCTCTTCGCGACCTCTCCGGCTATGGTCTCGGGTAGTACGGGGGATGGGGATGCCATCGCGAAGGCGACATTCAACAACCTCTCGTCTCTCCCCACTGTCGCCTTCAAGCGGACGCCCAGGGCTCAGATCCAGTTCGACTACCCCTACGGTACGACCACCTTCACCGTCGACAACGCCAACGGCACGAACGACGCCCTCCAGCGTCCCTCGTTCGTCAACCAGATGCGTGTCGTCATCGAGGATCCCCAGGGACGCTTCTTCGTCCTCGACTCGGATACAGCCACCGTCTCCAGCTTCACCGCGACGACAGTGACAATCAGCGTGGGGGCGCACTCCCCGACACCGGGTCCTGATCCCGGTTTCCTTCCGGCCGGGTCGACGATCTACCTTTCCCCGAGCGACGCGAACACCTCGTTGGAGAAGGGTGACTACCCTCCTGCCGCCGGCACGAATGGCGCGTACATGATGCAGTACCGCTTCGGCCACGACTTGGACTTCAACCTCTCGACGGGTGAGTTTCTCTTCTCAGAAAGAAGCTTCCCATACAACGGGATCCTCTCAATTCTTCCCCCGTTGGTACGGCCCTTCGGCCCCTTCTTCGATACCTTCCCAGTCCAAAACGGGGACATCCTCCAAGTCTTTGGGGCAGGGTTGAACATCAGCGCTACCGCACCCGACAAGTTCCCCGCTCTCTACGGGGGGACGACGAATGATGATAGGGATCAAGCGCTCCCCATTGTCGGCCCGACGTTTGACGGGGAGTTGACGGCGGCAGGCGGCGGCCCCCTCAATGTGGAGATCACAGCGGAGCAGCCCGTGACGGGTACGATCCGTCTCGCAACAACGGCCCCCTACTTGGGGACGGGGTCTCTCGACGTCACCACGACCATTATCACCGATGCAAACCCCTCTTTCCCCGCTCCACTCCCTCAAGTCCACGACCTTGTACGTATCCTGACAGGGCTCAATGGGGCCACGGAGTTCCGACGCATCACAGTAGTTGGCGTCAACACGATCACGGTCGACTCACCTTTCGTGGTTCAGGATGCCGGGTTCAGCTACACGATCGCTGTCAGCTCAACGACTGTGACGGGTACCGCTACTTTGGCGGGCACAACCCTCACGGATGCCCTCGCCCTCTTCACGACGACTGCGCAGATTGGCTGGACTGTTGTGATGACAAGCGGGCCTAACATCGCGGAACGCCGGCAAATCGTTACGGTGGTCTCGAATACCCAACTCACGCTAGACTCCGCTTTTTCGAGTCCCGTCATCGGTGGCACGTACAGGATCGACAATCCCCTCGACACATACGGTGGTCCGCTGACCATCCTTGCCGCGATCTCCTCAGCGGTGGCGACCGAGCTGGCAACCATCAACACGAACCCCAATTCTGAGCAGGCGGCCCTCCTCGCCTTCCTTGCCACGATCTTCACGACCATCGTGTCGAGTGTGAATGGGTCGGTTACGGTCCTCACTCAGCTCACGGACATCACCGCGAACTACATCACCTCTGGGGTGAACACTTCTCATCTCGTCTACATCCAGACGGGAACGAACGCAGGGATTTACTCCATCGCGAGCGTGGACTCCCCAACGCAGATCACCGTTCAGACGCCATTCCCAGTAGCCGGAGCCGGAATCACCTACCAGATCGTGAGCTACTTCGGGGCGGGTCTCATGACCTTCCAGGACATCTTCAGCATCCTCGCGGCGAACGAAACGTTCACGACGCAGACGCTTGCCTTCCAGGCTCTCGTCAACACACCCGTTCCCGTGCTCTTGGTAACCCTACCGGACCCGGCGTCCTTTGCTCGCGGCATTCTTACCGTGGACCTCGATACCCGAACCACGCAGGCTCAGACGCGGTTGGCTTACCTCACCAACCCAGGGACGGGTCCGATCGCCAAGATTCAGAAGGCACTCACCGGCTCGGATCGCCTTTATGACAAGCGGTATTCGTGGATTGATGCCCGGATCAACCAGGAGACAGGCTACCTCGTGAAAGAGCAGCGTGCCGTGGCTGATCGAATCAAGGCGCAAGCAGATATCTTGAACCAGCTCATCAAACTCCTCACCGTACAGGGGTCGTAATCATGTCGGACGAAACCAAGCCCAAGGAAGAGACACCCGCTCCCGAAGCCCCCAAGTGGGAGTACAAGACGGAGTTCGGCATCAACACTCAGATGCGTGAGGTCGTTCGGTTGACGGTCTCGGCAACCGAAGCGGAGATCAAACTCCTCCGCCGTAAGCTCGAAAAACTCCAGTACGGCTCTTGAAGGGGTAACATGGCCGCGACTCCCAATTGGCAAGCATTCAAGATCCAGATCCCTGGTCAGGATCTCTTGGAAGGCGTCCGGTCTGTCCTTGAGACCTTGCTTATCTTTTTGGAGATCCTGAAGGCCATCCTGGAGACGATCAAGGCGTTCCTTATCGACTTCGGAAACCCTATCAAGGCTCTCGTCGAAGCCCTGATCAAGTTGATCCTTACGCTCTTCGAGGCCCTCAAGCGAACGGGTATCTATGCTCTGTTCGACATCCCAAACCCATCCCTCGATCCCAACTTCGTCAACCATAGTGGTGGCTTCGCCGCGTTCACGACTCGCTTCCGAGGGTCCCTTTTCGACACCAAGGATCCGAACCGTCCGCAACCCATCGCAGGGGCCACCCAGAGCGGGTTCGTTCTCATCGTTGCTGACGCCGAGGCCGCGATCGGGCTCATTCGCCTCATTCGAATCCTGCTCAGGTTCTTCGGCAAGGAGTTCCTGAACCCGAAGTACGCACCCCCGGCCAACTTCAAGGTGCTGCCTGTCGGATCGAAAGGGGACCCGCTTCTCTCGATCGTGAAAGTCTTCCAGGAAAAGCCGAAGTCCCTCGTTGTGGAGTGGACGCTCCCTCAAGGCACGCGAGCTGGAGACCCAGGCTTCGCGGATCTCTTAGGATCCGTCGCGACCGAGTTCGTCCCCCCTCGGTTTCTCATAGAGAAGAGTGAGGTCAGTCCCAACGGTGAGATCCCCGACACTCAATTGGGGAATGCTAGCGCTACCGGGCGGGTAACTACGCTTGTCGACACCAACTTCGAGGTCCGGGGGCAGCCGGGTAAGATCATCCAGCGCAAGGTCCGGCTGAACGATACGGATGGGGACCCTTTCATCAAAGCCCAGAAGTACATCGTGATCGACACGAGCAACAACACCGCGACCTTCCTCTTGGGTCAGCTCGGGACGTTCCGTTACATCGACCACGACGTTGTGCCCGACAAGACCTACTGGTACCGCGTGCGAGCCTACAGCGGCAATCTCACATTGAGTGGTACCAGCGTCCCATTCAAGGTCGTGAAGAACGTCGTGGAGAAGGCCGCCTATGTCGAGTGGCCTGGGGACACGCCCACCATGGGGAAGGCCACCCCGTTCGTTCGTGTGCGGATGCCCAACGTCCCCAATTTTGACGTGATCGAGAACCTGAAGCGTGTCTTCCAAACGGCCTTCTCGTTCAACTTCCATCTCCCGCCCGCCCAGGGCTCGCAATTCGACGCGTCCGGATTGCCGCTGAATGACGCGACCCCGGCGTCCCAGGTGGGGACAGGTTCGCTCACGAAGTTTGCCGGTCCTCTCGCCTCTTTCCAAGCGATTCCTGCGGTGGGTACAGCCATCTCCAAATCGCTCGCTGCCAACCCCGCGACGGGGGCGCCCGACGATCTGCCATGGCAGAGGACCAGCGTTCGAGCCAACTCGACTCGGCTCGCGAACATCGTTTCGGGGGCTATGTTGGAGAGCGGGTCGGCGGATGCCTTCCGGCAGCTCATGCAAGGACCACCGCCCAAGGCACCCACGACCGCGAAACTCCCGTCTACATCGATCTCAGCCATGGTGTTCGCTCTGACGGACATCCAGGCTGATGGCACGGTCAGCCAGGACACCGCCATCCTCTACTCAAACGCCTTTACGGACGCCAACGCCCGAGTAGACATCTTGTCGGTCATCAACTTCATCAAGGGGTTCACCCTTGGGGGTGTCCCGCCGGACTGGATCCAGATCAGCATCCTTCGCGACATCATCCCTTGGTCGGGGCAGATGCTCTACGAGCTGATCGCGAAGATCCAAGCGCTCCTCGACGCCTTCAAGGGGATGCTCGACGAGATCAAGAACTTCATCGACCTCATCATCCGCAAGATCAATGTCTTGGAGCAGTTCATCGCGTACCTCCTGTCGATCCTCGACTTCATCGACGCTCTTTCGGCCGGATTTTTCGTTCTGGCCGTCCCGGAAACGGGTGGCGACGCCGGTACATGGGCAAGCCTCGTTGAAAACGCAGGTGGGGACAAGCCGCCAAGCGGACCGGGTGGGTATACCGCCGGGATTTCCCTGGCCTATGTGGCGGTGGACGTCGGGGCCTTCGTCGCGGCGTTCAAGCTCATCTTCTAGGAGGGCTGTTTTCCTCTTGTAACCCCACAGGATCGGGCAGTATGAGCTTCGATTTCAAAGGCACGTTCACGAAGAGCCAGTTCGACAGGTTTTCAACCTTCGTTCGGGCTCAAACGTCCACGATCGACGCTCGTATCGCTCACTTGAAGGCGGAGCAGGCTCGGATAGGCAACCTCGCGTTCGCGTTCGACGCAGGAGGGGTGCCTACAGCAATGTCTGCGGACCCTCCGACCTCAACGTACGTTGGCAAGCTTTTCGGTGTCTACGAGGGCCTCGGCGGCGATGCTGAGTTCGACCTCCAAGTCCGAAGCACGGGGCAGGCGATTTTCCGGGCTACGGGGGATGAGACCAAAACGCCCCAGCAGATGAGCAACGGTGACGTTCTCGGGACTCCCGGCCTCTCGGATGCTCAGACTGCGAACTCGATGGGGCAGGCGAGCGCCTGGGTACAAGACATTCTGACCTACCGCCGCGAAGCCCTAGAACGGAAGATCCGTCGGGCGGTCGACTACGGGGACCAGCTCCAAGTTGAGATCAACACGCTCAACCGGATCAAAGCGGACGCCACGATCAACGGAGCGCTGGAGTTCATCCTCAACGGGATCAACGCATTGATCTCGGATCGTCAATACCTCGCGGCATCGAACGACAGCAGCAAGCCTGACCCGCACGGAAAACTCGCGTACGCTCCGTTCGCCGCTTACATGCCCGGTCCAGACCGGTCTGAGGTCACGGACTTCGAGCGCACACTCGATGGGCCCGCCGTACCGGAAGGGACGGGGACGTGAGTTACGATCGCCAAATCGATCAGGTCTGCCACCACTTGGTGGCCGAAGAGGCCCTCTTCGTGGAGACCGATTACTTGACGGTCCGCCCACTTCGTCCCATCGCCTCCTCGAACTCCGTTCGCGTGCGGTTGGATGGCGCCTTCGAGGTCCCTTCAGTGGGTGTGGCCTCACCGGGGACTAGCGCGGGCACCAAAGAGGGTCCGTTCAACATCATGCAGGGTGTGAACGACACCTTTGTCGTTTCGGTCAATCAGGGGGCCCCGCAAACGGCCGTCATCCCAACGGCTAACAAGCTCCCCGTGGACCGGCTTGTGGACCTCCTCGACAGGTCCTTCCAAGGGCTCTCTTTCGAGCTGCTCGGGAATCGCATCGCCTTCCGAACGACATCCAAGGGTCGGGGGGCCAGCGTCTTCATTTTGCCCACAAGCACGTTGGCGGCCACCCTTGGGATTGCGGTGAACCGCGAGTTTCGAGGGCAGCAAGTAGCTCCCGGTTGGACGCTCGTGAGCGCCCCCAACACGCTCCCGGATCGCCCCCTTCGGCTCATCATCTTTGATCAGCCCCTTCGCAGCGGCTCGGATTTCGTCGAGATCAACTACACGACCACTCGGCAAGAGTGCCGTAGGTGTGGTGGAACGGGGGTCGAAAACGACTTCCGTTACGGCCTACACGGCGACCCCGTTCAAGTTCGCGATGAGGCTCTACTCATCCAAGAGCTACAGAAGAACTTCTACACGATCCGAGGGACGAACCCGTTTCACATCTGGTACGGGACCGGTCTCTTGGAAACCATCGGCAAGAAGCTCTCAGCCGGTGGGCTCATCCAGAACCTCATCGTCTCGGATATTTACCAGGCATTCAACCGTTGGCAGAGCATCAAGCGGCAGCAAGAAGAGAAGGTCGGTCAGAACGTCTCTGACAAGGAGTACCCCCTTCGCTTGCTTTCCGTTGATCTCCAGCAGAGCACACAGGATCCCACGGTGGTTTTCGTCAGCATCACGGTCCAGAACCGATCGAACGACCCTATCCAGTTGGAGCGGGGCCTCAAGCTTCCTCAGCCGTCGGACCTCTTGGGCTCAACAGCTCAACAGGGTGTCATTCGGCAATCCCTCAGCGACTTTGTCCTTACCGGGTGATCGATGGCAACAGCGCCCCAAATTGCTCTTCGCGACGGTTCTGGGTTCACGACGAACCTCGTCTTCACGACGAACCAAGACTCCACCACCATTGTGGGGACGGTGGACGTCAACACGTCAGTCATCCAGGTGTCGATCAACGGGGCCGCCTTCGTTTCGGATCCAACGCTGGTCAGTTTCGCACTCCAGACCTTCACGGTCCCTAACTTGGCGTCGTTCCCCACGGGGCTGCTTTTGGAGGTGGGACTCAACACCATCCAGCTCCGCACGATCGACATCGTAGGTGGTGTCTCGGCCATCTCGACGGTCGCGATCACAAGGGTACGGTCGATTGACAGCAGCGCAGCCCCCATTCCGACGGGCATCCGAGTCCATCGCCGCCGCAACTCCGTAGACTTGTTGGCAGGGAAGCCCCAGACGGCCACGCTCATTGTCCCGAGCGGTCAAAGTGGCAGCGGTAGCATCACCCCTTTCCAAACGGGCCTCCTTGTCACCGTAGACACCCCGACCCCCATTGGGTTCAATTTCTATGCTGCGACGGCACCGGCGGGCGGTTCCACGGGGTACTTCAAGCTCAACGCCAAGCCGATTCTAACTTCGACCGTCTTCGAGGAGGATGTTCTCGGGACGCTGGACGACTTCGCGGTCTGGGACAACATCGATCACAACACAGTCCGCATCCGGGTAACTGAAGAGGATGGTTTCGGCAACGAGCTGGCCGTTCGACTCGACTCGTTCCACGACACCTCCACATTAGCAGGACGGCTACGATTCCAGAGTACGACAGATAACTTCGTCCTCAACGAGTTCGTGACGTTCAACCACATCCGAACGGGAGCCCCCGGCACCCTCAACTCCGATCAGTTCTCAAACGTCTCCAACAACGACCCCCTGTACTACGTGATCACGGGCGTTTACTTCGATCAGACCACCAACACAGAGATCGAGACCCCCTTCTCACAAGAAGTTTTGGGTACCCCGCTCGTTCTCGACACCTCGATTCGAGACCTACCTGGTCGCAACCAGACGCAGATCGTTACCGACTACATCAACTCGGTTCAGCGGGTCAACACCGAGATCAGCCTCATTCCTGGATCGACGACTCGGGATATCAACGTCGACCCGTTCGCCTCCGAGGCGGAGCGCATCTGGTTTCTCGTCGACTTCGTTCATCGCAGCCAGAGCTTCCTCACGCTCCTCGCGATCGACAATGTGAGCGGAAGCGGGATTTCGGATCCCGTGGCAAGCAGCGCCTACAAGCAAGCTCTCAAGGCCGCTGTTGGGTACACAAGCGACGACACAGTCCAGTCGCTCATCGATCAGCAGTTCGACAAGCTCGCAGCCAATGACAACGTGTCGAGGCTTGCGGGTCGTCCGTCGGTCGGACAGGTCGTCATCTACACGCCGACGAAGCCCACGACCGACCTCGTCATCCCAGCGGGCACCTTCGTTACCTCCGATGCAGATGCTACAACGGGCATCCCTGCTCAGCGCTACCGCATCGGCGGCTCTTTCGTGCTTCCCGTCGTAGGTGCTGAGGCCTTCTTCAACTTCAACACGAAGCGTTACGAGATCACTGCCGATATCGTTGCGGAGAACATCGGTGGGGCTGGTAACAGACCTGCGGGGACCATCAACTCGATCCTCGGGGTCTCCGGGGTCTCGGCCGTTAACACGGAAGCAACAGTCTTCGGTGACGACCGTGAGTCCAACGCCGACCTTTCGTCGCGGGCCATCCTCGGTTTCGCCTCGGTCGACACGGGTACCGAAGGCGGCTACGCGGCCACCGCTGCGGCCGAACTAGGGGTCATTAAGGCTAAGATCGTCAAGAGCGGCGACTCGCTCATGATGCGTGACTACGACGATGTTCGTCACAAGCACATCGGTGGGAAAGTCGACATCTACATCCAGGGTCTTCGTGAGCGACAGGTCTCGGAGAAGTTCGCCTTCACGTTCGACATCGCTCGCGACATCCAGATCCAGATTATCGATCTGACGAACCTGATCTTCCGCGTTCTCGACTCACGTGTCACGGCACAGACGCCGATCATCGAGATCCTGAACAACCCGCTCCAGGGACTTGGCGTACACAATGTGACGTCTGGCCTCGACTACGATCTCACGGGCGTCATCATCGTCGACTACCAGACGTTCCAGATCAACACGTCGATCGCCCAGCCCCCCACGTTCATCGACGACATCATCAACGCCGATTACCGCTTCCGTGTCATCAACCAGTTCCTCTTCACGCTTCAGCCCGTTCGTCGCGTCATCTCCGTCGTTGGTGAGGTCGCGGGGCCGCTTGACCCCGCCAACAACTACCAGCTCTACAAGACCGACGACCCTCTCATCACGGGAGAGAGCACCATCGCTCTCGACAACCTCTCGATCATCCAATTCGGGGGTAAGCCGAGCGGCGACACCATCACGATCAACGATGAACCCCACACCCTGATCGGGTTCGTCCAAGAGCCTCTCGACTCGATCGGGATCAATACGGCTACGATCAAGGTCTTCAACGCACCGCGTACGATCCAGTACAATGGCCCTGGCTCCGCGTTGCCCGACTATGACGTCGTAGAGGGGACCCCCACGACTCCTGCGAAGATCGTGAGGACCTCGTCTTCGGCCATCGATAACGGTCTGGCGGTATCAGTTGACTACGTTCACGACGAGAACTTCACGGTCACGTACGTCATCAACGACCTGCTCCAAGCGCTCCAGCAGATCATCAACAACAAGCGTCACGTGACAGCCGACGTCTTGGTGAAGCAGGCCATCGAGAACCAGATCGACATCGAAACGACTGTCCAGCTCAACAAGGGTGCGACCAAGGACAAGACCGACCCCGCCGTGCGGTCGAACGTCTCTTTGGAGCTGAACAAGAAAGTGATTGGACAGGGGATCGCCCAATCGGACGTCATCCACGCCATCGACGCGACTCCAGGTGTCGACTTCCAGGTCGTCCCCTTCGCACGGATGGCTTATGCGGACGGCTCCAGGAAGCTACGTGAGGCGGTCCTCTCGACCTTCGTTCGTGTGGGCTCGCTCGACATCGGAGGCAACCGCGTCTTCCTTCTGACGAACCCTCTCCAGAACCCCACAATCGACGGTGGTGGCCTCATCACCGAGCACAAGGGAGTCTTTCAGGACGACGTGTCTCTCACCCTCTCCAGCGCTCTCACGAACGTTGGGCAGAACCCCAAGCAGGCCTACATCATCGGGTACACGGGTGCGGTGATTGCGGGTTACTCCGATGACGCCACACTTCTTGCAGCGGGCTTCTTGCCGGATCAACTTGCGGCTGAACGCCTACGACGCACGGCCAACCACGTAGCCATCGCTCTCTCTGGGGCTGGGCTGCCGCCGGACGACCCGTCGAACCACGCCTACCAGGCGAGCTACATCATCAACAAGGACTCCCGGTCCCATGACATCGTAGCGGCCGACGTCGAGTTTATCGACTTGGGCAACTTTACGATCACCTATCGGGAAGCGACCTGATGGACCTCGCCAAGTTGACCCACGAAGAGAGGATGCGGCTCGCGGCGAGCATGGTGCAGCCCATCCGATGTGGCGGCACCGAGTACATCGACGGGAAGCTGTATTATCGACTCCAGGGCTGGCTCGTGCCCAGCGATGTAGTGGAGCAAGGGTGGCCTGCCATCAAAGCCTACCAAAGCACGCATGCACCCTATGTTCTTCGCCGTAGGGGGGTCTGATGGCACGGTTTCAACCGGATACGAACCGGCTAAATCACACGATCGACCAGAAGGGCAAGGAATACAACCTCCGGCTCCTTCAACGGGCGCAGACCATCTTCACCACGCTCCTGAACTTGCTCCCGTCGAACTACATCTCGGCGATCCAAGGTCCCAACTACACGAACGAACTGAAGGCTGTCGCGGTTGAATTGGCCCGCATTGAGCTGTCGCTTGAGGACATCAACACGGATCGGGACTTCACCACAACCCGCTCGGACTTCCTGTACTCGATCGTTGGGTACCTCATGCTCGTCAACGGGCGGCTCCCTCCGTTGGAGTTCAATGACTCAGAATTCCGGGACTTCCTGCTCAATCTCCTTCGAATCTACTTCCAGGGCTCGATCCCAAAGTCGATGGCGGACGTGGTCAAGCTCTTCTTGACCGGTGACATCAGGGTCACCGAAGACTTCCTCCTCGTTCGCAAGGGGGCGTCGGGTCTCGATATTTCGGACCAGTTCGTCTTCGACATCGACGTTGTGGCGCCCCCAGGTGGCGGGTTCCCTCCGAATGTCTTTGGAGCTGACTCGGCGATCCGCATGGTGCTCGACTTGACCCGGCCTGCGCACACCCTTTTCCGGATCCGCTACATTTTCAACGACCAGTACATCCCGAACGACACCCTCGGGAAAATCCTCGACGCCATGCGGTGGAACATGGGCGCGTACTATTACGACGACTTTCGGGCGTATTGGCAGGGAATCCGGAACCGGGACCGCCTTGGCCGTAAGGTGAACCAGAACGTCGGGGACGAAGACCACTCAGACGACTTCTGAATCCTTTCATGCGTCCTCGGAAGAGGAGGGTCTGCATGCACATCCTGGAGACGGTTCCCAACGTCCGCGCTAAGGTTCGGATCCGCCAAGAGCGCCCTTACGAGTACGACGAGGCTCGGGGCCTCTGGTTGTACCGCCACGTGGACGAGGATGAGGAGGTTTTCAACATCCTCACGAACACGGGCCGGGTCCAACTCCACAACTTCGCCTACGGCACCGTCGCTCGTGCGAACGGTTTCAACTACATCGGTCTGTCGAACGACGCGACGCCACCTGCTGCTGCGGACGCCTCTCTTCTGGCGGAGCTGACCAGCAACGGGCTCGGTCGGGCTCAGGGTACAGTGACACTACCCACGGGCGCGGGAAATCAGACGAGCATCCTGCACTTGTTCACGTACACGGGCGGAGCACCCCAGGGCGTTCAGAAGTGCGCCCTTTTCGACTCGGCAGGTCCGCCGATCAGCGGCGTCATCAATCACGAGGTCCAGTTCGTCCAGAGAACCCTCCTCCTGAACGACACGCTCACGGTTTCGTACACGATTACGCTGGGCTAGACCTAGGCACTGTTCAGTAGGCTCGAACTTCCTTCTATGCGCGGGGTTAGTCGATGCCTGCTGCCTCCATCCAGTTCAGCCAAGGGATTCTGACGCCGGCCGCAGGGCAATCGGCGCTCGGGTTCGCGGCGAACGCTCTGGTCACGATGACCGATGCGGCAGGTCCGGGAGCGACCTCATGGTCGTGGCAGATCGTCGGCATCCCTGGGCCTCTGAGCGGGGCCCCTACGGTTAACAACCCCGCTACACAGACGGCAACCACGACACCGACGCTCGATGGGGTCTACGTCGTCAAGCTGACGCGGACTGACCCTGGCCCGGTTGTGACGACCGATGTGCGCTTCTTCGCCATTGGGGACACCGACTACGGGTTCGTGTTGCCTAGCGCGGGCATGACCGGGAACATGACCAACGTGCTTGGCTCAGCCGTCGCTCAGGCGGGCGGTTGGGAAGGCCGGCAGGACGGTGGCACCAACGTCTTCGTCGATGCCATCCTCCGGTTCTTGAGGTCCCGTGCAGGGCGCTTCCTCGGGCTTCTTCAGACGATCAGCTTTGCCAGTGCTTCTCCGAGCACGGTGACCGTGACCGACGCGGTGGACAAGCCGTGGCGAACGCTCAATCTGACGGGCACAGGACTCTACACGGAGCAGATCGACAAGACGGGCTCCATCCCTACGGGCAAGCGTTTCCTCTACAAGATCAGCCTCACGGCGGGTTCGGGCGGGTTCGCGCTCCTCAATGGAATCGCGGGTTCGAGCATCATGGCCCTCGTCGCTCCACCGAACGGAACGTTCACCTACAATGTCGAGGTAGGGTTCGACGGAACGAACTGGGTGGTCCAGAGGATTTCAGTGGCGGACCCTCTTGCTGTCCTGAAAACACGGGAGATCCCAGCCGTTTCAGGGCTTCAGTCGACGAGTCAGATCGTGGCGACACGCATCGGATCCTTCCGGCTCGATCCGTCGAAGTACCCTGTGAACGCCCAAGTCACTTTTCAGGTCGCGGTGGAGACAACCGGGCCCCAAGTGACTGCCCAACTCTTCAACCTCACGGACAGCGTCATCGTTTCAGGTTCCGTCTTGGTGTCCGTGTCAACGCTTCCGGCATTCCTCACTTCGGGTGCACTGACGTTGCCACCAGGGCAAAAAGACTACGAGGTCCAGCTCTTCATGGCCAGCGGGGCGCCCACGGATCATGTCGAGTGTACAAGTGCGAAGGTGATTCTCACGTGGGGTTGACATAGTTCCCTACGCCTAAAAGGAAGAAATAGATGGCGTTCACATTTGACACCAACAGCATTCCGGCAACCGGCGCAGTATGCCTCTTCAAGCTGCGCACGGCTCTCGTGACGGCGGGCTGGACGCAGGTGGACAGCGGCGACGGTCTTGCCCTTCACAGTGCAGGGGCGGTCACGAGCGGCGCATCCGGTGCAAGCGGGCTGGGCAACAGTACCGCCTGGTTCGTCGTCCGCGACCCAAACAGTGTTCGCTCATTCTGCTGGCAGCGAGGCTCCACCAACCTCGTCTGGCGGACGAAGTATTCTGCTAGCGCGGGGTTCACGGGAGGCTCTCCGACCGCGACGCAGGTTCCGAGCGCCACAGACGAGGTCGTGCTCAACGGAGGCGGCACCGACGCGGCGCCGACGTTCCAGACCCTCTTCGGAACGGACGGGACCCTTCGCTTCAACTGTGTCGCCGGAGACACGACCGTGGGCTACGCGTTCTACTGGGACGCCTTCACCTCGGGGCTTCCGAGCGGGACGCACTACGGGATGCACCTGGAGGTCATGGCCGCAGGCTCCTTCCCGGCCGCCGACACAGACCCGGCCGTCGTCTACCTGGTCGCCCAGGGGAACGGAGGCGCTGGTACCACCGCGCCCTGGGGCTTCGACCTCATCCTGAACGAGTATGCCCGCGCGTTCCTGAGCAACACCCATACGACTGGGAACTGGGTGCAGGTCGTGGCCATGCCGTACATGGACAGGAGCCTCAACGCGTACAAGATCCCCGCCATCTCGGCGGGCGACGGGGTCGCCCCGAACCCGTTCTCGGCAAAGGATGACGGGTTCCCCATCCCCTGGGCTCGTACGGTCGGGAAGTCCGCGCCGATCGGGTGGAAGGGCTTTGGCAGCTTCCTCAGGTGGTCAGGCACGAACCGCACCAACTACGACACGATCAGCAACACGGGAGTGAACTCCCGCGACAAAATCTGGATGAACGGCGTGCTTCTTCCGTGGGACGGCAGCGTCCCGCTGACCTGAGCTAACCCATGGCTGACTTCGACGGAGAACTGCTTACCGCCCCCAATCTCCTTGAGGGGAACCAGGATGTCGACGGCGATCTGCGCACAGCTCCGAGCCTCATTGAAGGTAACCAAGATACCGGTGGGGAGATATTCTCATCAGGCGGGGGTGCTCCTGTTCTCCACTTCAAGCTCAGGGCGCGTGATTCCGCGTGCATCATCACCAACCCCAACAGGTACGTCGAGTGGACGACCACCTCGACCCCGCTCACAGTGGCTAGCTACATAGGGGCACTTCCGTGTGGAGGACCGCTGGTCGAGCTGACTGTCTTGAGCATCCTCACGTCCTGAGCACCTAAGCGTGAGTTTTCCTATCAGATGCAGATGAGGAACAGAGCGGATGGCGGTCATTATTCGAGGCGGTACTTACGGCACTGGAACGTACGGAACAACTCCGTTCGGTTCTCGCGCGTTTGACAGCCCCGGCCCTACCCTCGTTTCGAGCATCCCGGTCAACGGGGCTGGTGCCGTTGTGGTCGGGGCCCCGATCACGATCAACATCACTTCACCTGTCGAACTGGATCCCTGGTCCCTTTCCGTCACGGTACAGGGTCAGCAGGCTGTCGTAGGCGGTGACTTCGTTCCAGGGGGGGCCTTCGACGGCACGATCATCTTCGACGGCCCCGACCTACAAATTCTGATTGCCACGCATCCTGCCTTCCTGACAGGGGCGGTCGCCGTGGACACGCAGGTCACGGACCTCGCTGGAATTACGAACACGCTGTCGTTCGTGTTCATGACCTCGTTCTTCGAGACCGTGGCCGTCTCCGAAATCGTGGCCGTCACACACGCAACGGCAGTTGCACTCAACGAGTCTGTCCCGGTTTTGGAGGGACTAGCCGTTAGCCTCGGGACAGCCGTTAGCCTTGCTGAGACCGTGCCGCTCACCGAGGTCGTCTCGGCAGGCACACTGATCATCGTTTCGTCCGAAGACACTCTCTCCGTTACCCTTCCCCTCGAAGTCTTGGTGGACGGGGTTGTCGACTTCTCTAATTACACGATCGCCCCCCTTCTCGCTTCGGATGACCCACCTGGCAATAGCGCTTTCCCTGTTTCTATCCGGGAGATCACCCCCCTTCAGGCATTCGAACAGTCGGGGAGTGCTGCGACTGTCAATTCGTCGTTCGTTCTCACAATCGCCGATGGCACCTTCCTCCCTGGCAACGTCGGCGACTACCTCTTCTTGAGCAGCCCGCTCAACACGACGCCTTTCTTGCAGATCACTGCCATCTTGGGTCCCACTCAAGTCCAGGTCAACAAGCCGCTCATCATTACGGATCCCCAAAATGGCAGCATCCCCTGGACCTTGAAGTCCAGCGTGCAGGGGATGCTCGTCAAGATCACCAAGCCAACGAACGGCGGTATCTATCGGTTCGCGGTTCGCAATCTCCGCTTGGCGCACCAATCGAACGCGATCTTCAACATCCGGGACTTCTTCGTCGCAGTTTCGTCGAAGCCTCAAGTTGAAGGTGTTGTGGTCCAAGATGACGGCCAGATCACCGTCCACTTCTCGGATTTGATGCTCTCCGACGGTGCGCTGACGGACCCACGCGAGTACTCGATCACGGGTCCCACCACGGTGCAGATCGTATCGGCAGCATCATCCGGGGTCAGTCCCGACGGAACCACCGAAATCCTTCTGACGACAACCGGCCTTGGGCCAGGGTCCTACCAGCTCACCGTGAATGCTACGGGTACCCCGCACGACGCTGCGGGCAACCCGATCGACCCCACGTTCAATCAGACCGTGTTCCTGGGCGCCTCCCCCATCTCTTCGCGCAGCATCTACACGGATAAGGGGCCCATCGTCAAACCCCCTCTCATCTTGCTGTCCGGGGCGACCGCGACCATCAACGACGCCATCACCGTCACGTTGCCAACCGCATCCCTTACCGGGACCATGGTGGGGCTTCAGCTCGTGCTCACGGGCTCTTCGACGAACGGTGGGACCTTCCTCATCAAAGCCGTTCTTTCCCCGACCAAGGCTAGGGTCATCGCCAGCTTCCACCTGCCGGATCCCTCCAACGGGACCATCAGTTGGAAGGTTGTGGCCCCACGCGACGGGGAGATTGCGGACGACCCTACCGATGTCGTTGTGCGTATCAACGGTGTTCCAGTGGCCGCCCAGGCCGTCGCAGGCCTCCTCGGTCAGATCGTCATGTCGACGCCGCCGGTCCACGGGTCCGAGGTCAGAGTCGATTACAACTGGGTCTGCAATCCGGTCGTTGACTTCCGGCGGATGAACTCGAAGGAGTTTCGGTTCAACAACTGGAACCGGGACAACGGGAGACCGAACGACACAAGCCGACACAAGTATCGGTTCAACAACACGCTCGTCAAACCGAGTTCGTTCGTCCCGCTCGACATGCGGGCTCTCCTTGACCAGCCTCTCCTCCGCGACCTGAAGTACAGGGCCTATGAGCGGGCGTACACGCCGACCCTCAACGACCCCAATCTTCTGCTCTTCAACTCCCCCACCAACCACATCGCCTTCCCTCCTCTATCTCGTCCGACCGACGCCGTTTTCATCAACTACCAGGCGACGGTCCTACCTGAACTCGAACCCACGAACCCTTGGGTTCGCTATGGAACAGGTTCGGCAACGATCAACATCGACGAACTGATCGTCCAAGACACGTCCACGGGGCCATTCCCTACTGGCAACCCGATCTTCTGGACACGGCCGATCGACCTCACCTTCCCGCATGTCTTCGCTGCCGCATGGCGTATGACGCTCAACGCGGCTCCGCTCACCGAAGGGGTCTTTACGGGAGTCGCTGCGGGCTACTCGACCGATCAGAAGGCTATCGTTGTAGGTTACATTGTCGATGCTGGGGTCAAGAAGATCGGCTTCCTAAAGGCCGGCTCCGGTAATGATCCGAGCACCTTGGCGGCCTGGGGTGGTGGTCTGGATGGCTTGGGGAATCCGACGGGACTCCCTGCGGCCCTCGATTGGTCGACGCTCCATAGCTACCGCATTTCCCGAGATAGGGATGGCAACGTTAGGGTCTTCCTCGACGGGAGTGTTGTCGAGATTCTTCGCATGACCGAAGCGGAGCTTCCCTTCCTAGCGGAGCTGAATGATCCGTTCAATGCGTTGGAGGGAGTCTTCTTCGGATCTCTCTCTCGTCCTGCGACGAGTACGTCGACGTGGAACTTCATGCGGTACGCGATCCTACCGCTGAACCCCTTCCAGTCTTCGCCATCTGTCTTCGTGTCGTACGAGGGGACCACTCCCCCTGAAGTCGCTTCGGACCCGTGGACCCCCGTAGGCTTCCACGGCACCGAGACCATCATCTCGAACGACTTCCTCCTCCTCGATTCGACAAGTGCGACGGACTTGCCCACGGAGGGCCTCGCCGGCCTCATCAGCGGGGACTTTAAGGGCTTCGCACGCATCGAGCCGCTTCTTCAAATCGCTGCCGATGTCGTTCTCGACGTGAACGTTACGCTCCGAACATTCACCCACGGCATCACTCCAAATGCCGTCATGGCAGCCGTGGATGACGGGGAGCTGCTCCTTCAACTCTGCTTCTTCCCCGACCAAGCGGCCCCCAAGGTCAGTTACGGTGGTCGGTCTCTCCCCGAGGCGTTCTCACCCTATGTGTGGACCCGCCTCGGTGGCGTGGTCCCCACCATGCTTGGGCAGTATCTTCATGTCGAAGATGCGACCACGCTCGACGGGCTCGTCTACTTCATCGACGACAACAACACGCCGGCCTCGCCCAATCGCGTCGCAGCTTCGAGCAACGACTACATCCTGGAGTTCCGGGTCCAGGTCGTGTCGCATATGCCAGACGTCTCTGGCTTCTCTGGAGCGACGGCCCAAATCTACGACAGCACCAAATCCATCGGGGCGTTCCTTCGGGATGTCGCTGGGACCAAGTATGTGACCCTCCACTCGGACGGGGTTCCAGTCGTTGGCGGTCAGTTCGCGTTCAACTGGGACGATGGGAAGTTCCACACTTACCGTCTCACCAAGAGCACCCTCGGCAACCTTGTCTCTCTTTCGATCGATGGGGCTCTCGTCGGCTCGGTGGCCTACAGCGTCTTTACCACGCCCCCCGTCTCCCCCATCGGAGTGACGTCGTTCGGATCCTCAACGCCGGCCAGCATGCAGGCGAAGTCGATCACGAATTGGGCCTACTGCAACGGTTGGCGTGTACTCCCGTCTCTCAAGCACTTCGTGGGCATCTGGAAGGGTTTCGACTCAACTTCCCTCACTGGGTACCACCTCCCGCTCAAGGTCCAAGGGCGCGGAGCTTCGGTGGCCGGTAACGGCCTCGGGGATGTCACCGTCAACTTCGTGACCTCGGGCGTGGCCATCGGTGACAAGCTCATCGTTGACGTTGGGCCAAACAAGGGCGTGTACACAGTTGCTTCGGTGGCAGCCACAACGCTCACGGTCTCAACAGTCTTTCCAGTGGCCCCCTCGGTTGTCGACTACCGCATCGCTGCTGAAACGGATTGGACTCTCCCTCACCGCTACCGCATCGTGCGGGACCCTGGCGGCGGGGTGTCTCTCTTCCTCGATACCAACCCAACACCCCTCGTTCGGCTGGGGTACAACGGCGTCGACCTACCTTCGAGCCTCGTAGGGACCCCGCGCGTGATCGCAGGCGGGCTCCCGTCGATCGTTTGGGGGGCTTTCGATCCGACGAATCTATCGCAGACCTCGTGGGACTTCGTACGCTACGGGATCACGCGATCGGTTTCGGAGCAGGGTATCGTCCCCCACCACCAAGTGCTGAACCAGCGGAACGTGATGCAGAGCTACGAGCATCACACCACAAACATCCCGCACCCCCACACGGACTTCTGGAGTGAGTCGGAAGGCATCTCGCCGCAGACAGACCCGGACTTCCTCAGGAACACGGGGCTCACGGCATACACGCTCCTGAACGAAGGGACGCCACTCGTTCCGTTGACCCAGACCTATGAGGTCCGCCGGCCGACCCCCGTGTATGTATCTGCGTCGTCGTTCAACAACCCCGAGGATCTCCTGAACGATCAGAGCTTCTTGCTGAACACATCCGAACGGTTCATCAAGCTCCTCGTCCCAGACGATGTCCTCTACAATTGCCTCCAGGTCATCGAGCGGGACACCGGCGAGACGAGCCTCATCGCACCCTTCGATGATGAGTGCGAACCTCACGACATGTTCGGGACACTCTCGTTCCAGAACACTGTCTGCCTCACTTACGAGGGGAACGTCCTTCCTGAGAACGACACGGCAGCACCGACGCCATGGGCTCGGGTGGACGACAATCCTGCCCATGCCTTCTCCTCGGCGTTTGCTGGCATTCTGACGTACGGGACCGATGGGATCGGGACCAAGACGATCTACCGCAACGTCACCCCCTTGCCTGACCAAATCTCACTCCAGACGGAAGTGAAGTTCAAGATCAAGCTCTTGAGTGATGCGTCAGGTGGGCTCGGGGATACCCAAGTCCGCTTTGGTTGGTCGTCGCCAGGGATGACGATGGCACTCGCCTTCGTTACCGTGCCCTCGGGGCAGCGCTACGTGCTCATCGTGGATCTCAACAACCAGACCGTGGTAGGTGGGATCCTCTTCGACTTCAATGACGGCTTGTTCCACACGTACCGTCTTGTACGCGACGTCCTAACTGCCTCCGTCCAAGTCTTCATCGACACCTAACCGATGCCCCTCATTGCCATCAGCGCCTCTATCATTGCTGACTCGTCGATCGCGGCGGGGGCAACACTTCCCCGTCCCGGTTACGGCACTGGGTCGTACGGCGGTGGCCCCTACGGCAGCATCCTGGGTACGGCACTCGATGCGTCTATCGGAGCCGATTCGGTATTTTCCGCGACGCTGATCAACAAGATCCAGATCGCCGCATCCCTGATCGCCAATTCGGCCTTCGCAGGGGTGAATGCTTCGATCGTCCAGGACGCTTCGGCCATCCTTGGAGACTCCACATGTGATGGCTATCTAAGTGGCGGCACTCCGGTCACGGTTCAGCGGTCCGGCAATTTTGGGACCGGGGATTTGGGTATTGGCCCGTACGGAGGGGCATCACCTCTTCTCCAGGTCGAAGGGGCAACATCGCTCAGTCTGACCTCCGTTAGCGTTGCGTTCACTGACCTCCTTGATTTTACGTTCTTGCCCGCTTTGGTGCCGGGTAACTACTCCATCTCACCCCCTTTGACGATTTTGGGGGTCGTCCCACAAAGCGCGAAGTCCGTCATCCTCCTGACGACGACGCAAGCCAACATCTCGTACACGGTCACGGTTCAAGCGGCGAAGAGCCTGAGTCTCAATTTCCTCGACCTGACTCACAACCAAGCGACCTTCACGGGTTCGCTACAGAGCCCGACCTTTTTCGGGGTTGCTACGGGACCAACACGTGTCCGCGCTGTCTTTGCCCAACCCATGTTGTTGGATGTGAATCTGACGAACCCTGCAAATTACACGGTGCAGGACATCGACGGCACCAATCTCCCTGTACTCTCCGCAACGTCGGAGCAGGCGACAAATCCTACTTCTGTTCTGCTCACGCTTGGCGTGGCCCTCACCACCCAGACCTTCTACGATCTCACTCTTGCGGCAAGCATCCAGACGAACGGTGGGCAGTCGGTTGAACCCCCCACGTCTGTGTTCCAGTGGGTCTCCTCACTGGGTCAGGTATCGATTCCGGAGGGCGCCTTTTCGGGGGAAGTCCTAAACGGCCTTTTTGGTATCCACAACGGCCTGGTCTTTTTCTCTCCGGCTCTGGTCAACTCGGCGGCCAATTCGATCATCCAGGTCGATGAGGTTGATGTCTGCACCAAGGCTTACGACGAGTACCACTTCCCCCAACCGGTCGACCCGCCGCCATTTTTCACACACGGGGGAGGGCTCTACCCGACCCCTCCGTCGTTCCTCAACTCTCCGTCGGTTCTATGGGTAGACTTTCCCCTGCTCTTCGAGGCGAAGCTCGAACTTGGGTTCCACCCGAACGACATCATGCCTCAGGCGGTCGATGGGGCGGTCTCCGTGACCTTCCAGGAGCCCTGGACTCCAAGTCGAGTCGCACTGCTCAACAACACGGCCTGGTACCTCTTCAATAACACGGGGTTGACGGTCCCTCCGACCTTCATCACGGCGGATAACCTGACTCCCATCCCGCCGGGGCCGACAAGCATCCTGATTCTGCACGCACCGATGGACGGCGGTTCTAGCTTTGCGGGTACGCCTACAGCCGCATGGGCGGGAGCGGCTCAGTTCCAGGCCAACTCGACCATGATCGGGGTACCTATCCCCGATGTTCCCATCCTCACGGGGCCCGTAGGGAACGCCAACGTCACAGCCGCAGCAACGGTGACGTACCATCCGACCCTTCCCATGCTGGCGGATTCGTTCGTCTCGGCGACCCTCTCCAAGTTCCCGTAGAAAGCTCTTATGCGGGCACTCCGATGACTCACACGCGTCGTATCGGAGGAAATGAAGATGAAGAGTCGCGAGGCCTTGCCCCGCCCCGTAGACGTACCGCCCGCGTTCGTGATGCGGCCGGTCCACCACGAGGACTTCAGCCGCTACTATATCCGTGGCGACGTTTTCATCGAGGTGCGGGACGGTTCGACTGGAGCGCTTCAGGAGAAGCGTGAACTCCTCAACCTTGTGGTTCTTGACGCGTCGATTTTGATCGCGCGGCTCATGAAGAACAACCAGGAGCCTCCGCACGGGATTTTTGCCCTCGCGGTTGGCACCGGAGACGTCGGCTGGAACCCGATGAGTCCGCCTGCCCCCACGAATACGCAGCGTGCGCTCTACTCCGAGTTGGCTCGCAAGACGTTCGCCAACACTCAGTTCATCGACACCGGGGGTGTCCCCACGGCGATCCCCACGCGCGTCGTCGACTTCACGACGACCTATGCGGAAGCTGAGGCGGTTGGTCCGCTCGTCGAGATGGGCCTCATTGGAGGCAACGTCAACTCGAACCTGTCGATCCGCAATCCTGTCCTACCGCCCAACGGCCCGTACAACGCGACCGTTGACCTCACCACGAAGGATACGTTGGTGAATTACTTGACGTTTCCTGTCATCAACAAGCCTCCTACGAGCACGCTGACCATCGTGTGGCGGCTGACCTTCTGAGGGACGCATGAGCGGGAAAAACTACGGACCCTCCGTCTCGGGCTACCTCGACCCCACTGGTCGAAATTGGGAAACTGCTGTTTTCCAAGCGGGGAAGCCCGTTCTCGACAAGGAGTTGAATCTTCAACAGGACCTCGATGAAGGGTTCGGCCAGACCTCCCTTCGTCGCGCTATCCCGAGTGGGTGGCTTTCGGACGACTTCCTCACCTCGTCCAGCTCAACCTCTGCGATTTTCACATCTCTCCCCACAACCTCGAACACACTCCAGATCCCCAACGGTCTGACGGCTCACGTCAACGGCTGGATGCTGAAGATTCAGCAGACGAACGCCACGGGCTCGAACCGACTCAACCTTGGTGCTGGTCCGGTGGGCAACGGTGTCCGTCGGATCGACATTGTGGTCCTGGAGGTGTGGCGCAAGCTCATCTCGGCGGGCCCTAGCACGGACGGTAAGAGCGTCCTCGCTCGAATCTGGCAGCAGGGCAACGTCAAGACGGATCCGGCGAACGATGCTGTCCTCAACTTCACGGACGACATCCTCGATACCAACGTGGGGTCTGAGTCGACGAAGCGTGTTCAGGTCCAATACCGCCTCCGCGTTCTCAACACGGTCGACCTCTTCGCGTTCCCCTACGGCCTCGATGATCCGTCCGTGTTCGCTCGATCCGTGCCACCGAACGCGGCCACGCCTGACGGCACGGCCACCATTTTCTCGTACGTGAATCAGTCGGCGAACGGAGATCCGGGTCTTTGGATCGCAGGGGACGGTAACCCGGCGAACACGCTCGGTACGGTTGATGGGCTCATGTACGCCATCCCGCTCATGGGTGTGTTCCGGCGCAACACGAACGCGTTCGATCGTCGTCTGAACCACAACGGCGGCGTGGCCTTCGGCGGGCCTTCGGATCGACCCGACGGCTTCTTCAACGACATCTTCGTTGCTCGTGACCTTGTGGACCTCCGCATGGGAGTGGACCCCAACGGTTGGAATTTCACGGAGGTGCTGGAGAAGAACGCGAACTACGTCTTCGACAACAACCTCTTCACGGAATACATGGACACGTCCCCTTTTGGTGGCGGGTACCAGGGGACGACCCCCTTCGTGGCTGACGAGATCGGCTTGTCGAACGTCCACGGCGGGGACGGTATTACGACTGGAACCACCGGCGTTGGCGAGTTCGTCGGTGAATTCGACGCCATCCGTCGTCGGTTCTCCGGTCGTGCGATCTACGAAACGGTCACGGTGGCAATCGCCGCACCCTTCGGCGGCTGGGTCGGCGGGGATGTCGTTACGATCGACCCTACGGCATTGGCGGTCTACCCCTACGCGGCCTTCAACTGGGCCTCATTCGCACCGTCAACCGTGGTCCTCCACGACGTCGTGGACGCGTGGTGGATCGGTGCGGGCGGTCAAAAGACCGAGCAAGCGACGCCCTACATCGCATCGATCACGAGCCTCGGAGCGATTCCCGTGGTGCCGTTGACGCTGACTACGGTAGGGGTCGTCCCGGCGGGTCTCACGACCGAAGTGCTCTACGTCGACCTACTCATCGCGTATCCGACGGGTGTGGGGCTGTCCAAGACACCAACCGGCACGTTCGGTGCGGCTACCTTCTTCATCAACAACCCTGTCCAACTCCCGGCAATTGCCCCTGTCTCGTTCAGCGCATTCCAGAACGAGACCATCGACGCAACGCACCGGGAAGCCCAGGTTGAGTACTCGACGGTCAGCCTCACCATCATCATCGCGGCGAACACTGCGATCGTTGGCGACTCGACCTTCAAGCTCCGGGAGCGGGCACTGACGATCGTGACGGTCCTCAAGAATGCTGTCCCTATCGTGGGCTCAGCAACGCTTGATGCCACGGGCCGCATCGTCACGCTCTCGAACGTGGCGGACTTCACAAGCCCAGGTGACACGCTCGATGTCACGTATACCGCGATCCGCCCGCTGCCGCAAAACGGCGAGCAGATGACCTTCTACTACGAGGCCAGGGCTCCCCAAGCAGTCCGAACCGCCGTCCTCAGTACGAGCATCACGGTCATCCCCAAGTGCATCTCCCAAGGGCTCTACCTCATCGCATGCGGGAGCGGGTCTCAGGACGAGGGGTATCCGTTCCCACAGGCCTACGTTCAGACGGGTGGCATCTACCCGACCTCGACGGGCACGTACACGGGTGAGGGTGAACTCTCAGCTCACGCGGACGTGGCGATCACCGACTTCAGCGCTGCGACGGGCTTTCTCCGTCTCCCCATCTTCGTCCCGATGGTGGCGAACCCCGATGCGCTCGTTTTCAATCGGAGCGTGGTCGATACGGACATCGAGGGGAGAAGTTTCTTCAAGTCCGTCCCGGCGGGGTATATCCCCAACGCGTATGGGCAAGACCTCTCCGACTCCAAGCGGCACAAGGATGTCCTGCCTATGCTTTGCGAGCTAGCGGCGGATTCCATCATGGGGCGTCGCGGCCAGCTCGTTCTCGTCCTGATGATCCGCTACGCGCTCTTCGACGAGAAGAACGACGTCGCCTTCAACCCAAACCTCACGCAGAACACCACAACCGCAGCCGTGTTCCGCATCAAGGGCAACCTGCTCGGGAAGAGGGTCGTCTGATGCCGTCTACCAAAGACCCCAACATCGTTGTTCAAGCTGGGCCCGGTCGCCTTCCGGCCGGCGTCGTTCCCGCTGGTGCGCTCCTCTTCCCGCCTGGTGGTGGCTCAGGTGCGGCTCTCCAAGCGCATATCACGGACCCCATCGACGCCCACATGGCGTCGGCGATCGGCATCAACCCGTTCTACCCCCCGACGGGAGCCCCGATCCTTTCCAGCGTCGGCGGTGTTGTCGACGGCGAGAACGTCCTCGACTTCATCAACGAGTTCAAGGATCTCATCCCGGTTCGACCCAACTCCATCGGCTTCAACGTGGTGTCGGCGGGTACCTCGGGTATCCCCAACTGGGATCTGCTCAACGCTCTCGGTGTCGGCACTGGAACGGCCGTTACGGGCGGATACAAGAACGGGGCGAACGTCGAGTTCAGCCACTACCTCGTACCGGTGGGCACGACAACATTCACGCCCTCGGGGCTGGTCTTCCCATCGGATCGTGGGGTCATCGCGCTCTACAAGAACACGGATGGAAACTTCTTCAACGCGGGCGCTACGACGTTGGTGGCAGCTCTCTGGTTGGGAGATTCCCCCTCTCCTGCGGGTATCCCCGACGCGGCGTTCAATGAGCTGCTTCGAAGCGTTCAGCAGCTCAACTACGTGGCCACGAACGCGGGCATCGACTTCTTCAACCTGACCTTCCGGTTGCCTTACCTGGCGAACTACGCTCCGTATCCCGGCACACCGTACGGCCCGTTCGGACAGCCGTTCTTTGGGTACCAGCTCTCGGTTTTCGCGCTTCCTGCCCAATCGGTCGCCGCTGGGGATGCCCAAAACTTCCTCTTCGTGCATTGGAAGGAGACGTACGCGACGAGCCTTGCGGCTATCCAGCCTGCTGGCCTCACGCTCGTGAACCTTGTTTCCTCGAAGGCCTACTCGGCGGTGCCCGTCGCGGGTAACTTCGACGACAACACACAGGCGATTTACAACGCCAACCGTCACCATGTCTTCAACGACACGGCCTCGGCGACTGCTCCCACGGGGAACACCTTCACCTCGTTGGCTGCAAACGCCCCCGCTACGGTTCAATATTCTGGGGTGACGTTTACGAATGTCAACACGCTCCAATTTGACCTCACGCTGGCGGCCAACGACCTATTCGACAACAGCTTCGAGACGGGGTCGGTCGTCAACCCGCCCAACGTGCCCGCACAGTTCAACTCCCTCAACGATCCGATGAACATCGGCTTCGGTAACTTCGGAGGGGGGACTCTGTTGGTCCCGTACAATCAACTCCGCAAGCAGGGTGTACCGCCGAATTATTCACCAACGAACGCCCCCCTCCTGGCGGATATCGGGGAGTACATCAACGCAACGTTGGCGATTTTTACCCCTGCTACGAACTTCACACCCAACAACACCCTTGGGCACAGCGCTCTGACGGCTTCGTTCTTCAAGCCGTTCAACTCGGGTTCGGCCTCCGATGTGAGCAAGCGCTATCTCTACAACTCGTTCCCGGCGGCGGGCGGCGCGGCGGGAAGTGCAACCACGACGCTCGAAACGTTCGTGGATGAGCACTATCGCTACACCTCGACCCACGTGCCGCTAGCTACGAACACCATCATCCCCACGTCCCCGTATGTCTCAGCGACATCCTTGGTCGTGGACACGGACAGCTCTCAGATCGTCACGAACAACCTGACCTACCCCCAAATTGATTGGTCAGCGGCCACCTACTTCCCGGCGGTCAGCCCCAACTACTCTGGCCTCCCTGGTTCCGATGGTGTGAACCACCTTCGCCGGCACCTCCGGGCGGTCAACACGGGCATTGCCCGCAACACGGGCAAGCTCCGGCTCAGGTTCTCCATTGGAGGGCAGGCGTCTTTCACCACCGACGCGGCCTTCGACGGGACGGAGACCACGGGGCACATCACGGGCGGTATGATCGTTCAGGTGATGGTCCCCGGCGTCACGGGATGGCTCGATATCGGTCGCGCCCTTGGCGACCCTGGTGTCGCGACGCTCGACTTCTACGGGTGTTCTACGGGTGTTCTTGTTTCGGGTCCTGACGTCACCGTTTCGTTCCAGACAACAGCGTTCACGGCAAACAACGGTAGCGGTGAGTACCCCCTCTTCGTGAGGGTCTCACTCCTCAACAACGTGGCTGGGCTCGCGATTTGGCTCGACGAAGTGGAGTGGCTCGCCCCGTAACCTCGCCGTGACGTCGTAGAGCTTTTATCGATCGATAGGATGAGCAAGGGATAGACCATGGCCGGCACCTACACTCCGACAGGCACGTACGCCAACCTCACGCGACTTGAGCTGGAGCAGCTCCGGCGTGGCGACTTCACGGCTGGCGGCAAGGCCCTGACGATCGGGGATTCTGCCCTCGCGCCTGAGGGTGTTGTCGGCAAGGGTGACGTCACTGCCGAGGTGTTCTACACGACCCCCTCGCTCTCGTTGAGCGAGGTCAACAGCCTCACACCGCCCTCAGAGCCGGGAAAGTTTCTCGGCAATGACAACACCTACAAGGATCTGACGCTTTACGTTTCCGGCGGAAGTGCTGGAGCGGGTGGGCAGTGGGTGGGTCCAACCGAAATTTCATTCGGGGCTGCTGGTGTGGGTACTGCGACGACGGCGGGATCGGTTCTGACGGACATCGCAGCCAGCTTTATCGTGGATGGAGTCCTCCCAGGCGATCTCCTGCTCATTGAGCACTCCTCGGCCCCCACGACGAATAATTTCAGTACTGCCATTGTGTCCGTGGTGGGCGCTACCACCCTGACGTGCACCAACATCGTTCGAGGCGGCCTCCCGGTCGCGACGTTCATCGGCGCTCAGATCGAGTTGTACCAGGTCGTACGTGCGGGCGCCGTAGCGCTCTTTGCCGTTCCCGGTTCCGGCCCCACGGGCGAAGAGCAGACGTTCCTTTTCGTTGATTCCGCGTCGACGTTGAACTCGAACCCCAGTCCGACGACGGACGACATCAACGCCGATCGCCTCAAAAACATCATCTCACCGAAGTACGGCCTCAACGCTTCGGTCGACCGTGCAGATGCCGTCTTTGGGTTTCCTGCCCCCCACACGGATCTCTCAGGGTTGGGTTACCGTGTTGTGCTCTATCCGGACAACGGGACCGGTACCGGGCCAAATTTGGCGGCTCCGATCACATCCCTGAATCCGCTGATCGACCCCGGTATACCCGCAGCCGATCAACGGGTCACCATCGACTATGCGGCCGGTACGGTACGGCTCTCGTGTGCACCAAAACTTGGGGGTCAGATCAAGGTTGCGGGCGGAGTGGACGGGGTGACCGGTCGCCTCAAGCTTTACGCGGTCTATTGGGTAAACGTCAGCCAGACGGGAGGCCCGACTTTCTATGACGTCAGGTCCACCGCTGCGGGTCTCTTTACCCGCACTTCGGATCCCGTCACGGTCACACCTCCGGCATGGATGCAGTGGTTCGGCGGGTCGACCAGGTCTTGGACGCTACTCGGCCACTCGGTCACGGGTGGTGTTACCTCGCAGAGCCAGGTCAGGGTATCGGGGTTCGTAGCGGAAGCGGACGCGACGCTCCAGGTTTTGGGGGTCGACCAACAATTCAACACCTCGCTCGTCAAGAAGGCCAACGCGGGCCTGTTTACTTGCGGCGACGGTGTGAAGTCGTTCGGCGACTTCAACGGGGCCACCGCTCTCGAACAAGCCATCAGCTTTTGGATCTCCACTGCCTCTCTCAACAACTCGTTGACGATCTACTTGAAGGGCGGGGCCTATACGCTGGGTAACAGCAACTTCAATATCCCGGCGGGCAAAGAGGTCATTATCCGAGGCGAGGGGCGCGAAGCCACTCGCATTCTTTTCGACGGTGGCTCAGTCATCACTACCTGCATCGGTGTTAATGCAGGATCGCGTCTCCATCTCGCTGATCTCGCGATCAGATACGGAGCGGGTGGTTACCTCTCGGCCCAAGGATCCGTCAGTGCGGACAACTGCCTGTTCGAGAGTATTACCATCTCGTACTCGAATGCGACGCCGTACAAGGCAGCGACAACCGGACCGTTCCCGTTCCTAGGGCTCTTTACGAACTGCGAGTTTAACAACGCCATCAGCAACCCCTTCCCAGCCACACCCCGATGCGCCGTCTCAATCTACGCGAGCGGCACGAGCATGAAGGGTTTCGTGTTCCGTAACTGCACGATGCGCAGCGCTGACGCTGGTGGCACGGTGGTCTACGTCACGACCTTCGGTGCGGGCTCACTTGCAGCCACGGTTAGCGACCTCGCCTTCGAGAACTGTGTGATTGATCTCGCTACGGTCGATTCAACGTCGAGCACGGCGATCTCCGGCCCCGCAGGGGTGCTTTCTGTTGATCCCGACCTCACACTCGACAAGCTGACTGTGGATCTGGTGCGATTTATTGACTGCACAGTCAGTGCTGTGGTGGGTGCCGCCCGAGCCAACACCGTGTTGCTGCATCTGATGCCCCTGCCGTTTGATGCTGCGAATACGACAGCCGAACGGGCAATCATCGGCACGGTCAAGATTTCAGGAGGCATTTGGTCCGTCCCAGCCTTCAACGGAACCGATTTCTCGCCGTTCTTTCTCGCGTGCTGCTTCCCCATCGTGGAGAATGTGGTATTCCGTGGCGCCGGGCAGGAGACCCAAGCGTTCAACACCAGTCCTGGGTACCGAGGGAATGGTCTCCTCACGGACACCCAAAGGATCTGTTTGAAAGGGAATACGGCGAATTACCCTACTAACCAATCCAAATTCGCCACGATTGCCGCCTCTGGTCAGGCCGTTTACCTTACTATTGCTGGGGGTGTCCCCCTCGCCAAACTCCATACGGGGATGACCATCCGTGGGGTGCAGTTCGATAACTTTCACCGGAAGGCGGGTCCTAGCGGCGTCCTTCTGGTCATCGGGCCTGACATCAAGAGCGGTGCGGCAGACGTTGACGGAATCCATGTCCGAGGCATCCCTGGGGCAACGGGCGTCGGCAACTTGGTCGATGCTTGGATGCTCTTCATTCCGGGCGGCGATGCTGGGTCCACGAGCCGAGGTACCAACGGCACCTTCCGAAACATCACATTCTCTGCTTTGCTCGACACCCCGGCGATCAACGACACTTGGACGAATCGCGGGTTCATCCGGATAATTCCGGAGGGTCGGATGTACTTCGAGGACATCACAATTACACCGACCAAGCAGGGTAGCGTCGACGGTCCCATTGGGATTTCAGCCCCCGCTATCAATCTGAATTATCCGTTTGGAGGGGATAACGTCTTCACTCCAGGCGGGCCGATCTCCTTGAATCGCGTTCGCATCGAGAACTGGACAGCGGGAATTTGGTGGAATCAGAATCCGGTTACGATTCATGCGATCGGTCCGTTCATCATCAAGGCCCTCCATCACGTTTGCTCAAATGTCGGCAACGGCATTTCGGTTAACCAGTCCATAGCCTTTAATCAGGGCTCAGCCGCCGCAAGCAGTTACACGATCCAGGGGATTGCGATTGAGGACTGCCAAATCTTCGTAACGTATGACCTCGCCCAAGCCCAGATCGGCACCATATTCCTCCAGTCTTCGACTTGGTCCCGTAACTTCCCCTGTTTCCTTAAGAACAATCACGTCGAAGACAACTGGCCCGCGTCGGCTGTCTACGTGGCGGGATCATACCAAATTGCTGTGATGTCATTTGACGTGGCGAGCAGCACTCCGAACTTCAACATCATCGGTAACACTTTGGTTCGGAAGAACCTCTCTTTTCCAAGCGGCCTTCCTGGACTCTGTCGTCTCCAACAAGGTGCTTCGTTGGCTCTCACTACGAACACCAAGTATGGGGGTACCTCGGCCTTTTACACGAATGCTCAGACAGGGCACTCGATCGTAGACACTGACAAATTCCTCTTTGCGAACACGTTCGACATGGAATGTAACATAGCGCAGTTGGCTACGGCATGAGGTTGATCCAATGAGCGCCCACTACCTCATCGACCTCTACGGCAACCCCTTGGGGAGTGCTCGGATCCTCGACGTACGAAACCCGTCGAACGATCAGAGCCTCTCAAACGGGAGTTTTGTGGTTCGTGTGCCCGATGGTGTCCAGGTGGTGAACCCCACGGACCTCACGGATCTGTTGACCAAGAAGTACGTGGGCCTCCTCGCGTTCTACACGGGCTTCACGCGGATCTCGTTCGATGACCTTACGGATGCTTCAGGAGTCAACACAGCTCCCGGAACTTCCGCCGCCTTGACGACCGGGCTACGCGGGTCCGTGGGTCTCTACCCGACGGCAGGGGCTCGTGTTCAATCGGTGGTCACGCCGCTCACCCCCGCCCAACCTACCGTATGCGTCGTCACGTTCGAGACGTTCCGGTATACCTCGACCGACGACAAGAACGACCGCTACCAGCGGACCTACGAAGAGATCGCCTCCTCTCCCTCCAGCATCACGTGCTCGGTGAGCTTCAACGGGGGCGCGACGTTCCTTCCGACCACGGAAGGGGCTGTTCTCAACATCCCCTTGGCGGATCAGGGGACCAACTTCGTCATCCGGCTTACGAACGTCTCCGGGCAGCGACTCTTCCTGGGCTCGTGGGCCGTTATCTATTAGGCGGCGATGTGTTGGTGGGCCTACGGCTCTAACCTACTGATACGTCGTCCAGGCAAAGGGATGTAGACGAACATGACCGAGAACTTGGGAAGCGGCGTCTCGCGCGTCCTCGATCCGACGGGGACGCAATTCACAGAGGTTGTGCTTCAGCAGGGTAAGCCCCCGCTCGATGCGGAATTCAACCTTCTGCAAGAGCTGGCGACGAACTTTTCGCGTCAGATCGTCCTCCGTGGGTCACCGTCGGGGTTTCTTGGCAACGAGACGAACCCCTCCGCCGACTACCTCACGAACCCCATCTGGTCGAACTGGTTCAAGTTCGGACCCCAGCGCACGGGTGAGCAGCGGGCCGTCATGTGGGCCGCCGTCAACGGCTGGCTCATCCCGGTCTCGGGCACGCGTACGGGCACACCTCCCGGTTCTCCGAACGATACGGACACGTTCAACCTCATCGCCCTGGATCCACCTCCGAGCAACTCGGGCGACTTCCGCATCGACTACGTCTTCCTGGAGGCGTGGATTGCGCTCATCCCGCCGAACCCGGCAGCCCTCAACAAGCCGGCTGCCTCGGCTGTTTGGCGGTACGGCAACGTCGAAGGCGGTTTCTCGTTCCTCTCCGACGATCTCGTCGACCCGGCTCTCGGGTTCGAGACGACCAAGCGGGTTCAGCTCCAGTATCGCCTTCGAGTCGTGAAGGGCCTCGTAGGCCTGACGAGCGCACCGGACGGTTTCGACCCCGTTGTCGTCAAGGCTCAGGGTGCGGCAACATCTCCTGGGAGCTACACGTTCTCGAACATGCGGTCCGCTCTCGGGGACCCCGGCCTCTGGCGGGCCGGTGACGGTTCCTCGACGGCTCAGGCCGCCCTCGGCACGGCAGACGGGTACTCGTACGCAGTTCCGATCGCGACGATCTTCCGTCGCAACTCGGTCAACTGGGCCGGCGACCCGAGCCAGAACCTCAACGGTGGTTTCAACCGCAATCCGACGGCGGTGGACCGGACCGGGATTAAGACCTTCTCCTCGGTTCCCACTCTGGTCTCGGATCTTTCGGCGGCAGCCACGACGGCCTTCATCCTTTCGGCGATCAACATCCCGTTGCCGATCACCCCGGCAACGCCGGTGCTCATCCAAATCGGCGATGAGCTGATGACGTACGTGTCGGTCACGACCGGTGGCTCGCCCACGATCACGGGCCTCGTCCGTGGCGCAAACGGCACGCGTGCGGAAGTTCACAAGGCAGGGGCGACCGTGAAGGTCATCTCCGGGCGTCCGGACGGGCTGTTCTCTGATCAGATCGCGAAGACGGACATCCTCGATCTCCGTCACATCGTCAACCCGAACGGCTTCGACTACAACGCGCTCCTCAAGGGAAGTCTCGATCGACTTCTTCGAGGACAGCTCCGTGCCAACTGGAAGCGGACGGGTGCAGGTCCCCAAGGACCTTTCGTCCCCTACCAGGACAAGATCGCGGCGGGAGCCGTGTCTCTTGGTGTCACGAAGCTCGATGCTCCGGACAACATCCGTCTCAGCTTCTCGGATGCGGCCACTCCCCAACCCGTCGAGCTGATTCTCAAGGCAAACTCGGTTGCGGTCCCGGCGCCCATCAACGTGGCCTGGTCTCTCCAGCTCAGCGCGAACCACACCACGAGAAGCGTCAACAACCAGTTCACGGCTGGTGATGTCATCACCTTCCCGGTATCGCAGCTCAAGACGGGCCTCCCCGGCGGAGATTCCGACCAGATCCGTTGGATCAACGATGGAGTCACCAACGCGATCGTTCTTCGGATCGATGGGCAACCCGCGCCAGTCCCGACGTCCCTGTACACGGTGACCCCGGCGAACCCCACTCAGGCCAACGATCTCGTGATCACGCTTGGGACGAACTTTCCGACGACCACGAACCAGCTCTACATCACGCTCCACGTGATGTATGGCCCAGGACGAGGCCTCTCGCGTCGCCCCGATTCGATCCACACGATCGCGTACATCAACCCGTCCACGGAACTCCTTCTCCAGCCGTCGGGCGTGCCAAGCGGCAACCTGCCCACGCGGGTCGCGTGGAACCTCCTCTGGAGCAAGTTCCGAGGGACAACCTTCAAGCGGCTTGTGCCTTCGACCTCCGAGGCCTACGCGGATCTTGGCAGCAAGTCGGTCACCTTGACCCCCTTCCGTCGGATCAACTGGCCGACAGAGTTCCGTACGCTCGATGGTACGGCAGCGAATCCCCGTTCGGGAGCCCCAATTGCGGGCAGCTCTACGGGCGAGGCGAACAGCTCCACAACGTTCACGGACTTGTCCGCCAGCTTCATCGTTGCCGGCGTCGTGGCAGGGGATGCGCTCATCATCCAGGATGGCTTTGCTCCTGGTCGCTACACGGTTCTCACCGTAGCGGCGACAACTCTGGCGGTCGAACGCTCGATCTTCGCGGGAGCTTTCCCTCCTGCCACCGGTCTCACGTACGAGATCCACCATGCTCAGGGGCTCATGCCGCTCCTCAAGCCGGATGGCGTCACACCCAAGTGGGTGACCACGGATCCCTTGGCCCTGTTCTCAGGAACGACCGAAGCGAGCTTGTTCACGAAGAACGTCTACGTGGAACTCCCGAGGCATCTCGTGCCTGGTTGGGGTGACGTTCGTGTCCCCATCCTCGCGTCAGACAGCACGGTCTTCGCCGAGGGTATCAACTACATGACCCTCACGAAGAAGGGTGGCCCTCCCTTCAGTGATGGGGACAAGAACTACGTTCCGTACGCGAACGGGTCGCTGACGTACGCCGTCTTCTCGACACTCGACTTCAACCCGCCGGGGACGAACCCGGCGACGTACAACGCGGCGTTTACGTTTGGCGGCAAGACGTTCGCGGGTACGCGGTTCTTTACGGACACGCGTGGCCTTGGGCGGAAGGGTCTCGAACTCCCTCCGTTCTACGGTATCGCCCGCCTTTTCGCGGTCTACGAAGCCAACAACTACAAGATCGCGGGTTCGGCGTACGACGCCACCACCCGCAATCCGACGGGCGGCGGGGCCACGAACCTGCTCCGGCAGAACTTCGACGGACCCGCCTTTTGGGTCGAAATCGACGGCGATGGGGACTCGACGTACATCCTGAACGCAGACGCCATTGACCTTTCCCGGTCTCCAACGTTGATCAGCTCGTTCGCGTCGGGCAACTACGTCATCGAGGCGAGCATCTTCGGCTTCGATCGGGGGGCTTTTGACCTCACGAAAGAATTCCGTCTTGTGATGACGCGTCCGACAAGCCCCTCGTTCATGCGGAACCAGGCTGTCGACGGGATCGTCCGAGCGAACAATATCGGCGTCGTGGTGACGGGTCCCACGTCTGTCCTCCCAGGGCCGGCAACGAACTCGGACCAGATCGTCGTGAACTACTCGCGTACGCCGTACCAAGGTGACGCGTGGGGTTCTCAGACGAACTACATCGACATCCCGTACACACCCGGCCCTCTCGCAACGGGAACCGCCTATCAAGTCGTGTCGACGGTGCTCGATGAGGCCAACCTCACGAGGCCAAACCAGAAGGTCCTCGAAGTCCTCGCTTCGGTCGGATTCGCGACGACTCTCGGGACGGGGCGGTACTCGGGTGACACGCAAGAGTCTCCGCCCCCGCCTCCGCCCCCGGCGATTCCCCCGCCGCTGCCTCCGTTGAACTCTCTCGACTTCCGTGATCCGGGCTTCGAGGATCCGACGGTCTACCCCCCGGCATCTCCTGTCGTCCCGCGTCCGAAGTCTCTTCCTGGGAACTTCGATCCGCTCGATCGTGGTGAAACAGGGACCGAATACCTTGGTTGTACCGAACGGCTCCCCATGGGCGCTCTCTTCCGTGACAAGGACTTCCGAGGTCACCTCCTCGGATCCGGGGAAGGGACGTCGAGTCCGCTCATTCTTCTTGGTGGTAACGGGCAAGGGCCCGTCGCGAGCTTGGCGGCCACCAAGTCGATCGAGCAGACCGAGATCCTTCTCGACACCGCATCGACCTCGACCGGGGCTCCCGGCGACGCCATCGTTCAAGTCGATGGCGAGCAAGGCAACTACTCGATCCTTGTCAACTTCCGGACGAACCGTGGCGGGTCGGCGTTCACGGCAAACGGCGGGCACCCAGGCGGCGAAGTCTCGATGACCCAACCGGACGTCCGGGCAGAGGCCAGCCACACGAACGTCCTCGAAGGGCGAGCCTTCCTCGTCCGCAACGCGGTCACGAACGTCGGTGCAACCGAGGTCTCAGCCGGCGGTGAGCTGATGCTGCTTGTTGTCACCCAAGTCCAGCAGCTTCGGGACACAAACCCTCATCCCGGTTCTATCGCCATCGGGACGAACGGTACTGGAGAGGGCTACACGGCGGCCGATCTCTACCGCATCGACGGTCACCCCTTGGTCAGCGACAACGTGCGTATGATCATCGACCCGTCGACTATCCCCCTCTCGAAGCGAGTGCAGTGACATGGGCATCCGTCACCTGACCTACCTCGATCTCTCCCCCGAGCAGCGCAAGGAAGGGGCCAAGGCTGCACGCGAGCAACTCCGGCAGGCGGTGGCCAACCCCTTCCTCTCGCCAGAGCAACAGAGTGCTCTTGCGGACCGGCGAGACCACATCGACAAGTGGGAGAAGGGTCACCTCGATCCCGCCCACGGCCTCCAGCTTCATGGAAAGCCGAAGACTGCGGCGCTCCCTGGATCAGCGGAGCCCAAGGGTTTGTTGGCAGCTCCGTTGGTCGTGGTAGAGGAAGCCCCGCCGGCATCGGAAGATGTCCCGTTGGAAGGCCTCTTCGCGGATGATCTCCCCGAACCGACGCACCATGTCGTTCAGGTCATCGAGACCGTACCCATCGAGGAGCAGGTCACCGGATCTGCCGAGAAACCAAAGGCCTAGAAGAAGGGCCGATGATCTCCCTATGGGGGACCTCAGTGTGAGGTATTACTATGTCGTCTCAGCTCGATAAGGGCTTCGAGGTCTTCGTGAACTGGCAGACCATCGTGTTCTGCCTTGGCATCTACTTTCTGACGTACATGATCCGCGTTGCCGTCGAGGCTCTCTGGAAGGGGGCTAAGGCCAGCAACCTCTGGACCGAGCTGGGGCTGCATTGCGGTCCCATCGGCACCGGGATGATCATCGCGTACTTCGCGACGAAGTTCCCCTGGCCGATGCCGATCGCCGATGTCATGTCGGCCAAGCTGTTCTACGGAGCCATCTGCGGCGGCATGAGCGGTTTCGTCTACGGACGGTTCCGTGCATGGATTGGTGTTGCGGCTGACAGCGCCACTCCGAGCGTCCAGAAGCTCGCGGTGAAGCTTGGTGGCAAGCCCTCCGATCCTCCCCCGGCTCTCCCTGACGCCGGCAAGACGGAGCCCGCACCGGCCCCCGACGCGGCCACCGATACTCCGAAGGCGCCGGACAGCAAGAGCTGACGATGCCGGACGATCCGAAGCCGACCTTCTGGGCTACCGTTTGGGCAAAGCTGAAGTGGGCAGCCACGCAGTTCTTTGCCCCTGGGGTGGCCCTTGTCGTCATCATCGTGGCGATTCTCCTCGTCGCGATGGGGTGGAAGGAACTTCAGATCGGCGGCCTTCTTGGGAAGCTCTTCGGCAAGAAGGATCCGGAACAGCGGGCCATCGACGTCGCGAACTCCGTGTCTCCTGATCGAGTCGGACCTGATGGGAAGCTGATCCCGCAAGGTACCCCGGATTCGAAAGGGGATACCCAAGCGGTTGTCGTTCCCATCAACGATCCTGGGCTTTTCTCGAATCCTGATACGGTGACCTTCACGCCTCCCGGTGCGAGTAAGGCCGTTGAGATCCAGCTCCCGGATGGCGTCAAAGCGAAGGATGTCGAGCACGTCATCGTGGTCTCGCCCGAAGTCACGGTCGTGTCAGTGAAGGATACCTCGAACATCCCCGCTCAGAAGATCGACGACCTCCTCACGAAGTACGGGAGCTAGCTGTGGACGACCTCGTACACCGTGTCGTGGAGCGCTTCCAACGAGAAGCCGCGCGTTGGGACAACGCGATGAACGGTACGTTCGTCTCGATCTACTGGAACAAGCAGAAGTGGCGGGTCGAGGAGAGTGACACGCCTATTTCTGGGATGCGAAGCTTCACCGAAGCTCAGGATCTCGACACGTACGAGATGCCGACGTTGGAGAGGGAACTAGCGGGGAACGAGCAAGAGCGTCTCACAACCATCACCACTTCGACAATCCGGGAGTACGCCAAGATCCATAGTGAGGACAAGGGGCCGGTCGCTCGCGAGAAGATCATCAAGGGCTACGGGGCTGTCTTTGATGCCCTCGTCAAGCAGTGGAAAGAAGACGGGAACACGGAGAAGGTGGGGAAGTTCGAGAAGCTCCTCCCGACACTTCGGAAGAAGCTCGTTTGGAAGAAGGTCCACGGGGCCAAGACGGCGGCTGCGGCCAACATCTACGCGGACGATCTCGACGTGGGGTACATCGCTCAGCAAGTCGTGCTCTCCGGCAAGAGCCGGAATTGGGCCAAGCCTGAAGGGCATACGCTGAAGATCGCAGCGGACATCGAGAAGGAACTTGCGCCGTTCAACATCGGGATCATCGACGAAGCAACCGGCACGTGGGGCCACAAGCCCGGCGGCAGCCACTTCTATCGCTAAGGGGGTTCCGGTGAGCTATTCCTACGACTGTCGTAACGCCGCGAGCCGGACCAAAGAGCACGCTGAGCGTGAAGAGGGTTGGCTTGCGAACGACCGCCGGGAGTTGAAGTCTCAAGTGAAGAGGCTCCAGAAGCAGCTCTCCGACGTCTGGACGGCCAATGGCGAGACACTCCGGTTGGCCAGGTCCCTTCTCGACAACAAGGCGTTCACGAAGGCCGAGGGCGGCGAGAAGGCGACGGAACTCGTCAAGGGACTCGTCACGGCGATCGAAACGGCGGAATCACGTTCGTCGGACTTCTACAAGCTCATTCAGGTGGTCGGGAAGACAACCGAGGGGATGTGACTTCGATGAGCGACCACTACTCCTATGACCGACGTGCGGACACGGGCCCGGCCTCACGGCTCAAGAACGTCGAACCTCCCATCAAGGCAGCCGAGCGCGAGATCGAGAAGTCGAAGGGTATCCTTCACGGTCTCGTGAAGGAGATGGGGATGGTCGCCACGCACACGAAGGATGTGACCATCCAGAAGAACTTCAAGGCCGTGTCGGCCTTCGCCGATCGCCTCGATGGCATCGACAAGGACATGGACAAGTTCGTCGTCGACTTGGACCATTTCCTGAGGACCTTCCGTTGAAGCGGCTTCTGGTCCTTCTCGTGTTGCTGACCGCCTTCTTGGCTCGGCCAGCGGGCGCGGAACAGACATGTCCCGAGGGGTCTACATGCGTTCCGCCTGAGGACCTGAAGGTTTTCGTTGAACTCCTCAAGGCACAGAAGTGCCGCGACGAGAACCCCCCGAAGCTTGTGCTCGACCCGATCGTCATCGTCGTTGACAGGGAGGGGAGGGTCTACTATTCGGGCGGCGAGCCACGGCCATACAAGGTCCACGTAGACTGGTGCAACTACCAGATCGACGCCTTGGGCAAGGTCCAAGTTCAAGTTGCTCAGCGGGTTGAGCCCACGTGGGGATTCCGATTCCGAGCCAAAGCGGCCTTCGGGTATCTGCCCATCGAGGCCCTTACGGAGAAGGATGCGGGGAGGGGTATCGACGGGGGTGTCCTCCTCGAACCGGTTTTCCTTCAATGGGCCAATTTCAACGTGTACGTCGGGGTACGGTCCGTCGGCACTGGTCTCGGGTTCGACGTGTTGAAGAATATGACCGTGTACCTCGGCTACGCTCTCGCATGGGGTACTTGGCGGTCCAATCCTCATCTCGCCGTAGGTTTCGCGCTCTGGTGACCCATGCCTTTCGTGTACCTCATCACTAACAACCTCTCCCAAAAGAAATACGTGGGGAAGGCTAACGTCCTGTCGGCTCGGTGGAAGGCACATCGAACCGACGCGGGACGAGAGCGCCCGAAGTCTTGTATTGGGTGGGCACTTAAGAAGTACGGCGTTGGGAATTTCACGTTCTCGGTTCTCGCTACATGCGTGACAGAAGACGAAGCGTACGCAGAAGAAGCTCGTTGGGTGAGGCTGTTTCAAGCCAACCAGCCGAGTGCGGGTTACAACCTCGATTCAGGGGGTATGGGCGGGAAGATAGCCTCGGAGACTACTCGAAGGAAGCAATCGGACGCGCGTAGAGGGAAGTCTCGCCCCGCCGGGGTGATAGCGAAGATGCACACGCCCGAAGCCCGAGCGAAAGCGGCGTCGGCACGACGTGGTCAGCACCACACAATCGAGAGTCGGGCCAAAATATCAGCGGCGCATTTGGGCCGTCCGAAGTCCCCGGACGCGGTCGCGAAATCTGCTGCCAGCCACCGGGGGAAGCATCCCTCTCTTGAGGTCCGAGATAAGCTAAGCGCAGCTCATAAAGGCGTGCCCCATACTCCCGAGCATCGCGCTCATCTAGCCGATGCCAATCGTCGGCGAGGATTGACCCAAGAAATTATTGCCCTGGTGCGTGAACTTGCTACACGGGGGCTGAAACAAATTGAGATCGCCGCTATGTGTGGCATCGGGCAAACAAGTGTGAGCCGTGTTCTTCGACGCGTTTCCTCAACCAGTCCATGTTTGACGAGGTGTTAGTGAGATGGGCGAATCGGCTGGACTTCACATCGTCATGGACGCGTACGTCGCGGACGGGGCTATTTTCACGAAACCGAAGCTGACGGAGCTTTTCGCCAAGCTCATCACCGCGCTCGAAATGAAGGCTCTCGACAAGTCTGTCTTCTACGAGGTTCCGGTGGATCCGGCCGTGCTCGAACGGGTCAAGAAAACCGGGAAGTTCGAGGATGAGGGCGGCATCACCGGCATCCAGGTGATCTCCACGTCGCACATGTCTCTCCACGCGTGGCCGCTCCAGGAGTTCTTCTCACTGGACGTCTTCTCGTGCAAGACCTTCAACTCGGACCTCGCCCTTGGGATCATCAAGGAGACCCTGGGCGTGACCGAGGCGAGCGTCGAGATCGTCCACCGGAAGAAGCCCGAACGAAAGGCACCTGTCCGCCAGAAGCCCGCACGGATGGCGCACCGGCGACCCGAGAAGACTTCTATCGGTCAGGCGTAGTGATGGACCACTACGCCTTCCTGCTCGTCTCGATGACGCTGGAAGAAGCCAAGGAAACGCTTGGCTTTCTCCCCAGTGATCAACCGTCCGATCAGCAGGTCAAGGATGCCTGGAAAAAGAAGGTCTTCGAGGCTCATCCTGACCGTGGAGGGGATCCTGACAAGGCGGTAGCCCTCAACGTCGCCAAGGACGTCCTCGATGGGAAGCAGCGCCCGACCTACGACCGTTCGACGCCCTCCCCTCCAGGTGGCGGCTACACGCCCCAGGATGCCCCGAAAACGCGTTGGGAGAAGCCCAAGTCCCACAAGGTCACCTTCGACGAAGCCAAGTCCAAGGCCGGGATACCGCACGCAGAGTGGCAGTTCGCTGCGGAGATGAAGGGGACAAGCTACTCGACGGACGAGTCTTCCCGTGGCGACCGCTCGTACGTCATCTACGGCAGGACGGAATCGAAGCACATCTTCGTTGCGATGCGTCACCAGACGTACCAGACCTTCTACGTCGGCGGCGATGCGGACGAAGACACCTGGACCATGAAGGTTACCGACTACCCCGTCCGAGGGGAGGAGGGGAAGACACCTGCCTGGCTCTACGGCAACGTCGTCAAGGCGTTCAAGTCGGTCGGTGCGGACGGGCGGTTCAACTCGAAAGTCTTCGATCTGTCGGACAAGCACTGGGTCTTCAGCGAGAAGTTTCCAGCGATGGGCTCGGCGGTCTCGATCAAGCACTGGCTCGTGGGATCAGGATCGGTGGCAGGGGACGACCCCTCGGTCGCGACCCGCAAGCACATCATCGAGCTGAACCACGAGACGGATCGGCCGTACGCGGACCAGGGGATCAAACCCGGCTTCTTCGAGGAGCCCCACGAGCGCTGGAACTTCTGGGACAACACCTACCACGGCGACTTCCACAAGCTCACGCTTCTCGTGAACACCCGGCCGTACGACTTCTCAGCCGAGGAGACGAAGCGTTTTCTTGGTCTCAAGCTCGGCGGCAAGCGTATCCTCAACGTGATCTACGGGGATTACCCTCGCGGGGGTAAGAAGATCGTCACCCGCCTGAAGGCCGCAAAACCCCTTCTGGAGTGGTTCGGGACGCACTTGCAAGGGCTGCCTCAGGATGCGAAGGACGCTCTTTTGACTGCGGCTGCCGCTGTGAAGTGATCCGGTGTAGTTGTGGGGGCTATGACCCAGCCGAGCCCCTCAGCTACCGACAAGCATCTCGCCCTTGTTGACGAGATTCGACGGATCCGCGAGTCGAAGACCGTGGCGTTCAAGCGCCCGGCGACGCGGTTGAAGACCACCATCGCCGGCCTCAATGGTCAACCGCAACCGTTGACCCTCCGCTATTACCAGGTCGTCGGGACGTTCAACCTCCTCAAGCTCCGCCGGATGCTTCTTGGGGATGGGACCGGGCTAGGCAAGTGCGAGGTGGGGAGCACCCTTCTTCTGACGTCCCAGGGGCTTCGCCCGATCGAAACCCTCGCCCCGGCCTCCCTTGACCGTGCGTCATCCCCTGATGAGGGGTTCTACGACATGGATCACCAGGTCGACGTCTGGACCGGCCGGAGGATGGCAAAAGTCTCCCGCTTCTACTGGAGCGGGAAGAAGCCCACCCTCAAGGTGACCACTCGCAACGGGTACCAGTTCGAAGGGACGCTCGTTCACCCGATGCGAGTTCGCGATGAGGGCGGGGAAGCCTGGAAGGAACTCCGGTGGGTCCGCGAAGGAGACTTCCTTTGTGTGGGCCGTTCAGAGGCTCCGTTCCCCCAAGAAGATCCGAGAATTACGTTTGACGCCGCAGCCCTCTCCACCAACGCGAAGACGTATACCTACCCGACGATCTTGACGCCCGAGCTGGCGACGCTCCTCGGGTACATTGTGGCCGAGGGTCATAGCCGTAAGTATGGAGTAACCGTTACGCAGTTTCGCGATCTGAACCCGGAGCCCCACGAGGAGATTCGGGATCTCTTTCAGTCCGCCTTCGGGTGGGAGGGCAACTACCATGACCTCGAACGTGACACCGCCATCAAGGTACCGAGCATCGGCATCCGTGAATTTCTCAGGACTCTTGGCATTGGGGACGAGCTTTCCCGTACCAAGTCGGTTCCCGATGTTGTTTTACGGGGAACCAGAGAATCGGTGCGCGGATTTCTCTCGGCGCTGATCGAGTCGGAAGGGTCCGTGGCCGACGGTGGCGGTGTTGAGTTCTCTTCATCCTCCGAAACCCTCGCGCGGCAAACCCAGCTTCTTTTGCTTCGCTTTGGGGTTATTTCGACCCTCTCCGAAAAACACATCAAGGGAAATGACCACACATACTGGCGGCTGACCTTCTTTGGCGATGACGCCCGACTCTACCAGGAACGAGTCGGGTTTCGATCAAGCCGTAAGGGAGATGACTTGAGGGCGAGTCTCGCAAAGACTTCGAACCCAAACAAGGATCTCGTACCTCACGCACAAGAGCCCGTTCGAGCCTTGAAAGCGCGGATCCTCGACGTCTCATCGCGGTCGGGCGCCAACGATCGCCGCAAGGGGTCCGGGATCAAACAGTTCGGCGAGACCTTTCAAAGTACCCTCAAACACATCCTTTTGGGCCATCGAAACCCAAGCTACTCTTGGCTCGTCAAGCTCTTGGGGGTCTCCCACGAACTTGGGTTGTCGACGTCCCCCGAGTACGAGGCGGTTCTCGCGCTGGTGCGCGACCGGCACTTCTACGACCCCGTGGTGAAGATCGAACCCGGCGAAGCCGAGGTCATGGACATCGAGGTCGATGACCCCGAGCACTGCTACATCGCCAACGGACTTCTGAGCCACAACACGGTCCAGGTCATCGCCTTCCTCTGCTACCTCTGGGAGTCCGAGCACGACAGCAAGGCGATCGTGGTCTCACCGAAGAGCGCTCTCCGTCAGTGGAAGAGCGAGATTGAGCGGTTCTCTACGGGTATCAAGTCGTTCGTTGTCTCCGGTAGCGCCGAGGAACGGAAAGCCATCTACGAGGCATTCCTGGAGCACCCCACGGGGCCGGATGCCGAAAAGGCTGTGCTCATCTTGAACTACCACATCCTCGTCCGGGATTGGACAGCCGGCAGTGTGAAGCCTCGCCTCCCGGACGGACAACCGGACCCCAAGCAGCCTGCCTCGCCTGGCCTGCTCGATGGGATGTTGGCGAAGCTGAAGAACCCGATCGTCATCTACGATGAGTGCACGGCCTTCAAGAACCCGAGCACGAAAACCTGGCAGGTATGCCGGTTCCTCGCGGACAGGGCGAATCGCGTCTATGGGCTCACGGCGACGTTGCTCAAGAACAAGCTCATGGAAGGCTTCTCGATCTACAAGGTCATCGTTCCGGAGGTCTTCAAGTCGAAGACCGCGTTCATGAACGACTACTGCGTCACGAAGCTCCAATCGATCGCCGGGAGCAACCGGAAGATACCGATTGTCGTCGGGTACAAGAACCTCGCGGCCTTCCGCGCCAAGATCGATCTCTACTTCCTCGGGAGGCCCAAGCATGTCGTCTCGGATGAGCTGCCCAAGCTCATCACGAAGGAGGTCACGTGTGTGATGTCCAAGGCCGAGGACGCCAAGTACAAGCAGGCGCTCTCCGGTGTCCTCGAAATGGGGGACGGGGAGGTCAAGGATTACGAGGAACACAAGGCGTTCGTTGCGCTCACGTACTGTCAGCAGGTTGTTGACTCTCTGAGCCTTCTGAAGTTCAAAGACGGGGACGTCATCGAGGACTTCCTCTTCGACGAATCGGTCAAAGTCGATGGACTGGGCTCGAAGGAGCAGGCCCTCGTAGACCTCATCACGGAGGAGTTCGACGAGGAGAAGGTCATCGTCTACACGCGCTTTGCGAGCCTCGTTCCACGTCTTCGGGAGATCCTGAAAAACGAGGGGATCAAGAGCGTCGAGATCAGCGGCAACGTGAAGGACACGGCCACGAACCCGCGTCGGCAGCAGGCTCAGGAGGCGTTTCAGGACCAGGAGAGCGATGTCCGGGTCATCATCATCACCGACGCCGGGTCGGAGGCCATCAACCTCCAGGCAGCGTCAGCCATCATCTTCTACGACTCGCCGTGGTCCTGGGGAAACTACGTACAGCTCCTCGGCCGTCCGATCCGCATCGGGTCTCCGCACCAACACGTTGTGGCCGTGCACATCGTGGCGGAGCGGCCTCGGGACGCCAAAAAAGACCGCAAGACCATCGACCACTACACGATCGAACTCCTTCAGCGGAAAAAGGACCTTGTGGATAAGGTGTTGGGAGAATCGGCCGTGGGCGCCCTCGACTTCGGGACGGGGAAGAGCTTCCAGGCGGAGCTGATCGAGAACCTTCGGACCGGGAAATGAGGCGTCTCAGGGGTGACTCGGCCGGTGTAGTCTCCGCCCCACATGGGTGACGCGCCTACAAACATCTGCCCCAAGTGCGACGGTCGAGAGTGGATCATCTACGACGATCTCCACGAGGACCCCTGCACTTGCCTTCAAGCGCGGATGCTCCGGGAGCACCTGGAAAAGCTCGGTCCTGACATCGCGATGGCCCCTAGGCGGCACAGTCCGCTGTTCAACGGTGTCCCCGGAGAGGACGCGATCGACCGAACGACAGAGAACCTCTTCATCCACGGTCATTGGCAAAATCTCTGCGTCCACCTCAGATGGGCTCTGTCGGCCAAGCTCCTCAAGTTGTTGAAGGCCAAGCAAAAGCATAGGGTTCGCATCATCACGGACGAGAGCCTTGTCGATATCTGGTTAGGGAGGAGCGATTACGCCCGCCGCCCGAAAAGTGAACGTGAGGACGGCACCAGCGTCAACACGCTCTCCGAGTACGTCGGGAGCCACGACCTCCTTATCCTTCGCTTTGGGTTTTTAGGGTACCCCAACAAAGCGCTCCCCGGCATCATCAAGCAGGCCCTTGGGATCCGTGAAGTGCAACTTAAACCGACGTGGTTGATCGATTCCCCCACGAATGAGTTCGAGACGACGCTCGCGTACAGCTCGGATCTGGCTCGGTACATCCAAGAGCACTACGAGTCCGTGCGCTTCGACGAGGAGGTCCTGGAGCCGGACCCTGTCCGTGGGCCTACTGTGGTTTCGTCATCGGCAGAGGCAGATGACGATTCAGACGAAGTGGCCATGGGCGGTGTACCTGCTCCCCCTGTACCCAAAGCATCGCCACCGCCACGTCGTCAACCCATGTCAACTGAGCAACCTCGCGTGACCCCCGCTGACGACTTGGACCAACCGGGTGGCTCGTCGAAAGGGCGCTCGCAGCCCGGAAGTTACCTTCGTAAAAAAGGCTCTGGCGGCTGGGGAGGGGAGGATATCTAATGAAGCGCCTCCTTCGGTCGGTCATTGACATCGACGGGCAGTTCACCCAAGAGAACCTCGTTCTCAACTTCCAGAAGCTCCTTGGGGCCCAAGTCGATTGGGGTCGCCCTGACGACACCAAGGTCTTCACGTACATCCACGGGTACTTCATCCAGCACCTCGAAGTCCCTTCGGCCACCACGCTCTTCGACCACTTCGAGCGCCTCAAGGACGTCGAGTGCATCGAGCGCATCAAGGACTACAAAGCAGTCCAGGGGTACATCCGGACGAACTTTACGCACCTCCTGCAAACCATCCTGGAGGAGCAGAACAAAATCAAGGCCGTCGCGCTCTTGAAGGAAGCGCACGAGATCATCGCTCGTGGCTTGGAGATCGACGGCGAGAAGAAGTCCGGTGTTCGGGACGGCCTCATCCACTTCGCGCAGAAGGCGAACGACCTCATCGTCCCGGACTTCAACGCCCGTATTCGAGGCGATATCCGTCTCGACGGGCAGGCGATGATCGATGAGTACCAGTTGGCCGAGACCAACAAGGACAAGGTCTGGGGGAAGTTCACGGGGATCAACGAGATCGACAAGAACTGTCGTGGCGCCAAGAAGGGCGAGCTATGGGTTCACGCAGCTTACCCAGGTGAGTTGAAGACCACATTCGCTGCAAACTGGTGCTACAACCTCGTCACCCGCTACAAAACGAACGTCTGTTACGTTTCGTTGGAGATGCCCTATGAGCAGGTGCGTCGCCAAGTCTACACGATTCACACGTCGAACATGCTCTGGCATCTCCAGGGGATCAAGGCTCTCGACTACCGCAAGATCCGCGACGGCGAGCTGAGCCCGGAGGAGAAGAAGTTCTACCAGGAGCGGGTCGTCGAAGACTTCTCGAACAGCCCTCACTACACGAAGTTCGAGGTCGTCACTCCCGACAAGGAGTGGAACATGAACGACATCCGGATGGAGCTGGAGCTGCTTCACAAGCAGTTCGAGGTCGGCTTCGTTGTCATCGACCACGGCCAGTGGGTTGAGGCTCGCAAGGGCAAGAAGAACAGCAACTACGTTGTCGAGCTGAACTCCGTCGTTCGTGACGCCAAGCGGCTCGCTCTGCACTTCAACCACCGAGAGGGGATCCCCGTCCTTCTCCTGTGGCAGATCAACCGCGAGGGTAAGGACGACGCCGACAAGAGCGATGGCATCTACAAGGCCAAAGCGCTCACGTACGCAAACGAGGTCGAGAAGACGGCAGACGTCATCACCACGACGTACCTCAACGACGAACACCGCAAGAACGGCACGACCAAGTTCACGAACATCAAGAACCGGGACAACCCCCTCTTCGAGCCCTTTCTCGCACGCATCGACTTCGCTTGCCGCCGCATCCGCAACATTGGCGTCGACGAGAAGCAGAACAGCGTGATGATGAATGATGAGGTTGACGCGGTCATGGACAGCATGGATCTCTGCCTGGTCTAATGGCTCGCGACTTCACCAAGGAAGCCCGGCAAGAGCACAACAATCGGGACGCGTCCCACCGCTGGATCCAGGCGCGTATCGAGGTCATCCGTAAGGGCGTCACGGCCCAGGACATCCTCCGTCGAAACGGGATCAAGCTACGCGGGAATGGTGACCGGGAGGAGCAGTTCGCTTGCCCCTTTCATGGACGGGATAACAAGCCGTCGGCCCGCGTGTACCCGGAAACTGTCCGGGGGCCGTCCCATGTCTGGTGCTTCGTCTGTCAGGAGCGTTGGGACGTCATCAGCCTTTGGAAGAAGTTCGGCAGTAGCGACGCCAAGTTCACCCAAACACTTGGCGAAATCGAGAGGGCATTCGGCATCCTTCCGCCGGAGCGCCCCCCGGCGGACACGGGTGAAATCGGTGACGAAGAAGATCCCGTGCTCCTCGAAGTCGACATGCTTTTTCATGTCTGCGAGAGTCGCCTCAAAGACGGTCGAAATTCCTTCGACATGAAGAGCTACCTCACACTCGGCATGATCCTCGATCGCCTCTACTTCCAGGTCGAAGAGGGTATCGTGAAACCCCCGAAGGCCATCGAGATTCTCAAGACGGTCCTCAACAAGATCGGCGAGAAAGTCCGTGCCGCGTAGGGTCAAGGTCCAGACGAAGGAGATGGGCCTCGTCGACCTCTACCTCATCTACGAGACCGGTGGCCTGTGGGAAACCGAGTGGCAACCCCTTCAAGGGGCGAAAGGGTTCGCGGACCAGTTCGCCACCCTCGACAAAGAGCAGATGGAGCAAGCCTATTTTGGCTGGACAAGGCCCCTCGTCGCGGCCCTAGGGCCGTCCGGTGAGGGGATGCTGCTCACGGTCCCGACCGCGACGCGGCAGTGCCAGGCGCGGTCCTCGTGCCCTTTTTACCGACCTCTGGATTGTAGCTCAACAAGCAAGAAAATGCCTTGGTGTTACGTGCCCGAAGGGTTTACGGACACCGAACGAAGTCTTGCTGCTGAGTGCATCCGATTGTGGCGCGAAGGGGTGTACATCATCGTCGTGAGGGAGCCCACAGATGCCCGTTGAAGAGATCGATGACGAACTCCTGGCCGCTCTCAACGAGTCCCAAGCGTCAACACCCCAGCCTTCTGCGTCCCCTGCTCTGTCGGTCGAGGACGAGGGGATCGATGAAGTCTCTCCTCCGGTAGCCGCTCGTGCGGTCTCTGCGCCAGCTACTTCGTTGGAAGAGGAGGGGATCGACGAGGTTCCTCCTCCCGCTGTAGCGCTGGCCCCACCACCCCAAGCGCGTCCCGCAGATGATGACGACTTTGGGGATACCTTGGAGACGTTCGTTCAGACGAGCGGGCTCCAACAGGAACGGGAGGTCCCGGACATCCAAAAGCCGTGGATGAAATTCCACAAGTTCATCCGATGTCAAACGGTTGCAGAGGTCGAAGAGATCGTTGATGCGGCCTTGGCTCACGGTCGTTGTGCACTTGACTTGGAGACCCAGGGTCTCGACAACCGCATCGTCTGGGATGAGCACGGCAATCCCAGTACCGTCCACCAGATCGTCGGCTTCTGTATCTCGGTTGACGGTGTGACCGGTTACTACATCCCGATTCGGCACAAGAATTTCGACGGGCCCGACCTCAACGTTCCCGTCGCAGGTGTCGAGGCCGCTATCAAGCGTCTTTGCCTTGCGGCTCAGCCTCAGGGGACGGCCGAATCAATCGCTAAGGACCCTCTCTCTTTCCCTCAGTTCACGATCCCACCTCAGGTCGTGATCTACTTCTGGAACGGACAGTTCGATCAGGAGTTCCTTTTCCCCATCACAGGGATCGATTGGTGGCACCCGGATTCCTGGGAGGATGGGATGCTCGCCAACTTCACCCGGTACGCAGCCGACAAGGCGTTGGGTCTCAAGTACAAGGCCCCCGAGGTACTCCGGGATCCTGAGGGCAACGTCTACGAGATGACCGAGCTGAAGGATCTGTTCATCCGTGGGATGGACATCGCGTTCGGCAACCTCGCCCCTGACGAACCAGGGGTTATCAAGTACGGTGCCTCCGACGCAATCTGCACGTACCTCTTGTGCGATGACCCTCGCCCTCACGAGAAGAAGAGGGAGAACCTCATCAAGCTCGTGAAGACAAAGCACGCCTTCACATACCGTTTGGAGAAGCAGGTCGCTCAGGCTGTCCGGGGGATGGAGCGCCATCGCGTTAAGGTTCATCGGGGTCGCATCAAGGAGCTGTACGACGAGCATGTCCTAGAACGTGACTCGATTCTCCAACGCATCCAGGAATTCGGGGCAACGAAGGGGTGGCACGGGCTCGATCCCAACTCGTCCAAGCAGCTCTCGGACTTCTTGTTCACGGATGGGCCCAACTGCTGCAACATCACGATAACGGCGACGAAGGACTACCCAGGCGGCAAGCCCCCCAAGAACGAGAAGTCCGGCCAGTACAAAACGGACGCCGACACGCTCGAAGGGATGGTTGCTGAGAACGCACATGCCCCGCCCGTCCTCAAGTGGGTCGTCGAATTCCGAGGTGTTGAGAAAATCATCGGAACGTACCTCACGCACCTCCTCAACAATCCTGACAAGAACGACGAGCTGCGTTTCTCGTTCAAGCAGACGGGAGCGGGCACGGGGCGATTTTCAGCTCCGGCGAACGCGGATAAGCTCGATCACGGGTTCGGAGGGATCCCGATCCATGGGATCCCCGGTGAGTCGTCGCTCCGAAAGACGTTCATCGCGCGGCCTGGCTACACGATCGCCAAGTGCGACTATGCAGGCCAGGAGCTTCGCATTGCGGCGAACGTCTCAGGGGAGCCCGTGTGGCTGAGGGAGTTCCTCGAAGGTGATGGGGACCTCCACTCGATCACGGCGAGGGCCTTCTACGGCACGCAAGACATCACCAAAGACCAGCGTAAGGCCGGAAAGATAGCCAACTTCGCGCTCATCTACGGTGGCGGTCCGCAAGCCATCATGCGAGCGACCGGATGCGATAAGGTTGAAGGGTCGCGCCGAAAGCAGGCCTTCGACAAGTCCGTCCCAACCTTCGCGGGATGGATCAAGAAGCAGCACGCGGCCGTCAAGAGGGATGAGGGTGTGACCACGGCGTTCGGACGCTGGCTTGCTGTTCCCGATGCCAACATCAACACTGGCGTTCCTGAGCATGACCGCATGGTTCAAGCTGCGTGTGAGCGGTACTCGACGAACTACCCCATCCAGGGGGCGGGCGCCGACATCATGAAGATCAGCATGGTCTTGCTCCACAAGGAATTCTTCAAGCGGGGCTGGCTCCGCACGGGCGGGGACGATTCCGTTCGCATGCTCATGACGGTGCATGACGAAATTGTCTTCGAGATCAAGCATGACCGTGTAGCCGAGGCCATCCCTCTCATCGTGAAGGTGATGGAGTCCCCGACGAAGCTCGCCAAGCCCTCGTGGCGAGTTCCTCTCATCGTCGAACCCCTCATCGGACCGAACTGGGGTTCAGGCTACAAGTGTGAGCATGCCAAGCCGGGTCATGGGCCCAAGCCAAACGAGATCCTCGTCCAAGGCTTCATCTACGGTAGGATCCGTGTGGTCGATCTGGGCAAGGACAAGCCCGAGGAGTCCGATGGGGAGGTCGAAGACTTCCGCGATGAGAAGGGGAAGAAGATTGGCATCCGTATTGTCGACCCCCCGTGGCTGCGGAATGTCACTCCTGACGACCCGAACGCACCGCCGGGAGAAGCACCGCCGGAAGGAGGCTCTGAAGGAGAGCCTCCGAAGTCACCCTCCGCAACCCCTGGGCCTACCGATGCCGATTCTCCGGTTGACCTAGCGGCAGAGGGTATTCCGACGGAAGTGGCGCCCCCGGTGACCGCGCCCCCACCGGCACCCAAACATGCCTCTCCCCCCGCAGCGGCGAAGAAGAACGGGAAGAGTCGGGTCGTAACGATGAAGATTTGGCGGTTGAATGGGCTCACCGTAAAACAGGTGCGAATGGCCTGTTTCATGGCGCTGGAACCCAACGGTAAACTGCTCCAACTGACGGATAGTAACGGCACCGTCATCGTGGACCCGGCGTTGGGGGTGCGGATCAACCCGGAACACCTGGTTCAAAGCCTCTTCCATCTCAACCTGGGAGACGGGGGCTTCGTCGAAGAACCCTAGCCAAACCTACGGTTGAGGCGTATCTTCAACCCGTGAGTTTTCGACGCCTCGACATGCTCCCTGAGTGCAACCTGAACGGTGCACCTCTGGACGTGTTTGTTGCGGAGTGCTGCCAGCGCTGCATCAATCCCGAGTGCACCCGAAGCCAATTCGGGGGGAGCAAGTTCGATCAGAGGACGGGGACCTGGCTCCAGCGGCTCTTCACGGAAGTCCCCAAGCTTCAACCCAACGACCCGAGATTTCAAGCGATTGCAGGTCAGAAGTTCCTCACCATCGACGCAGGCCGGACTCCCGAGGTCCGGTCCACTGTCTGGGTCGACCCTCGGGACCTTGAAACGGCGTCCGCGCAGGTCACAGCTCCGCCTGTTGTGGAGCCCACACCCTCTCTAGTTGTCGCTACAGCCGAGGCTCAGCCCGAGACTCTGGATCCCCCGGCGACAAATACCCCACAACCTACGCCGCCTCGAAAATCCGTCCCGCGTCACATGGTTCTCGCCAACGCACCTTCACAGTCAGGCAAGATCATCCGGCCTGAGACCTCTTCCGCACCTCCGAAAGACGCGTGGGCAGGCCCTCTTGCATCTCCGGACGCGAACATTACCGTGATTAAGCCAGGGGCGACTGTGAAGCTAGGGGGCTCCGGTGTATAGATCCTCCAGAGGGGCAGCCCTCTGAAAAGGAAGCCATGTCAGATCCGATGAAGTTCAAGGCGGTCATCAAGCAAGACGGCACCGTCGTCACCGAAGTACTCGATCGCGGGCAGCATCTCTGCGGCGAAGTGTACAAGGTGACGAATGCCATCGGGAAGCAGCTCTCCGACGAGGAGATCGGCCCCGAGTGCGATACGGTCAACGAGATCATCACCTGAGCGCCTAGGCGCTCGTCACCCGAAAGAGAAGAGGAAGACACCATGTCTCACCGCGTTACCACCCAGACCGAGATCAAGGACAAGAACTTCGCCGTGCAGGCTCTCAAGTCTGCGGGCCTCTCCTACCGCGAAGTAGGCGAGCAGATCCACATCACGAGCGGGCGTCTGGCAAACGCAACGCTCGACCTCCGTTCGGGGCTGATCTCGGGTGACACCGATCACGGCCACAGCTCGGAGACCCTGGGCATGCTCCGCCAGCACTACTCGGAGGCGAAGTACCGCGCCGAGTGCCAGAAGCAGGGCATCTCGGTCGAGAGCCGCACGGTCAACAAGGAAGGGCACATCGTCCTCATGTGCTCGATGGCCTGAATCGGGCCACCTCAACTGAGGGCTAACGGGGCCCGCTTCTCGAAAGGGAGGCGGGTCTTCGTTTTTCCGGTGTACTAACCATCTAGGACCCACAACCCAAAATGAACGCCGACCTCCTCTTCCACCTCCGCTCCCTCTCCCGGATGATCTACTTCGTCACCGAGGAAGAGGATCGTTTCCTTCTCAAGCTGAAGGACACCCTCAAGAGGTTCGCCCCTCGTACGTACGTGTACAACGCAGCGTTCGGCTTGGTCGGTCTCGACAACCTGACGCGGGACTGGGGAACGCGAGCCCACGCGGTTGCGCCGGATCTCCAGGGCATCCACGACGCGCTCATCCACATCTACAAGGATGACCCGAAGGACGAACAGAACTTCTACATCATCACGGACCCTGAGCGGTGGCTGAAGGACGATCATGTCCAGCGGCGCATCCTCAACATCGTCCACCAGCTTCACAACGACATCCGCACGATCAAGATCATGATCTTCGTCGGCCAGCGGAAGTACATCCCGGAGAAGCTCTCCCGCTACATCGAAGTCGTGCATGACACCGGCCTCGGTACCGAAGAGATCGGGACCATCGTTCAGCAGGCGTGCGAGCACCTTCAGATCCAGCCGCCGGAAGACGCGGAAGAGCTGTTCCGTGGGCTCACGAGCTACGAAGTCGATGCGGCCATCGCCCAGTCCATCGTGAAGACGAAGAAGGACAAGAGCGCTCCCAAGCGGATCGATCCAGCCTACATCGCCGAATTCAGGCGTCGGCAGCTCCGTAAGACGGATCTCGTCCAGCACATCGACACGTCGGCCTTCACGTTCGACAAGATCGGGGGAGCCAATCGCTTCAAGGCATGGGCTCGCAAAATCAAGGCGGCCTGGACTCCAGAGGGCCGCGAGGCGGGCTTGGAGCACCCTAAGGGCGTCCTCAACGTCGGCGTGTGGGGGACGGGCAAGTCACTCTCCGTGAAGTGCCTCGGCTCTGAGTGGGGACTCCCTGTCGTCTCGTTGGAGATGGGGCGCCTTCGGTCGTCAGGTGTCGGCGAGTCCGAGGCCAACGTCTACCGTGCGCTTCGGATCATCGAGTCGGCGGCGCCCTGCATCGTGTGGATCGATGAAGGGGAGAAGTCTCTTTCGGGTGGGCAGTCGTCCGCTCAATCGGACGCCGGCACAACCAACCGGACGATCGGCATCTTCTCGACGTGGCTCCAGGAGACCAAGGCGAAGGTCACACTCGCCATCACCGCGAACACGCTCAAGACCCTTCCGGTCGAGTTCGTCAACCGCATGGATGAGCGGTTCTTCTTCGATCTTCCGTCGGAGGAGGAGCGGATCGACATCTTGAAGATCCACCTGAAGCAGCGCAACCTCGATCCTATGAAGTTCGACTTGGCCATGTTGGCGGACAAGGCCCGGAGCATGGTCGGTCGCGAGATCGAGCAGTGCATCAAGGCGGCCCTCGTCGAGTCGTTCGACCAGAAGAAGAAGGGGCTCGATCAGGACATCTTCGCGGTCGAGTTGGCCCGCAAGCCGCGCATCGTGAAGACGATGGTGGACGAGATCAAGGAAGTCCTCGATTGGGTCGGTTACGACCCTGACGTGGACGACGGCATCCGTGCACGCTTCGCTTCGGATCCCAACCGCAAGGGTGGGGCCATGAAACTCGTCGAGGGGTGACGTGGGGCTGATCAACACACGGAGGAAGCTCCTCGTAGGGAAGGTCAACGAGAGCCTCTTCCGTGATTTATTCCGCGCTACCAAAGCCGCTGACTTCGCGGAGGTCGAGCGCTTGAAAGCCACCCTCAAGAAGTCGCAGGAGGAGTGCCTCCACCCGTCGACGGAGCATAGGACTGCGAAGAGCATCCCCGGCGGCCCCACGAAGCGGTACAAGAAGGGGGACTGCCTTTCGTGGTGCTTCCGGTGTGGTAAGATCCTGGAGCACAACGGCAAGGAGGTTGGCGAGGAGCTACCCCTTACGGTGTGGGAACGCCTCCTCGATGGCGAATCCCCCTTCGATGAGGCTGGTGATGTCTGACAAGCTCGCCAAGGTTGACCCTCAGGTCAGTTCGCTTGCCCGGCCTGAGTCGGGCCCTCTCCTTGCGGCTCGTCAGAACATCAAGCGGCAACCGGACGCTCAAGCCATCTTCGCGAAGTCCCGCGAGGAAAACTGGAACGCCGACCAACTCGCCGAGGCTCTCCAACCCGTTCTCGAACTGCACGTCGAAGGGGACTCGGCGGCTATTGCTCAGGTTGCCAGGTACTTGGCGGACGAGTACTTCCAGATCGGCGACGGCATCCTCATCATCTCGACCGAGACCGGTAAGGCCATCGCCAAGATCACGGAGGATGACATCTGGGTTCCACCCCCGGTCCCCCGCGAGGGTGGTGGCATGGTGCAGCCTCTCCCACGGCTTCGACCGGAGCTGGAGGGACTCCTCGTCGAGTGGGTGTTCAACCGTGGTCGGGAGCAAGCCCTGGCTGCCACGCTGGCGCGTCGGTCACACCAAACGGCCCTTCTCCGGGAGGAGGGGGACCGAAGGCTCCTGCCGGTCACCAAGGCGGGCAGGAGGCAAATCGTGGACGCCATCAGTGACGCCCTTCCCGAGCTTCTCCCTGGGCAATGCCAAGGGCTCAGTCGGGAGTTCCTCTCCCACTTCGAGTTCCGGCAAGACGACCCAGAGGACTTGAAGCCTTTGCTGCGGTGCGTCGGACTCTCGAAATCGCTCATCCCCCTTCAAGACCCGCGTGGTCTCAACCTTCGCCACGATCACTTCACGGCCGTTACCGCCCGCATTGCCTCCCAGTGGACACGCGAGATCGCCCGCAGCGTGGCCGTCTTCGCTCGGCAAGAGCTGCAACCCCGTCCCATGGCGTACCGCGATCTCAAGCCTGAGAACGTGCAAGGCGCGTTCTGGACAGGGGAGCCCAATACAGTCGAGCTGTTCCACAAGACCTCTCCCGGAGTGAGCGCACTCCCCGTCGATGGGGCTCCAGCAACGGGGTTTTCAGGCATCGTGGGGGCCATCGTCATCGACCCGGCTTCGTACAAGTGCTCAACCCGAGAGTTTCACGACCGGTGGGAGATCATGGCGAAGTTCGAGTACACGGTCTGGATCGACTGGGCCAAGGTGCGCTCGCTCGTCATCGACGACGTTCCCATGTCGGGGCTGTCTGTCGAGGTTCTCGATCGCGCGAGATAGAGCTTTGATAGGCCTACTTGGGGTGTCCGTCACATGGGTTACTACTCGTTCATCGTCCAAGCTCCTGGGGAGGTAATCCTCGAAAAGCAAAGGGTAATCCTCGATCAAGGTATGAACGCTTTCAATGCGCTCATCGACGATCTCGACGTGTTTCTCGTACTCCTCAAGAAAGAGGGGGTGTCCGTCACGAAGGTGAACCGGCTCGACATGCACGAACCCGTCACACCTCAACCGGAGATCCTGGAGGCTCAACAGGCGTATGTCCTACCTACACGGGGAGATGATTGATCGTGAGGCGGCCCGTAAGCTTGCCCTGGACTACTTCGCCCGTCACGAGAACCGCGTCATTCTCGTGGGCCAGGTATCTCTGCACATCGCCAACGGTTACGGCCTGAACAAGACCGAACGCCTCCTCGAAGAGATGGTCCGCGAAGGCATCATCCAGAGGGCATCCCAAGCCGAGCAGAAGGCCGCCGGGTATCGTGATGGCTACGTCTTGACGTCGCTCGGTGTAGAAGTAATACGTGGGCGTCCGCCAGCGTAAGCAAACACTCCTCGTTGTTCTGAAGGCACACACGTTGAGTGGTAGGTTGTCGGCTGAACAAGCGGTCACCTTCGAGGCGATGTACCGGCGTGCTCGCACCCCCGAGGAACAAGATCAGGTCACCAAGGTCGTTCACGACATGATGGAGGGTTGGCGGACAGGGACCGACCGGTTCTCCCGGCTCCGGCAGGCCATGAACGATCTCGATGAACTAGCGGACGACGATGGGGAATAAAGTCCCTTTCAACGGGCACCTGCGATGAGTTACTCGTACGATCGCCGTGCAGCCACGGATCCAAAGAAGCTCTTGGTGAAGATCGTCCATGACGCCGAAAAAGACCTGAAGGAATTCCTCGCGTCTCTCCCGCCCGAGGCTGAACCATACGGTCGGGTCAACACCAATTTCGAGTCACCGCCTCCAAGGGGCGGGTACGGGCCGTATGAGACAGGATCGATCTCCTTCCTTGCAGGCCTCAAAGGTGGGGGACGACCTGTCGACGTTGAATTTTCAGCGAGTGTTGTGGTGAACCTCACGGATGGAGTCGTCGGGATCGGTGCGAAGTCCCGCAACCACACCCTCGAAGGCTTGTTGAGCCAAGGGACGATCAAAGACGCTCCTGCTCGGCTCAAGAAGGTGCTCACCTTTTTCAAGGAATCGCTGGCGACAGAAGCCCGTCGCATCCAACAGCAGACGAAGGTGCAGACGAAGGAACCGGAGTCGGAAGAAGCCTGGTCCGTCGTCACCTTGGGAAAGGGCCATAGCTACGCCACCGAGGTTGACGTCTTCACCTCGAAGTCCAAAGCCGAGCAAGAGGCGAAAGACCGTGGGGATTGCTACGTCGTGAAAGGGACTCAGATGTGGAACGAACCGCTGGGGCAGGTCGAGGAGCACGATCGCAACGTCCCGTCCAAGTTCTTCCCCTAAATGGTGTCGGCCGGTGTAGCCGCCGCGATCGATGGCAAGACGCAAGCGGCTTCTTATTGATGTCGACGAAGTTCTCGTAGACTTCCAGACCCCCACCTTCGACATTATCCACAGGCTGCTGGGGCGTCGTCTCAGGCCCGAGGACTATGAGGTGTGGGACATGTTCGGCCTCTTCACCGACGAAGAGCGGACGGCCATCTTCACCGAGATCGAGCAGCCGGGCTTCTGTCGGGCCTTGAAGCCTACGCCGGGTGCTCGCCTTGCCGTCGAAGAGCTGCGTTCGCTTGTGGACGTCTTCCCGGTGACCAGCCACTTCCACAGTCAGACGTGGGTGCACGAGCGGGACGCCTCGCTGAAGGAGCACTTCGGCTTCACGAAGCGAGAGATCGTTCACACGGGTGCGAAGTTCTTGGTTGCAGGTGACTACTTCCTCGACGACAACCCGAGCCACGTCGAGGGGTGGGTAGCCGAGCATCCTGACGGGTGCGGGATGCTTTGGCACATCCCCAACACGCGGACGCTGGGCTTCGAGGACATTCGCATGCACTCGTGGGGCGGTGTCATCGAACGGATCAAGACGACGCTGGACCGGCCGACGGTCTACGACCTCCTTGACGAACGGGAGTGGTCTCGCGAGGGGGATCCCTACCCAGCCGGCAACTACTGCCAGACGTGCGGTGCATCGGAGAGGGGGAGCAAAGTCCCCCGTCACAAGGATGGGTGCCTCGTGGACAAGGTCCTCACGTGGCATCGAAATAGAGGATGACATGAAACAGTACATCGAGTTGGTGCAGCACGTTCTCGACACTGGTACGCGCAAGGAGAACCGGACCGGGATCGACACGATCAGCACCTTCAACCACAACTTCGAGGTGGACTTGAAGTACGGCTTCCCGCTGCTCACCACCAAGAGTGTGAGCTGGAAGAATATCGTTGTGGAACTTTTGTGGTTCCTTTCGGGACAGACCGACATCAGTATCTTGAAGCGTCACGGGTGCAAGTTCTGGGACGCGTGGGCGGACTCCTCCGGCCAGGTCCCAAGCGCCTACGGCAACTTCTGGCGACACTTTCCGATCCACGGGACGATCGATTCGTCGGACCACAACATCGACGGGATGGACGTTTGCAAGTTCAACGACCAGATCGCGTGGGTCCTCGCGGAACTGAAGAAGAATCCGATGAGTCGCCGTATGGTGGTCTCGGCCTGGGCTCCAGGGAACGCGCAATACAGCAAGCTCCCGCCCTGTCACTGCCTCTTCATGCTCAACGTGCAGAACGAGGAACTGACTCGTGGAGAGGCGTACTGCAAGCGCTGCTACCGGAAGTCTCCGGCCGAGTCGATGCACTGCACTCACTGCAAAGTGCGAGAGGACACCCTCACGGAAGGGCATTACCCGAGGCTCTGCCTTCACTTGACCCAGCGCTCATGTGACGTGGCCCTTGGGGTTCCGTACAACATCGCGAGCTATGCGCTTCTCCTCAGTCTATTTTCCCACTTCACGGGGATAGAGCCTGGTATCTTCGCCCACACGCTCGTCGACGCGCACATCTACACGGCGAAGCCCGATGGGTCCAAGGCCGAGTTCGATCATGTGCCAGGGCTCAAGGAGCAGATCGCCAGGTCACCCCTTGCCCTCCCGAAGCTCCGCATCTCCGAGGAGATCAAGTCTCTGGAGGACATCGAAAAGCTCATGGCACCCGAGGTCACGACCGATGAGGTCATGAAGCACTTTGTTCTTGAAGGTTACGATCCCCACGAGGCCATCGCCTTTCGTGTGGCCGTCTGATAGGAGCACACCATGACGAAGACACAGTTCATCGATTCCATCGCCAAGCGACTCGGCTCCACGAAGACCGATACCGTCAAGTTCATTGACGGGTACGCGGAAGCCGTCATCGACGCGCTCAAGGCAGAGGGTGAGATCACACTCCCTGGCCTCGTGAAGATCACGCTCAAGGCGACTCCGGCAACTCCGGAGCAACAACGGATGAACCCGTTCACCAAGCAGATGGTGACGGTTGCCGCGAAGCCGGCCTCCAAGAAGGTGAAGGTCAAGGCAGTCGGTCCGCTCAAGAAAGCTGTCGGGTGATGGAGCCCTGGCTCCAACTGGCGGAGGTCGTGCGGGAGCAGACGGGTCGTCGTCTCGTGGGCACGGATGGCGGGCTCTACCTCTTCTCCGAGTCCGAGATCCGGCTCCCGTACGGCAGCGTGGAAGGTGCGGTCCACGAGCTTTGCCACTGGGTTGTGGCAAGCGAAGAGGAGCGGAAGCAGCCCAATATGGGGCTCAGCACGGATTGGCAGCACCCGAAGTTCGATCGGATGGTCCGCTGTGAAGAGCTGGCCTGGTCGCTGGAGTTCTACCTCTACGGCGACCCGGCAATCGAGGTCATGGCGTCTCATCTGACTCCCGAAGCGAGGCGTTCGGGGGGCGGCTACAACATCGGACACTCGTACAGCCCCACTCGTTATCTGAAGCCCACCAAAGAGAGCCTCGAAGAAGCCGCACTCGCGGAACTCGAACGAGCGTTCGCAACCCTCCGTTTCGAAAAACCAAGACCTGACGGTAGCGAGGCCCTACGTAGGGAAGCTCTCCAGAAAGCCGAGGCTGCGGGCTTGCCTGTCGTCCGGCTTCGCGCCGTCATCGAAGCGGATGTCGAGGCCAGGAAGCCCCGTTGTATTCGTTGCAAAATGGGCGTCAGCAACACCCCCGCGGATTACGAGCTACGAGTGCAAGCGGCAAATCGGAAAACCCGGGAGCGCGGAGGTTCCTGGGGAGTGGAGGCGAAGCCCCTCTTTTGCACGTCCTGCCAGTGCTCCTGCGGCTGTGAGGAGTACCTTTCGAGCACGCGATTGAAGGCCGAAGCATCCGGACGCGAAGTCGAACAAACCCTGACGTACCTGAAGCGGCCGACAGGACCCCTGAACGCTTGGCAACGGCTGATTTGGGATGACATCGGAGACGATTGATGATCCAGGTCAAGCGGATCGTAAAGGGTAAGATCACGGAGTTCGACTCGCGAACTTACAAAGGCATCGTCGTGGTTGACGGGAAGCGTCGGCGATTCCTATCCCCCTATTTCCATAGTGGGAGGCCGCCGCGGTCCCCACGGGTTGGGGAGGTGGTCGAAGTCCTTTTCTCCCCGACCCGAACGAAGATCCTCTGCCTTCGGGCTTTGTGAAGGAGCGAAATGACGACTCGAATCATCGCGGCCGTGGACCCGAATTGGGTCATCGGCGTGAACGGCGGGATGCCCTGGCACTTCAAGGCCGACTTCAAGCGCTTCAAGGAGCGGACGATGGGCGGGACGCTCATCATGGGCAAGACGACGTGGGAGTCCCTCCCGAAGCCTCTACCCGGCCGGCGCATGATGGTGCTCACTCGGCAGGACAAGCCAACCTCGAAGCATCCCGATGGCTCGTGCGAGTTCTACGGGGGCATTGACACCATCCTCCTCGCGGCGGGCTCGGACCAACACGGTACTAACGGTGACGTGTGGATCGTCGGGGGAGCTGAGGTCTACAAGCTCTTCTTGGACAACGGGGGTGTGGACATCGACGAGATCGACCTCACGTTCGTCCCTGAAGTCACGGAGTTCCCTGAGCCGGGGAAGATCACGTACTTCCCCGTGCCCATCAACCTCCTGGGTGGCTTCAAGCTCTCCTCAGAGGAGGTGAACGTCGATGACACTCGGCTCCGGCATTGTATCTACAAGCGGGCGGTGTAGTAATACAGCATGCGGAAGAAGAAGGTCCACTCCGAGGAGGAGCCCGTCTACAACAAAGCCGAGCGGGAGGAGATCCTTGTCTCGATGCGCGAAGCATCGAGCAGGTTCTACGGGATGGCTGTGCACACCAAGTGCCACCCCTTCATCGAAATGACAGGCCTGATGAACGAGTACATCACGATCTGCCAGGCGGCTCACGCGAAGGGGATCGACTTCACCCAGTCGAACACACACACGGGGCAAGCGCTCCCCATTGCGCCCCACAACGTGGCGTACCTCGCCGAGAAGCTCAACTGCATCTACGGCCCTTCGCTTCTCGCGTCACCCGAACTCCGAAATGCCCTTATTTCGGTGCTCCTCGATGGCGAATTCCGTCTGGAGCGCATCGCCATACCCAAAGGGGCCAAGGCGGCCGAGCGGGCAAAGCTTCGGCCGGGGGACTTCGAATCGCGTTCCGCAGAGGAGAAGTGGCGGATCGACCGTGAGCTGGGGATCCTCGATTGGGACGGGACCTCCTGAGCTACTCGGCGGCACAGATCCGTAGGGACGTTCATGCCGATCAGGAACGTCTGTTCGCCTCATGGGCCGTGGGGCGCCCGGTGGGTTGGGTGTGTGATCAACGGACCAAGGACTTGGTCTGCCTCTCGTTGTGGCTCCGTGAGGAGATGACTCGACTAGGGCTCGATGAGCTTGGTCGGAAGACCCAAGAAGGTGTTTTTCATCGGTACAGCCGTTCGGATCTCGATCTGTTTGAACTGGCTGCGGGGGTTATGAACGACGCCGTGGCAGGGAACATCGACAGGGACCGTCGAACGCATCGACGGTGGGGTTGAATCCCAAAGAAGTCCTTGTGGGGGTTGGCATCGCGGGGTATATGCCGCCTCCGTGCAGCCTACAAACATGTCATCCGAACCGCCTCCGATTCCCGAGTCGTTGAACACCTACTTCGCTGTCCAACTCAAGGACAGGGAGGTCTCTCATCATGTCGCGGGGGCTGTCCTTCACACGGCCAAGTCGTTGGGTCTGCTCTTTCGACGGTTGGAGGTTCTCGATACGGTCACCGTTGGGACATCCTCGTTCGTTCGCATGCGGGCGGACCTGGTGAACCCCTTCCCCGTGCTGGACAAGGTCTATGCCGATGGACGTGGGGTGATCAGCTCGATGGCGGGCGGGGACTACGCCGTTCGCCTTTTCGGAGGCCGGATCGGCAAGGTTCCCAACCTCTTCATGCACTCGGCGCCCAAGGTCGGGCAGGCCCGGATGTACCGGGGCACGAAGATAAAGCGTTGGGAAACCCAGTTCGGCGCCTGAGCGTCCTTTTATCGACTTGCCTTCGGTAGAATGAAGGTCGCCGCCGTTCAGTTCGCCCCTGTTCTCGGCCAAAAGGACGAGAACCTACGTCGTTTGGTGGCTCTCGTCATTCAGGCGGCCCAAAACGACGCACAACTCATCGTTCTGCCTGAGCTGGCCACGACAGGCTACAGCTTCATGGGGAAGGAGAGCGCGGAGCTGTACGCCGAGAGCTTGCTTTCGTACCCCAACGACGAGCAGCCGCCCACGACAAGTGCCCAAGTGATGTACGCCCTCGCGAGCAAGTTCCGCGTGCACATCGCGTGGGGGCTCATCGAGAAGGACCTCGGGACCGGCGCCCTCTACAACACCCAAGTCCTCATGACCCCGGATGGCTCCTATTCGAGCTACCGGAAGGTCAATCGTTGGGGCAACGATTTCCTCTGGGCTCGTCCTGGCCGCAGCAACCCGCCCGTCCTCAAGTGCTTCTTCGACGAAGGCGGTACGCGGATCTCGAAGCGCGTCGGCCTCCTGATCTGCCGGGATGTTCGGGACAAGGTTGATGACACGTGGAAGTCCTTCTACGAGAAGGGGGACGCAGACATCGTGTGCCTCTCAGCCAACTGGGGTGACGGCGGGTTCCCGGCGGTGAGCTGGATGGACTTCGTGGAGAGCAACCACGTCACGCTCATCGTGTCGAACCGTCACGGGCAGGAGACCTCGAACGACTTTGGCGAGGGTGGGTCGTGCATCATCACGCTCCCCGACAACGTCATGTGCGACGGGCTCGTGTGGAACCAGGACTGCATCATCTACGCGGACGTGTGATGGATCCTCTCGCCGTACGAGTCGTCGCACGGTTTCTGGCCGCGAGCCTTCAGCATGAGTTGGAGACCCGTTTCGAGAAGCTCCTGTCCTACGATCCGGGTAACCCGCCTCCGGACGAGGTCAAAGCCTTCCGTGTGTGGCTAGCGTCGAACTTCAAGCTCAGCGGTCGTGTGCCCAAAGAGGGGAAGCTAGCTCAAGAGGAATTGAACCGCTTTTGGAGAGGCCTCGAAACAGCCACCGAGATTGGGGTGCAATACAGCTTCTCCAAGTGGTTTGGTGGACTCTGGCGCGATCGTATCAAGCGTGAGATCCCCAACATGTTGCAGTACCTCACGGTCGAGGGGACCGGTAAGGCGCCCGTGTTCGAGAAGAAGGTGGGCAGCAACACCTACGTCAACATGATCGGGGCGTCTGCGGACCGTTTTGATGGGCTGATTGACGTCATCGAGAAGGTGTTCTCGATGCTGAAGGATTGGCACAAGAAGGCCCTCGACGGGGGCATCCACGTCGTTTTCGCAGGACCCAAGGACTTCCGTGGCACCGCCTCGGGTAAGTACCGCAGCGAACAGGACCAGCTATGGATTCGGGCGACGGCCGGGGGTCGAATCGAGAAGGGCGGCACGGGCTACGGAGGCCTCGCGTACGTGATCGTCCATGAGCTGGGGCACCGCTACGATAGGAAGCACGGGACGAAGTTCGACTTCGATCGCCCCGAATGGTACACGAGCAGGTACAGCACGAACGAGGGTGAGTCCTTCGCAGAGCTGTTCGCCCTCTCGAACTTTGGGATCACCACCTACAAGCCTGAGGTTGTCGCAAAATTCGAGGACTTGATGACGACGGGGAAGATGCCCGCGACGATGTAAGTCACGGGAATTTCACTCGGGTCTCTTGATCGGGTCTCGTTACGGCTGTAGTACGGGGGAACCTCCACAGCCGGTGTAAGATACCCCTATGAGCGACAAGACCACCACGGGCTCGGCCCGGTGCGGTTTCTGCGGCCGTCCGAAGAACGAAGTCAAGAACCTGATCTCGGGTAGTGATTCCGTCACGGGCCCGTTCATCTGCAACCGCTGTATCGATCAGGCCAGCAAGGCCATGTCCGAAACGGCCTCGGCGACAGCTTCCAAAGAAGAGCCGCTCCGCAAGCCTCACGAGATCAAGGCTCACCTCGACGACTTCGTGATTGGCCAAGAGAAGGCGAAGCGAGAGATCGCCATCGCGGTCTACGAGCACTACAAGCGTCGCGAGGCTCTGAAGCGCGGCCACATCACGATCGAGGATGCCAAGGGCAACGTCGAGAAGGTCGAAATCGAGAAGAGCAACATCATCATCTCGGGGCCTAGCGGCACGGGGAAGACCCACGTTGCCCGCGCGATCTCCAGGCTCCTCCGTGTCCCCTTCTATGTGGCGGACGCAACGCGGCTCACCCAGGCGGGCTACGTCGGCGATGACGTGGAGAGCATCCTCCAAGGGCTCATCGCGGATGCCGACGGGGACATCGAGCGGGCTCAGTGGGGGATCGTGTTCATCGACGAGTTCGACAAGCTCGCCCGCAAGTCGGGTCGTGGTGCCTCCGGGTTCCGTGACGTCACTGGCGAAGGTGTCCAGCAGGCCCTCTTGAAGCTCCTCGAAGGGTGTCGCGTTCCTGTCCCGCGTGGGATGGGCTCGAAGATGATCGTGGCAGGGGCGGGCAACGCCGACATGATCGACACCACGAACATCCTCTTCATCGGGGCGGGCTCGTTCGCGGGTATCGAAGACTGCGTTGAGCGCCGCATGAACAAGTCGGCCCACATGGGGTTCGGCGGCAGCGGTCGAAAGAAGCTCGAAAAAACCGATGTCTACCTCAACGTCACCGAAGACGATATCCTCGAATTCGGGATGATTCCTGAGCTGGTTGGTCGTATGCCGGTCCTCACGACAACCATCGACCTCACCGAAGACGAGATGGTCGAGATCCTCACGATCCCCAAGAACGCCATCATCAAGCAATTCCGGGCGCTCTACGCGATGGACAACATCGATCTCCAGTTCGACGAGGGGGCGCTTCGGGCCATCGGGCAAGATGCGAAAAAGCGTCCTACGGGGGCTCGTGCGCTCAGGTCGATCGTCAAACACGTCCTCCAGCCGTACAGCTTCGACGCGCCGACGGACATCGGGATCCAGACGATCCGTATCACCGAAGAGGCGGTTCACGAGCCCGGCAAGGCGGTCATTGTCCGCCGCGAGGTCAAGGGGACGGTCTAGTCGGTGCTCTTCTTGTAAGCCGGGAGTGGCATGGTTGACCTCCTCGCCCTCCGAGTGGCAAACCGATTTCTCAGGGAATCGGCAGCCATAGGAGATCCGAAGGACTTCCTTCGAGAGTTCGAGGCCGCTGTCTTGAAGCTCACGCAACCGCCCTCCAAGGTGGAAGCGGCCAAGGAGCTGTTCCAGAAGCGCTTGGACGTGGAGCTGGCGGCCTCTCGTGAGGAGTGGACAGCCTATATCCAGAGTCAGATACCAGCGGAGAAGCAGGCGTTCAAAGACGCCTCGGATGTCGCCTACAACTGCCTCTTCGCCGTGACGCAGGGATCGGCTCGGATCGTTGAGCCTGGGCACAAGCTGTTTTTGGCGATCCTTCAGACG
>Ga0315284_10000098_pt1 | contig 118412 bp, 89 predicted proteins | sample YL17G09_16_MG_FD_203696 | JGI IMG/M metagenome (GOLD analysis project Ga0315284, IMG submission 203696) | Sediment microbial communities from Yellowstone Lake, YNP, Wyoming, USA - YL17G09_16 | ecosystem: Environmental > Aquatic > Freshwater > Lake > Sediment | place: USA: Wyoming | collected... | reverse complement strand
TGCAACACGGCTAAAATATCCTCTTCTCTGAGGATTATATATTCCTTGCCGCCGTATTTGACATGCGTGCCGCCGTACTTGGAATGGAAAATCCTGTCGCCGATTTCGACCTCGGGTTTGACACGCTCATTGTCATCGCCGATTTTTCCCGGTCCGACAGCCACAACTTTCGCGAGCTGCGGTTTTTCCTGGGCGGATTCCGGCAGATGTATCCCGCCGGGTGTTACTGCCGCCATTTCCTCGAGCGGTTCGACCACTACACGGTCTGCGAGGGGTTTAATCGGGCATTCTTCTTTTTTAGCCATCAGGTAGCCTCCCTTGTGGGTGATATTTAATGTTTACAGAAAATAATAGAGCGCATAATCGTATTTTCGGTTTGATTTTCGGTCATATTTTAGCAGTTTCACGACTCAACTGCTAATGTGATGATTTTAATACGTGGATGAGTGATATGTCAAGGGATTAGACTCAGATTTTTTAAATTTTTAGCAGTTAATGATTATGATTGCTAAGTCCCCAAACCTCACCCCTAACCCCTTTGCTGAAACCAGGAGAGGGGGCAGGGGTGAGGTGCAATCCAGTTTAATGTATGTTTACCATAGCGGTGAAGGTTTGATAAGTATCATATTCACCTTGAGGTAACTCATACTTTCCAAGAAACTTACCGTCAGGTGAGCTGATAATGCAATCCCTGTCGAGATTTGGTGCTATGGCAGAGGCTCTAGTGTCCACGATCTGCACAAGACCAGTATACTCACCCGCAGGCGCCAGGTTTTCATTTGCTACAGGAACAAGGTAGATTATCGGATCATTAGGTGCTCCTGTTCCACCCACAGATGCACCCATCCATCCAGCTCCATTGAACAACGCCGGGATCTCAATATTTAATCCCCAGACAGTACTCGCACTGTAAACCTGATCGGACGGTGCATTCGCGAAATCAGCAGGATTCGGATACACTGTCGCCATATGTTGCCAGTCGAAGATATCAACACGAACATTGACAGTCGTTGTGTTGTTATTGTCAATCCAGAAGCCCATCGGATTGGCGGTTACTCTCCATGGAGCTTTTCTGTTGAATTCGGGATTATAGTACTTCGGAGTCAACCTCTGCCAGAAAGTCGCACTTGCCCCGTATCCAAAAGTCAGATAAATATTGAAATATAAAAGTGAGGTTGTTGGGACAAAGTACACCTGGAATTGATACCCATTTCCCATGGCGAACCTGTTAAATGTTGAAATTCCTGTATCGCTGTCGCATACAACGAGGAAATAAGGCCAAGCCTCGCTCTGACTGTAAACATTCTGCAGTTCCATTGTGTAACCATCCTGAGCGAAGCAGCTTGAAGCCTGGACAGTTACATTTATTCCAGGGAAATGCTGCCCAGCCGGTCCAATAGGCTGAATAACGGCGGCAAGATCAAAGATATCAAGGTCGAGACGATTTGCTCCGCTCGGAGGCAGGGACGGTTCGCCCGCTTCAAACGGATGTTTAATAAACATGTTCAAAGTAATCGCATCCGGATTTGATGAGATACCATTAATACTAAAACAATTCGGACAGGGGAAAATGTTGAAAAAAGCTCCACCATCCACTATGAAACTTTCTCCAATCGTCGTTTTTCTTATCTGTGTCATTTCAAGAGTCAGATTGACAGGATCGAGCACGCACGAATACGCGCCAAGAACACCGATATCGCTCTGCCCGATTTGCGAATCGGAAATCAGAACTTCAGGCATCGAATCAGAAGGATTAACTGGATTTCCCGAGCTCGAACATCCAACAGTGATGAAGGTTAAGATGATAAGGAATGCGCTTGTGATAATTCTCATTGCAGCCTCCGAAACGGGATTCTGATTTGATTAAACAGGGATAATGATAGCATTAAAATTAGAGCAAAATACAAACCATTGCATTTGATATGAATATGTTTCACAATATTAACCACACAAATTCAGATCCATTTCACTCGGAGATAAAAATGTATAAACGAAACCTGCTCTTTTTATCATTGGTGTATCTGTTTCTAACATGCAGTATTGCATATTCAATGACCTATCAACGAATCGATGCGCCCGAATTCGACCTGACATCGATCGATCGAATCGCCATGGTCCCATTCAAAACCGATGAGTTCGGTCTCGTCGATGGCGAAATGATTGCCGACCGCCTCGCGACTCATCTCGCACAAGAGGGCTATCTCTACATGGTCGAGCGGATGCAAATAGAAAAAATAATGTCCGAGGGCGACTTTTCAAGAGAGGATTTCTCCGATCCCGCGGTCGCATCCAAATTCGGGAAATTGCTCGGAGCTGGCGCTATCATCATCGGACGAGTTGAAGCCAAATATGAGGAAAAACCGGGATACACAAATGTCGAAAGATGGGTTGAGGTCGTTGGAAGCGATGGCAAAACCAAAACCGAGAAAAGAATCGTTCAAGTGCGAACACTCGAAAGAGTAGCGTATGTCAATATCGATACAAAAGCTGTTGATGTCGAAACCGGGAAAATTATCGCATCCAAGGTAGCCTATCATAACTGGAAACAAAGAGGAGTGGACGATAAGGAAATAAACGCCCTTCCACCTCAGGAGGGAATCATGGAGGATTGCATCGGGATATGCATGGATATCCTCATCAGGGCGTACACCCCGCATAAGGTCTCAATCTCGCGAGACCTTCGTCCTCGAAAAGCGGATGATAAAGAGAAAAATGCTATCCATTTAGCCGAAAGCGGACTTTATAATGATGCCATCAAAGCATTCGAGGAAATCATCAACGCTGACCCATCCAAAAATGACATCAGAGGAAATCTCGCCATTTTATATGAAGCTGTAGGTGATTTCGAAAAAGCCGATTACTGGCTCGAGGAGGCTGTCAAGCATGGCAAATCCGCTCACGACCTTAACGATTATCGCAACAGCATGCTCAAAGCGTGGTATTTTGCGGAGAAAAAGAACATCGCCAATAAACCGATTGTCGTGCTCGATGTAGTTAACGATCGAATTTACCTCGATGCCGGCACAATCCGTCAAACAAAAGTCGGCGACCGCTTCAAAATATGCCGAGAGACCGTTATTGTGCATCCCACAACAGGAGAGAAACTTGGCAGCGATAAACGTCCAATCGCGCTCGTTGAGGTAATCGAAGTGCAGGAAAAAATGGCAATCGCAAAAATCGTGGAAGTGCTGGATAGCGAGCTGAAGATAGAAAAGCTGGATGTGGCTATAATAGATACCCAGTAATCCTTCAAATCAATTTCTTGCATACTTAAAATGGACTTTAGGAGAATTATTTGATTTCTTCTAAAAATAAAACCATCGATATCTGATTCGGACGACCGGAACGTCTTTCATGCTCTGCTATTGTTTTTCTATCTTCAACAAGCCGTTTAACCTTATGTAAACCAAAATACTCCCACTTATTGACTTGTCTTTTAATAAAAACAGGTATAGCATACTGTTGTTTAGCAAATATTCGAGCCGTTTTTTCAATTACTGGTCCAATACCTGGTAGCACAATTTGGGGAGCATCAGGATTAAGATTCAATGTAAAAGCTCCATAAACAACCCTCCCTGATTTTGTTGGCAAATACATTTCTACACTTCCACCTAAAACACTATGAATTTCATCTCTTGTATATTTGTGCCCTTTTTTAAACATTATGTTCCTATCTCCGCTTTTTCTCATTCCTCTGAGAAATAGTCAGAATCGATTCTTTTAATATCATATGAAACTACTTTTGAAACTCCAATATCGAAATCAATCATAAGTTCAGCAAGATGCTCACCATCTATAAGTACTATTTTTGGATCGATATTTTTCACATAATCAACTGCTTCTTTTGAAAAATATGATGTAGTAATTAATATTCCTTTTCGTGCTCGTTGTCCATGTAAAGCGCCAACAAATTTATGTACTTCCGGACGTCCTACAGGATTTACCCACCTTTTTGCCTGAATGTAGACAATATCTAGCCCTAAACGGTCTTCTTTGATAATTCCATCAATTCCTTCATCACCACTTTTCCCTATATTATCACCAGCATCTTTTCGTGAACCACCATACCCCATTGCCAGAAGAACATCAATTACAAGTCTCTCAAAGAAATCAGGTGAACAGGTCTTCAATCTATCAACTATTTCATGAATCAGATTGGAACGAAGATCTTGATAAACATATTCGATGGCTTCATCAGGTGTCTGTGTTTTTGTAACCTCTTCAAGTATTTCAGTTGATGTATTAGTTTTCTCTTTTTTCCTCTGTTGAAACTCGCGAAACTCAGAATATTTTTCAAGATATTTAACATCGATTAGTGCTGGCTTATGTGCAATTACCTTTTTACCACGATCTGTTATCTGAAAATAACCTCTTCTTGTTATTGTTAATAATCCAGCCTGAGCAAGATATGTTTTAGCCCAATGGACGCGACTTCTAATTACAGTTATTCGACCACTTGGTAGTAATCTAGTCTTTTCCTCATCAGATAACCCAAATTCGGTTTCCAAAACCTCGACGACTTCTCGAACATGATATTCTCTGCCATCTGATACAAGATTCAGAAGAGGTAGCATACATTTCTCATAATTAGGTATAGCCATAGTTATTCCTATTTAATATATTATAATTAATTAATTTTCCGTTGCGCCTTTTTAATTTTCTGTGAAAACAATATTATTCAATTACCATATATTTATATGTTAGTGGTTGCTGTTAATAGTATTATCCTTAATTACTTAGTCTAAAAAATGTTTCAACATTTCAGCATTAAAACGCACTTTCGAATCAGGAAATTCAATTTCTTTTTGCAGATGTTCTGATTCTGGCAATTCATTAAACTGAAAAAGAATATGAGGTATACTTTCTATTGGAGTTTGCGCTAATGCATCAATTTCTGATTCTATAAGTTCTTTGGTGTTTCTTAAACCCTGAATTACTCTGTCACTATGCAAGTATAGCAATTTACCCTTTTCGCGTTTCGTGGAAATTAACTTTACTTTTGTATCTGAATTCATTAAAGCCTCTTCGTATCTCTCTTGCTCAGGTCTAGAAGCATTGATCATATAATTCATCACCTCATTGATCCAATCTTTTTCTTTAGATACAATTAACTTACCTAAAGGTGCAATTAAAAAAATCTCATTCGCTTTATTAATCATTTCTTGTTTAAGTGGTAAATGACCGGTTCCTCTTGCTAAAAGCACTGGGCACTCATTAGAGATATTCCTTATACGAATCCAATTGCCTGTTGTCAATAATATAATGATCTTGTTATAAATATCGTTTCCAAGATTTTTTATAAAACTTTCAGTGTCTTTACCTGTTATAGCTGCAAAAGCTGGGAGTGGTTCACCAGGGGGCAAAATGCATTTAACAGCTAATTCCGAATATCTACCTGAATTTACTCTCCCCTTATCCATAAGTGATTGAATCCCAGGCAAATTATTTGTCACAACAACAATATTATTTACCCAATTTTCTTCCTTAGAAGAATGAAGACGTACAAATTCAGGACTTAATTTTTGGAGGAATGGATATAAAGTTGATCCCGAATCAATTAATAGAAATACTCGTTTTCCTTTTTCAGCATAGAACTTACATCTCTTCAACACAAAAGGAGTAAACCTTTCCGCTAAGTATAGTTTTTCATTGCGGAAATGTTCCATTCTATCACTAAATAATGAAGTTGGATATTGCCTAATTTTCGCTCGATTCAGAGCTTCAAATGCCCATCCCGAATCTTCTTTAAGATTATCACTAATATTGTTTGCAAGCATTTTGGTAATTTCCTGAGTAGTTTTGTACTGTGAATTCAACCAATCCTGATATGCATTCATTTTTTTCTCTTCTAGATCGATTTGCTTTTTTAATAGCTCATTTCGTCTTATAAGTTCTCTATTGACTAAAATGCCTACAATAATAGGTACTACAACACTCAATATAATAGAAATTACATTTATCATTTATTGTCACCTTTTTCATATTCCTCAGTACAAGGAAGTGATTGACTAAGTAATCAAATATTTAAATATTTCTTCCGGAGATGGATTTCATATCGCAATCTCCATCACTTTGCTGTTTTTAGTTCTTTTCGGCTTTTTAATTTCAATTGAAAGACATCCCTCGATTGCTTCACGGATATTCCGCATGAGTTCATCCATTGTTTCACCCTGTGACACACATCCGGGAATTGCCGGAACCTCAGCCCAGTAGCCGCCTTCCTCTGCTTCGTGTATAACAATCTTGATTTTCATTTTTCACCTCTAAGGAATCTCTAAAGAAAACAACCAACAAAGGACATTATCGAGCATCATAATTATAACATTACTGCGGTTGAATGGATAAATCTTTAATCAGCATCGCGAAGAGAATGTTCCCCGGCATGACTCCGGTAGCAGGCTTGTTAGATTCACTCTTTAGACATCGTCATGCCAATTTACACAGGGCGGTTGTCATGCCGGATTACATTTTTGCGCCTTTTATGCACTTTGCAACTATTTCACAGGTTGGGAGTCTTTTTAGTATAATGATGAATGTGGTAGCGATTATAATTTGCAGTATTGTCGAATCAGGAGTTCGGTAGCATTTCATGAGACAATATCAATACACGTTAATCATCGGGATACCAATTGCGATTATAATCGCAGCTGTTGTTGCGTATAATGAACATATCCCCCTAAGTCTTTTTCCGCGCCTGTTGCTTATCGCTCTGCCTGTTGTGATTCTGGGGATTGCAATTGATATTTTCAAGCATCGTCTTTACCTTTCAAGCCAGGGATGCGGCAATTCCGAGGATAAATACCTCCTCAACCAGTTACGAACCATAACGTTGAACGTACCGATTCACAAGGCGGATGATCTTTGCGTGGCGTCGTTGAAGGAACTCCCCAGATGCAGGATCAAGAGGGAAACCCGATTTTCAAGCAGGATTGTGGCAACAACCGGTTGGTCAATTTTTTATGTCGGGCTATACGAGAGGAATCTCTTTCACACGACCTTTGGCGAGATAATCACGTTCGATATTATCAAGCTCGACGATAACCAAACGAGTGTAACGTTGAGAAGCCGTCCAAGATTCCCAATCCCGTTGATACTGGTCGATTATGGAAAGAATCTTCGAAATATTGAAAAGATCTACTCTTATCTCGAAAAGAACAATCCGAGGGATCAATCGCTCCCTGATTTTCAAATCCGTTAATTCATCAAGTGAAATAATTTTCACAAAAAAGGGACCAAAAAAGAAACAAAAAAGGGGACAGCGCCCTTTATGATGTTTTATTATCCATCACAAGGATACATAGCTATAAAAGGCGCTGTCCTCCTTTTTCTCCTACGAGAAGCGATTATAAATCAATCAGGCGGAACGAGGAAAATAAGTGTATAGTATTTACGTGTTTACATTTACTATTTCACATGTGGATATATAGAACAGGTGTCTGACACTTTTTTTGTTTAAACATGATAATCCGCAAAGCTGTCAAAGATGACAAAAACGCAATGCTGACATCCTTCAAGCCGCTGTTTAAAGGATGGGATTATCTTCCATTGGTAATCGATGACTGGCTTGAGGATTCATCCGGCATTTTAACCTGGCTTGCGATCGATGATACCGATAACAACAAACTAATCGCGATGGCTCAGGCTTATGAAATCGAACCCGGCGATTGGTATCTGAGAGGACTTCGCTCGAATCCGGATTCAAACTCATTTCAAAATGGAATCGCAGTAATATCGCTTTCCAAGCGAATCAAGCGCGAAGTTATAGCAAGGGGAGCCATGCAGGTTCGCTACGGCACCCTCGAATATTATAACGAGAGTTTGCGATTGGGATCGATCCTTGGCTTCCGCGAGCATTTCCGATTGGCACACGGGAATTATGCCGTAAAACCCATGATTAAGGAAGTTGATAAACAACTCGAAGTTACAGTTCCGGATAATCCGGATCGGATTCACGTTTATCTTTCTCAAGGTTCGTCCCTGCAACCTGTGGAAAATTATTTCTTCACATGGTGGGACACGAGAAAAATGAAGATAAGTTATCTTGCTGATGCGAAATCGGAAAATCTTTTATTTCAGGTCAAAAAGGATGGCGGATTAACGGGAGCCGCGATGTTCTGGCATGTCCCGTGGCAGAAATTCCTCGTGCTGTCGGTCATGGAGGGTTCGGACGATGCATTAATCGTGTTGTTCAATAAAGCGATGGAAAGAGTTCATGAATTGGAGTGTACTTCTTTCGGGCTTGTACATCCATCAATGGCTGAAATGCACCGTCGCGAGGAATTATTCGGACTCCCTATCTACGGATGCTTCACCGTTCAGCTAATCCGTAGCTCGTAGAAAGAATTTGGAAAAAAGGAAACAACTTTTTTCCTTTTTGGCGACAGGAAGAGTCAGGATTACACTTAATCCAATTCCTTCTCATCAATCCCGGAAATCTTCAATATGTGTTTTACCAAACCTATTTTCAAATCTTTATCTCCGTGAATGGGTACTGAGATTCTTATTTCGCTGTTCTTTTTTCCATAGATGTGATGGCTTCCCTGTATCCTTAATAATTTCCATCCGTGTCTTTCAAGCACTTTTGCCATTTTCTTGCCTGAGATGGACTTCATATTGCGATCTCCATCACTTTACATTTTTTGGTTCTTGATGGCTTCTTAATATCAACTGAAAGACATCCCTCGATCGCCTCTTTAATATTCGAAAGGAGTTCCTCCATTGTTTCACCCTGGGATACACATCCGGGAATAGCTGGAACCTCAGCCCAGTATCCACCTTCCTCTGCTTCGTGTATGACTACTTTTATTTTCATTTTTCACCTCGTGAAATCGCTGGTTTCAAAGAATATCAAGATTATAACAAATTTCCAAGTAGAATTTCATTCAGTAATAAAGAGGGCAGAGCCTTTAGTAACAGCACTATTTATAAGGTTCAGGTTAAAAGGCGAAAGCGACTTTCATGATTTATTATCTGTCACAACGATACATGGATATAAAATGCTCTGACCTTTTTTGGTTTATTCCTTCTTTTGGGGAAGAAAATAGCTGTAAAACCAACTGCCAAAGCCTTTCATCGCGAACACGAATAAAATCACGCTGAATCCTATAGCGAAAAAAAGCGGGCTAACAATATTTAAAGCCATCAACACTATTACTCCTCCCCAAAGGATAATGAATTTCAGCACTAATAATCCCGCGATGTTTTTCTTGCTCCTTTCGCCTTCTTTGACTGTCTCCTGTATAAGTCTCCATAATAAATAGATATTGCCAAGGCTGAACAGAACTCCAACCGCAATAGAGATCCCATTTTTGAAATCGGAAAAAAGGAAATAAAGCGTTAACAATGCTCCGAGGAACAGAGTTATTTGTACACTTGATTTTATGATTTTATCGTTCATCTTTAGTTATTTACCGGGATCGCGGACATCCTTGTCCGCATCTTGTTTTAAAAATATATTAATGCGGACAGGGATGTCCGCGATCCCGGTGGGTGACAAATTTTATTTATTCATCATTTCCTTTTTATCCTCTTCGTCATATTCTTTTTCAGCGCGCTTTGCGATTCGCATCATCTCACGGATAGCCTCGACCATACCGAGGATTAGAAAAACCAGCAAAAGCCATGGAGATGTATGAAGTTTTTTATCGAGCCACGTCCCGATTATTATACCGGCAATCGGGTACGCGACGAATAAATAGGGAATCATCAACGCGGCTGCGGATGTTCGTCGCGATTTCGCGTATCGGGATAATTTTGTTTCACGGTTATTTTGTTTGTTATTTGACATTCAATCCCGCGCGACGGTATATCGCATCAACATAACGCGTGAAATACGCTATATCGAATATCTTTTTGATTTCATCATCGTTTAATACACTGTTTATTTCGGTTGATTTTCGAACAAGCGATTCAAGGCTGACTTTCTCCTCTATCGCTTTATGAGCGAGCTTCTGAACAAGCGGATAAGCATCCTCACGAGTCCATCCCTTTGCTACCAGTTCGAGTAATAGTCTCTGAGAGAAAAAAGCGCCCTGAGTTTGATTTATATTTTCAAGCATCCTATCGCCACAAACGACAAGATTATCGAGAACACCGCACATTCGATTGATCAGATAATCTATAAGAATAAAACTATCGGGGAAAATCACTCTTTCAACCGACGAATGAGAAATATCACGTTCAGCCCAGAGTGTTTGATTCTCAAAAGCGGCTTGAGCATTGGCGCGCACAACCCGCGCAAGACCGCTTATAGCCTCGAGTGAGACCGGATTTTTCTTGTGAGGCATCGCGCTCGAACCCTTCTGACCCTTCGAGAAACCCTCCGATGCCTCGCCGATTTCTGTCCACTGGAGATGCCTTAACTCGACCGCGAGTTTATCAAGACTTCCAGCGATAATCGCAAGTGTCGATATTACCTGCGCGTGACGGTCTCTCTGGATTATTTGATTCGACACTGTCGCTGCCTTCAATCCGATTATCTCCAACGCTTTGACCTCAAGCTCCGGGTCAAGAAACGCGTATGTCCCAACCGCGCCGGAGATTTTCCCGACTCGAATCATATCCATCGCGAAACGGAAACGCTCGATATTCCTCTTGAACTCCTCGGCGAAAAGGAGCATTTTCAATCCGAATGTAATCGGTTCAGCGTGAATCCCATGCGTGCGCCCCATCTGGAGCTGGTTTTTATATTTAACAGCGAGCTTGATCAGAGTATTGAATATCTTTTTCAAATCCTCATCGATTATTTCCCCAGCTTCAAGGATTTGAAGGCTGAAGCCGGTGTCCATGATATCTGATGATGTCATCCCGTAATGAACAAACCGCGCGGCAGGTCCGATATGTTCGTTAACCGATGTTAAAAACGCGATTGGCTCATGTTTAGTCTCAGCTTCGATCTGACAGATTCTTTCAATGTCGAATCCCGCTTTCTCCTCGATTTCGCGCATGCAGTCATCGGGGATTTCACCGCATGCATGCCTCACCTTGCATACAGCGAGCTCGATAGCGAGCCATTTCCGGAAGCGATTCTCGTAAGACCAGACCTGCTTCATTCGCGGAAGACAGTATCGATCATCCAATTCATGGTCTCCTTTCACGATGGATTATGTAAAGTATCATGCTTGTCCTGTATCTCAGTTTGGAATTTAATCTCATCTGAAACGATTTTCGCTATCTCATAAGAGCCATCAGAACGTATATGTCTGACCTCATAACCTATTTTTAACAAATCCTGAGAAATAAGAATATTTCTATGGCAGTGAAACGGATTCTCCTCGACACACATAAGAACAACTGTTTTCAGTGATATGAGTTTTTTAACAACCTGCAATCCCTTTTTATAATCGGCGCTTTTTCGTATGAGTTCGAAAACGACTTTTCCATCGCGATAAAGCTCTTCGTCATCGGGAATTCCTCCGAGCTGATTACCTCCGTAGAAATAATCGATTCCGTTTTTGTGAAGTGTTGCTTTCAGATTCTCCTTGTTGAAATGTTTCACATAGCTTGAATACGGTTTGCTGCGGACATCTATAAGTATCTGGATATCGAATTGTTTCAACAACGCGATGAAATCATCAATCGCGAGGTTCGAATGTCCTATGGTATAGAGCATCTTGCTCATTTTAATCAGACCATTTTTATAAGATTCGCCATTTCAATCGCTGCTTCAGCTGCGAGGAATCCCTTGTTCCCGCTCTTCGCCCCGGCGCGATTAATAGCCTGTTCGAGATTATCAGCAGTGATAACGCCATAAATGACCGGCACACCCGTTTCGAGAGCCACCATCGCGATACCCTTCGCCATCTCTGATGCTATATACTCGAAGTGAGAAGTTTCACCGCGGATTATCGCCGAAAGCGCGATTACGGCATCCCACTTGCCCGATGACGCGACTTTTTTTACAATTATGGGAATTTCGAAACTTCCCGGCGTTTTGTAAACCGCGATGTTATCATCTTTAACTCCATGGCGTACAAGAGCATCCATGGCTCCCTCAAGCAGTCGCTCGGTTATGAAATCGTTAAATCGACTTATAACCATTGCGATTTTCAATCCTTTACCATCAAGATTTCCTGATATTGCTTTCGGCATTTATAAGCCTCCAATAGCGTTTTCATCGCTTGGATAGGGCATTCCGCTTTTCTCACTGGGATCGCGGACATCCTTGTCCGCAACTATATTCGGTATTTCAATTAATGCGGACAAGGATGTCCGCGATCCCGGTAGATATGCAACAGCCCGTATTCACATGAATTTCTCAATTATATGACCCATCGCACGCACTTTTGTTTCAAGGTAAGGTTTGTTTATTTCATTCGCATCGATTTCAAGCGGTACTCTTTCCACCTCTTCAAGACCATAACCCTTGAGACCGACGAGTTTCATCGGATTGTTTGTGAGAAGACGAATTCGTCTTAAGCCGAGGTCGCGAAGAATTTGAGCGCCAAGACCGTAATCTCTTTTATCAGGAGGGAACCCAAGGCGCAGATTCGCCTCAACCGTATCAACACCTTTATCCTGCAACGCGTACGCTTTCAACTTGTTCAGAAGACCTATTCCTCGACCCTCCTGCCTCAGGTAGAGAACCACACCGCGACCCTCATCAGCAATCATCTCCATCGCTTTCTCAAGCTGGGCGCCGCAATCGCATCGCATGGAATGAAAGACATCGCCGGTGAGACACTCTGAATGGACTCTCACGAGGACGCTGTCGCCATTGTTCCCCTTGATATCACCCATGACTAATGCTATGTGTTCGCTTTGGTCGACGAGTGATTTATAACCATAAAGTTTGAAATCCCCGAATGGCGTGGGAATATGTGTTTCTGCAACTCTTTCGACATGTTTCTCGGTTTTTATCCTGTAGGCGATTATGTCCTGAATGGTGTATATATCAAATCCGTGCTTCTCAGCGAATTTTTCGAGTTGGGGAAGACGAGCCATGCTGCCATCATCATTCTTTATTTCGCATATCACGCCCGCTGGAAGTATTCCGCTCACGCGCATCAGGTCGACTGTTGCCTCAGTGTGACCGGCTCTGATAAGGACTCCTCCGCGTTGAGCTTTCAATGGACGCACATGACCGGGTCTGAGGAAATCATCCGAGCGACTTTCCGGATTCGCGAGCGCTTTTATTGTCTTCGCCTGATCCTCAGCGCTTATGCCAGTAGTCGTGTCATAAGCCAGATCGACAGTAACAGTAAAAGATGTCCCATGCTTTTCCGTGTTTTTATCGACCATCAATGGAAGGTTCAATGCGCCAATGCGCGATTCATCCATAGGGACACAAATCCATCCACGCGCGTGAGTTTCAAGGAAATTGATTTTCTCCGGGGTTATCATTGCTGCGGATGTGACCAGGTCGCCTTCATTCTCGCGGCTTTCATCATCCACAAGGATAACAAAACCTCCATTGCGGAGGGTTTCGAATGCTTTTTCTATGTTGTGTTGCACTGGCATCGAACAATAATCCATCTCTTTTCCAACCTCAAATTATAACATCATTTGGATATTTTTCGCTGCTTTATTTCCGTTTGGATAAGTAAGACAACGCACCCCACGCATAAGTACAGCGAAAGCTCAAAACGCACCCCACGCGTAAGCACGGGGACACAGTACTGCACGCGTAAGCACCCAGCTCCGAGCTCCAAGCGTCAGCGAGAGTTCCGTTTTTTGCCTCTGCTACTTGTGATTATAGTTTGTCGAGGATGAACTCAAGCCCTTTCCTGATTGCCTCTTCCCTTATCTCGTTTCTATCGCCTTCCAGGTTGAGTTCGAGATATGAATAACCTGATGGCATCGCAATTCCCCAATATACCCGTCCTATCGGAGCGAAATCATCGCCACCCTCAGGACCGGCATAACCTGTGACCCCTACGCCGATATTCGATGCTGTTCGTATTCTAATACCAAGCGCCATCTCAATGGCTACCTCTATAGAGACGACACCACAGTTATCTATTGTCTCCGCATTTACACCAAGCAGACCAATTTTTATCGGTGTCCCGTATGCAATAATCCCGCCTTTGAGAACTTTGGATGAACCTGGCACGGAGGTCAGATAATACGCGAAACCTCCTCCGGTAATCGATTCAGCGACTCCAAGCGTCAACCGCTTGTTAATCATCTCGCAGATTACTTTCTCGGATAGGTCTTCTATTTCAGAGCTGTTGTTTTTCATCGAGCTTTTATTATAAGCGATTTAATAGGATTTAAACTCCAAAAAGTATCAGCAATTTTTTTTATCTCATCATTACTGCTTGTGATTTCACTGAATTCGGATTTCGAATCAGATACGGTTCCGAATTACAGCATTTCACCAACAAGGTCATAATCGCGCGCATCTGTGATTTTGACATTTACGAATTCACCGACTTTAGCGTCACCATGAAAAAAGACAACGCCATCGACCTCGGGAGCATCCCTGTAACTCCGTCCGACCATCGCTCTCCTCCCGTTTTCTTTCGATTCCCTCTCAACTAATACTTTCATCGTTTTTCCTATAAATGATTCATTAATGGCGAACGAAATATTCGATTGGCATTCCATAAGGATTTCGTATCGCTGCCTTGCGATTTCCGGATAAAGTTTATCGGGCATCTTGTATGCTTCAGTGCTGTCCTCATCGGAGTATGGAAATGCCGTAACACGGTCAAGCTTGGCATCCTCAAGAAAATCCAGAATCTCTTCAAATTCCTCGTCTGTTTCGCCTGGGAATCCAACAAGGAAAGTTGAGCGAATCGCGACATCATTACTGAAAATATCCCTGATTTTTCGAATTAAACTGCGGAAGTCGGCTTTATAACCCCTTCCCATCAGCTTTAATATCCGCTTGTTAACATGCTGGAAAGGAATATCGACATAATGCACTACATGCTCGAGTTTTGCCATTGCTTTTAAAAGCTTGTCATCGATTTCATCCGGATGAAGATAAAGAAGCCTTATCCATTCCAGGCCTTCGATTTCATTCAATTTCTCTAACAGTTTTGATAGATGATATTTTTTTTCAAGATCGCGACCCCAGTACGATGTGTCCTGCGAGATGAGAATCAATTCCCTAACGCCTTTTAATGCATGCACTCTTGCTTCCTCGATAATGGACTCAGGCTCACGACTTTTGAATGCTCCCCGAATCATCGGTATCGCGCAGAACGAGCATGTATGCGAGCATCCTTCAGCGATTTTCGAATACGCCATATACGGTGGAGTTGACATAATCCGGGGCGTCGCGTGATCGTATAGAAATGACCCCGACTTCCCCGGTTTCCAGATGGGTGAATCTTTTTTCTCTTCGGATATAAATTCAGCTATTTTGTTGAAATTCTCAACGCCCAGAAATCCATCAACCTCCGGAATCTCTTTTTTCAGAGATTCGTAATAACGCTGTGAAAGGCATCCTGTCACAAAAACTTTTATCCGGGGATTTAATTTTTTAAGCACCACAGCATCAAGGATTACATCGATAGATTCTTTTTTTGCATCTTCGATAAATCCGCATGTGTTGATTATTATGATGTCAGCCTGATAGGGGTCAAAACTGATTGCATATCCATTTTTTGCGAGAAGACCGAGAATAACCTCGCTGTCAACGGTGTTCTTGGCGCATCCGAGCGTAATCACGGAAACCGATTTGGGTTGGTTCTTTGATGTCTCTGCCATCGGTTGATGATTATAAATCACCTCTAATGTCTTTCCAAAAAAAGTAGTAGTCAAATTGGGGACAGTCCCGGTAGATAGGTAACCATTACTGGTCTTTTGGATTCAGCACATAAGTAACAATCAACTTGAAGCTGCTATTGTGGACTGTCCCCATCCCTAAAGGTTATAATTATGATGCAGTGCTGTTCCAAAAAAAGTAGTTGTTAAATATTCAAAATCCAAATGTACGGGCGGGTTTACGGTTCGTGCGTGTGATTGCAAACTATTAACCAGATATTTCGAGCGGGTAATTGCGCCGGTTAACGTAGAAACCCGCCCATACATCTCTTATAAAATTAAAAAGCAGCTTCTCTTCCTGGAACTGTATTAGTCTTTGATATGGTATGAAAAATGGACACTCTAAGCTACACAACCACTTATCTTGAAATGACCGAACGACCATCTGCCTCGTGTGTCATTCCACCATCAAACAATCTGGAAATCAAGTACATCAAAAAACCATCAATCGAACTCTATCGCTATCTCTACAATACGGTCGGGCAGGATTGGATGTGGTTCGAAAGACGAATCATGTCCGATGAGGAGCTAGCTCGTGAAACTCAGGATGAGCTTGTCGAGATTTATCTGCTCTATGTATCAGGCAAGCTCGCCGGGTATGCCGAAATCGATCGACGATACCCTCCGGATATTGAAATCTCGTATTTGGGGATTTTTCCTGAATTCTGCAGGCAAGGTCTTGGCAAGTATCTTTTGTTTTGGGCTATCGATCTCGCATGGTCATACAATCCCCAGCGGGTATGGATTCATACATGCTCACTCGATAATCCGGTCGCACTTGAGATGTATAAAAAAGCGGGATTCCGGATATACAAAACCGAGTCAACAACTATACCTTTTCCCCATGGGATTGGGTTGGATTGAATTGCTGAAAGTCACTCCCTTGCTTATTAAAGGAACCCCCCCTTACTTTAATAACGGTTTTCGTTATTAAAGTTACCTTAATCAATAAATCATAATCGCGATGTCATCGGCGAACCAATTTGCCTGGTCGAAGAAATAAGATGACCATGCTCCGGCAAATCCATTAGGAGCAACACAAACACTGTTGAAAATAGAGGTATTCGCGAGAGGGAACGTAATCGGCGATAGATTAACAGGCCCGATTACGAGAGCAAGGATTATGAAATCTAGGATTTAATAGTCATAGTAAAAAATATGATTTGCAATCGCATGGCAAAAAATCAGGATGCCATGTATTATTTTATCCCATCAAACAAATTGATACAACAGAAAAAGAAGGTGATACCAAATGAAAAAATTTCATTTGCCAGAAGCTTTCAAACATGGACACCCCCGCATTAAAAATGTCAACGAGATATTCTATGAGCAGTTGACATATGGTCAGCGAGCTTCTGACTGGGTCGCGATGATAATAGGTTCATGGCGATTTATTATCATTCAATCAGCACTTCTTGTGGTTTGGGTGATTCTTAACGTTCTCGCTTTTATAAAGCACTGGGATCCATACCCTTTCATTCTCATGAATCTTGTATTGTCCTTGCAGGCTGCATATACGGCGCCGGTAATCATGATGAGCCAGAACCGCCTCGAGGCAAAGGACCGTCTTGAATCGCACAACGATTATCTTATCAATCTCAAAGCTGAAGAGGAAATCAGAACGATAATAGCGTATCTCGAAACTCAGAGCGAAACGTTAAAGGAGGTTAAAAAAGTTATTCGTCATGAATCCTCGGACGAATCATAAAATGGGATTCCGTGATTTGTAATTATTTATTTAAGTTCGGTTGTGCCCAGTCTCACCACAGTTTGAATATTCTCATGCCTGAATAATGATCGGCCACATACGCGAAGCTGTTGAAGACACATACATCATCAGCATCCTCGTTTGTAGGCATTGTTTTAAGGATGAAAGCCGATTCCGGGGGGTCGATATCGATTATCTGCAAGCCCGCGCCGCTATCCGCGATATATGCGTAACCATTGAGGATCTGGATACTTTCAGCGGAATCTTGGGTATACAGGGAAGCCACGATTAATGCCGCCTCCGGCGTTTCAATATCGATTATCTGCAAACCGGAATTTTCATCCGCTACACACGCATAGATTTCATTGTAGATATATACATCCTTTGCAGCATCAGGTGTATCAACTGTATTTACTATATATGCAGATTCCACGGGATCAATATCAATTATCTGCAAACCAGGACTGTAATCGGCAACATATGCATACCCATTGGAAACATCGATGCCAAATGAAAATCCCGGTGTGTCGATCGTATTCACAATATATGCTGATTCGGGTGGATCGATGTTGATTATCTGCAGGCCGTTATTACCGTTCGGAACATACGCATGGCCGTCATGGATATCAACGGATTCCGCGTAATCAGTTAATTCCACTTCTTTCACAATATATGCCGATTCCGGCGGATCAACATCGATTATCTTGAAACCATCGCTCCAGTCGGCGACAAATGCGTATCCGTTGGAAACATAGACACGACGCGAGCGACCAGCTGATGTTGTTGGTATTGTTTTAATGACATGCGCTGAATCCGGAGGATTAATATCCACAATCTGAAATCCGCCATCCCAGGCGCCCATGTACGCGTAATCATCAGAGGCATCCACACCCGTTATTAAATACAGCCAGAACATGACATTTACGGCATATGCGGATTCAGGCGGTTCGATATCTATTATGGAAACGCTTCCACCGTAGTTGACAACATATGCGTAACCGTTGGAGACATGAACATTCCCCGCGGATCGTGGAGTCGCGACAGAATTAACGATATATGCTGTTTCAGGGGGGTCTATGTCGATTATCTGAAGTCCGCTGTTTTGATCTCCAACATACGCGTAACCATCTGATACAAAAAGACCATCCGCTGAACCGGGTGTATCTACTGTATTCATGATGTATGCCGATTCGGGCTGCTCAATATTCACGATGAGTAATCCGGTTGTTCCATCCGTAACATACGCGTAATTATCGGCGGCATAAGCATTATTTGGATGGTAAGGCGTATCGAGTAGTTTTACCATATAAGCTGATTCTGGCGGATCAACATCGTATATATAAACTCCATCCGACCAATCCGGTATGTAAGCATAGCCGTTGGATACGTGGATGCTTTCACCCATGCTCATGCCGACATCTGTAACGGAACCAACTATGCATGCTGAATCGAGAGGTTCGATATCTATTATCTGCAAGCCGTGGTAATCGTTGATGTACGCGTAACCGTTGGAAATAAAAACAGACCAGGCGGTCTCAGGTGTGTCTATGGTTTTTACTATATATGCGGTTTCAGGAGGATTTATATCTATTACCTGTAAACCGACGTCGGCGGCGGCTACATATGCATAACCATCAGCAACGTGGATATCCATTGCAGCGCCATCGATATTAACAAGGTTAATTAAGAAGGGATTAAGTTTGTCGCTTATATTAAAAATTTGTATTGCTCTATAACTTCCCGCAATATATGCGTAGTTTCCATCAATAAATGTATCGCGAGGAACATAGTTCAGCGATGGGGGAGTTACATCGACAGGATTCGATGGAATAATCCCCTCGACCCGTACAGAAAATTCACTGTATATGTAAATATCAGTCGCTTGATCCCGGGCTGCAACAAGAAGTTTATACTCACCCTCAGAAGCATGATATGTGTTAACAATGCCTCCAGTGAAAATATATTCATCAGAATTTACACCAGCTCTTCTGTATTCCAGGTCGATAATGCCTTCAAATAAATCCGGCGCTTCGACTGCTACCCCGACATTATCATAACCTTGCCAATCAAGAAGAGTGACTTTTATACCAGTACTACCTCCTTCCGGTGTAAGTCCCTCCCCGGTTCTTGCTCTAATCTGAACGGGCTCTGGCGCATTATCCATTCCCGGTTGTGGCGGATTTGGGAATCTTGTCGAAATATCAACAACAAGTTTAAAGATATATGTACCTCCGAATCCGGCAAGATTGATATTCCATCTCTGTGTTTCGGATGTTACATCCGTACTCGACCAGATGCGATTAGGTTGATTTTTAAAATAAGCTTTAAAAGGATTGACGTTACCCGGTATTGAACCTCCAAGATAGTCAAATAACTTGGTATAGCCATCCGGTTCAAGGGTAATCGAGTTGTTCCCGTAAACATTCAATGCAGGATAGTGGAAATAAGCCACCGGGTTCACAGGGACAATCGCAATAACACGAGGATCGAAAACATCAACTCCGCTTCCGGGATATGGATGTGTTAGTTTGAAATCCACCCAGAAGTTGGGTGTCCATCCATAACCGGTAGGTGAAAGGATATTGGGGAGATATTGCGATAAAGGAAAATGGAAAGTTCCGAACCGTTCTAATGCAGTTAAAGAAAATGTTTTTGCTTCAGGATCGATCGCAGCGTCATAGATAGCTACAACGCTTCGATTTGACATATCATCGGATATATTAATTCCAAATGAATCCGGGATCTTGGGTTTTTCAGGATCTTTAGGCTCTACAGGACTCTGCCCTCCGGCGCATGATGCAAAAAAAGAACATGATAACATCAGGACTATTATTCCTTTTAACCTTGAATTATTCATATCTTGAACATCCCCAAAATCAGCAGTGGATTTTCTTCAATAGATATATTAATTTAACCACTATGACAGGTGAATGTCAAAAAGCGAAAATAAGAAAAATTCTTTTTGATGAACCATATGTGATATGAATCGTTCTTTTATATATAATATGGCGAATGAAGAAAACAGGGATTCGGTTTATAGATAAATGTCAGTCATAAAAGCTGAGAATATTTCGAAAATATACGGTCGCGGACTTTTTCAAAAAGGTATCAAGGCGCTTGATGACCTTTCCTTAAGCATAGAGGAAAGCGAAGTATTCGGATTCCTCGGTCCTAATGGCGCCGGTAAAACCACGCTTCTGAAAGTTCTCCTGAATATCATATACCCGACCACCGGTCGCGCTGAGATAATGGGTATTGATGTACGCAATCCGAGAGCACGCCGAGAGGTCGGATATCTTCCTGAAAACCCGTATTTCTATGACCGCATGAGCGCGATACAGATCCTCGAATATTATGGGCGGATATACGGCATGGGAGCCGCACGGTTGAAAAAACGTCGCGATGAAGTTCTTGAAATAGTCGGACTCGAAAAAGCCGCCAAACGACCTCTCAGAGGTTACTCCAAGGGGATGATGCAACGAATCGGACTCGCACAAGCTATTATTTCCGAGCCGAAAGTTGTATTCCTCGATGAGCCATCTACCGGACTCGATCCCATGGGGCGTCGAAAAATAAAAGATGTCATTCGCAATATGAAATCAAAGGGAACCACCATTTTCCTTAACTCCCATATTTTGTCTGATGTCGAGGATACATGCGACAGGGTCGGGATAGTTAAAGATGGCAGACTTATCAGGGTGGCAAAGGTGGATGAACTCACTACCGACCTGCATAGGGTGCTTGTTCAAATTGAGTATCCTGATGAGAACACACTTGCTATGCTGAAAGATCTTGTCACATGGGCAAAAATAGTAGAGGATGGACAAATCGAGATGGCGATTGATTCTCCTGATCGAACTCCGGATATTGTCAAAAGATTAGTAGAATCCGGCGCGAAAGTTCATGAGGTCAGGTACTACAAAACAAGTCTCGAGGATATTTTCGTGAAAATTATCGATGAAAAGGGGAGGGAATGATGCGCGGGATGTTTGTGATAGCCAGGTACAGTATCCTGGAACTGACACGAGGACGAAAATTCTTGATTATTCTTATCCTCGCGCTTCTTGTTGATTTCCTCATGAGCTATGGACTTTATTATGTTTCCACGCAATCCGCGATGGCATCAGAAATCCAGGAGAATCAACGACACCCGATGTTTATGCCTGATAGCGAGTCGCCCATGAACTTCCTCAACCCCGAGGAGCAGAATTTCCCGATATTTGTTATAAAAAACGCCCTTAGATGGCTTGTATATGTCGTGTATATCTTTTTTGGTAACTTCCTCGCCATTTTTGGTGCAGTAGGCTTAATCGGACCGGAACTCGATAAAAGAAGTATCTATACGCTTATTTCGAAACCTCTTTCCCGCACTCATATTTTTCTCGGTAAAACATTCGGGCTTTTTGGTGCTCTTTTTCTATATGCTGTGATAGTTAATCTCGCCGTTCAGCTCTTTTTCTTATTTTCCGGTGCCGGATTCCAACCAAGCTTGTTCATAGCTTCAGCTATAGGATTTTTGAATTTCATGATTTTTGGTTTGCTGGCTTTGCTTCTATCATCGAGACTCAATGCAATTCTTGCCGCCGGTATCTCCATGATACTCCTCTGGATAAGCACAAACGCTGGTACAACCTTGATACGGGAAATCGGGAAAGGGCTTTTCAAATTCGGCGATATTGTCGATTACTTCATCCTCCTTCTCCCCTCACAGAAATCAATCGGAAATTACGCGGTTCATTTCCTTTTCGATAAGTATTACACCGGTATGCTTGATGATATCCCATCGGAGATTTTTGAGCTCGTGACAAAAGACCCCCATGCACTTATCCAGCCCTTTATCTGGTTCGGCGCAGTTTTTGTTCTTGGATATCTTTCCTTCTTCCGAAAGGAGTTTGATTAAATGCCCTCACTACTTATCCAAGGCGGACATGTTTTTGACCCGTCAAAGTCTCTGGATATGGTAGGAGACATCCTTATTGAAAATGGGATTATAAGCCGGATTGAGGAGAAAATACCGGCAACACATGATTTTGAAATAATCAATGCTGAAAATTTACATATATTTCCCGGTTTCATGGATTCTCATGTGCATTTTCGCGAACCGGGTCATGAGGAGAAGGAAACATTTGAGAGTGGATGTCGTGCCGCTCTTGCTGGTGGCTTTACTACTGTTATCCAGATGCCAAACACATCACCACCGCTTTCAACTCCGGAACTTGTAAGAAAATATACAAAAGATAGACCAATAAAAACTCGCGTCGCAGCATCAGTTACAATCAATCGAGCTGGGAAAGAGCTGAATGACCTTCGAGGACTTTCAGATGCCGGTGCCGTCGCTTTTACCGATGATGGCTTGCCTGTCATAAAAGATGAAATCATGATTCAGGCGCTTGAAATCTCGAAAGAAATCGGTAAACGCATTGCCTCCCATTCGGAGAATCTTGCTTTATCAAAAGGCGGGGTGGTTATTGAAAGCGATTTTGCTCCTGTGTTGAGAGTGAAAGGCATTCCAAGGAAAGCGGAATCATCGATGGTCGAACGGGATTTGAAACTTGCATCTCGAACAGGAGGATTGCTGCATATCTGCCATGTATCAATCCGCGAATCGATCGAACTTATCGAAAAGGCTAAAAACGATGGGATAAATGTGACTTGCGAGGTGACTCCTCACCACCTTTTGTTGAATCATAATGCTGTGCTCGAAAAAGGAGCAAACGCCAAGATGAATCCTCCTTTAGCGTACGAGGAGGACAGACTTGCTCTTGTTGACGCCCTTAATCGTGGAATTATCGACATAATCGCCACCGACCATGCTCCTCATACTCCCCGGGAGAAATCGCTCGGGCTTGAAAAAGCACCTTTCGGCGTAATCGGTCTTGAAACAGCTTTTCCGGTGCTTTATTCAAAACTTGTGCTTGGAGGTTTTATAACTCTCGGAACTCTAATACGCTGTCTGACAATTTCTCCCGCACGATGTTTCAACCTTGGAGGCGGCTCCATCGCAATCGGCTCCCCTGCTGATCTTGCCCTTATCGATCTCAACGATGATTTCACAATCGATCCATTAAAATTTCAATCCAAAGCTCGCAACACCCCCTTCGATGGCTGGGGCGTTAAAGGACGAGTAAAACTCGTTATTATTGGCAGCAAAAGATTCCCAATCAATTAAAATCCAAACCGTATTTTTAACCTCAATCAAATCCGATTATCACTTTACGGTGACCAACTCTCGATTTTATTAAAGTCAGCACCTTTTCGCTGGCATAAATTCATTTTTTCATTTAGAGGGAGCTCAATGTCATCTGATGATATTCAGTTTCGGGATGAACTGGCAAAGCGGATACAAGATGGTCAGGACCTCGCAGGTTTTGATTTCCGAGGCAGGTTCCTTTCTGGTGTCAGATTTTATTATCGCGAGTCAAAAGGAAGCGATCCAATAGCGCCTCGATTGGAAAGGGCTGATTTTCGCGGAGCTGTTTTATCAAATTGTGATTTTCTTGATGGACGTCTCAAGGGAGCCAACTTTACAGGCGCGGATATGAGAGGTTCATACCTTTTCGGTGCTGACCTTCAGGGAGCGATTTTCGAAGGCGCTTTCATGGATAAATGCCACCTTTACGGAAGCGACCTTACAGGTGCATGCCTTAACAAAGCTACCTGTCGTGATGCCCTTATAAGCGCATGCGAGATGTGTGAAATCACAATGATTGGTGCCGACTGCAGGAAGACATCCTTTAAAGACAGCAAGATGACGGAATCGAACTTCGCTCACACCAACTTTGAAGGAGCTTATCTCGAAGGCGCCTTGTTTTGCTCATCGAGAATTCGGAACGCCAATTTCAGCGATGCTGTGATGTTCAGATCCGACCTTGGGAAAGTGGATGGTCGTTATGCAAGCTTCCGGGGTGCGATTTTGGGCAAGTACGATACCGAAGTGGGGAAATACTACGGTGCCAACATGGGTCGAGGCGATTTCTCAGGTTCGGATTTCCGCGATGCTGAGCTGGTCGGGGTTAATCTTCATGCCGCGATTATCATCGGATGCAATTTCCGGGGAGCCAATCTGCGTGGCGCTAATATGTATAATGTCAAAATCGATGAAAAGACAAACCTTTATGAGGCTAATCTCGCCAAGGCGAAGGTTAAAAACATCGATTTCACGAAGCTCAGGCTTGGAGGAGCGAATCTTTTTGAGACGATGATCGATTTGAATGAGATTCCTGATTCAATTTGGGAGGAAAGGCAGGGGGATTTTATCCAGGCTTGGGAGGCATACATGCAGTTAAAAAACAATTTCAAGTCCATCGGTAACAAAAAAGGGGAAAGATGGGCAGGTAAAAAAGAACGACGACTCCGTGGGATATGTATGCGTTTAATGAACCAGGCAAAACAGGAAAAAGAGAAGGTTTTAATAAAATAATCCTCACTTGACCCGGTACTGAACCCAGTGCTGTTCTAACAAAGTAGATGTTATAAAATAATGTGAAGGATGTACGGGCGGGTTTCTGCGTTAACGAAAACTCTTGCACGATCGAAATAACTTGCCAAACGTATGCAATCCCACGCCCGAACCGTAAACCCGCCCCTACATTTCCCCCGGTACCGTGTACCATTTTTCAGCTATTCAATTATATATACTTTGACTTTGCGACGTCCGAATTTTAAAGCTTCTTTTCGTGATTCGTAGAACAGGTCAATTCTCAAACCCTTTATCGCTCCACCGGTATCGGCTGCGACCGCATAACCATAGCCCTCAACAAAGAGCCTTGTTCCAAGGGGGATAACTCTCGGATCAACAGCGACTATTCCATATTTTGCTTTTACACCGGTCGCGGTAACCCCATCTGCGGATTTGCCCGTAGAAAGCGGTCCGGCATCATATGCCGTTGCGACCATCTCAAGAACCCGTTTTCCCCGATAACCGCTTCTTGATATGGTTACTACACGTGATCCGACCTTTTTGACCCCAGGCTCAGGTTTGGTGATAACTCTCTCTTGGAGCTTCTGAGTCTGGCTTAATTTCCCATTGATGAAGAACTTTCTGTATGTTGTCTCTTTGACTCCCGGTTTCCCAGCCTTCTCGGTAATCATTTTTCCTCTTGTGAGATTGGGATCATTGACGAGTTTAAAATCCGGAGCGATTTTTTCAGCCCGAGTCTCATCCTTGAACATAACTCGACTGACTTTTATTTCCATTTTGTCCTTGATGGGGCTATCAAGAGAGGGTTGTACGCGGTCCAGCTCTCGAAGGGAGAACTTGTCCCGCTCCTTATTCACAAAATCCCTGACCGTCCTTTCGAGAGTACAGGATGTCCAGGTCTTATCAGCATCAACGATTATGACTGTTTTTGCCCTGTTGACCTGGTAAAGCCTGTCGGATTGGCTACCCTGGTAGTCCGGTTTGCTCAGGGAATCCATCTTCCCAAGGGGAGAACCCATATTCGCCAAAATAGATTCGGGTGAGCCGGAACATTCAGCTATTAACAACCGTCCATTATCAAGGAAATAGGTTTTAGGGGGAATTGAAGTCTGTGCGACAACCACTAATAGGATTATGAGAAAGATGAGTCCTATACCCGTATAAAGAAGAAGCTTACTACCCTTGTGGTGATGAACATCAAGATGCTTTTTATACATTACCTGTTCCTATTCCCTATCCCGTGTCGGAAGAATACTAAATGGTTAATCCTGATTTGTCAACCGCACTAAAGCCAAAAACATAGATGACCGTTCAGAAAGGTATCAGGTTCACTAAAAGCTTTGATGCGGGAATTAGTTTTTTAATAACCTGAAAAATTTTTAGTAATTTAGTTATATTTTGAAAGATTTCTCATGATTATTCGATAAATGATAAAAAATGAAAAATATGCCTTTTTTCATTTGAAATTGGACACTTGTGTGATAAATGTTATTATATTATGGCTATGGCTCAAAATTTAGTAAAGATAAGCTGAAAATATGAAAAAAAACAGGGACAATTCCGAATACGATATGGTAAAATGCAACTAGCTGAACTTGCAGATAAACCAAGTGCTTGTGGATTGTCCACACTGTTTTCTTGAAAAAATATCCGGGAAATCTCCAGTTCTGAAAATTTTACCGATTAATGCATCTATGTAAAATTTTGTGTATTATAAATAAGGTAAAAATGAAACCCAAAGAGGGTAATATGTTTAAAAAGTTTCAGATCGAGGATCTTATCCAGGAGAACGAGAAGAAGATAGTAATGTTGATCCTCGATGGTATAGGCGATATACCTCATCCGGACTTCGATTATAAGACTCCGCTTGAAGTAGCGAAGAAGCCGAATATCGACAAGCTGGCGAAGAAGTCAGTTCTGGGTCGGATTGTTCCGGTGCATTATGGAGTTACTCCCGGAAGCGGTCCCGGACATCTCGGGCTTTTTGGTTATGACCCCCGGAATTACGAACTCGGTCGAGGCATCATGGAGGCTTTGGGGCTTGACCTCCAATTGTTTCCAAGCGATGTCGTAGCGAGGGGTAATATAGCTACGATCAAAGACGGTCTTCTAACTAATCGCAAAGGCGGCAAAGTCGAAATTGATCGTCTGCCAACCGAAGAGACCAAAAAAAGAGTAGAGCTTATCAACGAGAAAGTAAGCAAGATTCTTTCCATAGAGATTATTTGCACCGCGGGATTGGAACATCGATTCGTATGCATTTTCCGAGGACGAGAGATGCGCCCTAACATGAGCGATTCCGATCCCCAGCGAATTGGCGTGCCACCCTTGAGTGTAAAAGCGCTCGATTCCAATTCGCAAATCTCCGCTCAAATCGCCAATGAGTTTATCAGCAGGGCAACAAAAACCTTAGCGGATTTTTCATACGGCAACACAATTTTATTAAGGGGTTTTTCGAAACGTCCCAATTGGCCGTCTATAAAGCAGAGATACGGCCTTGATTGCTGCTGTATCGCTGAATACCCCATGTATCGAGGTCTCGCGCAGATTCTCGGGATGGATAAGCTTACGACCGGAAGCTCACCATCCGATGCGTTCAAAACATATGTCGATAACTACAGCAAATATGATTTTTTCTTTATCCACATAAAAAAGACGGATTCGCATGGTGAGAGCGGACTCTTCGAGGAGAAAGTCAAAGTCATCGAAGCTGTTGATGCCGCGTTTCCGGTTCTTGAGTCAAAAATGCCGGATGTATTGGTTATCACAGGCGATCATTCCACACCCGTACTTCTAAAAGCCCATTCCTGGCATCCGGTACCGATAATGATTTACTCGGAGTTTTGCGGCGCAGATCAGACAAAGAAATTCACTGAGAACGAATGCAATGTCGGAGGGCTTTCGACTTTCCCGGCACGCCACCTCATGAGCGTTATCCTCGCCAATGCTCTTAAACTAACCAAATACGGTGCTTAGAAAAAAAAGGAACAGTTTTATGCTTGTCCAAAATATTTTTAGAGAAGATAAGAATACTGGGTGCCGCCCACAATCGCTATACAATCAAGCTTCGGATATGATTTGACTTCGTTGCGATTGTGGGTGATATAGTAGATTGAACTAAATAAAACACCCCACAATCCGCCTTCACCATCGAGTATGGATCGGAAACTAATTGTGTTCGAATGAAAAATAGTACCTGTCCCCATTTTTTGCTTTTTTCATGATACAATCTCAAGGATTTGTTTCCAAACTCGGGCTGAGAAATTCAGAGAGGAGTTTTAATATGTCATCCGAAATGGAAGATAAAGGAGAACTAGCTCGAAGCCTTCATGAGAAAGCGATGCTTGCCCAGATTGAGGGCGATTATGCAAGAGCTAAAAAAATTCATGAAGAAAATCTCCAGATAGAAGTCGGATTAGGAGATAAAAAGGCGATAAGCGAAACGCTCCATCACCTCGGATTTGTTTCACATGAAACAGGCAACGTGGATGATGCGAAGAGATACTATTCCGAAAGCTTGAAACTGTGTGAGGAGCTCGGATGCAAGGAAGGCATATCAAGCAATCTGAAACGTCTGGCGTTAATGGCGCATGATACGGATAATCTCGAGGAGGCTTACGAGTGTTATAAAAAATGCCTTGCGCTCAAAGAGGAGATGGGCGAAAAAGCCGTAATGCTCGACCTTCTGCATCGCGCGGGAAATGTGGCTTACGTACTGGGAAAAACTGATGATGCTATCCATCTATACAAAAAACTTTTCAATCTCGCTTTAGAACTTGATGACAAGGAATCTGTGGGGATGGCTCTCGCGCAGATGCATACATTCGCAATCGAACAGCGGAAACGATTCGAGGGTTTGATGCTGCTTTTATGCGCCCACGAGATTTTTATGAGCATCGAAAGCGATCATTTCATCGAAACAAGCGAGGCAATAGACCGATTCAAGGACATGGGGTATGAGGACAGAATCCTTAGCATCCAGAGCGGATTGAATTCGTCTTCTTTCGAGGAGATTGTCAAAACCGCAAGTGAAACGTTATCGCTGCTTTAGGTGTATTCCTCTTTATTCTGCTCGTGATCGGTCATCGCGAGTACGCTCCCCTGATGGTCGCGGACATAGTATCGATATTTATCCTCATCAGCCTCATCGGGCATATATCTCCTCGATCCCGCGAGATAATCGGTCTTCACATTATGATAAAAGGAGTTGTCCACTTTATCCTAAAATTTATTTGTCTTTAAGCAATTTAGCTATTAATGGCAATCTATCTCTTGCCCATGGTTCAGGAATCCACACACCATTTTCTATTATGTCAAAAACTTTGTCCCCTTTACCATCACCATCCACATCAAGACGGTCGGCTTTTCCATAGGTTATAATAAAATAACCAGTGATTTTGTGATTCTCCTTTATTGGTAAGTAAGTAAAATTTCCAGGTGCGTTCGAATTATCGAATGGTTCGTCACGAATTGGCTTATTAGATATCGAAAAAGGGTTTGGATGTGACCATCCATTAAAGTAACCCTTATTAATTAAAACATCGAGGTCATATGGGTATTCACCATTGTCATCATAATATCTATTAATTGGTATAACTACTGATGTAAGTATGTATTGCCGTACTTTAATAAGTTTTTTTCGATGAATGTCATCAACAATGTTTGATATTGCAACTAAACAACATGGTGCGAATATAATAACAAAAATGATAATTTTTATTATTTTCTTAAATGTTCTCATTTTGCTTTAATAAAGGAATATTAAGGTTTCCACATCATCCATTCCCAGTATGGATTTGATGGATTAGGATCAAGCCATGGATCAAGAGTAATTCCATAAAACGGATACCACCAAAACCATTTATAACCTTTCTTGGGGATAATTCTAATATACTCATGGAATCCTAAATTGTATCCTACAATATGCCAATATTTCCATTCTCTAGGCATAAAAATATTTGAATTATACATTGTTAGATAATTATATAATGATTCTGAAACATTATGACAACCTGGCAAATTTAGAGGATCATATTTCAGCCCATATAATGCACGAGCAGGCCCCCAGTAAAGAATGGGATTCGGATTATTTAAACCCCAAGCTGATTTTATGTCCTGCTCAATAATTCCTATTAAATATTCTGCTACCCATTTAGTATATAGATCTAAAATTTGATCTAATTCATCTTCTTGAGACAAATTCCCAGTGTCAGCTTTACCTTCATAACCGTAATCTATATTGGAAAATCCATTTGGACAAAATTCTCTCCAAGGTTTTTTCTCGGGTTGCGGTGGTTTTGGTGGTTGTGGTGGTGAAGGGCATGTCCCTCCTTTGCAGCTCGTCAAAATCGTACAGCAAAGATCAGATGGGATATATGTCTGTTGCGAGCAGGATTCATTCGGTTGAGCTCTATTATATGGTAAATCACATAACCCGACATCCTCCAGATGCTCTTTTTGCTTCCATTTTCCAATATTCACAAAACCTTGCCCGGTATGATAAAAATACAGTTCATCCAGTTTGTCATCGGTTATTTCATTGAAACCATTTCCACAACAATCATAAAACGATGTACTCGGCGGTCTGGATGTGCCGAGGAAAAATATATTATCCGGGGTCGTACATCCGCGAATATATCCAGTGGGCACCAGTCCCGATAAATCGGTTTTCATCACGGGGTTGTTCTCGGCATAGATGTATGGATTCACTGTGAACGGATTCGATGGTCGCGGCATCTTCTGATATGTCAAGGGATCACGTTGCAAGAACCGGCCATACATGGGCCAGTAGTGACGAGCGCCGGTTTCGTAGATGGCATCTGTCTCCTGTCCTGGAGTCACGAAACACTCAACCCGCGCGCCGGCATATCTGATTCGGTTCGCAACATCGGGGAGGCTGTCCGTGTCGATATGCTCGCCCCAGGAGTCGTACGCGTATTCCTCTTTATTCTGCTCGTGGTCGGTCATCGCGAGTACGCTCCCCTGATGGTCGCGGACGTAGTATCTATACTTATCCTCATCAGCCTCATCCGGCATATATCTCCGAGCGCCTGCGAGATAATCGGTCTTCACATTATAACTCGAATCCAGTTCCTGCAGAAGCTTCGAATAGCTCGGTTTTCTCCTCCAATTAAACCTGTTCAATATTCCTGAAAAAAAATTAAAAATTCGGTTCAAAACATCGTCTCATAGCACGATTTTAATTTGAGTTTAATCATACGGGGTCTCCTTGGAGATCATTAAGCGCAAAGATTCAAGATGATGGGGCCTATTAATGGGGGATGGGATCCCGGGAAATCCAAGCCCCGAACGATAAACTCTCCAAGGCGGGAAGAAACCCAATCACCAACCGCTGTCGGACCTGAAAAACATGGTAACATCAACAGTATTAAAGCAGGACAAGGAGGTCCGGCTTCAGATCCTCTGGAACAAATATCTGAAGAAAAAAGATCCAAAAGCCAGGGAAGAGCTTGCTACTCATTACCTTCCCCTTGTTAACTACATAGTCGGAAAAATATCCATGGGACTTCCGGCGCATGTGGAGGTCAACGATCTCGAATCGATCGGCGTGCTCGGCATGCTCAAAGCGCTCGAACGTTTCGATCCCAAAAAGGATGTCAAGTTCGAGACATACGCGAGCTACCGTATCAAGGGCGCGATTTTCGATTATCTCCGCAAGCAGGATTCACTATCGCGACCGCTGCGTAAAAAAGCGATTCATCTCGAGGAAGCCGCCGAGAGGATTCGCCAGCGCACGAATCGCTCAGCAACCATACCCGAACTCGCGAAGGAACTCGAGGTCGATGAGGAGGAGGTTCATGAAGTGATGTGGAAAAGCTCATCGAGCTACATTATCCCTCTCGACAAGGAGAATGTTGTCCAGGATGAAGAGGGTTCGACTCCACTTGGGGATACCATTCGCGATATCACACGCAATCCCGAGGAGGAGTTCTCGCGGAAAGACCTTGAAGCTGAGCTCACTCATGCGATCGATGAACTCCCTGAAAAGCAGCGTACGACACTCGCGCTTTATTATTTCGAGGACAAGACCCTCAAGGAGATAGGCGCGGTTCTCGGCGTGAGTGAAAGTCGCGTCTGCCAGCTTCACAGCGAAGCGGTATTCAGGCTCAGGCAGCGCATTCAGTTCCCACCGAATTAGTGTAAAGTCGACATATAAATCAGAATAATCCCCGGCAGCCCCCTGCCGGTTTTTATTTTGAAAAAGCAGAGAGCGCCACTTTGTTGAAAACTCATTTACTATGATTTGCCAATTACTCTTTCAATGTTTTCAAAGTGAATCTTGGCAATGTTGTTCAATTCTTATGAGGGATAATCCTCGAAAAAATATAAGCCGGAGCCGTTGTTATGTTGCGATGTGTCAACTGCTCTTCCAATCTATTTAAAAGAAAAAAAATGCAAATTAAAGGAAAAAGTTTGCTCCAAATAAAAGTAAGTCCAATTATAATGATAAATGAAGTAGAACTTATGTTTAGTGTAGTTTCAATTAATGGAGTTATGCCCCTGCCAAATAGATTGATTCAATTTTAAAAGGTCCCCGTTTTACACCACAGGAATGAAGATGTTCTATTTCTTTAACTAAAGTTAAGTTAAACAAACTTAACTTGTTTTTACACATTCCACATTATTTTGGAGGTGCAGGTATGCGGAAACTCTTTCTTGCATTACTAATGTGCACCATTATAGCTGGATGTTCAGGCGGTGGATCGGTGTTATCGCCGGGAGTAGACTATTCGTCAAACTCCAAACCTGGATTCAGCTCCATTGATGCGACGCCCATAATCGAAGGTTTAGTATATCCAGATGGGACCTTCCAGGGCACCGGATTGATGGGTGCATACGACCTTCAGATCAATCCGGATAATTTTAGTGCCGACCTTGTATCCAAGAGGATGCCAACCCTTGGCGAGAGCTGGACTATAAGTGGTTCAGGATTTTTCACTATAGCTCCATGCTCGAGCTGTTTATCTATCAAGTCGATGGCATTAACCCCTGAAAATCACTTGCAGATTGCCTTCCACATCAAGCATCCATTTCCAAAGGGGAACACAGCGCAACCACCAAGTGCATCCAATCGTCTGGACCTCGATCTTTTCGATGTCGCATTAGTAGTCCATCCAATCGGTGCAACTCCGGTGAATTACAGTTTGACCGGTTCAAAGGCATATACCGGATTCCTCGCGAATAATGCCGGTTACACCACAGAGCTCTCGAAGGTGATAAATGACAACGCCGCTCTTCCATATGCTCTTGTCATCGATGATGACGCTGCGGCAAAGAACACCTTTAACAAATTCGCGATGGGCGCGGATTCATTTTTCGATGTCTTCTTCGATACCAATCTAATGACCTCTTTAAACTTCGATCTATACCTCACAATGGGCTATGGTGCCAGCGCTCAGGGCAAAACTCAGAGGTTAACTCCGACATACTTCAATCCGGAATTCAACCGAAAACAGGCATGGAAAGTTGTTGCGATTCCACCCAATGGAACCAATCCGCCCGATAGATTCAACACTTGGAACGACAAGCTCAACAACGTTCCGTGGAATGTCACGGTCAAAGTATGGGATTGGCAACAGGGCGTTACATCAGTTGTCAAGCCGCCGGTTGCTGCGGGAGACATTGCTTATGCATCGGATGTCGCCACGGTAGCTGTTGAGATACCAGGAATGAACAATGCTCCTCAAACAGCTGCGGCTCCGCCCACTGGTACCGGATCTCCGGGAGATCCTCTCGTTTACACCATTCCTATCATGAACCAAAACCTTTTGGAAGCCGGAGAGTATATGGGATTAGTCAAAGTTGCTGATGAAAGAGTGCCAACAACGACACCTCCGGGTGCTGATGGAATTGATTTCATGATCGATACACCTGATGGAATCACGCTGACCAATTATGGCATTCCCGAGTTTGCGACATACCAGACTTTCATCGCAACAGTAGTTATCGGAAATCAGGATCCAACTGCATCCGCTGTTGCTACTACTCCTACCACCGTTTATGATGGTCAAACTGTTTCATTTAATGCATCAGCGTCGACTGATCCGGATGGTACTATCGTGACATATGAGTGGGATTTCAATGAAGATGGCATTTTTGCCGGTAGCGGCGATGAATACACCGGTCCGGCAGCAACTCCAACTCACGTGTTCAGACTTGGTGATGGTTCCATCGCTGTTCAACTTAGAGTAACTGACAACATGGGAGCTCAAGATACACTTGACAGCCCAATTGCTATAACTGTGAATCCATCCAAGAATCTTACTCTCAGAACTGGCGTATCGATTTGGGATATAGCAACTGACGAAACAGACGGTTCAGTTTTTATTTACTATTCTGATCAGCAAATCTGGAAGTACAACAGTCTTCTTGGAAATGGTGCTTTATGGGTGTACTGCCCATGGGGTACGGGAACAGGTGCTACTGATGGACGCATTGAGGTTGCTCCGGGTCCTTATGTCATGTGTGTGACCTTCCCTGTTCCTGGTTCGGGTTGGTTCGCGACCTGTTTTGACCCATCCACAGGTTACCCCGGATACTGGGGTGGCTGGGGAACAATGGGTGGCGTTGAGCGTTGTGAAGCCTGGGCATCAAGAAATCCCAACAATTCACAGCCTTTGGGTTTCAGCACATGGTATCCATATGTAACCAGCTGGACACTTAGCTGCTTCTTCCCCGGAACAACTTATAACAGTTTATGGCTGTATGTGGGCTCATCCTGCCAGAATGGTGCTGGCTGCTGGTATAAGGATTATGTCATGGGCGCTCATGGCATTTACAACGATACCGTATCTCCGGAAATCCTCTACGTAGAGGGTGATCCTGAATACCAGGTTGAGAGATCAACAGCCACTGGTGGCGGTTACCCATCTGATACCTGGGGCGCAAAGTCAGATGGAAACAACGGCTTCAACAATCCTCAGGATATCACCACAGACAGATACGATAATGTCTATATATTGGATATCCTTTCGACATCTGAAAGGAAAATCAAGGCATTCACACTGACAGGAACCTCCCTGGGATCCTTTGGCGATAACACAACCATTGGCGCAGTGCCAATACACATGGATTCAAGCTGGTCCACTAATGACTATTTGTATGTAACCACTGCGAATACCGTTTCAATATTCTTCCCACCCGAACATCCATTCTAAAGTCGCTGACATACTCGCGTGGTTTATCCCCGGCTATCCAGCCGGGGATTTTTTTTCACAAGAGTCCATGCATCTTACTCATATTTTGCCGGGATCCGCAATCCCTGCGAAAAAGATAGATTAGGATAGGGATCGGTTAATTTCACAGCAGTTGCCAGTTTGAGATGCGGTCGAGGCGGAAGTTGCGTAGGGCGTTTCTGAGATGGCAGTATCCGATTAGATAAGGAACCTGACGAATTCGAAGCATCTGAATCGGCGTAACCCTTCGTGTTGTTTGTGCCCCCCTCGAATCTATGTACTCAACCATAATGTCCGTCCCATGCCTGCACGCATTAACGATTGGCATCATTTCGGAGGGGATATTTCCGGGTGTCTGCCAGTCCGATGTGTGGAACAGGTAAAGTTCCATGAATGGATGCCAGTGTGAGTTGTCTCCTCCGAAAACTCCGAATGCACTACGGAAAATCTCCTTGCAGACATGAGCATCAGCCAAAGCTCGATGAAGCGAGTCGGTATCCATTCCGAGCATGTACGCCAGCTCTATCAGCGAGTGTTTTTGAAAATCGGCAAAAATCTCTCGGGACATCGTGAGAGTATCTATCACAAAAGTCTCGGGGAACGGTTGGTTGCTTATCATGCCGCTGAACTGAAGAAAGCTGATATCGAACATGGCGTTGTGAGCAACGAGGATTGAACCCTTGATGAAATCATAGAACTCAGGCGCTACATCCAGCCAGCTCGGAGAGTTGATTACCATATCGTCATGGATACCATGAATCGCAGTTGCTGATGAGGGGATCGGTCTTAACGGTTTAATCAGAGTTTCGAATTCGTCAAGCGCATCGCCATTTAAAAGGAACTTCACAGCGCCAACTTCTATTATTTCAGAGGTGAACGGATGCAATCCGGTGGTCTCAACATCGACGGCTACAAGAGGGGTATCGAAGTCCGGCGGATTCAACATGAAAAGTAATATATACCATGAACGCTGAAAAGTTAATAGATAAGGCAATGAAAAATAATAAAAACGGGTGCCGCACACAAGCGTTAGATTCATCTGCGGAACAACTGCTAATTTAAATCACATTTATTATCTGATAAGTAAAAATGTACGCTTGTGGGTGATTAGCGAAATTTTCAAGTCGGCATCTCACCCACAAGCGCAGTGTTATTATTCCGATGTTTCTGAACGAGTAATCTTTCGTGGTCAATGAGCATGCTGAAAGCGCTTGTGGGCGGCACCCGGGGATCGCGTAATTCGCCACTCTCCCCATTTCAGCTGGGAATTATGATAAAATGAGGCATCTGAAAGCATTTATGCTGTTTCTAATTTTAGATTTTATAATCCGGGATTGAAATGGATAAAAGCACTGAAATAAAACCTGTGTATATCGAGAATGGTCGAGTGATGATGATCGACCAGAACCGTCTGCCTATGGAGTTGATAGTAAAAGAAATCACCGACTGGCGGATGATGGTCAAGGCGATTAAAGAGATGATGATTAGAGGCGCGCCGGCGATCGGGATTGCAGGCGCAATGGGATTTTATCTTGCCGCAAGGGAATTGACGAATAACAATCGCCATGAGCTAACATCGGGAATGGACAAGGCTTTCAAAGAGCTGGGTTCATCAAGACCCACAGCTGTCAACCTGTCATGGGCGTTAAACAGGGTGCACGCCTTATATTTGAAAATCCTTGAGGAGGGAGATATTGACAAAATGAATGGGGCATCCGAACCGAAAATTGTAAAATTACTGCGGGAAGAAGCTGAGAGAATTGCCGATGAGGATTTTCAAACATGCTTTTCAATTGGCAATAATGGAGCGAGTTTGATTGAAGATGGAGATGGTGTTTTAACGCATTGCAATGCCGGAGCACTCGCGACCGGCGGATGGGGTACCGCTGTAGGAGTAATACGCTCGGCATATCGCCAGGGAAAGAGAATGCATGTTTATGTGGATGAAACTCGTCCGAGGCTGCAGGGCGCACGTCTTACCGCATGGGAGCTCGAACGCGAGGGGATTCACTTTACATTAATAACTGACAATATGGCTGGTTATTTCATGAAAAAAGGCGAGATCAGGAAAGTAATTGTTGGCGCTGATAGAATCGCATCGAATGGCGATTTCGCGAATAAGATAGGCACGTATCCACTTGCTGTTCTCGCCAGGGAGCACGGGATTGATTTTTACGTAGCAGCGCCTTTTTCATCTTTCGATCTTAACATCTCAAATGGTGATGAAATAAACGTAGAAAACCGTATGAAAGAGGAAGTTACGGAAATATACCCTCGCTGCGATTTTTTCAGTCTTGTTAAAGTATCCAATCCGGCTTTTGATATTACACCTGCAAAGTATGTCTCAGCGATAATCACTGAGGGTGGAATCATCACGCCACCCCTTGCTGCTGGTATAATAAAGATGGTGGGGAATCATCATGGAGTATCCCCAGTCAAAAGGTTAACCGAACGGGGATAGTGTAAAAAAAGTTCTCGTGGATTCTGAAAACAGGTAAAACCTTTGATTGCCTTATCCGAAATACTATATACGGGTAAAAAGGTTTTTTCCTTGCACAAAATTGTAGTTTTTGGTTGAAACATGTTTTCAACCTATGATATATTTAATTGTTTTAAAATAGAATAGTAATAACTCCGTTACGGAGGATTTGGCATGAAAAGGACTTTTACCCTTTTGGTGGTAGTATTCCTGGGATTAATAGCGATAGGAGGTATCGGATGCGGAGGTGGTGGTGATGATTTGAATCGTCCACCTACCGAAAACCCAATCGATCCGGCTCCTATTCCGGATGACAACAGCTCGCCGTCTCCGCCAAGAAATGTCACAGCAGTGGCGGGGAACACATCGGTATATCTGAGTTGGCAGAAAGTTTTCAGCGCTGTCGGTTACAATATTTACCAGTCCAGCGATGGCGTTACTTTCGTAAGGCTTTCCTCCGGAGTGACCTTTTCTGAAAACTCAGCCGTTGTCGGCAATCTAATAAACGGTAGGGTGTATTATTTTGGAGTCAGCGCGGTCGATGAACGCAACAACGAAAGCGGGATAGCGTATGTGGGTGGTGATGGACGTAATCCGAAAGCTTTTCCGGTTATACCATCAGAACCACAACAACCAATCCCAGATGTCCCGCCCAGTAATTTCGACTGGACCGCAGGCGATCGTAGGATTATGCTCACATGGGATCCATCCCCCTCTGAAACCATTTGGTTTTACAGAATCAAACGGTCAATGACATTAAATCCTTACGCGGATATTCCGGGAAAGAACAAGGAAAAGAAACTGACCGATATAGCTAAGGCTTTTAAGGCAGAATGGGATATCGATCCTTCGATCGCCGATCATGGCAATATCGGTGAATTAATAGACGGATTCAGTGTAGTAGTCACTATTCCGGCAGGACCATATTTCATCGATCTTGGAGTACCCGGATACGGACTTCCACCAAGCTATTTTCCTCTCAACCTTATGCCGGGTGATATTGCATACAATTACGAGCTTTGGGGATGGTTTACAGATGGTTATTCCATCTATGGCGGGGAGTTGAATGACCTCGTTCCGGATGATTTTCCACCGTCTGCACCTACTCTAAGTCTTATTGTATTAACACCCCAGCTATCAGGGACTGGTGTAGGCGTATATTTGGAATGGGTACAACCAATGGGAGCGGGAAATTCCGATATTCGTCAGTATATCCTCGGGCGTTCTGAAATAACCGGATGGACCACACCGCCTGAGGGAACTCCGCAGCCTGTTTGGTCCGCGCCTATTGTACTTATTATCGCAAATACCGGAGACAACATAATGCATTACCAGGATGATTCTGTAATCCCAGGCAAAACATATAGATACCAGGTTTTTGCAAGCGATTATCTCGGGCAATCATCAGAAGGATCGAAAGAAAGAACGATTACGATACCCGGTGGCGAGGCACCACCCGAATAAAAATAAGAGCGTAAACGATCTGATTGTTGAATAATAAAACAAACGCCCACTCATGGGCGTTTTTTATTACCATTTCTTTATATCTTTAAAACCCTCATAAAATCTTTATTTGGATCTTGCATTATCCGTAAAAGCCTTGTATAATCATGGATGAGAAAATTCATCATTCTAACTCCCCCTTGAAATCAGGCGCATCGGAATCCCTATTTCGTGAAACGGCATAGGAGGAAGCTTTTCGCGATAGGTACATCGCAATTGGGCATGGTTCCTGTGTACATGATTCCTATCAGGGAGTGAGATACGTGAAACAAATCCAGTCAGCATGCAGGAGGAAAATACTCATCCAAAGCGGGTATGGCATATTATTGATGGATCCAGGTGGTCCGTCGATGTTCACAGCTTATTCGGGGAATAAACCGAGTTCGATCTGATGGGCGATAAAAATGGGGACTGTCCCAACTCGGAAAATAGTATGTGCCGAGACAATAAGTAAAATGCGGCCTGGCGATTGAGTTTAGTAACTAAAGATTTGTGGACTGTCCCCATTTTTTCCACTAACGAACCCTACCTGGTTAGATATAAGCGAGGATGCTTGTAAGGCAGGCGGATTCATGATGGTGGCGGCTCCAACGGGAGCCGCCAATTTTTTATCCTGATGCAATATTTCTGCGTTCGGTGACGTCTATATATTGTGACCGTTTCAAAAGCAACAAAGTATGTCATTCCGAAGCGAAATTCAGAATTTGAGATCGTTAGAAAACACATCATTACCATAAATAGATTTGTCAAATTCTGAATTTCGCTGAGGAATCTCTCTTTTTGCAACGGTCGCATATTAGATTGAAGAACCAGTCGCTGATATGGACTTCATGGATTTCAACGAATATGAAATAACAGGTAATCAGGTTTTATTGAATCTTCCAAAAGCTTTGATATTAAACTCCCGTCAATCAAAAACTCCTTTTGGTGGATGTGAATGGGTAAAGAAAACTGTTGAAGCTGTAAAATACGCTGTCGGTCGCAGGATGCCGGTTATCTCATCGGTCGGTATGAATACCTGGGAAATCATTTTATGGGCAACGCAGAATTATGGTGGCAATGGTATTGTTATTCTTCCTTTTGAGAAAAATGATAATCCTCATGGATTGATTGATTCTATTTCGAATGATTTCTGTTTGAACAAGGACGATTTCGCTTTTGTATTTGTTCACTCAGGAAACGAATCAAGAAGCAGAAAAAGCTGGTGGGAATCACGCGACAGACTCGCTTTCAATATCGCTGATTATATTTTCCCGGTTTCGGTAAGGCGAGACGGTAAATGGATTAATTTTATCAACTCCACTAATGCTCAATTCAAAGAGATTGAATATTCATACAAAGCAAGATATGAACCTAAAATGAAGGAGGTCAAGGCAAACGAAAATATCCTGAAAGATATTTATCGTTGTGAGAATTGGGAATGGCTGACACATTGGACGAGGAAATTTTATGGTCCATGGCCCGGTGAAAGGTCATGCGATTTTTATCGTGCCTTAGTTGCAAGTGAAAGCGATTATCCAAGGAAAGCATCGGACACTTTGAAAAAGATAATATCGGAGAGACTTTTAAGAGGCTCAAGTTCGAGGATTCGAGGAGGAACAAACGTTGTCGCATTCACGTCGCTTGAACCATCAGATGCGGTCAAGCTTATGAAATGGCGAAGCCGGTATGTGCGTTACACATTTGAACCGTATGGAATAGCTATTCACAAAGAAGCAGCTCTGAATATAGGAATTAAGCCCGTTCGATACGTTAAAGGCAACGAGGATACCCCGGATGTGGATATTGGATTTGTCCAGGGATATGACAAGGGCAATTGGTCTATGGAGTCCGAATGGCGATACATCGGTGATTTGGATTTAGGTATGTTTGATAAAGATGATATAAGAGTAATCGTTCCAAAAACAAAAGAGATTCAGGACTTTCAGTCTGTCTCTCCGTTTAAAATTATCGCTTTAGACAATTTGGAAGATATTTCAGGATAGGGACAGTCCACGATTGCGACTTCAGGTTGATTCTTGCTTATGTGCTCAATTCAAACGACAAGCGATTATTTTCTATTCATAGGGACTGTCCCCGTTTTCTCTACATCATGTTCAATGGATTTATGTCAATATCCATAACGACACCTTTTATAAGCAGCATTCTGTTTTCAAGACGATTGACAGCATTTATAAGGTCGGACACTTTCCTCGCTTTTAGAATCAGATGCCATCTGTATTTGCCGGCTATTCGTCCAAGCGGCGCAGGCGATGGACCCAGTATCCCGATTAGCTTAACTACATTCCTGTGACATAAATCATCGAGTACTTCAGCGGATTGTTGCGCCTGTCGATGCACATCCTGGTGACTCCCGCCTCTGAAGATAATTCGTCCAAGGGATACAAACGGAGGATATTTCAATCGACGTCTCAGGTCTATCTCTTTTTCATAAAAGGACATGAAATTCTGCATTCGCGCCGCTTCTATTGCATAATGACCGAGGCTGAAACTTTGAAGAATCACAAGACCTTTTTTCTCGCGACGTCCTGCACGCCCCGCAACTTGTGTCACAATTTGAAATGTCCGTTCCGCTGCCCGGAAATCCGGAAGTGTTAGCGATGTATCTGCGCTTACAATTCCCACGAGCTCCACATCCGGAAGATCAAGCCCTTTGCCTATCATCTGGGTACCGATGAGGATATCACCATGCTCATCAAAGAATTTTTTCATTAAAGCCAATCCTCCTCCCTCAATACCTCCTCGAGATGCTACGTCGCGGTCAAGCCTGTAAATCCTCGCTTTCGGAAAATATTTTGATACTTCCTCCTCAACCCGCTGCGTGCCAAATCCAAGCCTTAATAGATTCTTTCCTCCACATGATGGGCATATTGATGGCACAGGTATTCGTTTATCGCAATGATGGCAAAGAAGCATATTGCCTTTGAGATGATACGTATACGAAATATTGCAATACGGGCATATCGGAGAATGACCGCACCCGAGGCATACAAGCGCTTTTGAAAACCCACGTTGATTTATGAATAAAAGAACCTGCTTTTCTCTTTCAAGCGTTTTCCTCATTTCGTTAACAAGAAACGGAGAAAGGAACAATGGGTTTTGCGGATTGCCGCATTCAAGTTTGTAAGTACTTACCTCCGGAAGGCCTCCTTTGTGAATCCTTTTGGTGAGTCTTAGATGTTTATAAACGCCATTATCGGCAAGCCATCGGGATTCTACGGATGGCGTTGCGCTGCCGAGAACAATAGTTGCTTTCCGCAATGATGATAGCTTGCGAGCAACATCCCGAGCGTGATACCGCGGGCACCGCTCCTGCTTGTATGCCGGCTCGTGTTCCTCATCAATTACGATTAGTTTCACATCCGTAAGCGGAGCAAAAAGTGCCGACCTGGGACCAATCACAACTCGATTTCCGCTCCCTCTCAATTTCTCCCAATTGCGTTTCAAACGCGCTTCCCCCATTCCGGAGTGCAGCACAAAAAGATTATCGCCGAATCGCTTTTTGAAGCGCTCAACAATCTGAAGAGTAAGGACAATTTCCGGCACGAGGACAATCACGCTGCCTTCTTTTATCGCTTTTGACGCGCATTCGACATAAATCTCCGTCTTGCCGCTTCCGGTTACACCCTCTAATAGGAAAGTCTCAGACGCATTTTCCTTGATTGAGGAGGTTATCTGCTTTATGGCATCACGTTGTTCTTTAGTCAGCTTTATCTCGTCATCTTCACCGCTTCCGTCAAACTCTTCCGGAGATTCCTCCCAGAAAACCTCCTTCAGAAGCCCTTTTTTAACAAGAGAATTGAATTGTTTTCGACTGTTTGGATACTCAACTTTAAGATTATCCCAGCAGACAGGTTTACCAAAATCGGAAACCCACAGGAGTATTTCTTCCTCCTTTGGGGAAGGCTCCGAATCAACAGGAGGAGTATCCGAAACAACATAAGCTTTTTTCACGGTTCGTCCACTTTGTACCTCAAGACGATATACCGGACGTAGAATCCCCGTCTGCAAAATTTCATCCAGCAACTCATCGACCTCTCCTCCATACGCCTCGCATGACTTCAAAATCGCCCTTATGCTTCTTTCGCTTATTACGCTTCCGACCTTCGCTGTCGCTTTCAATTTCCCGAAAAGACCGAGTTTACCCCGAATGAAGCTATAGAGCTTTTCGGGTTCATCGATTTCGTATTCCGTGCGTATTTTAAAATTCTTCAAATCCCAGAAAAGAAGCTTTACGGCTGCGAACAGGGATGAATAGTAATATCTGGAAATCCATCGAGCCAGTGCAATCCCTTTTTCATCGAGTATTCGCTCAGGACCGTAAGCTGTAATAATATTTTTAATCTCGTATTTCACCCGTGGATGCTCATCCGTGAGATCGATGACAACGCCGCGTCTAAGCGATTTGCGGACAGGAACAAGCACAAGCGAACCGACATGCACTTGCCCTGTCATCCAGTCCGGAATGGAATAAGTGTAGAAATCCTGCATCTTCGGAGATGCTATGGTGAGGACAACTTTTGCGAAACGCTTATTTCCTGTGGTTTCCGTCATCGTGAAAAAATTGGAGATAAGACATCGACATCCGCACTTAGAGTTTGTGATAGTTTGAAAGAGAGATTCCTCAGCGAAGTTCGGAATTTGACAAACCGGATTACATCTATGAGGCGCATTTCAACGATGTCAAATTCTGAACTTCGCTTCGGAATGACACTTTTGTTACCTTCGCAACGGTCACAGTTTATTAAAAATAATGGAACTTGCAAGCATGTTATTTTTCGTATTGGTATTCAACAAAATCAGCTGTATGTTAAAATGCGTCTTTTGAGTTTGATTTTTTCGCTCGGTTTTAAGGAATCAAGCCAATGGAAACAACACATCTGATTGAACGCGAGATACTTTTCAACATGGGCGGACCAAATGGAATCGTCAGATGGCTCCTTTATATTCCTTTCATAATAGCTTTTATATTTTTTGTCTTCGGGATTGCGAAGAAAGTTCAGCTCTACAAGGTTGGCAAAGAACTTAATCGCGCCGATGAACCCGAAAAGCGATTCCTGAGAATAATCCTTGATGCAATCCTTCAGAGACAGCTTCTTCGGGAATTTGTACCGGGACTCATGCACGCCGCGATTTTCTTCGGTTTCGCACTGCTCTTCATCGGCACTCTCCTCATCCTTTTTCAGGAAGACCTGGTAATACCGATCGCGGGAGAGAATGGAAAATTCATCCATGGCTCTTTTTATCTCTGGTTTTCATTAATACTCGATGCCGCAGGTCTCGCTTTTATCATCGGTCTGATCTATATGATTATCAGACGTTATGTTTTCAAACCCAAACGACTCGATAATAAATCCATTGACCTTGTTGCTTTGATTCTTCTTCTCCTAATCGGTATTGGTGGATTTTTCAATGAGGGAGCGAGAATCGCAATCACCAATTTTCCACAATTCGAAATCTGGTCACCAGTTGGATATGGGTTCGGAAAAATCCTCGCTCCACTTGGCATAAGTACGCTAAGAGTCCTTCATTGGGGCAATTGGTGGATTCACATGCTTCTCGCTAACTTCTTTATCGGGTATCTTCCGTATTCCAAGCTTCTGCATATCATAACCTCAAGCGCAAATGTCTACGCATACAAGAAAGAGAACCCGGTCGCGATTCCTCCCATTCCAGACTTTGAGGAAGCTGAGAGTTTCGGAGTTGGAGAGCCATCGGAATACACCTGGCGGCAGCTTCTGGATGGCGATGCGTGTACTCGATGCGGTCGATGCCAGGATCGATGCCCCGCTTTCAATTCCGATAAACCATTAAGCCCCAAGAAAATCACCCAGGATGTTAAATCCGCAATGTATGACAAACTAAAAGCTAAAGCGTACGAAAACCTTGTTAACTACTATGACACAAGAGCTTCAAAATTCCTGAAGCCTTTTAAAAATATATCTTTGTCAGCGACTCGGAGCGCATATGGAATCAAACTCGGCGATGATGGCAAACCTGTAGCAAATGATAAAAAACTTATCGGAGATTATGTCCAGCCCGATGAAATCTGGGCATGCACGACATGCAGAGCATGTGAATATCACTGCCCTGTAATGGTTGAGCATGTTGAGAAGATAATCCAGATGAGAAGGTATCTCGTTCTAAGCGAGGGAGAAACATCGCCGGAAGTGGCTTTATGCCTTAAGAATCTTGAAAACAACTCGAATCCGTGGGGTATCGGTTTCGCATCAAGATTCGACTGGGCGAAAGGCTTGAATGTACCGACAATCGCTGAAAAACCGGATGCCGAATATTTATATTATGTCGGATGTGCTGGAAGCTTTGATGAACGTTATAAAAAAGTTACGAAAGCGTTTGTCGAAATGCTGAATGCCGCTAAAGTGAGTTATGCCTGCCTTGGCGCTGATGAGCAATGTTGTGGCGATGTTGCTCGTAGAATCGGCAACGAATATCTCTTCTACATGATAGCGCAGAATAATGTCGAGACATGGAACTCGCTTGGTATCAAGAAGATAATCACGACATGTCCGCACGGTTATAACATATTCAAGAACGAGTACCCGCAGTTTGGCGGTAAATATGAGGTAATCCATGCGACTGAGTTATTAGCCGACCTGATACGAAAAGGAAATCTTAAACCAAAGCGAACCAATCCTGAAAGGATGACTTTTCACGATTCATGCTATCTTGGACGGTACAACAACATATATGAAGCTCCACGGCAAATTCTTCATGCGATAGGTGCCGGGCTTGTCGAGATGAAAAGATCGAAGGATGAGGGATTCTGCTGCGGCGCGGGAGGCGGACGAATGTTCATGGAGGAGAAAATCGGTCGAAGGATTAATCATGTTCGTCTTGATGATATCGCTGCTATGAATCCAAAATTCACAATATCCGCATGCCCCTTCTGTTTGACTATGATTTCCGATGGCATAAAGGAAACCAATCGAGAGGGTAAGTTCGAAGCGATGGATATAATCGAGCTGTTACGCAATCATGTAGATATTTGACATTTTGTAGCATAGGCTTCCAGCCTGTCTACTACATATCCAGCTCAGTATGCCTTATATGCACCGAGTGCGGGATAGTACTGCGACTGTCAAGGAGCAGCTCAGAGCAATGACCGTCAGGGATACTACACTCGGTAACACAAAAAAAGGACAGCTGCGCGCTGTCCGTTTTTGCATGTGAAAAGCCTAAGCCAATCGAAAGAGAATCTAATTCTGGTAGCTCATAACCGCCGTGGTCTCATCATCGAAAATCTGAAACACCTTGTTAAGGCGTGTCAGTTCGAAGATGCTTTTAACCTCATCCTGAAGTCCCCACATCCTCAGGTCGCCCGAAAGCCTGTTCGCGTTTTTCAAACCGCTAACGAGTACTCCGAGTCCGGCTGAGTCCATGTAGGGCACTTCGGATAGATTGATTAAGAGCAAGCTCTTACCCTCAGAGATTTTCTCGTTGATTCTCTCTTTCAAAAGGCTCGCGTTTCTCGCGTCAAGATCGCCCTTGATATCGAAGATTAGAACTTTTCCTTTTTCTCTTGTAGCAATGTCCATTATCGAATAAACCCTTTCACTTAATTAAAACGAAATGGGTCGATGGATTCATCATATTTAATATCTCATAAAACGCCCGATTTTTATACATTCTGTTCAAAAGATTTTAAGCAAATTTATTTCGATGGCTTTTTAGGTGTTGGTGCTGGTTCTTCCTCTTCTCCCATGCCCATGTCACCGCTCATGCCGCCCATGAACTGCATGAAGTCGAATGGAACTGGTTCGCCGGTTATCAGGGATTTCGCTCCGGTCATCTCATAATTCGCGAGATCGATGTTCATCTTGACATTTACCGGGGTTTTATCCTTGTCTCCAGCGGCTGTTTTTTCATTGAAATTCATTGCCAATTTCAGTAATCCAAAAAGGGGCACTTTTGAATGGACATGAAATTTACCTTCGCCAGAGCTTGTCTCATCGCTTCCACTGAACCAAAGGAAAGGAGCATCGGTGAATGTGCCCGCCGGGACAGTGACAGTCTCTTTGCCTGTTTTCGAATCGAATTTGACATTGGGATCTTCCTTGGTCTCATCGATCGGGAGCTCGTCGATCATCTTTTCCATGTCCTGACCGGTCATGCCCTGCACCATACCCTGAACAGTCATGAAATCGATCATCTGAGGAGTCTGCTCATCCATCTGGAAAATAGCTTTCTTGAGGACTTTCCCAGCGGCTATCTCTTTCAACATCGCTTTCGGGTCCTTGTTGAAAGATTCAGGATCAATCTGTTTCATAAGCAATTTGAATTTCAGGACCTTGAAAGGAATTTGCGCGTCAGGTGGAAGACCTTTCAAATCGCTGATGTCATATTCAAGCCAGTAAAAATTCTGACCTTCTACCATTTCGTTTCCTACCAATGCGATGCGGAATTTGACTCCCACATCACCCTGGGTATCCGGAACACCGCTGATTTTTGCAGCATAGGTTACAGACTGTCCCGTTTTCCAATCAGGAGTCTGCACCTCAGGGAATTTGATGTCGCTAAATTTGACAAACTGTGCGTTTGCGGGGATTGAAAGCATGAAGAATCCCAGAAGAAGAATTGGTAAAACCCTTGATATAATGCGCATTTCTATCTCCAGTATCTTTTAATATGATTAAAAAAATTAAATCGTGTTGACCATCTTAACACCGTTATTTTCGGATGTAAAGCAATCGAATTCAAGGGACAGTACCCAGGTTTTGCAGTAATATGTTCGAAAAATCTTCTCATCTCGGGCAAAAACTGGTTGCTGTCCCTTCCAAGGACCGGTATCCCGGTCGATTCCCAAACAAGGAAATCACGTTCATTAAGATGTTAGTTTTCCGATTTTGGTTGCAAATTTTTGGTGATTGTTATCTCATTTCCGATTTCGTTGAATGAGACCTCATCCATGAATTGTCTGGTTATGAATACACCGCGTCCTGTTTCGCTCCATACATGGTCTTCGAGTCTTGGGTCTGGGAGGTTTTCATAATCGAAACCCGAACCAGAGTCTCGGATTTTGAAACTTGCTTTGTATGAATCTATCAGATAACTGACCTTTATTGGAAGGTCTGTCTTGCGTTCATTTCCGTGCTGTTGAGCATTGAGGATACATTCATCAAGCGCGAGTCGTACCGCGAATCGATCATCCTCGTTGATACCTAGCTCATAGAGCTCTTCCATGACAGAGTCGAGGAGCTCATCGAAGCTTCGAGGCGGTATCTCCCATGTGGTCCACATATCCGGCACAATTGCGAATACCGCAAAAGCTATATCATCGGCAACTGGCATCTCACCTGTGAATGCCGATAACCTTTCCTTGAGCTCCTTGTAAATCTCCTCGCCGGATTTCCTTCCATTTGCTTTTAATATATCCATTAAGCGCTGTCTTCCGAAACGCTCACCCTCGAAATTCAATGCATCAGGCAATCCATCTGTGAAGAAAAGCAGACGGTCACCCTCCTCTAACTGTATCTGCCGTGTCTCGAAATATGGATTGGAGAACATTCCAAGAGGCAAACCCTCGCTTGAAAGCTCTTGAACCGAATCACTCGCAGCCTGGTACCAGAGAGGAAATTCATGCCCGGCTCGAGCGTATGTCACAGCGAGATTTTTCATCGTAATTCGCGCATAAAAAGCTGTTGCATACCAGAAATCACCCTTGAAACGATTATGAATCATGCCGTTCACAAGCGACATAAGGTCGCTCGGCGAACGCATCAGCTTCGCCTCCTGCATGAACAACGTGTGGATCGACATGGCCATAAGACTCGCCGGAATACCTTTTCCAACGACATCGCCTATGACTACACCAATTGAATTAGGACCGAGATCGGTGATAGAAAAAAAATCTCCAGCAAGATCATCAGCAGTCACAAGATGCGTGTGGACATCGATACGTTTCTTCTGGAACTTGAATGGAAAAATATCTCTTTGTAATCTCTGCGCGATAGCAACCTGACGTTCGTATTTTTGTTCTCGCAGCTCGAGCATGTCTCGACGGTTTATCTCATCCGTGACATCCTCACCCTCTATCACAAATCCACCCGGGAAGGATGATCCATTGAATTCCCATATTTGCTCTTCATCCTGTTGCTTGAGATGCGTTATGAATTTGAATAGTTTGGATTCATCGACGAGAAGCATAAGGTTGGTTTCACGCTTGCTTCCGAATATCTTGCTCGATCTGAGGGATTTGCCGATTATCTCCTGCGGTTTTAGTTTTAATGCTTTTTCCATTCGATCGTTTAAATAAACTATAATTCCATCCTCATCTGCGATGAGCATGCCGCGAGGAGCTGCCTCACAAACCTGGATCAGCAATGATGGATTCAGCTTCAGCTGTTTTGAACGGGAGGTTGTCATTCGCCGGACAGGCTACCCCCACTTATTCTATGTTCTTTAACCTTTTCGACAAAGGATTCACATCCACCGAGTCTCAATCGCGATTCAAGGCTTTCAAGGAAATCATCCCTTGCTGTTTGAGGAAGCGAATCCGATGCCTCAAGCGCCTCGTTAAACCATCTGTCGATAAGATTGCAGTCGTTTTTAAGAACAGCAATATCGAATAATTTAGCTATAGCGGATGAACGCAGCGACTGTTCTCCCCTTTCACGCGATTCATTCAGCACATGTTCCAATGCCTTCGTGGCATCGTCGTAACCGCCTATCGCTATAAGTGCCTCTGCATGGTTCAAAGTCTGAACCAATGAATCGCGCCACATATCGATCTCGGCATAATACTGGCTGGCTTCCTTGAATAGATTCACCGCCTGGCGGGAATATTCCTTTGAGTTGGTGCTTTTGGTATTTTCCGCAAGACGTGCTACCCATTGCCCAAGTTGAGCGCTCACACGTGCCCTGCTCTCTTTCCTTCCCTTCAGATCTCTTCTCCCATCGCATGTAGCAATCCTGTCGAGAATCTCTCTCGCTTTCTCCATTTCGTTAAATTCCAGATGCAATTGCGCCAGGTTCGTCAATATCTTGGTTATCAATTCATCATATTCTTTACCTTTGAAAATTGTGGCAAGTTTTTCCGCACGTTCAAATCCTGAAAAGGCTTTTCTTCGATCTTTCTGACGAGTTCTCAGGATAGCAAGATTAATCTCAACGCCGATTCTCTCGCGAATGGTATCCTTCCTCGATTTTGAAAAATGAACGAGCGCTTCTTCATAGCATTCGGCGCTTTTATCCCATGCCTTCATGTTCTTGAATGTGATTCCCTTGTTGTTGCATATGCGCCCAAGCTCAAGCTCGCGATCGATTTCATCGGCGAATTCAAGATTTCTTATGCTTTTTTCAGCTTCCTCAAGAACCCTCAGCGCATCCTTCGTGTGTCCCGATTGCGCCAGCTCATACGATTCCTTGAGGAGGAGTTTCCAATCCACAACGGGAGTTTGAGAGGGGGGTGGGGTATCAAAATTTCCGCTCATACGTCACCTGCTCTCCTGAATAAATTGCGTTGATATTCAACCCCTCACACAATTAATATCGGCTGAAAAATCTCCTTTTGTATTTAATTAGCATACATTAATTCCATAATCGCAAAAAAAACAGTGCAGACCATTTTTTCTTTCAAGGATATGAAAGCATGAAGTAAAGATTTTTAAAAAGGTCTGTTTCATTCCTGTTTCCAGGCTGTTAAAACAATTTTATAAGAATATATGCCACAAAACTCGAACATATAGGCACGATTAAATTATCAAGTCCTCGAGCGCTTATAGCTTCAAGAAAAGTACCGACCAGCGATGTAAAAAACGCTACCATTGCCATTTCATAGATATCGAGTTTCGGATGTCCCCACATCGTAAGTGTAATCGCTAATATTACATAACTTGCCACGAACATTGCGATTGAACCCTCAAAACTCTTCCGTTCGCGGAAGAAGTAATAATAGTGTGTCCCGAAATTCCGTCCGATAATACTTGCAGCAGCATCCCCCCACGCCATCACGAGTATTCCGAGCATCGCTGCAACGCTGTCCACGCCTTTATTCCAGAAGATAATCATCACGACACAAAAGCTGATTGGAAACAGCATCGTGCCCAGATTTCGCCCCTCCTCCTCCATGGCTCGGAACAGCTTGAAACGATACGAAAGAATGTTAACGATTATGAAAACAACCGGCGGAACGAGAGCGTAATAAAGAGAATGAAAGATATAAAATGTAGGTATGATATACGTTCCAATGGCAACATGGACAAACTTGCGAGTGAAATCTTTTTTCAGCTCGAGATTCCTGCGAATCAGCTCGGCGACACCGAGCACCACTGCTACATACGCGAAAGAGAACAATACAGCCGCCGGATCGGACATCAACGAATCTCCATGTCTTTTCTAATGCAATACTTCTTTAAAGGATAAAACAATAATAACTTCGCTTTTTTTAAAGCAGCAAAAATATATAACAATATGTGCCATCTTACAAGCGGAATGGCTAATTTTGCCCAATTTATCATGCAAAAACTTTGATTTTACTTAATCAAGGCTTATGCGCCTTAGTTCATTTTAAAATTTCAAAGTTTTTAATAATTTGTTTTGTTCTTTTCATGATTTCAAAGTTTTTGATGATTTATTAAACATTATCTATCAGGTTATCCACGGAACGATGACCGTAAGGAAGCCGAACGATGACCGTAAGGGAAACGCCCCTATCCCCGACCGTCAGGAAGCCGAACGATGACCGTCAGGGAACCGCTCATATCCCCGACCGTAAGGAAGCCGAACGATGACCGTTAGGGAACCGCCCATATCCCCGACCGTCAGGAAGCCGAACGATGACCGTCAGGGAACCGCTCATATCCCCGACCGTCAGGAAGCCGAACGATGATCATCAGGGAACCGCCCATAACCACGACCGTAAGGGAGATTAATTATTAGTAGCAAATCAGCCGAAAATAAATTATAATCAGAGTAGAATCTCTCGCATCGCAATAATGATTTGAACTTACGATGCGATGGTTTTGCATGTCAAATCGAAGACATCTTTTTTGTCTTCTTTGCATGATAGATAACGAACCAATCAGCACGAGGGAATGCGCGGGTTGGAGAGTTTATTAATCAAATTTTCGGAGGTGCGCTGTAATGCAGGCTATACGCCAGATCTCAACTCTAATCGCTGTTTGGATATTAGCGATGCTGCTATTCGGTTGCAGCAGTAAGGGGAATGGAGGAATTGTTTCTCCTGTCAACACACCTCCAGGGAACGACGACATCACCCCTGGCTCCGAGGGTTATTCCAACTATGCCAGTCTCGGAGCTTTCGAGGTGATACTTGATACTGATAATCTCACTTATGAAGTCAATCCTGTACCGAGATCAGCTAGCGTCATTGGAGACAACTTCCAGCTTGATGCAACAAGGTTTTTCACCGATGAACCATGCACGAACTGTTTCAGGCTCGATTCTTTCGGTGTGGATGTCACTGGAGACCTTTATATCGACTTCGGTATGAAGCATCCATTCCCGGATACTACGAAGCGTCTCGACCTTGATGCTTTTGATGTCAAGCTGATTCTTATCACCAACGCAGAAGCAGCTTTCAATGATACGACTTTTGTGTTAACAGGTGGGGTTGATACCGATGGTGATGGCACACCGACAGACCTTAGAGGAAACACGAATTTCGTTCTCAACCCCGATGGCTATACGACACATCTCGATGCCATGGCTGAAAATGTGACTCTTTTCCCTCCTCTCGGTCTTGGACTCGCAGGCAACCTGAACCCGTTCAAATTCTTTTTCATTGAGGATAATCCCGATATCCTCTTGGAGGGTTCGGAGATACCTAATCACAGAATGGTTCAGGGAGCGGACTGGGATTATAAAAGATTCATGATTAATTATCCCACCGGCGGAGGAAGGATTAGATTCCTCGCCGTAATCGAGGTCGCTTACGGTCAATCGGCGGTACGATACACGCGACTTTTCCCTGTCTATTGGCTGCCGCAGTTCAACCAGAAAGAGGCATACTCGATCGAGGTTCAGGATATAACCAATTCACTGAATACGCAGTATGGTTCAACGACAACCATTCGTGTTGAGGCGCTTGACTGGCAGCACGGATATGTTGAGGATATCAATTATCCTGATTCGCTGAATCTGATTGGTCTTGATTACCTGAGCAATATCCAGGTCTGTACGCTTGAGGTTCCGGGGGTTACATCGAATCTATTGCAGGTACAAGCTCCCGGGCTTGGCGGTTCCGGTCATACCGGTGATCCGATGATTTTTGAATTCAGCCTTGTTAATGAATCATCTCCACCGGTCGCGGAGGGCGTCTATCCGGCGCTTGTTGCCATCACCGACTCACATAATCCGAGCGTTATCTCGGTCGAGGACAATCCTGAATTCCTTGAGTACATAAACGATGTGCGCGCATACATGATTTACCCGATTCATGTTTACCCAATGACCAATTTCAATGTAATAGCATCGCTTGAAGGAGTCGATACCGGAATGACAGTTCAGGATCCGCCATATCCAAACTCTCTTGGCGGTCAGGCGGATCTCGCTGTTTATGACGATGGCATCCACAGTGGTGTTCTAATGGCTTTGATGAGTAGTGATGTTGATCAGAATAATGATATTGTCAGATTCGAGATAGATTATTCAAATGCCCCGGGTGGAACATGGTATGCCGAAGGTTCGAAGATAATTGACGGCACGGGAACACATCCGGGAAACACCGGTGGTCCGCTTCCAAATCAGGCGATATACAGGATTGATGCGGCTGATACGGGCGCGTTCATGATTTCCAACAGCGATGATAATTTCACCATCCCGGGAGATGTGATTGATTTAACCGTTGAAATACCTAACTCGGCAACTGTGCGACCATACGATATGTATGGCAATCCGAGTGACTATTTCGTTGGTGGATGTGGAAGCGCTGGCGTGCCCTTAGCACCAGCTCTTGGTGAAAGGGTATGGGAAGTTTTCGAAGAAAACGGCGACCTTGGAGGGGATCATCCGTTAACATATTTAACCGGCGGTCCCAACACCGAGGGATGCGGTTCCACTCTCGATCTTTTCTTCATCGGAGCACCATATACCCATGTAGCTTTCAGGCATTCGAGCTTGAATTACCTGCTTTCACCGGGACCTTATAACTGGGCTGATCTCGCGAAAGTAGCCGGTGACTGCGGTACAGCATATGATGGCAGCACAAAATACTTCTGGAGCCTGCGTCCCGATATCGCTAATCCGGGTATAGCTGCATGCAATATAATCGGCGATCCGACTACCGATACCAAATTCTTCCCATCAGATATTCTGCTTGGTGCGGTAGATCTCGAAGTTCTTGAATATGATCCGGATAATCCGAGAAGCCTTAATGGAGTCGGGCAGACAAGCGACTGGATATGTGTCCTCTATCGCGAGGGTGTTGTCGATATCTTCGATGATCAAGGCGTTCAGATGGACAGAATCGATGGTCAAGTAGGGTCAGGCACCGAGGATGATGGCTCATTATCCTATGGCGAAAGTATGCATCTCGATGTCGATGATTACCTGTATAGAATTCATGTCACTATGGATACCAATGGAAGGATTAATCCGGGCGGAAGTATTTTAGTTAGCGTGTTCTCACTGTGATTAAATATATGCCTTCTTATAGAACAAACGCCCGTCGCAAGACGGGCTTTTTTATTTTTTCGAAGAAAGGAATCGTTTGCCGATAATTACCGCTACATCATCATCGAGCTCCATTTTCCAAAAACCGAGAATGTAAGCGATGGTCATTACGAATCGTTTCAAAAACCTGAATTGATTCATATATTGCTTTCTTGCCTCTTCTGATGAACCTTTCTCATCAACCGTTTCAATAGGTATCGCATTACCAACCATAGGTTCAATTATCATCCGCATAATTCCAAATCCGGTTCCATTGCCGATTACCGTAACAGATGGTTTATAAACTTGGATTGTTCGCTTGAGAGTTATCTTAAAATCCGCGAAGTCCCGTATAATCCTCTTATCGAGAACTGAGCCATCGGACTGGATAACAGCGAGTCCAGCTTTTCTTGTGCCCGGATCGATCGCGAGTATCGTTTCTATTTTTTCTTTTTTCGAATCTATCATAATATGGGGACAGTCCACGACAGCGACTTCAAGTTGAATTTTACTTATGCACTCATTTAAAAAGACAATTGTTAGTTATTAATCTTCAGGGACAGTCCCCATTTTAAAGATATTCGAGACCCTCACCGATTTTCCTCGACGATTTCGATGATGAATACCCCTCAACAAGAGGGATTATCTCAACTCTACCCCCGTATTCACGGAGAATATCGCATCCAACTACATCTTCGGCTTTATAATCGCCGCCCTTTACGATGATATGCGGTTTTACCTTCTTTATCAGTTCATAAGGAGTATCTTCACAGAAGACAATTACATAATCGACATATCTGATGGCTTCAAGAAGCGACTTGCGCGACTCAATGTCGTTAACCGGACGTCCAAATCCTTTCAATTTGGACACTGATTCATCGGAGTTCAATCCCACGACAAGAAAATCGCCCATCGCATATGCCTGCCTGAGTAGCTCGACATGACCTTTATGAAGTATATCGAAACATCCATTTGTGAAAACGCATATCTGCCCCTCATCCATCCTCTTGTGTATCTCATTTATTATCGCATCCTGAATATCCATGTCTAATTAAACAAAACGCTTTCAAATCAATGAACTGTAAGGATAATATATGATTTCAGAAATTGTGTAAAGGAACTTGTGAAAACACATGCCTTACCTTCTTGGATACGATATTGGAAGTTCATCAATCAAAGCTGCTTTATTGAACGCTGAAACCGGTGAACTTGTGGCTTCAACATCAATGCCGAAAACTGAACTCGCCATTTCTGCGCCAAAGCCCGGATGGGCTGAGCAGGAGCCTCGAACATGGTGGAAATATCTCAAGCTCGCCACCGCTAAGTTGAATTCCAAAGCCCCATCTCAGATGAAAGATATTCTCGCTATTGGAATCTCGTACCAGATGCACGGTCTTGTAATCGTGGACAAAAAACAAAGAGTGCTGCGACCATCGATTATCTGGTGCGACTCGCGTGCTGTTGAAATCGGTGAAAGAGCCGATCGGGAAATCGGGCACGAGAAATGCCTTGAGCTGTTTCTAAATTCACCGGGAAACTTCACGGCATCGAAACTGAAATGGGTCATGGAGAACGAACCGGAAATATTCAGGAAAGTTTATAAAGCGATGCTTCCCGGTGATTATATCGCGATGATGCTCACCGGCGAGATAAAGACTACACCATCGGGATTATCCGAGGGAATCTTCTGGGATTTTAAAAAAAGCGAAATCTCCGACTTGATAATGCAATACTTCGGATTCGATAGAAATATCCTTTCGGATATCGCGCCGACTTTCTCCGTTCAAGGAGAATTGACATCGCAAGCTGCGAAGGATCTCGGACTTCATGAGGGAATAAAAGTTGCCTATAGAGCTGGAGATCAACCGAATAACGCTCTTTCGCTCAATGTTCTGAATCCGGGAGAGATTGCCACAACAGCTGGAACATCAGGAGTGGTCTATGGTGTCTCTGATAAACCCGTTTACGATAAAGAATCAAGGGTGAATACATTCATCCATGTGAACCACTCTATGGAATCTCCCCGATATGGAATCCTTTCATGTATAAACGGAACCGGCATATTAAACCGATGGGTCAAGCATAATCTTTTTGGCGCTTTCAAACGAGGAATCGATTACGAGGAAATGAACGAAATCGCATCTCACGCACCCGCAGGATGCGATGGTCTTTTTATATTGCCCTATGGAAACGGCGCGGAACGAACTCTTGATAATCGCGATATTGGTGCATCGATTCACGGTTTGAATTTTAATATCCATAAAAAAGAGCATTTCCTGAGAGCTGTTCAGGAGGGTATAGTATTTGCCTTGAACTACGGTGTTGAGATAATGCGCGAGATGGGAATTGATATGAACTCTATGAAAGCTGGGCATGCGAACATGTTTCTAAGTCCTTTATTCGCGAGTATTTTCGCATCAACCACGGGGACGACAGTGGGGCTGTATGAAACCGATGGCGCTCAAGGTGCTGCACGCGGTGCGGGTATCGGTGTGGGGTATTATAAAAACCACCATGATGCGTTTATGGGTCTAAGAAGTATAAAAACGATCGAACCGAATCCGCATGATGCGCAGATTTATAAGGAATATTATAAAAAATGGCGTACGAAAATCGGGATTGTGTTAAAATGATGAAATACAGATTTTTGATGTCTTGAGAACGCGACAACCGGACAAGCTAAATAAATATGTTCTGCTACTATAAAATATTTTTATGCTTAAAAAACATGTCATATTGTATATCCTGTTAATCATCCCTGTTCTCTACCTTATTACGTTATACAACTATGATTACCACTGGGATGGGGTAACTTATGCCTGGAATATTGAAAATAAACCGATAGAAACCCTTTTTCATAAACACCATCTTATATATACACCATTCTGCAAGCTTATTTTTCTTTTGATAACGAAACCTGGGATTAATATCCGTGCGATTGACATGCTGATATGGATTAATATTCTTTCGGGAATCGTATTTCTTTACTTATGTTTTATGATCTTCCGGAATATCTTTCGTGAAAGCCGATACGCAGCGCCAATTGGAACCTTTATAATAGCGCTCTCGTATTCTTTTGGAACTCAATTCAGAAATGCCAGTCCATATATTATCACATTGTCTCTGTGCACTCTTGTTATCTATCGGGCTACCCGTAACTTCTACAAAGATAACAGATTTTCGATCAACCTTTTGGACTGGTTCCTTTTGCTGCTTGCCGTGTTATTTCATCAATTAGCTATTCTAATGCTTCCCACCCTCATCTATATTCAGTTATATTCATCAGAAACAAAATGTATCAAGACAATATTCCGCAATCTATCATTATTTCTTTTCACGCTTTTTGGTATTTATTTAATTACCTTTTTCATCACAAACGAGACCACCTCCATAACATCATTTATCAAATGGGCAAGTGGCTATGCCACACAAAGATTCTGGGTATTCAAGGAGGCAAAAGGCTTTCTTCCGACAATTGGACTCAGCCTTTATGAAGGCATCATGAGCAACAAAGCTTTATTTTTAGCCCCTGTCCAGAGATCCACCCTCAGATTAGAGGAGCATGTAATCTATGATGGCGACCCATTTTTTGGTAATCTGGTCAGTTGGATCATTTTCATAATATTCATATGGTTTATTTTCGATGGTTTCCATAAGATGGCGCATGATAATCGTCTCGTTCGATTTGAGAGATTATTCATTTTTTGGATTCTTCCCTACCTCGTATTTTTACAGTTCTATACACCTTATATTAGCTTCTATCGCTTGTTTTATATTCTGCCGCTTACGATTGCTTTAATTTATAGAGTCAAAAGCTTGATTAGAAATTTAAATAACCTGGTTTTTGCTGCTGTTGTTATCATTGGTTTTGTATCAATAAATTACATATTCGGTTATATACCTGAAAATATATACTTGAATAACCGCTATCTGGTCAGCTCGTATGAAATAAAGAAATATTCCACTAAGAATGACCTTTTTATTTTCCCTTCTTCAACAGATTATGCCGATGGTATCTATGTCAGATATTTCGGAGAACGTGATATTTCATTTTTCAGACAATTCAAAGAACCACAGCTTGGCAATTTATCTAATGAAAAGATAAAAGAAGTGTGTGAATCAACGAAAAATTGGTTTTCATCTAACTATGAGAATATATATGTTGCACAGACAAGGGAAATATCCTGGCAGGGTTTTTTAATTTTTAGTCCTCCAAAATTGAATAGGGAGGAATATCCGGAGATATTACTATTAAATCAAAACCAAATTTCCCTGGATTATAATATCAAATACGGTGATAAAGCGTTCAGAAAAATAGAAATAAGGAACCACGCTTATTAATATGTGACCATTGTAAAAAATATTTTCACAAGTTAGGTGCATGAAATTGCGAAAGACATTTCCTCCCCAAAAACCCAATTTCAAGCGATTTGTGGAATCAATAGAAAAAAGTGTCAATCCCAATATTTATTCATTTTACCGTGATTATAGAATAAAAGCCATGCAAAGAGATTTAATCGATATCCGGAAGAGTATTTATTACGGTATCGGATATCTCCTCATTGCCTTCACCGAAATATCGACGCCAGAGTTCGCGAGCTCTCTCACGCCGCTCCTGGTCATCACCAAGGAATTCATCTATTACCTCCTCCGGCAACGCTGTATGGAACGTGTAATTCGGGTAAGTTCCCGTCATGAGAAAATTCACCGGAATTTTATCCTTTTTCCTGCCTAAAAACTCGATTATCTCCTTGAATCCGGAAGTCGCTTTTATCAGTTCAGTCGATGCGGTGATTTTTCCTTTGATGTTCGCATCCCAATCGAAACTGAATTCACCTGATGCTGCAAGCTCGATCCATTTGCTCTGCATATTGATTTGCTTGAAATTGAATTTTTCATTTTCAATACCGTAGTCGATATCGAGATGAATAAATCCCATGTATTGTTCCTGCCTCTGTGAAAACATATTCAGTTTCGCGTTTTGGAACGGATTCAGGTAAGTTCCGCCACTACATTTCAGGGTTCCTTCACCATGAAAAGCATCCCTGGAATAAAAATTCCCTCCGCCATGGAAAGACCCATCAAAAGGACCGATAACGACCGGATCAATGTTTTTTCCAAGGGTGTCTAAATACTTGCCTATATCGAAACCTTTCACCTCGGCATCGATTGTGAACGTGGGGATTATGTCTCTCGCGTCAATGGTTCCCGAGATATTTATCCGCCCGTCGTATGCTTTAGCGACGCCATCCTTGAAAGACAGCTGCTTATCCGAGTAATCAACATCGAAATTCACATCGTTTATATGAACATCGCCAAGTTTGATTTTATTCAGATGGCATGTACCTTTAATCTCAGGTTTGGGGAGTGTGCCGGTTAACTTTAAATCGAAACTGCCTCCTCCGGATGGCAACAAGGATTGATCCGATGGAAAAAGACGTGCGAGAGAATTAGCAAAATTAGACAGGTCCAATTGCTCCGCTTTGATATGCAAGCTTGCGGAATAAGGTACGGATATGCTGAATTCACCATTTAGATTAATCGGCGCTCCTGCGTATTCACCCTTCAGATTGCTGAGATTTATTCTACCGGAATCATAATATTTCCCGTCGCAGTTGATATTATCGAATTGCACATCTATGGGATTTTCAAACCTGTTCGCTTGCTCTTTGTACCTGACCTGTGAATTTTTAACCGTGAAGAGGAGTGAGCTCAACCGAACCATCCCGCCTTGAGCATTTTGAGGGGCAAAGAGAAGTTGTGGAAGTATAAATTCACCATCCGATCTTTGTTCGAATTGAAATACAAAACCATCAAGGATAATTTTTTTGGGAACGACTTTCCCTCTAATGAGCGGAAGCAGGTGAATTTTCAAAGTCATGCTTTTGCCATACCATACCGGTTCACCCTCTTTTTCCTCGGGCCAGCATTTCACGTTAGTGATAACAACACCGCTTGAAAGGCTCACATTTACCGAACCTGCGGATACATTTATCGTATCGAGGTATTCTCTGATCTTTTTTTCCAGCGGCTTTACTGACAGATTCGCAACGACTATCAGCATGACGATAAATGCAAGAACAATCAACAAACAACAAATTGTTATTGACTTGAGACGTTTGAAACCACCTGACTCTGTTTTGCTGATTTGTTCGCTATGTCTCCCGTTAACCATATCTCATCACCCCGTCAGCCTGATTACAAGTTTTTCCAGAATGATATTGCCTGGGAGTAATGAGCTTTTAATCTCCTCATCAGCCATCGCGAGAGCGCTCAGCATCATGGGAAGCGTATTCATTGGGAAATTACCCACCTGCGATGTCAGTTTGCGCATCTTGAAATTAGAGAGCTCAAGTTCTTTCGAGCGTTCAACCGGATTTTTGCCTTCGCTTCCGAGAATCTGCCACAGATAGATTTGTCGCATATGGCGATGAATCATGGTTATGATAGCCGCTTCAGTCGCTCCGCTTGTGAGCAGGTCGTTTAAATACGCGAGTGCTCTTTTCTTGTTTTTTTGCGCTACGGCATCGATCAGATTGAATGTCATCAATTCGCGGCTCGCGGGGACTAATTTGCGAATTGAGTCCTCGTCCATTGTTGATGCCGGTTTGCCATCGAGGTGGAGTACGATTTTATCGAGCTCGTTCGCTATCTGCCTGAGATCGCTTCCTACCCTTGTCACAAGCAAATTGATTTGAGCGGGTGAGAGGTCCAGTTTTCGTTTTCTAATTTCGGATTCGATCCATCGACGGAATTCGCCGGTTACACCTTCATTCGGATCATGCCAGAATTTTTTCAGCTCCCGGATTTTGCCATGCTCCTCGATTATCTTGTAAACGCGGGTGTTTTTGGCGATCGGCTTTTCATGTATCACGAATATGACAAGCACATCCTCAGGAGCTTTGACTATCTCCTCGAATGTTTTCAATCCCGATTTCTGGGAGAGATAGCTTCTTTCTCGATTGATTAATTCACCGGCATCTTCAACGATGATAATTTTTCGGGAAACGAGAAGCGACATTGTAGCAACTGATTGGTACAGCGTGGTGAGAGTGAAATCGCTATCCTTGCCGTCATAATGCTCGACAGCGGCATCGCCATCACGTAAAAAATTTGCCTTGAGCTCATCTCGCATCAAGGCATTCCTATACTCATCTTCTCCCTCGACCAGATGAAGCATTCTGATTTCACCAAAGGAAAAAAATTCTCACTCACCCGGGAGACGTCATCCGCGGTGATTATAGCATATTTAAATCTGATTTAAAACGAGTTTTGTCGGGAGCATATTAGAAATTATCAACCGAACCGCTCTGGACAATCAGCTTGCTCTCGCCCTTGATAGTCCCGAATCGGCTTAGAAGTTCCACCTTGCCGCGAATCTTGTAACCGCGCACCGAATCGCTGATAAGCATGATATATAGCTCGCCGGCATCAAGCCTTACTGGCGGTTGATGTGGCTCGCCATTCTCATTCGGAACCGCATAGACTGTCACGCCGCTTTCCTCGGCTCGCACAATAGCGAACTCATTTGATCGTCTTCTTGATTCTACCTCCATATTATTTACATCACCTCCGGGTCGATGCATATCGAATTTGAATACAGACTGGAAGTCTGCGCTACAAAATAAATCGAAAAACTACCATATTATTATCAACTTTTCCCATTCAAAAAAGTCATATTTTAAGAATGGCACGGAATCGAACGCAAAAAGGCATTTTCAATATTAATACAACTATAAATATGTTTAGTTTAATACTATTCCAAATAATGGAATGTAATATTCCAAACGCTTTCCTGATTCCCCATCAAATCAATAATTTTCGAAAAAAATCAGTTAACAAAAAACTGTTTTTATGGTATCATTTTAAGGTTTTGGAAATGGCCATTTTTATCGTGATTTTTCTATAAAGATTTATCTAATTAAATTAACAGAAAATGATCCAAAATTGGGAGAAGAAATATGAGAAAGAATTCCGGAGGAGGTTTAAATATGTCGAATGACAAAAAAACACCGCCGCCTGCTGATGAGACGAAGGACGAGAAACCGGAAGAGAAAGAGACTTATGATGCCTCATCTATTAAAGTACTTCATGGCCTTGAAGCGGTAAGAAAACGTCCGGCTATGTATATCGGTTCCACAAGCGAGAAGGGACTTCATCATCTCGTTTATGAGGTTGTGGATAACTCCATCGATGAGGCGATGAGCGGGTACTGCGATAAAATCTTCATAACGCTCAACAAGGACAATTCAGTAACAGTAATCGATAACGGGCGAGGTATCCCGGTCGATACTCACAAAGATACCGGGAAATCAGCGCTTGAGGTTGTAATGACAACTCTTCACGCTGGCGGAAAATTCGATAAAACAGGTTACAAGGTTTCAGGCGGATTGCATGGCGTCGGTGTCAGCGTTGTGAACGCGCTCAGCGAATGGCTCGAGGTTGAAGTTTACAGATATGGTAAAAGGTATTTTCAAAAATATGAACGTGGGGTCCCGGTAAATGATGTCAAAACAAATGGCGCATCGAAGAAAACCGGCACCAAGACTACATTCCTCGCCGACCACGAGGTTATGGAAACCATTGATTACAAGTTCGAGATTCTTGCCAAAAGATTCAGGGAACTCGCGTATCTCAATCCCGGTCTTGAGATAACATTCGCAGATGTAAGAGGTCAAGACCCGAAAGAAGAAAAATTCCTTTTCAGAGACGGATTAAAAGGATATGTAAAACACCTGAACCGAAATCAGGAAGCGCTTCACACCAAAATATTCGGAATGAGCAGGGAACGCGAATCGGTGCTGGTCGATATCGCTCTTCAGTACAACACGGGTTACCGGGATACGATTATCTGCTACGCGAACAACATAAGCACTACCGAGGGTGGAACGCATCTCGAAGGTTTTAAAAGCGCCCTGACCCGCGCGATTAATAATGTCGCTCGAAAATATAATCTTATCAAGGATAAGGACAAAAACCTGAGTGGCGATGATGTCCGCGAGGGCTTGACCGCCGTTATCAGCGTGCGACTCCCGGAACCGCAATTCGAGGGTCAGACCAAAGGACAACTCGGAAATTCGGAAGTTAAAGGGATTGTTGACAGCTTGTTCTATGAGGATCTGATGGCTTTCCTCGAGGAGAATCCCCCGGTTACAAAGAGGATTGTCCAGAAGGGCATGCAGGCTTTGCAGGCTCGCGATGCCGCGAAGAAAGCACGCGACCTTTCGAGAAAAAAATCTCTGTTATCCGGAGCGGTACTCGCCGGCAAACTCGCGGATTGCTCCGATGACAAACCCGATGTAAATGAGTTGTTCCTTGTAGAAGGCGACAGCGCAGGCGGTACAGCGAAAGGCGGACGAGATCGACGATTCCAGGCGATTCTCCCCCTAAAAGGAAAAATCATAAATGTCGAAAAAGCTCGTCTTGATAAAATCCTCTCAAACGAGGAAATCGGAAATCTCATAACGGCAATCGGAACGGGAATCGATGAGGATTTCAATTTCGAGAAACTACGCTATAACAAAATTATTATCATGACCGATGCCGACATTGATGGTGCGCATATTCGCACTCTGATTCTGACATTCTTCTTCCGGCACCTCGCGCAACTTATCGAAAAAGGGCATTTGTATATTGCGCAACCGCCGCTTTATCAACTCAAGAAAGGAAAGAAAATAGTTTATGTACTCGATGATGCCGAGTTGAGTCTGAAGCAAGCCGAGTTCGATGGCGGTGGTGTGTCCATGAAGCGATATAAAGGCCTTGGCGAGATGAATGAAAACGAGTTGTGGGAAACAACGATGAATCCTGAGTTCCGGAAACTATTAAAAATTACGATCGAGGATGCGCTGGAGGCGAGTGCAGTCATTGAGATGCTCATGGGCGATGTGGTCGAACCACGCAAGGATTTCATAAACGAATACGCTAAAAAGATTGAGTATTTGGATATTTAGGATTCGCCTTTCCGGGATCGCGGACAGCCTGTCCGCATTTAACAGCCCGGAGAAAAGCGGACAGGCTGTCCGCGATCCCAGGAGAACATATGACCGATACGGAAAATAAAGAGCCGAAGCTGGATTTTGGAGTTCGGGATGTCCCTATCGAGGGACAAATGAAGGATTACTATATCACTTACGCGTTAAGCGTAATAAAATCGCGAGCTCTTCCTGATGTCCGCGATGGTCTCAAACCCGTTCACCGACGAATCCTCTATTCGATGCACGAGGAGAATCATCGTCACGATAGACCGCACGTGAAATCAGCCGCGGTTATCGGCGATGTGATAAAGAGTTATCATCCCCATGGCGACCAGGCGATTTACGACGCCATGGTGCGTATGGGTCAGCCATTCAACATGCGGTATCTTCTGATTGACGGTCAAGGCAACTTCGGAAGCATCGACGGTGATCCTCCTGCCGCTTATCGATATACCGAAACACGAATATCGAGAATCGGCGGAGAACTCCTCATCGATATAGACAAAGATACTGTCCAATTCATGCCAAACTTCGATGATACAAGGCAGGAGCCGATTGTTCTTCCATCGAGGATACCCAATCTTTTAATGAACGGCTCCGAGGGAATCGCGGTCGGCATGGCGACCAAAATCCCTCCTCACAATCTCAATGAGCTTGTTAATGCTCTTTTACTTCTGCTCGATAATCCGAAAGCAACGATTGAGGAGCTGATGCAGCATATTCAAGGTCCTGATTTCCCGACTGGTGGCATTATCAAGGGAGTCGAGGGCATCAAGGAGGCTTATCTTACCGGGAAAGGTTCGGTCGATGTATACTCGCGAGTCGATATAGAGCCGCTTCCAAACGGAAAACATCATCTGGTAATAGACCAGATTCCGTATCAGGTGAATAAATCGATACTTCTTGAGAAGATTGTTGAGGCATACAAGGCGAATAAAATCGATGGCATGAGCGATTTACGGGATGAATCGGATCGCTCCGGGATGAGGATTGTGGTCGAGGTCAAGCGTGATGCGAGTCCGCAGAAGGTTATCAAGCGTCTTTTCATGCACACACCGTTATATACGCGATACCATATCAATCTTCTTGCCCTTATCGGTAATCAGCCGAAGGTTTTCAATCTGAAGGAGATGCTTGAAGCGTGGCTCGAACATCGTGAAGTGATTATCAAACGGCGTACTAAATTCGAGCTGAAAGCAGCTGAAGAGAGAGAACATATACTTACCGGTCTTCTGATTGCACTCGACCATCTCGATGAAGTCATCTCACTCATTCGAAAATCCCACACTGTCGAGGATGCCAGAGGCGGCTTGATGAAGAAATTCACCCTCTCTCAAAAACAGGCGGATGCTATCCTCGACATGAGACTCCAGAAACTCACAGGACTCGAACGCGAGAGACTTTTAAAGGAATATGAGGAAATCCAGAAACTTATCGCCGATTTGAAAGCGATACTCGCATCAAAAGCTGAAATCCTGAAAATAATCCGCAAAGACCTGAAGGATATCGTGAAAAATTATTCCGATGACCGAAGGACTGTAATCCAATTCGAATCTGAGGATATAAACAAGGAGGATTTGATCCCACTCGAAAATGCGGTCGTAATACTGACGCGCGATAATTACATAAAGCGAATCGCGCTCGATGCCTATAAAGTGCAGGCTCGGGGCGGTAAGGGAATCAAAGGTGTTACCACAAAAGAAACCGATATTGTCTTTGACATCATCTCAACCACAACACATCATGATTTGCTCTTCTTCACGAATAAAGGGCGAGTTTACGGTTTGAGAGCGCACAGGATTCCCCCGGCATCGAGAGTCGCAAAGGGAATGCCGCTCATCAACCTTATCTCGCTCGGTCCGGATGAGAAGGTTGTTTATATATGGCCGATGAGGACACGCATTCAGAAAGGGTTCGGATTTATCGTAACGGAGAAAGGATATATCAAGAAAACCCCCTTGGAGGAGTATGCGTATATGCCATCGAATGGCAAAATCGCGATTAGTCTGGAGGAAGGCGATTCTCTCTCTGGTGTGAGGGTGACATCGGGTGAGGATGAAATACTCCTCGTCACACGCAAGGGTAAGGCGATTCGGTTCCATGAATCGAATGTTCGTCCGATGGGACGTACGGCGCGCGGCGTCAGAGGAATGAGACTCAAAAAGGGCGATAGCATTATCGCAATGTCGCTTTTGCGCGAGGGAGCGGATGTCATTCTTGTCACGAGCAACGGATATGGAAAACGAACCCCGACGGATGAATTCCGACTTCAATCAAGAGGTGGAACCGGCATTATCGCGTACAAGGTTACCGAAAAGACCGGTCAGGTCGAATGGGCGAGAATGGTTAACGATGATGATGAATTTCTCGTTATAACCGGAAGCGGCACCGTGATACGCGCTGCCGCGAGTAATATTTCGAGGATCGGACGTGCTACTCAGGGTGTAAGAGTTATCAAACTCGATGGCGACCATGTTGCTAACGCGACTCTCTGCGCAAGGGAGGATGTTCTCGAAGAGATGGCTCGGAAGGCTGAGAAAGAGGCTCAACTCGCGAAAGAGGATGTTCCCGAGGAATTTCTCGAAACGAGCGATGATGAGGACGAGGGCAAACCCGGAAACGGCAAATCCGAATAAAAAAAATGGGGACTGTCCTACTCAACCAAATCTAACGAACATAGAAAATAGATAAAAGGCTACTTGTAGAACGGACAAAGCAATTGAATATATGGGACTGTCCCCATTTTTTCTGTGCCGCCCACAATCCGACGAAGCCATACGAACATAAATTGGTTCCCGATTCTACTCCATGGCGAAATCGGATTGTGGGTGTCTAGAAAAGATAAAAATATTGTGTGCCGCCCACAATCCGCCGAAGCCATACGAACATACCTCGATCCCGACCCATACTCGGGTGGCGAAGGCGGATTGTGGGTGCCTTAATGAACTTCAATTGCTATTTCACCCAGAACTAACCCCACCGATTAAAAATATACTTGACCCCTATTCTGATTATGTTAAAATTTTCTCCGCGAAGCATAATTATGGGAACCGTTTTATAGATAACATCGGTTCCCAATTTTTTTCCTCACAACGCCGTCGAATAGTGACGTATTCCCATTCTATAGAAATAGCCTCGGTCGAATGATTCATGGAAATCCCTATCCTCGAGGAAGCCGCCGTGATACTGAATGTGGTTTTCCTGGTGAGATCGTTATGGCAATAATAAAAAGGGTACTTAATGTCGGAAAAAGAGAACATTAGAAAATAGGAAAAAAAATTGAAATTTGCTTGACAAGTTGGTTAATAGATGCTTAAATTTTTTTACTAAAATTAATAGACATAATTTTCAATCATTATGAATATGGAGGTGAGATATCTAAAAATATTTTGGTTTAGTTCAATCCTTACCAATTTATTATCTAAAACCTTAAGGAGGTTCGTATGAAAGCAATACCGAGATTTTTGATGCTTATTTTCACGTTTTTAATGCTGCTCTCATGCTCAAAAAGCACCCAAACCATAATTGATCAACCAAATCCTGTTACCCCTCCCCAATTAACGCAAGATAAGCTATCACTACCTGATGAAGGAGTTGAGCGAAAAGCTCAGCATGCAAGTGATGCTCCACTGTTTCATTGTTATGCATCATATGAAAGTACAAGCAGTACTGGAAGTGATTATAATACTAGTTTAATCGAAGACATCGCAACCACGGATATGTGTATAGAACCTGATCCTCCTAACGAAGAATGCGATGACAAAATGAATTACATTTTAGTCGTAGACACTAAAATTGCTCCATGTGAAAATCAGGCTAATGCGAATGGGGTTGATAAAGCGCATTTGTATAGCATGGATGATGCTGAAAATACAACAGTAACTCATGTTGTATCCTGGGGAATGTATTCATCAGGTTCATATAGTATAACCGCTGATGATCTTGAGGACCCTGAAGGTTGTGACATCGTTGAGAAAGGCGTTTGGTATACAGATAAGTGTTATTCTATTATCGCGGATAATTACCAACCAGTCATAAAGATATTCGAACATACTCTAGGTGATGATATGGATGATGTGCCACCAAATGTACGGACAATAATAAATGAAGATATTAGTGGAGACGCAGGTGGAACATTTACATCATTAGCTGGAGTTGCAGGATGTTTCTTTGATGGCACTGACTATTTAATAGCAGTTTGTGACCCTGATGGTGGGTGGTTGAGAGTTTGGGATGATTCAGTGAATGCATATGGTCGAGCACCAAATGACGAGGTTTATTATCACGATTTTGGAAATGATAGACCAGTCGATTGTTGCATTGCCTGGGATTACACGGGATGTTGGATATATGTTGCTGTCGAGAATGCAACTGACAGAGACAACGATTATATTTGCGTCTTTGAAGTAGATGACCCAGGTGATGATTTCAACGATTACATAGATTTAGGGAACGCTCGTTACCTGGATTCAAGCGATAGTACATTTCCACGGATAAAGAGTATAGCTGTACATGAACATTGGGATCACTGGGGTTTTAGAGTCCACGTTTTAACTGACGACACAACCGATTACTGGGGTTTTCGATTATACCAACTGGATTTTCCATATGGAGTGGGAGCAAATTCCAAAAGATCGTACGATTCAGTTTGGGACATAAAACCAAGTCAAAATCCTTACCAACCAGAAGGATTGGGAGTGGGATTAGCCAATTATACTGATGAATATTTCGATGGTTATTATTACTACATAGGCGATCGAGATCCAGATGTGGAAAAAGCTTATGATACCCAGGCTGGTCAAAACATATTTATATTCCAAAATGGTGATGCTGACTAAAAATGAAAGGAGAACAATATGAGAACTTTACGATTTTTTCTATTTTTTACACTCTTAGCTTTAACATCATTGGGTTCGTGTTCCAATGACATTCCTAAAGCTATGAAACCAGTTCCTGTAGTTCCCGATGAAAATACCGTATTCAATGATAATGATTCCCTTTCTCGCGATCTTTCAGTTTCTTCAACGTGTCCAAGTTTTAGATTCAGATTTGCCCCTGAGGACAGCGACTGCGATGATGAAGCCACTGCTAATGCCACTATGACTCATCTTGTTGAGGATATCGGTTGCGTTTATGGCGATCACTCCACAACCAAGTATAATTACGTACTAGTGGTTGATTCAAGAGGTCTTTGGTGGGATTATGATGACAAAAAGAAATGTCACATTTTTATGATGTCATCCAGTGCCACTTCAGGCGATTATGGACTATATTCGTGGGGTGATGATTCCGACGCTAATTTTTACATCAAAGATCCGGAAAGCTGCGAGTTGATTGAACATTTTACGTATTGCGCCTTATATGCCATTATTGCTGATAATAACGATGATGACCCACGTGTAAGAGTATATAGTATAGAATATAACCAATCGACCGGAGCGATATTAACTGCATACCCACATGCACCAACGCATGTTAGAACATTTAATACCGCCACATTAGGAACATTAGGAGGAGTTACAGGGATTCTCTATAACAATGTCAACAACGATTATCAAATTTTCGTGTGCGATACTGAGAACAAAGTAGTTCGGATTTTCGATGACGGTGGAAATGAAGTTGCTACTCTGAATGATTTTGATAGTGGGGATATACCTATTGATGTTACGGTAGTTCAATATTCTACTACGGAAGGTTATTTGTACGTTGCAGTTGCGGATTCTTCCAATAGAGCAAATGATTATGTTTATGTTTACAGAGGTGAGGTTGGTACTGCAAATCAACCTTTGGATTGGGACGAACCAAAAGGCAAAGCAAGACCTTATCAGCAAGGCTCATACGAGCCGTTTCCCTATTTAATCAATATTGCGGTGCGAGAATATAACTTTCATGATGGTTTAACAGTCGTCGCCCTAATGAAGGATACTGATGATGGATATGGTGTAATTATGAGGCAAGTAGATTTTAGGGGGGAGACGGAAGCCAATTGTATTTATTATGACAATGACTTTGCATCATGCGAACCTGATAGCGGCGGTAGAACAACAGGCAGACCTGAAGGTCTTGCTCTTGGTAACAGAAGTGGTAATTATTTCTACTATGTCGGTGACAGAAATGAGGATGTCAATTCCAGCAATAGTAATGTTATTGCATATGGTAATTAAGTAAATCGTTATGGTTTGTCTTAAGTAATATGGCATAGAATATGCGGGGTCCAGGATTATGGTTTACTGGATAGGTATTTGAACTTGAAAAACTCGCTATAATTCTGGATTCCGCATATTGATCAGGCATATGAAATATATTATAATACTCTATAGGTCATTTAAAAATAAAAAACTTGAAATCGGAGGTGAATATTTATGTTTATCATACGCTTCAATCAAATTATGATTGGTGTAGTATTATTCTTATTTTTGGTTGGATGTTCGAGCCTCAAACAAAATCCCGAGTCTCTTGATACTATAAATCCAGAAGCGTTGGTTACCCATCAGATGCCAATAATAGCCACAAAGTTTGACGAAAAGGGAATAGCTGTTGAAGGCATGGGGGCGATAGGCTTATTCAATGTTTCCGTTAACCCTAATGAATTGAATGCGAGTTTATCGTCTATACGAAAAGGTTCATCCCAGGATGTTCTTGAAGTTGTCGATATCACTAACTTCATGCAACTTCGCACCTGCACGAACTGCGTGAAAATTAAATCCGTTTCACTCAATGATGATGGTAAACCTGTCCTGGAGATCGGCATAAGACATCCATTCCCCGCTGGGAATCCTCTTGCACCGATAACCGGCCGAAATCGTGCTGACCTGCATGTATTCAATGTTGAGGGAATAGTCGTGTCGAATCTTAGTACTATTCCTGACATTATGCCCGCTGTAGCTAATCTTCGTGTCCTCAATGCTGATGGTTACACGGGGTATCTTGATGGAGTTCTTGACGAAATCTATCCGACACCAGCCGCGATACATCCGTATATTCTACATTTTGACGATTATTCAAAGGGGAACTTCGATGCATCGAATCCAATGGGTTTTGAAAGCGTTACAGATCCACCACCATCGGGAAATCTTGTAATGGCGATGGGTTGCGATTATGACTTTCAGGAATATGTGTTCGATGTAAATGAATCGTTTGAGTTTATTTTTGTCGTTGGATGCACATACGGAATAAGCGCTGACACTATGGCTGACAGGTTTAATCCGGTTTACAGAGTCCCGCAATTTAACAAGAAAGCCGCGAGCGAGGTGCATATAGATATTGTTAAAAACCAGTTAAGGGAAGATGTGTTGGAATCATACGCGGAAATCAACATCAATATAGTTGACGTAAATAATATGGCATATAATGGCGATGAACTGGACAAGTTAAAAATATTTTCCTATGTGGATCAGGTGATTTTTAATCTCCCCGGTGTTATTGAATCACCTGTCGAGATTCCCGGTTACCTTGGCTATGGAGAAGGATTAAATCCCCAGAATCCTTTAGTTTTTGATTTAAAAATCAAAAATGACCGTAACGCCCCTGTTGGTGTTTATACTGGCATTGTGAAAGTGTTGGATAGATATGAGACTGGATTGAATGAAAGGCCCGAGCTCTTGTCGAGAGATGGCGTAAAGCGAGTTGATCCATATACCAATCCCGTATTCGGAGTTTTTAACATAGATGAATTCGCTACTTATCAGATTTTCAATATCAGCGTAGCACCTTCTGATATCTGCGGTCCAATATCAGGTTCAATTGTCTCTCCAACAGGTCCTGTTGGACCAATCAGGGCAAGCGAGTATGTTATCTTCACTCTTGAAGCGCATAGCGAAAACGGCGGAGACCCCACGATGCGTTTTGAAATGGACCCATATTATGATGGGATTAATTTTCATGACCATGGTGGTGGTTATGGTAATGAGTACTATTTTTTTCCTTCATGGTATTTCCCAAATTCATGTGAGGTGGACATTCCTTACACATTCCATGTGGCATTTAAGTACTACGATTCATGCGATCCGCCAAATGGAAAAATTATTGGAGTTTGCGACGTAACTGTGAATGAATGTTTTGATTTATCGTTGAAAAATATTCGATTGCGTGAAGATGCGATTCCGATAGACATAGCTTCATGGATTACAAACCATGATGGTTATGGCATAATTATTCTTTATTCCGATGGACAAGGATGGATTTATAACGAGACTAATTATTATCAACAGACTGATGCTTATTATCTTTTTACGCCTGAGGTAAACCTTGCCGGACACCCAGGGAAGTTGTGTAACTTTAGAATTGATGGCTTTACAACTCGATATGGCCCTACAGAAATACGAAATGTTATAGCCTCCAACGCTGATGGAATAGGAAAGGATAATAACTTTGAAGCTTGGCCCGCGCAGGTTTTCGACGAAAATCAAGCTCCTTTGGGCGTAGCACCGATCCTGGGAACCGGAGGTCCTGTTCCTGACGTGTTTTCCTTCAAAGATGGAGATCCGTGGGAATTTTGTCAGGGATTTCTCACTCATGATAAGTTAACTGATGAGGACAGCATCAGATTATCCATATGTGACGATTACGATTGTACATGGTGCAAAATGACACCTGCTCCAAATGTTTTTGGACTTTCAGGCTTTGATAAAGTTTATATTCCACAGGTTAAAGGCGTTTTCACAGTTGGCGGAGATCAAATCTGGATGCTCGAAAATCCCGATTATTACTGTGCGAGATTCAAATTGGAATCTGGCAGTTATTGCTATGATAATCGCTATTTTGGAACAGGTTATCAAACTGAGGATGATGAAGGATGGTACAATGCAAAGGATATAGCAGTTTGCGAAGGCGATGGTTATGAATTGAAATACCTCGTTTTAGATGAATTAAGTGATGGTTCAGGGGTGGTTAAAGTGTTCGATCATGATTATTACAACGATACAATCACCTCTGTTGGTCATTTTAATGTGCCGGATGAGTTTAGTTCAAAACCTGTTAGAATTACCGCCCAACCTTATGGTGAAGTTTTTATTCTTCATGGTGACAATACAAATGGTTATTACATGAGTATCTTTTACGATTGGGAAATTCCATGAAAAGAGGATATTGCTCTTCTTCATACGATACTCACACATCCTCGGTGTGGATGAGCTCAGGATTGTCACCTCACGCGCAATGGCCATCATATCGTTGAAGTGCAACATATCGCTATCCGGTGGTGATGCTTCGTGCTTGCGGCGTCTCACCACCTGACCGCCAAGACCTCGCAGGTAGTCCCAGGTTAGATCATCCGCGACTGTCGAATCCTCATACATCTCATCGAATTCCTGGATGAGATTCCCGCCACTGTAATAATAATGAATAGCAGACTCCAGCGTCATTCCCGAATAGCTCTCCTTCCTGAATACACGACCGATCGGATCATATAACAGTTTCGTCTTCTTGATCGGTTGCTCGCTAATTATATACTCAACCAGCCGATTATGCGAATCGTATTTGAGTGTGTTCGGCAAATCCACCGGACAAGGCGGCCCCGGCGGGAAATTATTTCTTCTATTCTGATTAACCTCATTGAAATATTAATATCGATAAAATTTCTTCAATAAAGATTTGCTATCCTCTTGACGATATGATACAATGATTTTCGATTGCTGATTTATCATAGTTACAGCAAATTTCATGCCAGAATTCATATTTTTTAGAAATAAAGTTTCCGCCCGACGAACTGTCATCCGTCGGAATCTTTATCATTTCCTTAATCCAATCAGTGGAGGTATATAACTTTGGCTGAGAAAAAATCAAAAAAACCGGTGAAACAATCGGTTAAACAATCGGTTAAACAACCGGTTAAACAACAGGCTAAACAACCTGCAAAACAGAAGGCAAAGCAACAGGTGAAACCGCCTGTCAAGCAGGAGCCTAAACCGCCTGTCAAGCAGCAGGTTAAACAACCGTTAATAAATCCATTCGAAATCGCAAGGCAGAATATCGATACCGCAGCGAAAAAAATGAAACTCGACCCGGGTCTCACTGAGATATTGAAAAATCCACAGCGTATGCTCGAATTATCTCTTCCGGTTCGGATGCGCAATGGGCACATCAGAGTATTCAAGGGATTTCGCTGCCAGTATAACGATTTGAGAGGACCTACTCTCGGAGGGATCAGTTATGATCCAACTCTGACAGCTGAGGGCGTAATGGCTGGTGCGTGCTGGATGATGCTTAAATGCGCCGTGGCGAATATACCATATGGCGGCGCGAGCGGCGGTATCGTGGTTAATCCATCGGAATTGAATGAAAGGGAACTCGAAGCTCTTACCAGACGATTCGCCTATGCGCTTCGCGATTTTATCGGTCCTGACAAGGATATTCCCACTCCCGATGTCCATAACAGCGATCGGATAATGGCGTGGTTCGTGGACACTTATTCAACCCTCAATGGCACTCCCAAACCGGCTGTGATAACCGGAAAACCTGTGGAGGTCGGTGGAAGTCATGGACGAACAGATGCTGTGGGGCGTGGATGCGTTATCACAATCCGTGAGGCGGTGTTCGCGCTCGGTATCGACCTGACAAAAGCTTCTGTTTCTGTTGTCGGTATGGATGATTCCGGCGCGATTACGGGTCAGATGATTTCCGATCTCGGTGCCACAATTATTGCAGTTTGCGACCAGAAAAGCGGTATCTACAATCCTAACGGATTAAATATTAGAGATGTCATCAAGCATCAAACCGCCAAGACCAATAAGGACAGGAGTGTCAAAGGATTCCCAGGCTCAAAACCTCTAACCAAGGACAAAACTCTTGAATTGAACTGCGATATACTTATCGCCGCCGAGTCGCAGAATATAATCGCGAAAACCAATGCCAAGAAAATCAGAGCCAAGATTGTCGCCGAGGCATCGAATGGAACCACTACACCCGAAGCTGATGAAATCCTTTTTAAGAACAATGTTTTCGTGGTGCCGGATATACTCGCGAATGCAGGAGGCGAGTCGGTCGCATATTTCGAATGGGTGCAGAATATAGAGGGTCTGCCATGGACCGAGGAGGAGGTCGTTCAGAAGCTCGAACGTCAGATGATCGGTGCGTTCAGGGATGTTTATGAAAAGCACAAGAAAAACAAAATTGATATGAGAACCGCTGCTTATATGCTGGCGATTGAGCGAATCGCGAAGGTTTTCGAACTCAGAGGCTTGTGGCCTTAAATTTAAAAGCGATCTCTGGAAAAAAATGGGGACAGTCCACAAACATTCAGTTTCTTTGTCCGTACTACAAGTCACATTTAAGCTGTGTTCTATGTTGGTTAGATTTGATTATTTGGGACTGTCCCCATTTTTTTGCGAAAGAGATATTATTTTTCTCCTGCGGGAGTTCTCAGTACGAGCCAGAAGAACGGCGCACCGAGTATCGTCGTTATAATCCCGATTGGGATCTCACCTGCATGGAATGCGGGACGCGCGAATATATCGGCAGCCATCAAGAGTATCCCTCCACCAAGACCGGTCACCGGTATCAATACACGATTATCAGGACCATGAATCATCCGAAAAAAATGAGGAACTATCAGTCCCACAAAACCGATGACCCCGCTCATGCTTACAGCTGCAGCTGTGAGAATCGCGGATATTATTAAAACCTGTCTCTTCAGAGAGTTTACGTTCACACCGAGACCAAGAGCGACCATCTCTCCCTGGCTCAAGAGATTCAATCTGTACGAGCGTGTAAAAAGAAAAATCCATCCTGCGAGAAGAATTAATCCGAGTATAATCCAACCTCCCCTTGGAGCGATTTCCAGACTCCCCATGAGCCATAACACGACCTGACGAAGCGACTCGCCCCTCAGGATAATCATCAACGCCACAAGCGAGCTCAGAAACGCTCCGAGCACAACACCCATCAGGATTAATCGTCTCGTGGAGAAATCGCCTCGTCGATAAGAGGAGATATACAGAAAAGCGATAGAGCCAAGTGCTCCGAGGAATGCCATTATCGACATCGCGATTTTGAACCCGAATTGCATGAACGCGATACTCACACCGGCAGGTACGAGCACTAAAATGAGCGCCGCACCGAATGCCGCTCCGGAACTTGCCCCTATCAGATAAGGGTCAACGAGCGGATTTCTGAGTAGCGATTGCAGAGCAAGACCCGAAAGAGCGAGTGCAGCTCCAACCTCGAACGCCATCATCAGTCTTGGAAATCTCAGCGACCATATTATCGTTTTAACAATATTTCCTTCTTCAAATGAAAGGCTTTTAAATATCGTGGTTAATCCATAAAATCGAGTCCCGACCATGAGACAGAGTAAGCTGACAATTATCCCAATTACAATTAGGAGTAACGATGTTTTAAACGCTTTTATTTTCCAGCTGAAATTCAATTTCCTTATGGCTGGTTAATTTTACAACAGACTTTTCTTTTTTGCTGTTAATACCCCCCTTAATCCCCCCGTGAACAGGGGGAGATAATAATGGTTCCAGGTAAACGGTGGGAAATAATATCAATGCCACGCAAACCATGGGAAAAGGGAACATCATTCCCTCCCCGTTCACGGGGAGGGCCAGGGTGGGGCTGGAGCTGTTCACGGGGAAGGCCAGGGTGGGGCTGGAGCCGTTCACGGGGAGGATCAGGGTGGAGCTGAAGTCAAGTCTTCAATAAAAATTACATCCCCCTTTTCGAGCATACAAGCTCTCACCCTACAAGCGTTTTTTATATCCATAACTTCAAGGCACTGATTCCTTATGATTTCGCATACACCATCAATATCTCCAAAAATTTCGCTAACCTTGACACGAATTACCGCAAGACCCAATGACTTCATGAACTCATCACGAACTTTATCATAAGCTATTATTTCAGGCGTGAAGTGATATTCGCCATCCACCTCAATGACCATATTTATGTCACGAGAATAGAAATCGGCTATGTACGGTCCGATCGGATGTTGACGACGAAACTTGACGCCAAGTTGATTTTTACGTAAAGCACCCCAAAGTATCTTCTCTGCCATGTTGGAATTTTTTCTTAGTCGACAGCTTCTTTCAAAATTTATTATTGGAGATGCGCTCCAATCTCGATTACCTCCAAGCGTTCGAGGGCGAAGTCTGGCAAGTACTGCCTGATCAGCTTTCATTTCAATTGCCCCGGGATATTCAGCACAGTGAATTTCTATCATGGAATCATGGAATGTTTTCTCTACAACCCTTAGAGCATGAAAACATTGGTTTTCATTTCCTTTGTCTTGTTGCAATACTTTCTGGAGCAAAATAGTTCACCTCAATCTTCAGCAAAATTGAATTGTAGTTCCTGAATAATAGACGTCACCGAAACTCAAAACGCTGCACCGAAGTAGAAGATAGAATTGTGCTTTTCTCCCTCCCCGTTCACTTTTCCCCCCTTCGCTTTTCTCCCTCCCCGTTCACCTTTTCTCCCTCCCCGTTCACTTTTCCCCCCTTCGCTTTTCTCCCTCCCCGTTCACGGGGAGGGCCGGGGTGGGGTCATTCTGTTATAATATTTGCTTAATCTCATTTCCTGGAGGTAACCATGCGTAAAATCATGATTCTCGCCATTCTGCTATTTGCGACAGTAGCATTCGCTGCTGAGGAGGCTCCAAAGCCTTATGTCGGCGTATATACTGAACCACCGGAGAAACTTCCAACAGTCGATGGCGCTCCGAAAGCAACGGGAGGTCTTCAAATTCTCGACCTCCGCGATAACTCACCCGCCTTCATTGCCGGACTCGAACTCGGCGATATCATCATCAAAATCGATGATTTTCTTTTCGATATCCCTACCGATCAACTTCAAGCCAAATTCACTGAAATTCTCGCCAAACACAAACCGGGCGATAAACTCAAATTCACAATATTGCGATTGAAGATTGACAATAAACTCCTCGTTAACGGCAACGAGGCTGATTACAAAGCATATTTGAAAAATCCCGACCAGTTTCTAATGGAGCAGCCTGATAAAACCAAACTCGATTTGAGCGTGAACAAGGAATGGATTGTCCTTGAAAAAGAAGTAATCCTTGGTGTCCGTCCGGAGATGAAATATCCTCCTCTACCTGAAATCGAAGACACATATCTCGCTGAAGCATATGGTATATCGAAAGATATGCCTTTGGGATGGTTCGAAAACGAGGTTAATACCGTCGTGAAGCGATACAAGATGGAGCCTGAATATCTCGACCTTCGCGAGCGATTGAGAAAAATCGAAGATGGCGATGATGGTTATCGTCTTCCGGTCGTCTCGGCGATTCATCGCAACCCGTTTCTTGCGGAAACAATATGCCGAAATTTCACCGACATAATAGCATCCAAGAACTTTGATTTTCAGGATTTATCGGTTTTCCTTACCGCTCAAAAACCTCTTTGGGTTTCACCAGAGGATATTATAGATCTCTATCAACCCCTTTCCCCGGATGCTGATCAGGAGGGTTTTAAAAACTGGTTCATCAGCGAAATGAGAATGCGCATAATAAGACTCCTGAATGTTTATCAATCCTTTTCGGATGATGACAAGGCTTTTATTGTTAAATATAAATACGATCTCACTGATGCCTTCTCGGAAGGTATCTATGTTCACACTGATGCGGATAAAGACCGTGTTGCCAGAAACAGAAGGTTGATCGATCTCGGTCAGAAAATAGACCTTGCCAAACTGGCTGAAGCAACCGATGGTTTGGTCAGATTTGCTTGTATTGCATCGGATGATGTTTTCGAATGGATGGAGAAACATCCCGATGTCCGCTCAATTGAAACGCCATGGGGAAAAATCGGATTTGGAACAAAAGAGCATGACAGATGGTCTGACCCGTCTTTTAAATTCATCTATGATCCGGGTGGAAACGATTTTTATGCAAATGGGACATCATGCGCAGATTCGTTCGAGATGCCCGTTTCATGGATATTCGACCTTGAGGGCGATGATGACTATCAAGCTACAACCGATGGCGCTCAGGCGTGCGGCATCCCGGGCATTGGAATTTTGTTTGATGTTAGCGGTGATGATACATATATCGGATGGAAATGGGCTCAGGGAGTCGGATTCATGGGAGCTGGTTTCCTCATGGATGGCGACGGAAATGATGAATATCGCGCTGATGAATATGCTCAGGGTGCAGGATTATTCGGATTCGGATTGTTATTTGATGAAAATGGTGATGACAAATATAACGCATCCATCTACGCCCAGGGACTTGGCATGTCAAAAGGTTTCGGATTGCTTTGCGATTATAATGGTAACGACCTCGGCTACTGCACAGGGAAATTCCCCACAAATTATGGTGATGCCGGTATTTACGATTCATGGTCTCAGGGATGCGGTATTGGATTTCGCGGAATCGCGAGCGGCGGTATTGGAATCGTTGTCGATATAAACGGCAATGACAGATGGGAAGCCGGTAATTTCTCACAGGGTGGAGGTTATTACTATGGTCTCGGAATTTTCCGAGCAGCAGGTGAGGGTAACGATACATATATCGGCTCACGATACGCACAAGGATTCTGCGCTCATCAGGCGATGGGAGTTTTCATCGAGGATGGCGGTAACGATTATTACACAACTCGTCAGGGAGTCAACGCCGGTCTCGCGTGGGATGAATGCGTGACTCTGTTTATCGATGAATCCGGCGATGATTACTATAACGGCGGAAGCGGATTCTCTCTCGGTGCAAGCGCTCACAACGCAATTTGCCTTTGGCTCGACAAAGGCGGGACTGACCAATATATATATGCCGGTGGACCCGCTCGCGCCGGCGGTAATGATTATCACGGCGGAACGAGTCTGAGTTTCTTTGTCGATCAGGGCGACGAGCAGGACACATACACCTGCACCACCGTATCAAACGATTCCGAACTCGCTTGGCCCGAATACGGCGTCTTTAGAGACGGCAAAGGCGAGCTGAAATCACCGTTGGAAAAACCGAAGCCACAGGGGTAAATTGCATTCGCTCTTTTTTAATATGTATACTGAACCATTCATGCAAGAGAGGTGAATATGGCTCACAAATCCTTTGAAGTAGAAATTAATCCTGATGTTCTGAAATGGGCACGTGAAAGTTCCGGGATAAGTATAGAGGATGTTGCCAAACGTTTTGGACGAAGCGCAGATTTCATCGAGAAATGGGAAGATGGAGGAAAAAAACCTACTATTAAGATTTTGGAGGATTTAGCTTCCTTCTACAAACGACCTCTTGCGGCTCTTTTCCTGCCAGAACCACCAAAGGAACCTTCACTGCCAAATGATTTCCGGCTTTTTCGAGATACCACAAAAACTACTTTAGCTTCTAAATCTCGCATAGCCATACGAAGAGCAAGAAGATTAAGAGATTTAGCGATGGAATTATCAGAGGATCTATCAAAGGAAATATCTCATCATATTAATAAGGTTAATCTTTCCTCTAATCCGGAAGAAGTCGCTATGTCTGAAAGAAGACGTTTGGAAGCAGCGATTGAAGAGCAATTGAAATGGAAATCGCCTTATGAAGCATTCAATAAATGGCGAGCACTGATAGAAAAAAATAGTATTCTGGTTTTTCAAATGAAAATGCCTTTAGAGGATGCGAGAGGATTCTCTTTGAACGATAATGGTATCCCAACCATAGTTATTAATAGCTCTGATTCCATTCATGCGAGAATCTTTACTCTTTTCCACGAATATGCTCATATTCTAATCGGAGAAACTGGCATTTGTATCCCTGATGAACATCTCCATAAGAAAACCCAAAGCAACAAGGAAGAATGGTTCTCCAATTATTTCGCAGGTGCTTTTCTGGTTCCCAAAGATGCGATTCTTCAGGAATCAGATATTCGAGGAATTGAACCGGAATCGGATGAGTTTGATAAATCAATAGTTCGCATATCGAATAACTTTAAGGTCAGCAAATATGTAATCCTTAGAAGATTACAAATAAATAACCTGATTTCATATCGAACATGCAAATATAAGCTTGATCAATGGGAATTATCTGCTAAAAGCCAAATCTCAGGGAAGAGAAGTGGACGTGGCAAAACTGCAACACAGAAATGCCTTGATGAAAAAGGTAAGACGTTTATATCTCTCGTCTTAAATGCTCAAAAGGGCGGCATTATCACAACAAACGATGTGATCGATTATTTGTCAGTTCCTGTAAAGAACCTTGATGAGTTGAAGCAATCAATCAATAAGTAACATCTTATGCCGGCAAACATCGATATATATTGTATTGATACAAGTTCCTTGATCGATCTAAAACCATACCCGATGGATATTTTCAAAGGATTATGGGATAACCTGTCACAATTGATAAAACAAGAGCGGTTAATTGCTCCTCGAGAGGTTCTGAAAGAGCTCGAGAGAGGTAAAGATGATCTTCTTAAATGGTCTAAAAGAAATAAAAAAATGTTCCACGATTTGAATCCTGAGATAATAAAAGAAGGTGCAATAATCATCAGAAAATTTCCTTTAATCGCAAAGGCTGATAGTGAAACTCCCAATGCCGATCCCTATATAATTGCATTGGCAATAATAAAGAATAGGCAATTGCATGAGCAACTGTGTTTTGGTAATAAATGCCTGGTCGTAACAGAAGAGAAATTCAAACCAAATAAACAAAACATTCCGGGAGCCTGTAAGTATTTTGGTGTTGAATGTATTAACCTGCTCGATTTCTTCAGACGAGAAGGATGGAAATTCTAAGTAAGGAAAAATATTATATATTTTTCAACAATCATTATCATACTGGATGTAGCATATAAGGCTAAGAGTATGTTCATTCAAGCCCCATCAATGGGGCATTTGGGAAAGTGTCCAACTCCTTTTTCTAATCCTTCTTAATCGCTCCATCGATCAATCTCGGAGCGCCATTGCTCTCGTTAAGCATCGATGCGATAACCACATCATCGCGATATCCGGCATCGACAAGCTCACGTCCTGATGTGCAATCAAGCAGAATCTCCTCAAGTTTTTTTTCGAATGTTGAATAATTTGCACCTGGCACGAATTTTGTAAAATTCGTGCCAGGTGCAAATTATGTTAATATATCAACGGAGGATACAAATGCGACGAAAACTCATATGCGCCAACTGGAAAATGAATCACATTCTCATTGAAGCAGTTAACTTCTTCAACGATCTTCCTTTCGAGAAAATATCAAAATGCGATGCCGATATCGTAATCTTCCCCCCTTTCCCGCTGATTCATACGCTCAGGCAATATATAGAGGGCACACCGATCACTCTTGGAGCACAAAACATAAACGAGAATCCCAAAGGCGCTTTCACCGGCGAGGTTTCAGCATCAATACTCAAAAGCGTTGGCGCGGAATGGGTAATAGTCGGACATTCCGAACGTCGCGATATCTTCAAAGAATCCGATGAATTAATCTCAAAAAAACTGAAAGCCTCCATTGCAGGAGGTTTGAAAGTTATCCTCTGTGTGGGAGAACATCTGGATACAAGACGAGCCGGTCAGGAAATCGAAACCGTTAAAAAGCAACTCGAGATGGATTTCTTCTCGATGACATCCGATGAAATGCAGATGGTCAGCATTGCGTACGAACCGGTATGGGCGATCGGAACCGGACTCGCCGCGAAACCATCCGATGCTGAATCCATGATGTCATTCATCCGCGACTGGCTCGATGTACGTTTCGGATTCGATACCGCAAGCTCCGTGAGAATACTCTATGGTGGAAGTGTGACTCCTGAAAATATCGCTACTTTCGCCGACAAACTAAATTTCGATGGTGCCCTTGTTGGAGGCGCGAGCCTTAATCCTCTTTCTTTCACCGATATTATCCTGGCAATTATCCAGGGATGAAAAATATCAAAAAAATAGCTTGCTTCTTGCATCAATCCCCATTTTATGATATAGTTTTTTTGGATAATGTAGCCTATTTCTCTCAGGAGAAGATCTCATGAAAAGAGATGCACTTCTCGTCATGCTGTTGTCGCTGTTTCTGGCGATAGCTGCTGGATGCAACGGCATCGCCCTGAACGCGCCTAACTCCAATCCTCTTCCGGGCGGCGGTGCTGATAATCCCAGCCCCGATGATAAAATCAACGGAAACTACGCTATTGATATCATCCCCGAACGCATAATTCCGCCATCGCTACCGGTCGATGACCCGGACTGGCGTCCAACGTTCGGATGTCTCACCGATACCCCGACTTGCATCGACGAAGGCTGCATCGAATTCACCGTTGAAAATTTCGATCTCGAAAATCTCAAGGTCGATTTCAACGTCACTTTCTTCAACTGGAACGCCGAAAATTTCAACGCCCTCACCGTGTTCCTTGTTGTAACGAGCACAACTGTAGGAGTTGAGTCACTCAATCCCGATGGCATGATTAAGCTCGACGAAAAAGACACTATCGAATATCCATACTACGCTTTCAGCAACGATAACAATCCCGGCGATAACGAAATCCCCGGCACGATGTATTGCTATTTCGAGCGGGACATCTCGTTCAGTCTTGAGGTCGGATGCGATTTCTGCGTGACATATGTCCTTATGCCGGTTATCGATCAGCATGACCTCAGCTACAATATCGATTTACCCGGACGCGCTGTCGATCCGGGAACCAACACTGGCGACGATCATCGGAACGGAAGCCAGGACGGTCAACCGACATCGCCTCCGACAGGGCAGAACAATCATCACAACGACGATGATGACGATGACAACCCGCCGCCGGGTAATGTAACTCCTCCATTAAAAAAGCCCGGCAATTAGGGTTTTAATGATATTGCCTCTTCGCCTCACTCACTCTCGGGTGAGGTTTTTTTATCCGCCTTCGCAAAGCCTACTGCTGACAAGTCAGTCTTCGCAAAGCCTACTGCTGACAGGCGCACCCCGACCAAGAGGGAGCGGCTTTCTTTCACGCACCCCGACCGTCAGGGAGGGGATTTTTTTTATTCACGCGCCAATTGTTTAACGTGAAACATTTTTCATACATACCGCACATTTGTACAGTAGTATATTGTGATATTATACGATAATTTTGGGAGCGCGGACATCTTGTCCGCATTAAGTAGATGCTGATTTGCTCTATGCCGCAACCCAATACTCGGTTAGTTTTTCAGCTTGTTCAAGAACAAGTTCAGTTGCAGCCTTCTGAAGATCAGGGGGATATCCGTATTCCTTCAGTATTCGCTTGACCATTAGCCGTAGTTTTGCTCTTACACTTTCACGAACCGACCAGTCCACCGAAACATTCTCTCTAACCCTCTTAACAAGAATCTGAGCCATTTGGCAGAGGATTTTATCGCTCATTACTTCTCTCGCGCTTTCGTTTTGAACGAGCGCATCATAGAACGCGACTTCCTCATCTGTTAGCTTTAATTTGTCACCCCTCTTTTGCGCTTCCTTGACATCCTTTGCCAAGGCGATAAGTTCCTCAATCACTTGTGCTGCCTCAATTGCCCGATTCTGATATCGCTTGAGCGAGTTCTCCAGCATTTCGGTGAACGATCGTTCTTGCACCACATTTGTTTTGAATCGTGTTTTGATTTGGTCCTTGAGGAGTTTTGCTAACGCTTCAACTGCAAGATTCTTTTGCGGGAATCCTCTCATTTCATCAAGGAACTCATCCGACAGAATCGAAATATCCGGTCTATCAATACCGGCAGCTTTAAAAATATCGACCACTCCACCGGATGAAACGGCTTTTGAGATTATCTGTCTTATTTCAGCATCCAGTTCCTCAGAAGTTTTACCACTTATCGGCGTGGATTTGACAAATGATGCTCTAAGGGTTTGAAACAATCCAACTTCATCGCGAATAGCCAGCGCGGATTCGTTAGGAACAGCTAACGCGAATGCGAGCGATAATTCAGAAACAGCCTGCATGAACCGCTTTTTACCGTCAGGTAGTTTAAGGATATGCTCCATCGCCGATGGAATAAGCGAAAGCCTGTCTTTGCTGTTAGCAGTGAAATAAACACTATAGTCGAAGCCGTGGAACATAGCTTTGATAACTTCATATTTTGTTAACAAAGCTTCCACTGCTTCTTCCTGATCAATACCGACTTCATGACGATCCGATTCGCTGTATGCCAGAAGCGCTTTTTTGAGCTCATCAGCCAAACCGAGATAATCAACCACTAAACCGCCCGGTTTATCATGGAATACTCGATTGACGCGAGCTATAGCCTGCATCAAACCATGACCACGCATTGGTTTATCCAGATACATAGTATGAAGAGGCGGCACATCGAAACCGGTCAACCACATATCCCGCACGATTACCAGTTTAAGCGGATCATCGGGGTCCTTGAAACGCTTTGCAACATCATCACGAGCTTGTTTTGTTCGCACATGGGGATGAAATCCAATTGGATCAGATGGAGAACCTGTCATAACAACCTTAATAAAGCCTTTTTTGTCATCGGGATTATGCCATTGCGGACGAATCTTGATAATCGCATCATATAGCTTCACGCAGATTCGACGACTCATACAAACTATCAAACCCTTGCCACTGTGATCATTCATCTCAACCCGCATGGCGTCTTCACGCTCTTCAAAATGTTTGACAATATCTTCCGCGATGAGATTAATTCGACGATCCGAGCCAACAAGAGCTTCCAATCGAGTCCATTTGTTTTTCAGTTTGCGACGAACTTCCTCTTCCTCATCTTCGGTAATCTCCTCAAATTCAGCATCCAGCTTCGGTTTCTCCGTCTCATTCAGGCTTAGTTTTGCGAGACGAGCTTCATAGAAGATTTTAACTGTAGAGCCATCCTCAACCGCGCGCTGAATATCGTATATATCGATATAATTCCCGAAAACCGCAGGAGTGTTTCTATCGTTTAATTCAATCGGGGTTCCGGTAAAACCGATGAATGACGCATTCGGGAGCGCATCGCGCATGTGCCGCGCGAAGCCGTCAACGAAATCATACTGGCTACGATGAGCTTCATCGGCTATGAAGATGATGTTTCGCCGGTCGGATAGAAGCGGGTATTGCTCTCCGCTTTCGGGCATGAATTTCTGTATTGTTGTAAAAATCACACCGCCGCTTGCGCGTTTAAGAAGCTCACGAAGGTGTGGTCTATTTTCCGCTTGAATCGGTTCCTGTCTGAGCAGCTCATGGCAGGCTGCGAATGTCCCGAAAAGCTGGTCGTCAAGGTCGTTGCGATCGGTAAGCAGAATCAGAGTCGGATTTTCCATTTTACTCTGTTGAATAACCTTGCCGGCATAAAACGCCATAGACAAACTCTTTCCGCTTCCCTGCGTATGCCAGACCACACCGACACGCTTGTCGCCTTTCGCTGACGATGCCCTCAGCGTGCAATCAACAGCTTTGTTGACCGCGTGATACTGATGATACCCGGCGATTTTCTTTGCAACTTCTTTCCTGTCAACGTTGAACACGACAAAATAGCGAATTAGGTCGAGGAACCTCGATGGCTCCAGTATTCCTTTAAGAAGTACCTCAAGTTCAAGTTTTCCTTTCGGTGAGATTGATTGACCGTCCACAGTGCGCCACGGCATGAACCACTCCCAATTCGAGGTAAGGGAACCAGCCCGAGCTCGGACCCCATCTGAAACGATTAACAGTTCGTTATAGTGGAACAACGACGGTATATCCTGTTTGTATGTCTGCAGTTGATTGAACGCACCGTGAGTTGTCGCATTTTCATCACCGGGATTCTTGAGTTCAATTACCGCAAGCGGCAATCCGTTCACGAAAATGACAACATCAGCGCGACGGTTACGCCCAGCTTCTATCACAGTAAACTGATTAACCACGAGAAAATCATTATTGCGGGGATTATCAAAATCGAACAGCCTGACCTGATCACCGCATATTGTCCTGTCCTCACGGAAATATTCAACCGGGATGCCATTGACAAGCCAGTAATGGAAATTATGGTTCGTATCATAAAGCGACGGTGAACTCAGCCTTGTTACTTTCAAAAATGCCTCTTCCAATGCTTCTTGTGGAATATCCGGGTTCAGACGCGAAAGAGCATTTCGTAAACGCGCAGGAAGGATAACATCGCCGTGAGACGCACGTTCCGGGGATGCGCCACCGGGCGAAATCTCAGGCGCGAACGCTGTGGAATAGCCAAGTTCTGCAAGATACTCCAGCGTCGCTTCTTCTACTGATGATTCTGCAAGTTTTGGGTTCATAAGTATTTATACATTTGAAATATCCGAATCTGCCATTGTATGAGAAATAGATGAATTCAACTAACCATGTGCAGTACGATTTCCTTCATCAGTATAATGATTACATTTGGGAAAACCGAATGCCTGATGAAAAATATCAAATAAAGGGTGCAGAATTTCTTTAACAGAAATATCTAAATCATTGATCACTAGTTCTGGAAAAAAGAGATTGTCTCTTAATTGAGGTTTCGATATCTCAATTTCTGCTTTTCTGATTCCCAATTCATAGGATTTAATTCCGATAAATGACAACATAATGAAGATTGGTGGTTGTATTTGTGCTTGCTTATATTTCGATAACGTTAGATTAACAGTATCTATTATTGCTTCTTCAAGTGACCATGCAAGAATTCTCTTATTTTCATCAAAGAACTCTGATGTTACAGATTCTATAGAGCCATTTCTGAAAATCTGAATATAAGATTCATAATATCCTGGATTACCTTGAATTGGTTGTCCGGAAATGTAAAATCCATCGAAATTGTATTCTGGATAACCATTCCCTCTTTTATTCATAGGTTTTAAATCTTTCCATGTTCTTATCAAATATTGAATATCTAATAATGAGCCCGGTTTTATTGCGGTCAATGGAACAATATGTAACCAAATTGTAGGTTGTCGATAAAGAACAACGGGCATATATTGCTGATAATTAGATATTCTATCAAATCTAAATTTACGAATTCTCTCAGTGTAATTTCCTGATATTTCAAATGCCGATTGCAGTTCATCGTAATCCATTGGGTGTTTTCCTCCATTATCACGGATATAAAAATAAAATGATTTGCTTTTTCCTTTTACTGCGTGTGGTAATAATAAGCTTTGGAGGATTCTAATTAATATAACTGGCCCTTCATCAAAATCGGTGATGGATTTTATCTTACATCCTATGATCGGTGGAACTATTCTAGACTGAATAAGGTTTTCAAGACGTCGCATCTCATCATTAGTATTTATTCCTTTCAATCCAATTGCTTTTTCAGGAAATCCGGTATTTTTCCCATTCTCAAGTTTCTCAGTAATTCCATAAATGATGTCTCCACCGTTTAGATTAGCAAAAGCAGAAACGTCACACAGAAATTCTTTCTTTTCATCTTCCGAAGAACCCGGTAATTCCTGTTTGTATTCAATAGTACTATCTTCCTGTCGTTCCATTTCAATGAGTTTATTTATCTCATCAACTCCAATTTTATCGAATGTTTTAGGTATCATGTCTTTCCCTCCATAAATTTCTCAATGTCTTTAATTCGAATCTTACCTGATATCAGTTTTGGTAATAATGAATCGCGAATGTCGATCAGGATTTGAGTTTCTTTTTCATTTCTTAAAATTATTTCATCTAAAGGATAAGCCTCACTCTCGAATAATTTTACTACATCAGGATACGGAGCGATGCATTGAATTCCTTCAAAATCGTTCTTATTGATACATCCAAAAACCGTTCCTTCTGCTTCATAATTTAGGAAATACTCAGTTAAGGATTTTATCATGTAATGGGTAAATGACCTGCTTCCACTCTTATGTCTTATTGCTGAGACACCGCGACCGATGCAACATAAATCATCAGCCATGTTGATATCACCAACTGGAGCACGAACGCTTACGAGGGTATCTCCAATATTAGCTAATCGCTTAGGAGCAGAACAATACATTCGTCGCGAAGGGAATCGAAAACCAAAGTCTGATCGTCCTTGAAAAAATGGCAAACCTTCTCCAATCTCATTATAGGTTTCACCTGGGGGGGATTGTCCCATTGTCAGATTAAACTCCTCACGTATACTGCTAATTTTCCACCCTTTGGGAATCTCCCCCAGTTCCGAGTCTACGAATTCGCTGGGAAAGAGGGAGGCGATTTCGTCCGGTAGACCCGTATCCCGTCCCTTGGATTTGGCGCGGACGGGGTCGAAGTCAACGAACCACGATTTGAAGATCGCGCGCGCCATCGCTTCGAGCGTTTCGTTCATCCGACGGTTCAGTTCGATTTTGTCATCGAGAGTCCCCAGCACATGCGCAATCGCCTTTTGTTCAGAGAGTGGCGGGATTGGCAATAGGACTTTTCTTAGTTCACTTTGGCGAATTCCCAATACAGTTGTACCAGTAGCTCTTGCTCTCAATTCTTCTTGAACTTGTTCGGATTGCATGATGTACTTAAGAAAATTGTTATCTAAAATTTCTGGTTTTCCTCGTAATGTTATTAATCGTTGAGCTAGAGCAACTCTTCTTTCATCCAGTTGAGCAATTTCACCAAGAGGAGCTTCTGTTGTCATCACAATATCGCCAGCTTTAGGAATACCTCTTCTCATCCAAGAATCGTAATCTTCTTCTGCAATATATTCATCTGGCTTCGAAATATATCCGTCTTTCACAATTTTTGCAGTGATTAATGGGATACCTTCACTAGTTTTATTTGGTGTTTTACCACGATAATCAATTATTTCCTCCATACAATTCTCTATCGTTAGCAATCTCCAGTTTGGTGGTAATTGATTAGACATAACCTAACCTCCTCAGGTTTTGCTTGATTTCCTTTTCCAGTTTCGCGCTTTCGATGAATTGCTCATCAAGTTGTGATGTCAGACGTTTCATTTTTTCATCAAACGGTTCGCCGTCATCCTCCACTTCCTCAGCTCCGACATAACGTCCGGGAGTCAGGACAAAACTATGAGATTCGATTTCATCGAGTTTCGCACTCTTGCAGAATCCCGCGATATCCTCATATTTGCCGGCATCGGGTTCACCGCGCCATGCGTGATAGGTTTTCGCGATTCGCGAGATTTCCTCATCGGTGAGTTCACGATGAACACGATCTATCAATACACCAAGCTTGCGAGCGTCAATGAAAAGCGTTTCACCCCGACGATCTCTGAATTTTCCATTCCCTTTATTGCGAGAAATAAACCAAAGGCACGCTGGAATCGCTGTCCCATAGAATAACTGACCGGGAAGGGCAATCATACAGTCAACGATATCGGCTTCAATTATGTTTTTGCGAATCTCACCCTCACCCGACTGGTTACTCGACATTGAGCCATTGGCGAGGACAAATCCGGCAATTCCTTTTGTCGATAGATGATGAATGAAATGCTGTACCCACGCGAAGTTAGCATTGCCGGTTGGAGGAACTCCGTATTTCCATCGGACATCATTTTTCAGGCGCTCCCCGCCCCAGTCGCTATCGTTAAACGGAGGATTCGCGAGAAGGAAATCCGTTTTCAGGTCTTTATGAAGATCGTTGTGGAATGAATCAGCGGCGTATCCGCCAAGGTTCGCTTCAATACCGCGAATCGCAAGGTTCATTTTCGCGAGCCGCCATGTTGTGGGGTTGGATTCCTGACCGTAGATTGAGATACCGCCGATTCGTCCACCATGAGCGCGAATGAATTCCGCACTCTGTACGAACATGCCGGATGATCCGCAGCAGGGGTCATATACGCGCCCCTTGTACGGTTCGATCATCTCGACGAGGAGTTTTACAATGCATCGCGGAGTGTAGAATTCACCGCCTTTTTTGCCCTCTCTGCTTGCGAACTGGCTCAGGAAGTATTCGTAGACACGTCCAAGAATATCTCTGCTGCGGTTATCGGAGTCACCGAGTCCGATAGTTCCGATTAAATCTATTAGTTCACCAAGACGCTGTTTATCGAGTTGCGGACGATTGTAATCTTTCGGCAGAACACCTTTAAGGGATGGATTCTCTTTTTCTATAACGACCATCGCATCATCAATTGTTTTTCCGATTGATGGGAGTTTAGCTTCAGCTTGGAGTTTAGACCATCGAGCATTCTTTGGAACCCAGAAGATATTCTCAGCAGTATATTCATCGCGATCCTCAGGGTCGGAGTTTTTATCTGCTTTGAGTTTGGCGTAATGCTCGTTGAACGCGTCGGAGATGTATTTTAGGAATATCAATCCAAGGGCAACATGTTTGTATTCCGACGGATCCATGTGTCCACGCATTTTATCCGCTGCTGCCCAGAGAGTCTGCTCGAATCCGAGTTTCGCTCCGTTGTTTTTTACCTGTTTTGGTTTTGCCATAAGATGAAATGTTTTCCTCATTTGATTTATACAATCGCAAATAAAAACGTTAATACTAGGTATAGAAAATTATAACATTAATAAAAGTGGAAATCCGATTCTTCTATATCAATATTGTGAAGGGAAGCGGGATGCGGTTTACGGGGCGGTGATTGAGCTTGTGACGAATCGTCTGAAAAAAGCAGGAAGCGTGAAACAATCAAAAAGCAGACGAACATCTGAAGATGATGAGGATTAGTCCCCGTGCTGACGCGTGGGGTGCGTAAGACGGAGAGTGCCGTGCTGACGCGTGGGGTGCGTAAGACGGAGAGTCCCCGTGCTGACGCGTGGGGTGGCGTATGGCGAGTGGTTGTGTGTCCATTACAGGGCAGGATGCGTACCCCACTTCCAAGACAGGCAGGATGGGTGCCCTACTCCCAAGACAGGCAAGGATGCGTACCACGCTTCCAAGACAGGCAGGATGCGTGTTCCACAAATGTCCCCCCCGGTCGGATTATGGAAAAGGGCATGGAAGGAAACAGTTGAGGCAGTCTGGAAGGAGGCAAGAAGGGAAGTTTAACGTCCAAGTTCAGCCGCGCCCTTGTCGCGCGAAGCAACATCAAGGACAGCATCCAAGGTGTCCTGTCAGGCAGCAGGCGCAGGGACTAACTTTTCTTGCTTCCAAAAAGCAGGAGCGCGCCGCCAATCACAATCGCGCCCACACCAGCCCAAACCGGGATAGCGACCGTCTGCCTGTCAGTTACAGTCATTTCGATCGGTCCCAATGAGGTTTTGGATGTCTTCTTGGCGTAGCTGAAACCGCCGTACACTAATCCGAGGGTACCTGCTATAATCAGGATGACGGCAACAATCTTGATTACGTTCATTTAGTCTCCTTTTCGCCGGGGTTCGGTGAAAAATAGAGGCTTGAGAGTGAAGCCTCATGATATAAATATGAAGTTGCTCGCAAACCTTTGCGGGAAGAGCACTTCAGACCACGATCCATAATAACACAGTATATCAACAAATTCTATAAAAAGGGGGACAGGCAGGATACGTGGACAGGCAGGGATGCCTGTGCTACTCCCAAGACAGGCAGGATGCGTGTTCCACAAATGTCGCGGGCATGGTCGGGGTAGGAAAAAAGATGAAAATAATTTGCCTTGACGCGGAAGAGGGTAGTAATCCGCTTATGATATACTTCAATATGCCATGCTTGACCTTGCAAACCTCGATAAACTCATCCGCGACGATGTTGTTTTCAAAACAATAGCCGATGAGGCATCAGTCCACAAAATTCGAGTTTATCTTGTCGGAGGATTCATCCGCGATGCGCTCCTCGGACTGTCGCCCAAAGATGCCGACCTCATGTTCGAGGGAAACGGATACGCTGAATCGATCGGACGAGTCCTTTCAACCGGATTCAACGCGAAACTGATACGATTCGAAAAACATATGGTCGTCTATCGGATTATCATTCACGGCAAGCAATACGACCTCGCCGACCTAAAGGAAAGCAGCATAAGTCAGGATCAGCTCAGGCGCGATTTCACGATAAATTCACTCGCGGTGGAACTCTCTGAATTATTCCGAACTTGTAGCGTAGACATCCTGCCTGCTTTACCGCTAATTGATGCGTCAACATCGATCGAAGATCTCGAAAAACGAATCATCCGTATAAATTCAAGAGATGTTCTTCGCGATGATCCTTTAAGGATAGTCCGTCTATTCAGATTCGAAAGCCAGCTTGGATTTGTTATAGAGCCGTCATCATTGACTCCTGTTCCCGAATTTCTGAATGGGTTAAAGGAAATCTCCGGCGAAAGAGTCCGCGATGAATTGTTCCAGATACTGAAACGTCCGAAAGCAGCCGATGTACTTGAAAAAATGGACAGGTACGGAATCATCACGACTCTATTCCCGCTTCTCGATGAACTGCGCGATATCAGCCAGAATGAGTATCACCATCTCGATGTGTTCAATCATACGATTGATACGATTCGCCAGTTCGAGCAGATTCTGAATTTCGATGATGATGCGACATCGCCATTCAAGGATGAGTTGGGTCGGATGCTTATCGAAGCGATAGTGCCGGAACGTCCACGACTCGCGCTTCTGAAACTCACGCTTCTGTTTCATGATATCGGGAAACCGCGAACCCGCACGATCAGGCAGGATGGTAAAATCCAGTTCATCGGTCACGACAAACTCGGAGTTGAATTAATCGAGCCGTATCTGGAGTACCTGAAATTATCGCGACGGGAAAAGTCATATATCAACATGCTCATAGAGGGGCATCTGAGACCAGGATTCATGGATCCGGCAAGTCCAACTATATCAAGCACGATTTTCAGGTATTACGACCATTTCGGCGAATGGGGGGTCGATCTTGTTCTGATGTCAATTGCGGATCGTCTCGCGGCGCAGGGTGAGAAAGTAAGCGAGGATGTAATCAAACAGCATTATGTGGCGGTGTCGATGCTTCTCGATGCGTATTTCAACAAGAATAAAATTCTTGTTCGTCCGCCGGATATCATCGATGGTTACGAGCTCATGCGCGCGCTTGACCTGAGACCGGGTAAGCGTATCGGAATACTGCTAAAGATAATCAAGGAGGGCCAGGCAAGCGGTGTAGTCAGAGATAAAAAAAGCGCGATAGAATACGCTCGTCGGTTCATGGAGGAATCATCAAAGCAATCGAAAGAATAGTGATACAAAATACCGATTGTTCTTTACAAAACAGTTTCAATGGGATAGAATCAGTTTTTGTGTTTGAATCAGGGAATCCTGATTAGGTTGTTAAAACGATGGATTCAAGGGGGATAGAATCCTCAACATGACGCGGGGTGGAGCAGCGGTAGCTCGTCGGGCTCATAACCCGAAGGCCGGTGGTTCGAATCCACCCCCCGCTACCACTTGGTTTACGACTTATTATCAGAAGTTTTAGCTCAGGTTCTGGTTAAACGGTATAGTTTGAGGAGGAACGGAAGGCATCAGTGGCGTTAAACGACCGCTTTTTGCGTTTTTAGCGTTGCCTTACCAGGAGTATGGTGAATTTACTGTCATTGGCGTCATGGTGTCATTTGGGTAGATTTAATCGGGAATTTGAGAATGACGGTAAGTTTCAGGTGGAGGGTTTTGCTGTCATGGGTACTGTCATTGAAAGAGTCGTGGAATAAGAGGGAATGGGTTACTTGCTTTTCTTCCGAGGGGATTTAGGTTTTCTGGATGATTCGGACATCTGGTTTTCGATGAATTGATCAAAAGAATCAGCGGAGACATACCACTTGCCGGCGAATTTCATCCCTTTTAACTTACCTGATTCGAGATATCGCCGAAGAGTACGCTCAGAACATTGCATAACTTCAATAAGGTCCATACCGCAATAGAATTCATAATCTCCAATTTTTATTTTTGGGACTTCTCTTATGGATGCTCTGTTATCTTTGTCTTTCATAGAATCCTCATGCGCTGAAAAGACATAAAATCAATTGGTTTTACTACTGATGATACCCTCCATCAATCAGATGTCAATATACTTCTCAGCGGCATCCTCAATACGTTTCAGGTTGTGAAAATAGAGTTCTGTGGTTCTGGAATCCTTATGTCCAGCCATCGCCTGTGCCTGATGCAAACTTGCTCCTCCTGCTATCGCGAGGGTTATTGCTGTGTGACGAAGACTGTGTGCAGTTAATTTGTCGGTATCCAAACCTATATTTCGAAGAGCTGTTTTGATGATTCTGCTCACTGACCTTGTGGTTAAGCCTTTCATGTAGTTCCTTTTAGCATGTGAGACAAAGAGGAAATCATCATCATTAAACGGAAGAATACGTTTTCTCGCATCGAGATATTCCCGTATTGGTTCTTTTGCTTTTAACATTAAAACCTTGAATTGATCAGATTCATAATGTCCTTTAGCCTGGATATCAAGAACTGTTTGACCTGACTCGACTCGCAAGTGCCTTATTTTTGCTCGAACCACTTCGCAATCCCTACATCCCGTGCGAACCATGAGATTGAAGATAGCATAGTCGCGAAGTCCGTTAAGAGTATCTCTGTTGAACGATGATAAAGCGTCAAGAACTTGTTCCTTTGAAAGGGTGTGCTTTCGAAATCCATCCTGCTTACCAATTCCGTTTACATTCTTTGCTATGTTCGGGCAATATCCCTCCCGATTCAACCATGTGAAGAATTTCCTGACAGCTGACAAGTAGTTATTAATGGTGCTCGATGAAAGCGGTTTGGGAACGATGGTGCTGTGCTGAATCCTGAGTTCATTCATGAGGAACCTTTTGTAATTGATAATATCCTGACATGACCAGGTTGTGAGAATGGAGGATCGCCCAGTATCATTGACCCATCTGATAAAAACTTTTATTTGGGATTCATACTTGTGTTGACTGCTGACTTGGCAATCAAGGCTATTCAGAAACATTTCCACAAGCAGATGCAAAGGCGGTAAATATGTTCCCGATGTTGTCATTGGTTTGTGTGATGTAATTGCTAAATCTGTCATTCGACAACTCCCAAATAAGAAATTAGATGTCCGTATTTACCTGTATTGTCTCATATAGTCGATTGTTTGTCAAGATTGGCAAATTCAGATTGGCTTTCCAGTATTCATGATTATACTTACGGGAGTTGAGAACATTGCATAAGTTAAGGGTTTCGTGATATAAATTAGATGTGTTAGGTTGTGCTCTTGAGCACTCCTGTTACCCCGGGTGAAAGCCTGGGGTATTTTAATTTTCGAAACTTAAATGACCTTCCCCGGTTTTTGAAATGGTTTTCGTTTCCATTACCAGATTTTATAAGGCATTTCCGTTTCCATTGTCTGATTTAATACACGCAAAAATCAAAAAAGCTGCCAAGGGATTGAACCTTGGCAGCTTTGATGGATTGAATCAAGTTATGGCTTAGATGTAACTTTCGTCAAGATCATGAACCATATTCCAGTCAGGATTTTTATCCGGGTCAGTGCAGATTTCCGGTTTTGAGTTTCCGTTAGTCAAGGCATCATAAGCAGCAGCTTTGCGCTTGAGTTCATCTATGAATGCTTTGTGTTCTTCACTGTCTATTTTTTCCTGATATGGTCTCAAGCTTGTATCCTTGAGGATAGATCGTATCTTTTGCCATTGCTTGAAACTCCAGGGATGAGGAAAAGAGGATTGACCATCAATCCAGTCTTTACCCTGATTCGCAAGGGATTTGTAAAATTCAGCACTTGACTGTTTCCATCTATTTTCCTTGGTGTCTCCAAGTTTCCCGGATGCATTTCGTTTCCGTGATTTGAGCTGGTCATACGCTTTCAATTCCAGCTTGTGGATAATGTCAAGGTAATAATCCTTTTCAGCGTTTCCGGTCTGGATTTTTTCAGGTATCCGTAAACTGTTATGTTCTAATTCTATGGTTAGATTCATTTCATATGCTCCATGGTTTGATTTAAAAAAGTAAAAGCCCGGCAGCATGATTACTACCGGGCAATGGGATTACTGAACGTTCAAAATATAATTAGCTGCCTGGGATGCTCTTGCTGCAGCATGGACAAGCATTTTGGGATCATCCCTGAATGAGGATAGCCATCCCTGAATGTATCCTGCATTATTCTTGATTTCCTTTGTGATCCCACAAGTTGCACAAAGAAAAGCCCCTCCAAGTTCCGCGATTAGTTCCTCTTTATCGTATCTCAGGGAACCATCATTTTTAATGCAGTTAAGAGTATCTCGATCGAGTCTTTTCTCATGCCCGGTGCTATGGATAAGCTCATGAAATAAGGTGTCATAGTAACCCTCAGTTGATTTGAAAAAAGACTGGTTAGGCATATGGACAAGATCGGAAAGTGGAGAATAAAAAGCTTGTGGATTGTTTGAATGCTCAATCTTTGGAGGGTTTGGCATTTCCCTTGTGATTGTTTCAGCTGATTCAATGCGATTGAAACAATCGGGCAGGTTGATTACCGGGATTTTATCCACTTGAATATCATTGCACTGAGTAATGTTAAAAACCCAGTAAGCCCGCAACAAGGGGATCACCTTTTCGATTTCATCAAGTGTTACCGGATCGGTTTTAATTACATGATTCAGTTTCCAGTAAATGACCTGATAGCCCTTTTCACCCTGACGGACATATCCTCCAAGCTCTTTAGCTTGCTTGTAGGTCAGGAAATACGGGCTTTCAAAACTGGTTAGACTGAGTAACAGATGATTGATTCCCTGATACGGTTTCTTGGATATCAGGTTACTTGGAGGGATGCCCTGAACCCAGGGCTTAACCCAGGGGATTTTCCCTTGCTCCAGTTCCCTGATAATCTGATTAGTTACTTGCTCATAAAGAGCATTAGGTGTGTTAGATCTCATAGCTCTTGACTCCTGTAATTTAGTGTTAGGTAAATATTCAATTGTCAAACATGACCAAGTTTACCGCCATTGTCCGTTATTGTCAAGAACAATTTTCAGGATTTTTTCCAAGGGAACCGGGAATTATTGCATGGGTAAAAGCCCTATTGTCTGGAAATCGGGTATTCCAGACAATTGAAAACTGGGATATTTTAATCTTGGGGAATCGGGAGGAGTGTCTGGTTAGCTTAACCTGTCCCTGTCAACCCGGGGCATTCTGGGGACAAATAAACGGTATATAAATGATCTTTTCAGTTCCATGAATTTTCAATTGTAAATAGAAAAACTTGATCTATCTTGAACAGCATTTCGATATCTGGAAAGCTTAAAACTCGCAGATTAATAATGAAGCCGACTTGAGATAGAAAGGATGTATCAGGACGGGTAGGGTGTGGATGGTACTCGTGGATGAATATTTTGTAGTGTATCAATCCCTTAGTCACGAAGAAAAAATAGAAAAAACCTTCGATAAGTTGTTTGGCAAAGATGCTATAGATGGAATATAGGGGAAGAAATAGCAACAGAAAAGGATTTTACCATGATAAAAAAGACAAAGAATAAAATGAGCCCTTAAGAGCTGTGCATGAAGTATCGTTCAGAGCGTGGAATGCTCGATGATATATACAAAATAGTTGACTAGAGGGAGATAGGATGAAGATGGAAAGGATGTACCTGAAGTATAAGGGATGTCCTGCATTAACATAGCTCGGAATGTTCAAGTTGTTGCTAATGGAATATTTATGCAATTTAAACGATGTAGAGGTGGTAAAACAATCACATGATTGTCTGAGTTTTAAAGAATATATAGGGATAGATGTGCTTTAACACAATGTTAACGACTGAGGAAGGAGAAGGAGTATAAGTTGTTCAATATGCAGTTGGAAGTGAAGGGGTATATTGTAACGAAAAAAACCATAATAGACTTGATGCTTGTTAATAATCATCATAAGCCAGGGAAGAGCGATTTGGATAGGGAGATTCGAGGTCGCGATGCTGAATGGATGATTCGAGACAATGAGTCACACGGTGGATGCAAGGTGTTGCTCAGTGTTGATGGGGGATCGAGTTCATACGGGAAGTGGTTGTCAGAGGCGCTAAAACGCACGATTTGGATTTGTTTGAGAACCTTGTAATGGGTGATGAAGAGGCAGTGGAAGCAGAGAAACGGTACGCATCGGAGTTAAACCACGTATATCTATCAGACCTTGGGATACTTAACAGCATTTGCCAAAATTGATATCAAAACAAGCTTTGCTGGGATGGTTAAGGCTGCTGAATAATAGCCTGAACAGACACTGAGTTGTGGTAAGATGAAGTGCGCAAAGGTGAAGGAGTGTCACAGAATGCACAGGTTCACATGTGCTGGCATCTTGAGGAACAAAATCCAGACTTATGCAACAGCACTAGTTATTAACATAAAAAGAGCTTTTCAAATCACGCAGTTGATCTATGCATGATTATTCGAGCTTGTAATGTTTCTAGATGACGATGAAATCGCAAAAACAATGATGAAATAATAGTAAATAATTCTATTATGAGGTGTAAACTGTATCATCGATGCTAAAATTCACTTTACAATGCTTGTTTTTCATAGGTTTTGTTAGTAGATGTGTTGTAATAGAATGCACTAGAAATAGCAATTCTAATAACCCTATTGTCGAACAAGAACTATAAATAGAGTTCATTAAGCAATCGAATATTATAGCCTTCTGTTCTCTAATCGCGGAATATTTTTGCTCTTTAAAATATTTAGCAAGGTCTGTTCCTTTAGGAATTTCGTGCTTTTCGCTTTCGTATTATTTGCAAACCATTACGCTTTGGATTCTTTCCTAAACAAGGTTTTCCTTTTCTTCATTGCTTTATTTACTTCATATCGCTTTATTGTCTTCGCGTTGCGTTCGAATCTATTGATTAATTTGTGTTATCTAACGCACATCAGTAGCCGTACAATAAAATATTTTATCTTTTGGGCCCTATCCGATATGATCCGCTCTTATTACAATGATGAGATCAGTTGAGTCAACTGCTACACCATCGTTTTCACCTCTGCCTATTTGCTCCAATTCCTTTAAACTTATCTTGTTATTGACCTATCCACAGCCTTAATGCTTGTTTTGAAACATGCATAATATGGGCTATTTAGTGAGCAAGATATGAATACAAGTGCGTTAACCAGATAACTAAACGTTTCCAGATACTTACCTGGTTAAGGTTTCTCGCATGCATACCCTCTTCTCCTCAGACTCACCCATGCCCTTATCCTGATTGGTGACTACATCTTAAAATCGTACTGAACATATCGTTACCCTACGTTTTATATTAAAATAATCAAGGTCGTCGATAGAGCCACAATGCAAAAGCGCCCAACCCACCTATGATAACGAAACCTACTATGGCTAAAATAAGTCCTGGGTTTACTGGTGTAGATCTATCTAGGTCGTGAGTCAATGTTTTTTGACCTTTAGGAATGAAACTTATCGATGCAAGCCTTGCAGGTTCATCTGATACATTATCCTTTTGCTCTGATATTGATTGCTGGCTGTAGGTATAAACAATCCGACCATTCTCAGGCAAAACAATTTCAGTTAGATTGCCATTCTTGTCATAATGATATTCAGCTTTTGCTCCTACTGAGTCAGTCACTTCGGTCAACATACCTTGATTATCATATCTATAAGACCAGTTTCCACCATTTGAATCAGAGACTTCTTTGAGCAAATCATTTTCAAAAGTTGCTTTTGAAACCGCATCACCTTTTTGTGCGGTTACAGATTGCAGACTTTCGCCATCGTAAGAAAGATTGACAGAAGCATCACCATTGGAAACTGACGATAACCGACCGGCATTATCATAGGAATAGTTTATCTCGCTATCTGCTGATCTAAGGGACTGCAAAATATCGCCATCATAGTTTGTCTCGAAGTCTTCACCGGTATCTGTCTGAAATCCGATCAAGCGACCATTCTCATCATAGTTCATCCTCATATTTCCGGTTGTGCCTGATTTATCGTGTCTGGTCGGGGTAAAAGTAAAATCAGCGAGGTTGCCTTTGCTGTCATAAGTGTGAGACGACGAATAATCATCATAATTGATATTAACCGTTCTTGACGCTGTATCGTATGAAAACTTGGCATATGGTTGTCCGTTTATGCTCATTTCACTTGGGAAACTTTCATTTTCCCAGCGATATGAATATGTATCACCGCGTGGTGATGAAATATCCATCACAGTGCCATCGGAAGTTCCTTTTGCGTTTGTGGACCATCCATCAGTTGTTTTAACATTGAAGCCTGTCAGCTGACCATTGCCATCCCTGACAAAATTAACCTGTGAACCGGTGGTGTCGGTAGCATAATCAACTTTCCTGTTTTGATCGAGATGATAAGTGAGACCATCGCTCTCGATTGTATCAAGCGATTTTACCTGCTTCCAGAGGTCATTACCGGCTTTTGTGAAAGGCATAACGACACCGATAGTTTCATTATCTATCTTTAAAACCGGCACATCCGGTTTAGATTTTATTTCTTTCTGCATTGCCTGAGCAAGTGTCGAAACCTCTTCATTATCGGGAATTTCACGGAAGTTCGTCCGTATTTCATCACCACCAAATAGAAACATTGTCAAGCTTTGATAACCAGGAGGGGGATTATCGCATATCTTTGAATCATTTAATGTATGTACTTGATTTACATAAGTAATGTTATCAGGGTAATTATCCCGTAGCACCTGCGGGTCAATATTAATGGGTATATTATTTTCATGAAGCCACTTGACCAAACCGAACACTTTTCCCCATTCTTTAAGTTGAGCGAATGCTGGTTCCTCTCTGGCAAATTCATCGTAGTGCTCCTCAAAGAATTTTGCGAATTTCTCTGCCAGCCAGTCCTTTTCACCGCCAATATCTTTAAGACCTTCTTTAGTAACATGCTGAGCTTCTGTCAGAACCTTAACATCAACATCTTCGATAATGAAACTATCCCCATCTCTTTTGATAATTGCATCACCAATTACAATCCAAAACCTGTTCCATCCTTGCCTTACATTCCTGTTGTAATTCTCGCAACTGAGAGTCATGTAATCTTTGAATCCTTCAACTGTACTATATCGAGGGATCCCCTTTCCATTCTCATCGAAAGCAGTACCAAATGAATATTGTTTTAATAGCCAATCTGCTTCAAACATGACATTGCCTGCTGTGGTTCCCTTAACAGATTCTTCAGGATTCCAGACGCATTTTAACCATTCCCCTTCAGGATTTTTAGGGTCAGCTGGGTCAAGAGAAAATTGGACGAAGTCATACCCTTGACTGATTAGATTTTCTGCAACGACAAAATAGCTTAAATCGATTGGCGGCAATTTTGTACTTCTATCACCAACTAAAATAAAGCGATCACTCTCTTTGTCGTAAACAAGACCTGTGATATGTCCGAGTAGACCAATAAACCTGGCGGAGGCATTTATTTCTACGCCACCTATATCATCTTGAATTAGATTTAGTGGGTTTAAACCTAGTTGGAACTGCTGTAAAGGTTTAAAAGGTATTTCATTAAAGCTTATTTTCTTGGGCTTCTGACGTTCTTTATCTCCTACATTAGTTGGTGGTTTTGGTGGCTCCTTTATTCCCAGTCTTTCCCTTAGTCTCTCCAAAATCTGCTCCAACTCCCTCCCCCGAGGTGTATTTCCAAGACCCCTTTCATTCAGGCGTTCTAGTTCTCTTTCCCATTGATCGATTATTCGCCAATCATCCTCACTAAGATCAAGATTCTCATTCTTACTTACTTTTCGTTCTATCTTATTGCTTATATGTAAAATATTGGGGTTAACATAGTTTTCCTTAAAGAGGTTTGGTGGCCATCGAGGTGGTTTCTTATCTGGGGGAACTGGCCATTCAGGTGGTTTCCAGTCCGGTGGCCATGGGGGAGGAGGAATGGGTACCCATTCTGGTGGATCAGGCCAAATTGGGGGCTTTGGAGGAGGAGGCCCCTTGGGAGGTTTTGGTTTTCCCGGTTTGGGGCCTTTTGGCGGATTATTTCGATAATTCATGTATATTTGTCGATTGATTATTGGTGGTATTGATTCGGGAATTTGGTTGTTTATAATTGTTTTTGATATTTTTAATTTGTTGATAAACTCATTATATCTCATCAATTGAAGTCTTTGTTCTAACTCCAACATTTTTAACTTAAGTAAAAATTCCTGATTATGTAAAAATGGGGGAATAAACGGTGAAAAATTCCTAGTTTGATTACATCTTGGATTTGGAGATACAAAGCATGCATGAGTATATTGGTTAGTAGCATCTGGTCTGGGAATACCACTCATTAAAATTGTAGCAGGATTGAAATACCTTCCACTTAAGGGATGATAATTATTCTCAAGAATATTTAAGTGACCAGTTGATTGATCAATCCGTTCACCTGCCATTCGAAATCCAGCGAATTCACCCTTTTGAAATGTCAATTCAGCAAATGGAGAAAAATCCTGCTGACCGACAATATCCCCTTTTGAGTCAGTTATATATCTAATAGATGAAAAACCATCCTCGAGAAAATATCTTGCACCAAGATTGGGATCTTTGAAACCCAAAAGACCATCACCATAAATGTACGATCTGGTTATCTTTCCTGAATCATTGAATTCCGCAAGTGTAAGACCGGGAGGAGCTATGGGATTGGGAAGGTAGTGAGTAGTTTGTTTGTTTTCAATTCTGGATATTAGATTTCCGGATGGCTCATAAAACTGTTTTACGACGTTCTTTGGAGTTTTGATTTCTACAATCTGATCGAAATCATTCCATTTAAAATTAAAGCGTTTTCCATTCTCAATTGAAGAAACCAGATGTCCCGTTCTGTCGTATTTGAAAATGTCATTCCCTGCTTTAATCAGACGGTTGTAATTATCATATTCATAAATGGTTGTCCCTTTGGGTTCAATCATTTTTGTTCGATTGCCCATATGATCGAACTCAAAGAACTTTTTTGTTCCATCGGGAAGGGTAAGAGTTTTCAGGTAGCCCCTTGTATCCCATTCAAAACCAGTGGCAACAGTTACCCCGTTACGATATTCCTGTCTGATCGCAATCACATTGCCCAAACCATCAAGCATATATTTATAAAAGACTATTGGATGTCCGAATTTATCATCATGACGGATGGAAATCAATTCACCTGTGTCATTATAGGTAAAAGTTGATTTAATACCGTTGGCTAATTCCCGGATGACTTGATTCTTTGATGGATCACGTAGAAAGAGAATTTCACCATCCGGGTCTTCAATGCGACGTATGTTCCCAAGTATATCCCATTCATAACGCTGCCACATTTCAATTTCCTCAAGTTCATTGAGGATATCAATTTCCCTGATGCGCCAAAGAGGATCATATATGAATCTGACGGTCTTTATTGGACTATACTTATAGGTTGCTTCCACGAGACGATTAAAAGCATCGTATTTGTATTCGACCACACCTTTCCCATCGTGAATTGAGGTTACATTGCCATTCGCGTCATACTCCATGTTTGTCCTGGTGCTTGAAGTTTTGAATCCAGTCACATTTTCATCTTTGCCCAGTTTGAATTTGACTGACCTTCCATCGGCATCAACCCAGCCATTAAGACGATCCTCATTATCATATAGAAACTGGTATGACATGGGATTAGGTTTCTTAATGTTCCCACAGTTTGAGACAATTGTTATTAATAATACTGCTAAAAGTACTTTTAAAATCCACCGATTTATATATTTTTTACAATATTTTATAATTTATTACCTCTATAATAATATTTTCCCTCTATTTAGCATCCAAGTAAATTAACTGATATTTATTTAATTAAATTCAAATATTATAATATTATTTTTCTTCATAATTTCCAATCGAAATATTTATCTAATTCAGATGATATTGATTTTGGGATATTTGTTTCAATTTGATTCTTAATTGTATCGTATATTTTTTGTTGGTTTTTATTTATTGCATCAATTTCTAAATCATAATTCTCTTTCATTTTATTTTCTAATAAAACTAGATAATCATCTCTTTTTTTATTTTCATTTTTTATCATTTTTTCCCATTGATTTTGTTGTTTAATATATCTCTTCTCATATTCAATAAATATATCATTCATAATTTTTGCTTTTTCATCAATTTTATTTACTGTAACAACTAAACTATTCAATAATTCATCTCTTAATTTAGAATCTCTTATTTCTCTTTCATCTCTGATTTCCTTCAATTTCTTTTCAACATTATTAATAATTTCATTTAACTTAAAACCTATTGATTCATGTAGATAATCTATCTTGCTATTAATGTCTTTGGTGTACCAGAAGCAACCATATGTTGTAAAGAACAATAATGGCAATGATTGTATTAATGAATAGAAGAATTTCCCCTTAAATGAATAATATATACATACTATGTACACTATCCAAATCATAGCGATAATAAAATACATCATCCAAGGTGTTTCTCTTTCTCTTTTTTGTTTGTATTTGTTCATTACAAGCCCTTTTATACTATCTTGCTAAATGTTATGTAATAAACCTGTTTACTACTACTTCAGGATTCCTTTTGAACCAATCTGGTCCATAAAAACCAACTTTTAAAACATTACTTATTAATCCATCTAATTCTTCATTAAAAGAGGGCTCTTCCCTCATATAACTTCCAGCTGGTGCTGACGCTCCCATTGAGGGAACAATTGGTCTTATACTGAATACTTCTAACAACATTCTTCGTGCAATTTTTGACAGAAATATCAATAAGTAAATAAGCGCGTGGTATTTATTAATATTTTGACCATTTTGTGAATTATTATCTTTTGAATTTATTATTATTTTTCTCCAATCTGAAAATAATAATGCTTCAATTTCTTTTTCTTTATGCTTTTTTATGAATTCTATATACTTAATAGGTCTTAATGTAAGCAACCAATGTTCAATCCAAAAATAGACTATTGAATGTATATATTCAAATGAAACATTTTTAATATAATCATCTTCATATGCTAAAAATAGTTTATCATTAATGAACTTCTCATTTGATATTAATTGCAAATTGTTGATTATTTTATCCGGGTTTGACAAAGGAGGATCTATACATTTTTTAAATATGCTATAATATTGTGTAACATCTATACATGATGATGACTTATCAATCAATAATAAATAAGCATAATAATTGCAAAGTGAAACTGTTAAAGCTATTATGTCCTTGTTCCAATAGTATTTCTCTCCAAGCTTTTCATATAGCATTTCAAGAGCAACTTTTAAATATTCATTATCGGAATAATTGGAATAATTAATAAGTGAAGAAGCAATGCTTTTCAATAAATAGTGTTTATTGTTATTTGTTATTCTCCTAGAAAAATAATTTAAAGAGCTTAAAAGAACATTACTATAAGCCACAACAGAAATACTGGAATCCATTAAAGGTGTCAAAGTTGGATCTTTTTTAAAAATAACAATATCAAGATTAATACGATCTGAGGAAATGTGTTCCCATTCATCGATAGTATAGCGCCTACTACAATGAGGACAATTCAAATTTAGTTTTTTATTCTGGTATGATTCGGAACATTTTGGACAAATAGCATAAATATCATTTTCATCAATTTCCTTAAAGATCGGCGGTATTAAAATATAGGAATAGATCTCAATACCTGGTTTTATGCATAAGAATATGCTTTCCTTAATAGAATTTGGTTCAGAAAATGCATATTGACGAGAAATAATCTTGCAATCAGAATTTGAAAATATGAAATTAAGAAGGTCATGGTTCAATTCAAAAAAAATATTAAGAAGATATTTACCAAAAACACCATCAGAAGACAAAAGTGGAACAGACGCTGATTTAATAAATAGATCAGAAGCAAATAGCCAGCATAATACAGGTGCTTCAAAATATTTAATAACGTTATTTTTTAAGGATATATTTGATTTAAGATCACTAAAATAATCGCATAACAATTTAGCTTCTATAATAAGATATTTGCATATTTGTAAAACATTATAAATATTATCGTTATTTGCGTAAACCGTGAGAAAATGGTTAGTCCTTGACCGTAAAATATCCAGTATAGCGTAAAGTTCATTAACATTCTTTACATTATTTAGACTAATATCATAATCATCAGGAACTAAAGAAAGGTATTCAGTTCGTGAAAAAGGAAAATTTAGTATAGCTTCAGGAAATTTGGGTTTTTTTGATTTGGAGGCACTAATTTTCTTTTTTTTGGAAGCCATATAGACTATACCTCAATTAAAATATCTACCTGAGGTGGTATATATATAGTTGAACCTGAAAGACCTGCAAGGTGAACAGCAGATATGGTATCAATTCTATCAGAATTATCGGTATAAAAACGATTCAATATATTTAAATCTTTAAAATTATGAATAGAAGAACCTATAGATGGCAATACAAGATCAAGATCAAAAGCTTTAAAAATAATTGTTCTTATAAACAAAGGAAATATAACAAAAACATATTTAATAACAGAATTATATTCATGAATGTTAGATTTTGACGATTCATATGCTTCAGGCAAAATAGAATAAAACATATGATAAATATACTTAAACCAATCATTTTTTATTGATTCAAGACAAGATTCTAGACCTCCGTCAGAGTAGGACTGAGCGAGAGTGTCCTTAAAATAAAAAATAGTATCAACCACTGCTCCCAGCTGATAATTCTTTAGAACCACAGACTTGATTCCATCAGACACTGACAGTAATCTATTAAGAAGATTTAATCTTAAATTAAAATCATTCAAAGCTTGTTTAACCTTATCATCGTTTTCAAGGTTGGCAAATATATTGGCATATTCATTATCAATATCCATGTAGAGCTTTGGAAATATTATATCTTCCTGGGATTGAATAAGAAAACTTAGGTCATCTGAATGCTCAGGAGCTTTTATCCTTTCGATAGCCGTATGCTCTTCTGGTTCAACGGATGGAAGCTCAATGGCAGAAGGAGGAATATCAGAACCAGAAAAGCCTGGTTCAGAAGCCTTTTCAAACTCAACTTCACTCGAAGAAACCTTACTTTGAAAAACATCGACATCAACAACTTTTGAAGGGAATTCGTTTTCATCAGGTGTGGGGGAAATAGTATCATCTGCCACAAGTTTAAAGGAGAGCTGCATTTGTGAACGATAAGATCGAAGTTTCTGGAGATTATCAAGAGAAACCTTATGTAAAGAATCAAGTTTCTCAATTATATCATCCAGCCGGGCAAGGTACTCAACTTTTATCCGATCAAGCAAAAGAAAACCATCAGATATCGTATAGCATTCTTTTATGGTTTTATTTAATTCGGATAAATGCTTATATATTTCGATTATTCGATCGAAAGAATCATCCTTCTTAATTTCGATTAAAATCCTCTCAAATTCAGTTATGAAAGTATCTTTAGTTTTATTAAGATCGCTAACAGCATCTTCTACATCTTGAATCGCCTTGCGAAACTGCTCCGAATTGTCCGTGGAGTTATTCTGTTGCGGATGCAACTCGTCGGAGCGATCTTTTACTGGTTCATTCATATGCTATTATAATTTATCGACCTTAATAAGCTTCAATTTAACTTAATCCCTTTTAATCTTTAATGCCCGAGGAAAGAGGCTTATCTTCATGAGAATTTGAATAGTGTGAAAAGATACTCTCCACATTTCTTACAATTCGTAAGTGTTTTGTCAACAATCATCTTTCTCAGCTTACTTACGCTCTCATCATCAACACCAGATAATCTTTCCCCACATTCAAGACAAGTATGACACGCCTGTTTTATTGTTATTGCTCCTACCTTTCGGAAAAAGTGCTCACCTGGATCTTTTCTGCTTTCCTTTATGAACCAATCAGCTAGCTTTGAATTATACCTTTCTTGCGCTTTTTTTAGAGGTAGATAACTATTGATAAATACATTTCTAAAATGGTTATATATTTGAGACCTACTAAATACTGATCCCATAACACCAAGAACACGTAATTGCTTGTCTTTTTCTTTGTTGATTTGGTCTGTTGTAGGATCCTGGTTATGTTTAACCAATCCTTCATCACTTATTTTCTCATAAACTTCGTCAGGCGCGTTGTCTATGTAATCTGTTATATCACGCCTTAACGTGTTATATATATTCGGACCATCCTTTGACAATTGACTTTCTGCAATAAATGAAGTTACTATACTTTGAAGACTTTGTGGGAATATTTTCTTTTTAAACTCATAATATCTTCGTTCTGAAGGAGCCGCCTCTATCCTTATTATCTCCAATTGAATAGCAAAAAATACATCAGATTTAATTCGATCAACTTCTTGTTGCTGTACTTTCTTTCTGGGAGGCAGAATATCTATAAAATAATTAGCTTGATAATATAAATTTTGCTTTCTTTCTAATTCTTTAACGCCATCCCAGTAATATTTATCCAATAATTGCAACTCAGGTAATGGCCATGAACCCAATTCTCTAAGGTATATTATAGATGATTTCGATAGATTATGCCTAATAAAAGTGTCTTTATCTAGTTTTGGACCATCATCATGTTCATAAGCTATTCGAATAAAATCTTTTGCTTTTTCAACATCTTTTCTATCTGCATCTTGGCTATCTACAAACCCAGGACCTATTAAAATTTTCACTGTACGGAATCTCCCTGATACATCCATATCTATAAGATACCGGCTATCATTAATAAATTCGTTTACAGATGTCTCATATGCATTTTTTTCTATATGCTTTTCAGCAAATTTCCTCAGTACGGACAAAGTGGTTTTAAAATTGGGATATTTGAAGAATTTAGTAGCTGAATTAAATAGGTGCTCAATATCACCCTCGGAGAATTCCGCATCGAAATATCTTTCCCTTATCGATCCTGTTGCATCGAAAAGACTCATATCGACTGGTTGGTTGAATAATTCATGAATTAATGCGTTAAGATCGAATATCGGATTGTTTGTTGCGTTCGGACTATGAGTTAAATCATCAAAAAATCCCTGAACAGCTCTATCGACAATCTCAGTCACCGATCCACCAACAAAAGTACCTTGACCATATGCGCTCAAGCCTTGAATGAATTCGCTATGTGGAGAATCGATGGCGGTTACACTTGTATAATTGAATAGATCTTTAACAACAGCAATGGGATTGCCTTGTCCCAATTCATTTATTGTTTCCTGTAATGCAAGATTTCCTCTATCAAGGAGGTAGTCTCTGAAGACTTTTATTCTCTTTCTTAAATCCCAGGCTTGCCTGTCTCTATCACCAGCTTCCCGCTCTATATAAGGGCGAATAGCTGCAAACAAAGAGACAATCTCGTTGTTTACTGCATATTCCAATCTTCTATCAAAAAGCTTCATCACATATTCTCTTGCTTTTTCCTTCTCCCGGTTTACAGCATAATCCTTCGCGCAAAGAAAACCAAGACTAGCACTTCGTTTATAATCACGAATATTGTTCTCATGACGCTGAATTACGCCTCTGATTGCATTTGTGTCATCACCAGTTCTAGATTGTTGTGCAGATTGACTTATTATTGAAGCATATTTCGCTAACAGGGTCAAACCAATGAGAATATGATCAGGACCGCGTTTTGGATCAAACAAAGCCTCTCTTATCCAGCTCTGCAGATTAACTTTGAACGCTTTAAAAACCTTCCCCCTGTTTTCTTTCATTTTAGTAATAAAATAATCCTTTGCAACAGACGCTTTCACATTTTGAGTGCCAAATCCCGCCTCAATCATTCTTGTAGCTTCGCTTAATGAATCTATAAAACCACCACTACGGTTCAACACACTGCTAACCATCAGCTTAAATGACGGTTCGTGTTGAATCAATGAGCCACTTTCACCATCCGAGGACATATCCGATAGTAGGCTTTGTGCTACCCCAAGTTTTTTAAGGATATTTATCCCTACATCCCCAGCCAATTGGTCATGCGCCAGACCAAGTTTTTCCAGAAGACCTATACCTACATCTCCTGTCATGGGAGAAAGTAACTTATCTAAAATCTCATTGAGATCGGTTAATTCATTGATCGTATCCCATGTTAGTCCGGCAAAGGTATTGTTCGAAATTCGTTGAAAAGCAAGATCCAGAAGTTTTGCACCACAAGCGTTTATAACACGATCTATAGAAAATTCGATCTGACTTAAACCAAATGTAAGAAAACATTTATACAAGCCATAATCTTCGTCAATTTGAGTGAACGCTTGAGACATATCAGCTCTGCGGGCGTCGCGTAAATTTGCGGCTGAAGGATATTCTGTCCTTTCTGCATCTGTAAGCTCAACATCGTGAAAAACATCAGTATATAAATACATCGATAATATATTTTTTACTTCATCCAGGTCGATATCACGTCCAGCTCGATGGCAACATATAAGATAATTATAATCGAAAGGCATTTTATCTCCTGCGCTTCTGTTATCCCAAAACCTTTCTCTGCTATTTCTCCCCCCTGTGAAGGAGTAATTAAAACCATATCTATTAATATCCTCACTATAATACATCAGATCATTAAGTAAACCATAGGAGTTTCCGAGTATCTTCATCTTTCCATCCGCATCGCCAGGGGGATTTACACCAGGAAGGCACGTGAAGCTAAGTAAATTATAGGTTAATTCACGCTCTGCTATCTGTTGTCCCTCTATTATATATCGGAGAAGATAGCCGAGATCGATCATACATCCTGAATATGTACCACCCCCTGCTGTTCCAACCACATAAATGTTTACAATTTCATCTCTCAAGCCCCAATCAGCATCATCGCCCCATTTCTCCTTGCATTGTTCTGTTGTTAAGGAAGCAAGTTGCGATAGTACACCTGTTAGACTTGTATAAATTTTATTAAGATTTTCAGGATAAAAGAAACATACTCTTCCCTGATATCTCACACCCTGCGCACCACCAGTTAACGCTTTCTGAGGAATGTTTAATGAGTGTAACCAGTCTCCGGAGGTGATATCTAGCTCCTCATCAAGCTGTCCGTTTCTGATCTTATCTATACCATTTAGATTTATTCCGATTGGTATAAATTCACTTGATGGAAATTGATGAGTTGTCTGAATATCGCTTTCCAGTACAAGAAATTTCACAAAAGTAACTTGTTCTAGACTCCCCACCTCTCTCTGAATGCGGTCCCTAATGGTTGCCAGGATATTCATTCCTGTGGTTCCAAGACCTATAAAAAGCGCTTTTTTCATTGTATTATCCTCACTTCTTGTGTTCCATAAAAATAAAAACCTACGCAGCACGTTTTCTTTTTGACATTGACCCGATAAGGACGATAAAAAAAATCAGACACGCGATTCCGAAGACGCCCCAGATAACTGCAAGAGTTGATGTTTGCCAGTCAGGGTGAAGACCATCCTGACGGGTTTTCCACCAGACATAGTAATATACGATAATTGATGATGCCCCCCCTATAAGCCATCCCCAGAATATTGCAAGCTTGGCGGCATAAATGGCATCGTCTCCTCTGGTGGCAGAATAGAACAAATAAAACAGGATAATCATGAAAATATACACAAAACCGACGCATGCCAGAAATATCCATACATCCAGATTAAGAATAAACTTAAGAATCGATTCCCATGGCGATGTCTGTGCTATTAACGGTAACATTTACTCTTCGCTCCTTTCTCCCATAAGCGGGAGACTATATTTCATTTCTATTTCCTGATAATTTACTTTACCGTCGTCTGTCATATGAAAAGAGATTTGCTTTGTAATTTCCGGACGAAGTATATAATCAAGAAAGCTGAGTAATCTATACTGATCACACGGAGTGTCATCTATTATCATCTGGAAATCCGGCATTTCGCGATTTTTGAATAGATAAACGGAGATGAATGAACGTTTAATGGTGGCAAGTACCTCAGCACTATTGCTGAAAGATCCCGATGTCAACCTTGCTGCATCAACATCATAATCATATTCCGATTTGCCTGTATATTGACCACCAGTAATCAGTATCTTCCCTCCTCTTAGCATCATTGATTTATGAATACTATTGTTCATTACTAATTGCAATGCTCGATGCCTGGGTAATACTGGAATCAGGTCATAGAAACGAAGCAGAAAGAGAATTATTGCGATTAAAAAGAGGAATAAAATTATCCACCACGGTTTTGGTTTTGAATCTTTTCCGCCATTTTTTGGTGGCAGTATAGGTTCGCCTTTTTCAGGTTTAACTTCTATTTCAGTTTCTGCATAGATAGATAGTTCCTTTCCCTTATAATTTCCAGTGACAAGAACTTTAGGATGATAAATTCCATCTTTCTTATATATCCACTTAACGGATGAAGAACTATCTGATCCCTCTTTCCAGCGGATTAATCCATCAGATGACCAATGATATTTAATATCATCAACTTTTACCCAGTCATAACCGATCTTCTTAACTTCAAGGTAAACTTCTGTCTTATCAGAGCGAATGATCGTCTCCTCGGTTTTATTTTGCAATTCAATCGCTAGCGGTGGATCTCCTCGATCTCGTGGTATATCGGGATTCCCTGCTTCAAACGATTTTAAGTTCATGAGATAATGAATACACATCTGACATTCTTTCTCGACAATGCCATTTTTATTTATCCATTTATAATTATAGGTAAATACACCACGATCTGTTTTACCACCAGTAAAAACATCCAACATTTCATTAAATTCAGTATCTGAGGGTTTCTTTGTATCATAAAAATCTCCCAGAAGATTGCAATTTCCAGCATTTGACATTGTCAATATCAATGTTGCCTCATCAGATAAACTTTGATCGAAAACAGCTTTCATGGAATCAAAGTTGGGACGATACCAATTCCAAGTTCCTTCAAATCGGTTTTCTCTTAAAGCTGCTTTTTTATCATTCAGATTATTTCTGTCATCTGTGATAACGCTGTGCCAGAGTGTTCCCTCCACTTTTCTGCTCCAATCTGGATACGGGTAGTAAACAAATGATACATAATCGCCACTCTTCAGGAAATTATCGAGAACATAATTATATATTCCTCTTATTTCAGCGAATTCCGGAGCATCAATTCGTATCTCGTTTGCGACATCAACGATAAAAATAAGATGTATTGGTTCATGCATTGGCAGATTTGGATTGGCTCGATAAAGTTCGCATTTAAGCTGTCTTCCGTGTGTTGCAACTTCAGATGTGATTGGGATTGAATCTACAATTTCAGCTTTGGATTCAGTTTTCTGATCCTGTTCATCGATCTCATTAACAGGTGTTTCAGTGTTGCAGTCCGATGATGACATGCATATGAGAAGGAATAGAATAATGTGGATTGCTTTTTTCATTAATTTCCTCGCTGTTAAACATGAAAATGCATTTTTACCTCATAATCGATAGCTTTTGGTTCGCTTTCCACAAAAATAATCACACCATCATGACCTACTGCGTGAAGATAATAATTATCCGGTCTCATTGGATTAGCATGAGGTCTTGATTTTTCTGCAAGATTGTATGCTTGATAAAAAGTTCTATCAGGTCTGGACCTAGTCGACTTGATTAAAGTAAAATGCCTATCTGAATAATCTACCGTAGAGATATTCTGTAGGGTTCCATCGGGATAATATATCGTATTTGGATCAAGATAATCATTCTTGTCAAAACTCCATATATTTATTATATTATTCTTCATTGTTACATTTTTGCCAGGGATCAAAAGGTGTTTGAATCCAAGTGATGGTAAAACCGATGATTTGTCAGGCTCAAACCAGCTACTAAAAGAGACCGGTAATTCTGTAAAATCCTTACCGAAATTAATGAATCCCTCGTCGTGCACAAGGATAGTTCTTTTATTTCTATTAGCCGCAAACCAGATTTTATGTCTTGCTCTATTGTGCCACGTCTGGACTTCCCCATTTTCAAGGTTTAATCTATAAAGGTTCAAGTCCTTATCAAAAAAACAGAGATATTTGTCATCAGTAAATGGCCTTAGTCCTCTTGCGGTATATTCCTCACCACCGAAATTAATTCTCTCGGCATCCCACCTTATAGGCTCTGTTTTTCCACCGCTCTCCCAGATGATTTTCTGATCAGCTTGGTTTTGATAAATTTTAACCTTCGTTTTCCCATTTTCCTCAAAAAGTATGAACAGGCTATTCAACACGGAAAAACACCCAGCCATACCAGGAACGGAGATAACCTCTTCCCATGTACCTTTTAAAGCGAAATGGAGCAAATGGATTTTTCTAACCTTGCCAGGTTCGCACAAAACAAGCGAACCATCAAGCCCAATTGATATTCCAGAGCATAATTTATTTATTATCTCATCGGTATGAGTCTCTTGATAGCATGTATTGTCGTAGGGTAGCTGCCAGATGTACTCCAGCTTGGAGTTTTCATTATCAAGATGATACATACTCAATCCGCGTTGTGTGATAAAAATAATCCATCCAAAAGTGCTGAGGGTCGCATAGACTTTCCATTTTGTGTCAATCGCATTTTGAACTTGTAAGTCCTCATTCAGCAGTTTGTCACTAGAATATTGGCAGGAGGTAAAATCTATTGAATTCGCATTATCTGGATCCCCATCAAATCCTCTTTGACCAGAGAAAGGGTTATGTAGTGGTTGGTTTTTACAAATAGGATTACCACAGGACAGATTAGAGATTGGATATAGGTGTCCGCATTTCGGGCAGTGTTTGAGGGGATGCCAGTAACCATCTGAACTTCTATGACTTTTACTACTTTGACCAACCTTGCACCATTGTGAAAAATTGGGGATTCTGGAGTCATCCGTCCAACCGTCAGGCAGGCAATATGGACACGGTTGCCTTACAGGTTTACCCGATTCAGGACAGAACGCCACATCAGGTTCGTTCTTATACTTTGAATCCGATTCGTAACCTTGAGGATCCTTATTCAATTTAAGAGCTCCTGCAACTGAAATTTAATAGACCCAATATATATCCACCTGGGCTTCTATCAAAACCTCGTTGTTATATTCAATCCCGGGTCGGCGCACTGAATTAATAACATTCTCCAATTCACTATTTTGTGTGTATATCCTGTTTACTATTACATGCTTACGCTTATCGTATTCAGGTTTTACTGCTCCCTGCTCAGATTCAGCAATCGGATCAATACTCCTAAATCCATATGCTCGAAGTATAGTGCGCACCGCTACAGGCAAAATATAATATGTGAATCGTGCTATTGTTCCCAAGGCTTCGTCAGAGCCAATTTTTGAAATTATATCAGATTCTTCCTTATATTCAATGTTCGAGTAAATTAATGGCAAGAACAATGAGACATACTGTTCTTTGACATAAGTCTTCAGTTCCTTTTCTATGTAGCTGTCCGTACCCGACACTATCTTGTCACTTATAATACTGATTTGACTGAGGATTGATGAAAACGTCTCGAGTCTGGCTTTTATCCTTCCTATTGCCTCATCGACTTGCCTGAGATCCCGCCCCGTAAATAGATCCAGGTCTTTACATTCTGTGATAAGTTCACCGCATTGTTCTATTAGATCCAACAGATTCTTTATGTGATCTCTAATGCTCATCAATGCAGGATCAGATTGAATTGGAAGCTGGCTTCTGCCGTCACCAAAGTTAGCAACACTTTTTAATTCCTGTTCAATGTGAAATATTCTTGGTACAAGCCTATAAAGCTCCGCTAGTATTTTATTAAAACTATCATCAAGGGCTTCAGTTTTCTTTTGTGCTGCTTTTTCGCTTATGAGCCTTCTAATTTTTATCTCAGCTTCCGGGATCGATTTATCCTTAATATGTTTTATCTGAGTTATTAGGTAATTAGTTTTGTCATTTAGTTCCTTACTCATTTTATTCTCGACATCAACAATCATCTTCCTCGATTCGTTAAGCAGGGCTTTATTCAACTCATCTATGCGTTTTTCCGCAATATCTTTTGTTTCATTTCTTTTTGCATCGAATTCGCGCAATGGCTTCTTCAGGCCTTCAATAAAATATAACAGCTCTTCATGCTTTGAATTTATCTCCTTTTCCATTTTATTCAGTGATGAAATAAAATCGGTTTCATCTAGCATTTGGATAGGCTTCTTCAAGGCAGTTGCTGAGTGATTTTGATCGTCCTTTGGCTTATTTTTTCCTGCTTTCCTATAGTCATAGGCTGTAGCAATATTAAAATCACTCTGTTGCTGTTCTTTTTCCCTTTGTTTTGATTCAAACTCCCCAAGTTGCTTATCTTTTTGAATTCTGTCTTTTAGTAAGCTATTTTGTTTTTTTATAGATTTATTTTTAACATACAATGAAGAAAAATATTCATGCAATCCTATAAATAAGTTATTGAACAAATAATAGATTCCATATCCTAATGCAAAAATAATAGCTGCCAATGTTATAATAAGGAAAAGTTTCAAAAAACCTTCTCCTAGTGAAGAATAGGTGGAGAAAAATTCAATAAAGCTTTTCAACTTATCACCTATTTGAAATTGGATACAAAATAATATTTATGATAACGAAATATACTCTCGAAACCCAAATTCTTTGGTTTAAATGACAAATGAAACAATAATATAAAACTTTTTTAAAGTCAAGCAGTGTTTGCCTTATCATGCTTTTCAAAACTCTGACTACTTCTGAAGCAATACTCGTGACATGCACCCGAAAATAATGCCAGCATGAGTTTTGGCTTCCGGCTATAATCGAAGCACAGGAAGACCAAACATGACAGACAAAAAGAAGCATGGAAAAAGACATGGCAAAGAACAGATAGTGAGGATTCCTCGTTAGGTTGAGATGGGGAGATTGGTAGTTGATGGTTGTCGCGAGTATGGAATAAGCGATCAGATATACCGGAATTGAAGGAGGAAATATGAAGGCATGGAGATAGGAAATATAAGGGAGATGAGACGACTCCAGGCTGAGAATGCGCGACTGAAACGGATCGTTGCGGAGCAGACGCTCGAGATCGAGTCAATAAAAGACCTACTGTCAAAAAAATGTTGAATCCCCAGACTCGAAGGTCCGCGGTAAGCCATATGATCGAGGATCGCGGACCATCGGAACGGTGCGTATGCCGGGTCGTGAGGATATCAAGCACGACGATTCATTACATACCTGTATCGAATCCTGATGAAGGCAGGTTTAGAGAAAGAATAAGGATTCCAATGTAGTGTTTCAATAACGGCTTTACAATGACTGACTTTTTCAAGGATCTCATCAACACGCTTAGCCCAAACGAACGGTTTTGGATTTTCGTTATTGACCGAGATGAATTCCTCGATAGATGC
>Ga0315284_10000097_pt1 | contig 118456 bp, 105 predicted proteins | sample YL17G09_16_MG_FD_203696 | JGI IMG/M metagenome (GOLD analysis project Ga0315284, IMG submission 203696) | Sediment microbial communities from Yellowstone Lake, YNP, Wyoming, USA - YL17G09_16 | ecosystem: Environmental > Aquatic > Freshwater > Lake > Sediment | place: USA: Wyoming | collected... | reverse complement strand
AAACTAAAACCTAGCGACGACTATGTAAAGATTCAATTAATGTTTGGTATGTTTCACGGAGTTGTAATAAAGTTATGTGACGGAAAATATTTACAATTAGGAAATGACGTAATGACAGAGCTATTCAATCCTACTGAAACTATTCAATAGTTCAGATTTGTCAAAATTATTATAATTATTTAATTATAATAATCATTAATTACCTTTACCAAAGAGACCATAATGACCGTTTATTTTTCCTGGTCCCTTTTTGGTTTTGTGTTAATATTGAACCACCCTTTTTCTTAGATTGTTTTTGATTTTTTTGTAATCTTATTGTTATTTTATTTTTTTTAATGGGAAATTTTAATGGTTTTTTTGCTGTTTTTGCTTTTACTGTAGCTAATCCGTGTTTTGTTTTTTCACTAAATTTTTTTAATCGTGCCAAAACTTCTTGTTTATCCTTTAAAGTTGTTATTTTATTAAAATTTGGAATATCATAAAATATATCCTTTGGAGTACTAAACCCAGAAAATCTACCATATTCTCTAATTTCTTTATAAATGTTACTTTGGAAGAAATATTTCATCAATAAGTTTGGATTAGTTATCACATAATAATGATCATCTTTGGGTGCTGGCGCAACCTTCTTTATTAGAACCTCTGGTGTTGAAAAACTTACTAATAAATATTCACTTCCAGATTCCTTTTTACTTCGCACGATATCCTTTAAATTACCATATTTCTTCTTCAATATATTTAAATAGTTTAAATAAGGTCTGTATAAGAAATATATATTCATACCATCTATTATTTCACTGTCTTCAATTGAATCTAAATATTCAAACGTTGTTTTATCTGTTTTTGGTGCATTTTTTATTAAAAAGTAACAAGGTATAAGATTTTCCTTAAATGGTTTATTCTTAAAGTCATATGTTTTTATATAAACAATTTGCTTTCCAATTACATTTTCATAAACTGAAGAATTTATTGATCTCCATCCTGTTTTAGTTACAAATAATAAATAACTAATATCATCGTCAATCAATAGTTCTAATGATTTATTTATGAACGCATCGTCTAAATGTTTCTCTCCACTTTTACCAGTAGCACCAGCATTATATGGCGGATTACCTAAAATAATATTAAATGGACGTTTATCATCAGTGCCCTCCATTTTAAACTGTTTTCTCCAAATATGTTCCCCTTTTAAAAAATCACAACAACATATATTTGCATTTGAACCAAATATTCTACGCGATATTTTTATATTTTTTGGATTTAGTTCACACATATAAAGCATTTTTTTTATAATATGATTACTCTTTCCTGCTACGCCGGAATAGTTTATTCCCTTGGCGTTATATTTATCAGGCAGACCCTTACATCTTTTATTTTCATCTTTATCATCTCTATCATGACCCATCAACTTTCTATACACAACCATCGGAAAGTTTCCTATTCCATTTGCTGGATCTAACCAAGTTAGTGTAGGATCTTCCCAAACATTCTTAGGTAATTTAGCCAACATATCATCTATTAACTCTATAGGTGTAAACACCTCTCCATTTTGTTGTTTTTCGGCTTCTCTAACTGGTAAATATTGCTCTATTTTTTCCTGTATTTTTTCAGCTGTCATATCACTTATTAATGGATTATCATTTTTACCCATACTATTTCTAATATTATCAAATATAATATTTAAATTTACCTTTAATTGTTCAGATTTATCAATAATTCGTTGAATTGTATCTAATAAATGCTTCAATTGTGTTTTAGTATAAGGAATTAATGATTGATATTGCATATAACAAGCTAAAATGCTAGAATTATTTATTTTATCTCCATCACAACTACATAAATGAAGTAATTGATCTAGATTTGTTTTACAATTATTAATACAATCATCTAATGTTTCACAATTGTAATTATTTTTATTTGAAAATAATGCTAAAAGTGCCACGATTGGTGGTAAAATTTGAGCAATAGCATTTATTATCAAGGCATTGTCATCAAGTTCTTCATCATCATCTTCATCATCTTCATTTGGATCAGGATCTACGTTTGGTTCTGGTTCTGGTGCTGCTGCTGTTCTTGCCTGATTACCTTCAACCAATGAAACCCTTACTACAGATTTTGATTGTTTATCATATGAAACATTAACAGTTTCCTTTAATTCTTTTAATAAATTCATATCCACATCTAAAAGCGCCTTTTTAACCATATTTTCAATATTTTTTGGACCTAAATTGAAATCCTGATATGATTTTTCATCCAATTCTAAATCATTAATTAATTGATTATATAATTTTAATTGTTTATTTGTGTCCTGTTTTATCAGCCCTAATCCATTATAATTAAACAATATCAATAATGAATGTAAATATTCTGTTTTAGTTTTAAAATCAGCAATTCGTTTACCTGCACCATATGTGTTATTGTAATCGTATAAAAAATTAATTGCTCGTTCTTTATTAAAATCAAGATAATAACCATAAGGTTTTGATTGATATGTTCTTTCAGTTAAAACTCGGAACATTGTTTGGTAATTATTATCAACTGATGATATATTATCAAAATTAAACGCAATATCAACACAGGGTAAACTTATACCTAGTCGCAATTTGGCACCCGTTAAGATGATTAGACTTTTTGGTTTGTTCGGAGACCTAGGATTAAACGTTTTTTGTTCAACCATTTTAATTGATTCTGATAAACTTTTAGTTCCAATCGCGTGATATATAGGTCCAGAACCATCAGGATCGCCAAATATATCATCTGAACTTAGCTTAACTTTACCTTGTTGATATTCAATATCAGTATTATGTACAATTAATACATTATACATCTCTTTAAAGTAATTGTTGCTCATTAATAAAAATGCTAATCCTCTTGTTAACGGCTCTATATTAGGCAGACCAGTTTTTTCATTGTCATCTTCATCATTATTGCTATCCTTTTTGACATTTGCCGTTGAACAAACCCCAAACCGACAATCATCATCATTATCATACAAATCTTTATCAGGCAAGAACCATAATTCACTATGTGGTGTATGTATTGGAGCACCCATTTTTGCTAAATGAGCATAAACACATTTGCTATCTAGATGCGGTATTCCGATTTCATCTGATTGTCTATTACCAATAAAACTTAATAATTCTTTCACTTTATTTGTATCTGTAAAAATCTTATTCGGATTTCGCAAATCCGCTAAACCTTGTTCCCTTTTACACGCATTACAACTTAAACTTTTATCAAAAATATTTCTGACATCTACATATTCTTTTGGATTTATTTGTTCTGGTTGTATTAAAACTAGTTGAGGATGTTTCCCATATTCTTCTGCTATTATTTTAAGATAATTATCCACTCCATATTCATCTTTATATTTTTGGAAAATACTTTGAATAACTGCCTTTTCAAGTTCCTTTCCATTGACAGATCTGCTATTTATCATAATCTCTTCATTTGTATTGTTTGTAACTTGTTTCATATTTTGCTGATCTTCATACCCCCATTCAATAATTTTCAAACCTCTATTACTTGTATCAATATTTCTAAAACTATTATATCTCAAATTTGGCTTAGCAAATGTTGCTGTTACCATTATAAAAATATCAATTTTAACCCCAGCATTTACAAAAGCATATAATATATTTTCAGAGTTATTTGTTGATCCACCTTTATGTATTTCATCAAAAAATAGATCAATTTTCCGCTTTTCAAACAGTTTGGCAAATTTCTGAATAACTGTTTTTTTATCAAATTCTGAACCTTGATCTATTACACTCTTATTTGGTTTATTTATATATAATTTTAATAGTTCTTTTTTAATATATTTTTTTCCCTTTTCGTTTTGAATTGGTTTATTCAGACCAGTTAAAATATCTTGTATTTGCTCCAATGTCATATCCTTATTAATAGGGCCAGTGTTTTCATTAACTGTGTGAATTTTACCTTGTTTAAACCACTCTTGACTAAAAATATAAATATTCTTCCCCTTTGGCTTCTTGGGATTTAAATCACATTCCTTTACAACACACGATGTTGAAATACCAATTGAAGCGGATATAATTCCATAATCATTAAAATCCGCAAGATCACAAAACATTTTAATAAATTGGCATTCTGTCTCTGATTTTGCTCCCAATATTAATACAATATCATTATTTTGTTCTCCAATTGGTCTATATTTATTATTTGAAATAAAATCGGCAATCATATATGATTTCCCACTTCGAGGAACTGCTCCCCAAATAAATAATTTGATTTTTTCTTCAGTATTATATCGCAAAGTGGATTGAGTAAACACTTGCTGGTGAAATTTTGGCATTAACCTTGGTTTTATTGGCGATTCCTCTCCTCTTTCTTTTAAAAATCTTTCTATATTTTTAGTTTCAAATAAATCATTTAACAGTCGTCTAAACCAATCTTCTAATTGCTTAACACCATACGTCTTATCAACTAAGTTATTTATAGATTTATCTTTTGAACGTGTTATCTTTTGGTCAAGTGATTCTTTATTATTAACCATTAATACAATTTTTTTATCAACCGTGCCTTCAATTATTTTATCAAATTTTTCAGCCTTTGCGTATATTAGAGCAATATCATATGCTTTATTTATTGCCTTTTCATTTTCATAATATTTATTTTGAATTAAAACAAATTGTCTTTTTTCCTCAGGACCTTCTGCTGTTGGGGTTTTCTTAGATGGATCTGAATCGCAGTCACAAACCCAATCATCTTTACAAATATTACTCATTTTTTTAAATTCAGATTCAAAAAAAATATCTACAACACCCGCGGCTGAACTTTCATTTAAAGCACTTCTTAAAATTGCACTTTTATCCATTTTTGAATTACTTGGACTCTTTATAAAATCTTCTATAGATCTATAAAATTGTTTATTTGAACCAAGTTCAAAATTGTCATAATTAAATAATAACATTATTTTACATACGGCTTCAAATACGTGTTGTCTTTTAAATTTTAATTTTACCATTGTATCTCTTGCAAACATTTGAATGAATGTATGAAAATATAATGAATAATTTGGGTCTTTCGTTTTTGCATCTATATATAATTTTTGTAACGCAAATAATAGATCTTTACAGGTTGTTTTGTCTTCTTCCTTATTAAAATATTTTTGTATTGAACCAAATTTAAACTCTTCACATTCGCCATTTTTTTTAGCAATTTGTTCATTTAAAGTCTTCCTAGAATCTTTTAAATCCTGATGTTCTTTACAAGGATCAGAACTATGATGTGACTTAGAACTATGATGTGACTTAGAACTATGATGTGATTTTGTAACTGGAACTAAATCTAAATTAGTTTCTGAGTCTGATTTAATAATAAATTCAATATTTGCTTTTCTAGAAGAATTTGAGATGTTTCTTTTTGATATATCTTCTCGTTTTTTAGTCAATGGTTTCTTTTGACATTTTTTTCCTTTATTAAACAAACAAAATTCTGGATATATTTTACATTCTTCTTCATTTAAAAGTTTGCAGTTCATATCTTCCATTTATTTAGTATATTATAATGACAAAATAAAAATATAAACATAAATTCTATATTTTTATTACAAATAGTAGTATGAGTTTATTAAAGCAAGACTACATTTTATTAATTTTTAATTGCGTCAAGTATAGACATAAGGCTCTTAACCAGAAGAGTAGCTGGTTACAAGAATTGTCCGCTCTTAAAAACAAGGAACGCTTAACTTATTTTCACGTCCTTGGTAATCCCGAGTTGGAACAAGATTTTCTAATTGATAATAATGAGCAAATTCTCTGGATAAAGGTTGCCGATGATTACAATTCGTTGCCAAAGAAGGTTATACAAGCTTTGGACGCTATTACAAAGTTATTTTATTTTAAATATATTTTTAAAACTGATGACGACCAAATGGTGTCGCCTGTAAAATTCTTTGACACGCTTATAACAGTATTAGATAGCAAATACTCGGATCCAGTTTTCGCAAATCGTGTTCATTATGGTGGACATATTGTAGATGTAAAACAAGCATATAATAGCCTGTATTATAAATTACATCCTGAATTACCATTAGACTTGATTGTTAATGTAACACAATATTGTAGCGGACGGTTTTATTTGTTGTCACATAATGTTGTAGACTTTCTTCTTCTGAAAAAAAGCTTAATATCCAATGAGTTTTTAGAGGATTATGCGATCGGATATCATATGCCAACAACTGGATTCAAAGACAAAATTATGAAAATAGAAACTGATAAATATTTTAAGGATTTTTAATTAAAAAAATTTAATTTATGACGACCAAGTTGCCTTTGAGTAAAAAACGCTGTTTTATCAATATCCATCATTGCTTTTTCAAAATTGGTATTACGTTTTTCTATGTCACTATAACCCTCACGTTGTACAACCGTTGGTGGTATAATTAAAAACCATCTATCCAATCCTTGTAATAAAAACCAGAATTTATCTATCGCATATAATGTCCGACTCTCAGGTTTTTGTAATAAATAAGTTAATCCCATTTTTACATTTTCACAAAGTTTTTTAATATAATGTCCATTCACAAGATATCCAGTAGTAGTCTGACATCTCTTAACCTTAATACAAACTTCATCAATTGGATCATATGGCGGCACATTGTTGCCTGCTAATAAGATTACATCCCAGTCATTTTTACGTCGTGAAAAAAATGTATTCAAATTAGCTTTGAATAACTCGGGGTCCAAAAAAGTAATATCGTCTTCCACAATTAGAAGGTGATCCCAATTATTTTTAACAGCCTCTTGAAGTATTTTTAGATGACTCATACTACAACCAATCGCACCATTTTCCATTTTGATAGCATTGAAACGCTCAAAGGTAGAAAGACCCAAAGTAGTCAATTGGTTTGTAACGTGTTCATTGCGATCCGTCCTATTAACCAAATTTATATAGAATGTGTGTTTAATGTCGTCAAAACTTTTGATAGAAGCCATTAATTTATAATATAAATAACAAGTTTATTTTTATATTATAATGTATTTGTTAATATTTTTATTTTTATTTATTTATTTTATTTCTGTATTTTATTTCTTTATAACGTGCTCTACAATTGCTTTTATTAATGGCGGCGGGACAGCATTGCCAATCTGGATAATTTTCTCTTTGTTAGTTCCACATACAATATAGTCGGCTGGAAAGCCTTGGATTTGTTTCAGTTCATCCGGAAGCAACATTCTGAGATAACAACCAGACGGATTTCTGATCGGAACAAATAAGCGTGGCTGGTGTTCATATGTACAAATAATAGTTTTTGCCGGTTTACGAATATCAATAATTTCACAGTGAATGGGGCTATCTCGCTTAGCAAATGAGAACAAATATTCGTGTGTTTTGCCTGAGTACGTCCGCATTGTCTCGTCGGCGTTAATTTTGCTTAATATATAAGGGTGTGCTCCATTATTTGGTTTGTAATCAGTGTTGTCATTCATATTGGTTAAAATACAATCACTCGGAATATCTAGAAACCAATCGTCATTAACTTTAACAGTTCCCGTCATATCATATTTAATAATAGACTTCAGATTCGGTTTAGAACCCGAAGGCGCTGGAAATCCGAGGGTCCAGTTGTTCGGATTCTCTTTTTTAATCCCGAGAATAATAAGACGCTCACGTTTTTGCGGGACATTGTATTCTTCACATTTAAACACCTTATGAATAACATTATATCCTATTTTATCAAATTCGGAAACAATAATATCAATATACATCTCTCCATTAGATGCTTTTTTTGTGAGAAGTCCTTTCACATTTTCTCCAATAATCATTGTTGGTTGCGTCAATTTTGTAACCCGTAAAAACTCCAAGAACATTGTATTTCTTGGATCATCATCTTTTTTTTTACCCGCGGTGCTGAACCCCTGACACGGGAATCCAGCGAATACAATGTCTGTCTTACCTAAATACTTTACAAAACATTCATCTTTCAATTTTGATATGTCATTTACTTTACCGTCGCATATGAGTTCAGAATGCGGCATATTCGCATTATGAGAACTACAAAATGTTGGCTTAAGTTCATTGTAGGCAATAATTGTACATCCTGCTTGAGTAATTCCTAAACTGTCTCCGCCTAATCCAGAGAACAAGCTAATAGCATTAAAGTTGGTCTTATCGGTCATTATATTATATTTGTATCAAATAAAAAAGGTATAAGAACCAATTTCAATTTTTATTTTTAAGTTTTATAAATCATTATTTAATATCAATACGAATATTTGTAATACATTGGCCGTAGCCCCAGCGCATTTTTGCGAAGAATTCGGAATTATCGTCGCAAATGAACTTGAAATTTATGTCGCAATCTTTTGTCTTGTCTTGTTCAACCGTAACAATTTCAGGCATTATAACCTTATTTGTCCATTTCACGTAAAATTTTTCAGGGTCATCAATATCCCCGTGAATTTGAAGCCAGAAGTCCTTACAATCCAACACTTCGTGTGATATTTTTTGTACCTCGGTCATTAGGTCAGCCAGTTCAAATATTGAAAGTGTAAATGTCTTATTAAAATGTTTGCGAGCATTAGACAAATACTCGCCACAGTAACCCTTTTCTCTCAATTCGCAAACAAAAGGCGTCTTGGGTTTCCCTTGTCTAAAAGCGTCTTTGACCCATTCCTCATAGCTGGGTTTTAATGTTTTGAGGTCTAGATCCACGATAATTTTATCTAGACATTCGTCGTAAAATTTTCTAGCATATAAAGAGCCAACCCCAAATTTGTTACCTGGTCCATTATAAAATTGGACTCCATTAGTCCAAGGGGCCTTTGTAGCGTCAATTGGTTTAAAATGTTTGCTTCCCTTAAACTCAACGGTTTTTAGAGTACCGTCAATTTCTATTTGAAGATCGTGGTGAGTGCTTCGGTTTGCGCCGGAAATGACAGTAGATGTGAACATTTTTTGTCCAGGAAATTCGGAAGCAAATGCTTCTTTTATTTTTATTCCAGAGGGTGTATTTTTTTTTATGTGTTCGTGAAGCTTTGAAATATTGATAGCCTCATCTTTGGATTTCTTGTGTGAATCGGAAGCCATTTTATAATAATATAAAGAGTTAGGATAATAATATTAAAATATTAACGTTAAGATAAATATATTGTAAGTTAAGTGTATTTAAAATACAATATATAAGAAAATTTATACAATGATTCACCTGGATGTAAGTATTTCAATTTTTTTTGAAAAAATATTATTTTAAATTTACTACAAAATAATAATTATATTAGTACAAACCACCCATTAGTACAAACCACCCATTAGTACAAACCACCCAATCGTATGTTTGCTGATTTGCCTGCTTTTGGTTTCGCAGCAATTATTCGCGCATAAGCCGGTGAAAATTTGTTAATATTATGAGGAATCATTCTCGCGTTAGAATTTTGTTGGCGCATTTGTTCATTGTATTGCTGTATTTGCTCTATTTGCGTTCTTTGAACAGTATTAAAATTAGAAGGAGGGGGAGGAGGCATCACTTCTTTAGTAGGATCCGTTGAATTCTTATAACTATATTCAATAATCTCCTCTGCTTTTTCTTGCCCATATTGTTTTATCATTTCTCGTTTTCTTTCAGCAGTGGGGTAAAATGGAATATTTGTCCAATCATCAGTTGTTATATTCAATTTGTTAGTTTGTATTCTGTCTGGATGTATAATTTTACGTGCCGGTTCTCTCAAATCATATTCAATATAGTTGTCGTGTTCAAATCTTACAGCAGTCATAAATGTATTAATATTAACAACAAATATCTTATCTGAATCCACTACGTGTACATTATCTAATGGATTTTTTGATTCGGTATCAATTGAAAAGTCCAATTTGTGAATAGTCCGGATTCCATCCACACCATTGTCGTGTTGAGCTCTCCAAGGGTCCTTGCGATTAATTAAACGTGATACACCGTCAAATAATTGTAATATATTTGGACTGCCAATTGGGAAAAATTGACTGCGATCTACTCGCAAACCAATTCTATCACATCTAGTTTGAAGCACATTGTCTTCCATACCCCATCCCCAAAAATTTGGAAAACCATTAGTTGCCTCAAAGTCCGCACCCGTTATAGACACAATACCACCAAGTGCGTATTCAAAACCATAGTAATGTTTAACAACACCAGGTGTCGTTTGGTAATCAAAAATATTACTAAATGGAATTGTATCAATGTCATTAAATACAAATGTCATATCTTTATAATGATTGGGGTACTTGGCCTTTATTGCTAGAAACCCAATATTTTTGGTTCCACCTCGGTTAAAAGACCTGGCATCACATTGATGAGAAAAATAAATTTCATATGGTTCTGATATGTCCTTTAAAATGGCTGTTATATAAGTTGAAAAATAAAACTTGTGTTGGATTCGGTTACGATAAGGAACAATAAATACAAATTTTGGATACACTGTTGTATTATCTGACATAATATAATTAAAATGTTATATTATTTCTAAACATTGAACTAACAACTGTGTGGAAAACTCTAAACTACTTTTACTATTATATTTGGCTTTATTTCGGCTTCTATTACAATACCATATTTCTTCAAAATTACATCAGGTATTAGTTCCTCTGTTTTCTTTTCTAATTTTTTAAAACATTTATTAATAGTGACTTCGGAAATCTCACTAATATTCTTGACATCCTTTTTACTGACATTTAATTTACAAATTTGTGCTATAAAATAAACAACGCCTGCTGCGATTGAGTGTGGGGTATTCTCCGGCATCAAATTTAGTTTCTCTATCTTGATCGCAATAAAATGGCACAGCTTTGTTAGTTCTGTGTTAATATTGAGACGACTACAATAGCGCTCAATAAATGACTCTGGCTTCGTTTTACAAAATGCCGTCTTATCTTTGTTGTCCATATCCTTCTCTAAATCATTAATGATTAATTGCGCGTTTTTACAGCCTTGAGTTGCACTTGTCACATCCAAATGAAATATGGTTGCGAGTTCCTTCGCTGTTCTCGGGTAATTGTTGATCCTACACGATATGTAGATTGAAGCCGCAATAAGACCATCTTTATTATCGCCTCTAAATGTTTGTTCATATTCCGAGACTTTCTTGTGATACCGGATTGCGTCATCAATAATAAGTTTGGGAATTCCGGAATTTTGTGCCATAATGGTAATACGCTGGAATTCATCATATTGTGATTTCTCCTTATATGGCATTGATTGCCACTCAGTATATCTTCTGATTTTTCGCATTTCATAAGATGATGGACCAACACACAAGACTTTACAACCGAAAGATGATTCTTCTAAATATGGATTGATTGGCATACCGCAGCGAGTTGGGTCAGAGTTTTGGTTGTCATCAGCGCCATAATAGCGCCACTCCGCCGACTGGTCCAACATATCCTTGTAAATGATGCCACATTTGTTATTTGTACAAGTGAGAAATCCTTCGTCGGAATATGCTAAAGAGTGCTGACAACGCTCACAATTTTCGCGGTCGCCAATGGTTCTATAGAGGCACTCTAATGGATCCTTTTGTTTTTCAGGATTTTGTACCTCGGTCTCAAAAACATTCCATAACCTTGCTTTATCAATATTATTATCCTTTAGTTTTTTACTTTTATCGTTGCTCATATTTACTTATTGTTATCTTATAAGGAAATATATTTTTAATTCAATTTTATTATTCAATAAATAAAATTTTATTAGATAATAACAATTTTATTATTTGTTATTTTTAAAGATATAATATTATATCTTATATTATAATATATGGGAAATCAAATATCAACTACATCTATAAATAGTTCAAATGACAAATTAGATAATAAAACAGTTGGTAAGTTAGTAGATTATATTGCAACACATTATATTTTAACAATGGATTTTCAAAGTTTAACCAAACTGTTTGATAAGAAATACTGTGATAATCTTGTTATACTAACATCTGAAGTCATTGAGCGTCACTTTACTGATATGGAAATTACTTATTTAGCCGAAAGAGTTAAAGATGGTAACAAGAGCGATGAACCAAACCCTGCGACAGCGACTGCGACTGCTAGTGCTTTGGAAAAAGACAGAATGATATTCTTTGAAAAAGAAGGACTCAGTAAATTGGATATTCAAGATCGCGTTAAGAAGAGAAATGTATGTCTTGGTATTGCTAAATTCTATGTTAAAATAGCACACGTATTTGCTGCTATTCTTAAAACAATCAATCCGGTTTATGTTTATAAGGACGCTGACAATAATGTTAAAAGAGCGAGTCTTAGTGAAAAAGCAAGAATTCCTAAAGATGCTAAAACCGAAGTTGAAAATTTTAATTTATGTAACAATCTAACAAATGCTCTTATTAATAACGAAGATTATTCAGATATACGTGATTACAATGATATTACAATCCATCCTGACGTTTGTTCAATTAATGTTAAAAACGATGGTGAAACAAAGTCATTAGATGAATTGCCTGGTATGCCTGAATTGGAGGAGTTATATATGGATGACGATTACAATTTTGAAACAGGTAAATTTAATGGTATGACATCTAAAACAAAGGAAATGTATGATGATGATCTAAGACAGTTCTATACATTTTTTACAGGAAATGAAGGAATGCCTGACACTGTTAAGAAATTCAAAGACGTTAAGTTGAAAGATTATCATAATTCATTTGAATGTAGAGGTAATGGTCAAGGACAAATACCGCCATTTCATCTTGCTGTAAAAGGCAAATTATCGGATGATTTATTTGGCCAGTTTGCTACTAATTTAAAGGAAATGATTGCGAATGCTAATAAAAATCAGAATGACCTAACCGCAGTATTAGATGCTTTGTTTGTTTATGTAACTGACCCAGATACTAAGAAAGAGTATATTCGTGTCAATCCTGAATTAACTGATGAGATATTACAGAATATTATTGTTGAAACAAGGTCAGTTATTGTAACATTATATTTGACTTGTGAGAAGAATTTTGCTGAAGGTATAAAAATATATGAAGCAATTGTAAAAAAGAAATTATTGGAGACGACTCAAAGTCAAATTGATAGTATGGATAAATTGACTGAAAAGTTAAATACTGTTACTGAAAAAGTACCGGAACCAGCTGAAAATAAAGCACTTGATGAACTGAAAGAAAAGGAAAAGGTTGTAAATGAAACAATAGTTGTTAAAAATGAAATACCAAAGGGAATTGAGAAGACAGACGATATACCAAAGGAAATTGAGAAGACAGACGATATACCAAAGGGAATTGAGAAGACAGACGATAAAACAATAGTAGTTAAAAATGAAATTCAGCAAGTTTTATAGTTGTATTTTTATATTAGACAAGAACAACTTACATCACAATTTTTATATTATTAAAATTAATAATATAAACTATACATCAATATTTGTTATTTACACATTGGCAACCTGTTGAGTTTGCTGGACAGTCTGTTGCAAGGTCTTTGTCAAGCTCTTGCCGAAGGACTTACCAACACTCTTACTAACACCATAGGACTTGCCAACACTTTTGCCAACGCCCGATGACTGACTCACTCCCCGTCCAACACTTTGTCTCACACTCTTAGTGAGTGACCTGGTCTGCTTAACAGCCTTCTTGGCCATTGCCGCAGCACTTCTAGCCTTTGACTTTGTCTCAGACAACTTTTTTGTCAAAGCTTTATTTCTAGCTTGTAATCTTCGCATCATCTTTCCCTTACTAGCAGTAGCCATTATATACATTACTTTGAGAAAAATATTTTTTTGAATTGAATAATTATTTTATTTAAAAAAATTGTCTAAATAAAATAGGGTTTTGCCTAAATAAAATAAGTTTTTGACTAAATATATTACTATTAATATTCTTTTAAATTGATCTTTTACCAAATAGTATCCGTAGATTCCCAATACATTTTATCGCCCTTTTTAATATTATAAAGACTCCTAAATAATTCCAAACGAGCCAATGGACAATTTGTTCTATATTTATCCATCGGATGCGGATTAACTTTTAATTGTGCCTTAATTGCTTTATCAAAAATCTTCTGTCGTGCCTGTAACGCAAGATATACAAAGAATGCCTGGAAAGACAGCGACTTGATCGGTACAATATCATTATTCTTCTCCTGAAAATCTCTTAAATATTCCATACAAATGGCTATTCCTGAAATATCTGCTAAATTTTCCCCGGTACTTAACGAACCGTCCATTTTGATTCCATCATATGCGGCGAAAGTTTCATATTGCTTAATAACGTTCTTGACTTTCAAATCAAACTGATGACGATCTTCAGGTGTCCACCAATTATGTAAGTTACCTTTATAATCAAATTTGCTACCCATATCATCCAATGAATGCGACATTTCGTGTCCTAAAGTATAACCAATATGTGCTAAATTATATTCTATACCGCGTTCTTCAAGATCTATAAAAGGCTTCTGTAAATAGCCTAGAGGAATGTAAATTGTGTTTTCAACTGGTGTATAATACGCATTCACAATGTAGGCCTGCGACCCTGTTAGTTTAAATTGCTCCCAATCAATGCTAGGAATATCAACATCTGATTTTTTTCCATCCAATTCAATAAACCGCTTGGTTCTCCACGTAGCAATTTTCTTAATATTTTGATATGCTCCTTTGCTATCATAATCTATTACTGGATCTTCTCGTAACAAAATAGGATTTCCTACAATCAACTTAATATGTTCCAATTTAAGGAGAGCATATTTTTTGGTCTTGGGTGACAACCACGTATTGCGCTTAATAATACGTTTATAAATCTCTAACAAATCTGTGCCTAATTTTTTAGCATAATCAATATATTCTGTCTTTTTATTACGCCTTATATATTCATTGGTTAAAAATGTATTGAAACATAATGATAGGCCAAAAACTGGGTAAATTTCAATAGGCCAAGGCATTGGCTGACCTTTAATAAATTTACCAAAAAAATCATAATGAATCAATCGCCACTTTTTATGGAAACGCATTATCTGACGCAAAATGATATAGTAATAATACGCTCGCCATTTTTTAGAGCGCCAAGCATCATCAGTTTGCATCAATTCCATAACACATTTTATATAACTCAAATTACCACATATAAATTTACTAGGAATGTTTTCCTCACTGTATCCAATCTCCTTTGCTAGACGAGCAAAATCAAACCCATATTTTTGAAGTGATTCGCTTGTTTGTACAACATTGTAATATTCAACACTTTCATTTTTAACTGAACCGCAACCCATTGCTATTAATAAGTCAAATTCAACATCCAAAACATCTTGGGCTTTAAGTCCGTGTCCCTTGCCTAAACAAACATTAAACATTTTCTTTATAAAATCCAAATAGTGTTTTTTATATTGACGCTTGTATTTTTTTGTCTCATCATCATCATCATCATTTTCAATATAAATAACATAATCATAAGCAGTTAATTGTGGTTGTCCAATATTACTTCTATATGTATCCGATTGTTTTTCATCTTTCATAACATTCCAAACAATAGGAGAAGCCCAAGATATGATCTCATTTTGATTAATTTGTCCTAATAATTTATACAAGTTATTTTCGGCAATAAATTTATCAATATGTTCTACTGTATATTTGACCGCTTCTTCAGCAGACTTTTCATCCAAACGTAACATTGAATTGTATAAATCCTTAATTGATTGTGCCTTGGTTCCATGATTTTCTTTAATATACTCTTTTGTTATATCAATGAGTTCATAATATACCTTTTCTTGGGCAATTCTAAAACTATCTACTTGTACATAAAATTTTTTAGTATGTTGTAGTTGTTTTGTTTGGTCTGTTATCCATTCATAGTTTATATATGTATAATAATCATTCCTAGGGGTGTATTTAGAAGGCGAAAAAGGCACTTTAAATAGACGAATTAATTCTCTTTGAATTATATTATTCTGTTTTGTTAAATTTTGACCTAAACCCTTTTCAAATTCCTTTTCAAATGATTCTATTGAACTAGTTTTATTTTTACATATTAGACGTAACTCTTTATTTTTATCTATTTGTTTCTGCTTTTGTGTTTTGTTTTTGATATGTCTAGATCTTTTGGTTCTCATATAATAATCAAATAATTTTATTTTGTCAAAATTATATGTTTAATTATTTATTTTGATTAAAATCAATCTTATTTTCAATCTTGTTCAATAAATCTTCACTGTAAACTAACTTGCCAGATGGTTTGTAAGAATTTATTGGTGTATATTTTTTACTATTTTTAATTTGCTCCATTGTAGCACCAGAATTTGAATTAACATTTGTGTTATTTGTTAGTTCATCATCCAAATCATTTTCATTTTCATTAGCAATTTTTTCACCATATTCATTTACAACAATACCCGTCTTCTTCTTAATTTCATTTCGGACATAACTAGGCACCCAATGATTCCAAGAAATAAAAATTGTATTTGGGTGAAAATATTTAATAATAAACCCATTTTTTTGTAGTGTATCCATTACATACGCAATACAAGCACCTTGGTCATATTTTGGCACTCCGATAATAATTTCAGGCACAACAAACCAACAAGAACGATCATTGGAATTTTGTCTTGCTGTTGTTTTGATACGTACATGAATACGGTTTAATATTTTTTTAAATAATTCAAGTTTATTCACATCGCTTACTCTTTTTTTCTCGTAAAGTTCATCAATATTGATTTTTTCTGAAAAATCAGCAATATTTTCCAGATTAAATATATTTGCCATTTAATTCAAGTAAAGAAAATATTTTTATGATTTGTTAGTATTTCTTTAGTTTGTAATATAAAAATATTTTGTTAGTTCTTATTAATATTATGACTATAAAACATTTGGTTATATCTGGTGGCGGACCAATTGGTATGTCATATTTAGGTGCATTACAACATTTACACGATGAAGGTTTCTGGAAAATAGAAAATATCCAAAGCATTTATGCTACATCTATTGGTACAATGATAGCTGTTGCTTTTGTTTTGAAGTATGATTGGGAGACAATGAATACATATTTTATAGACCGTCCTTGGAATGACCTTTTCAAAGTGAATGGTAAGCAAATAATGGATTTATACACAACAAAGGGTTTATTTGACAGCACATATACAGATAAAATTTTAAAACCATTATTAGAAGCAAAAGATCTATCATTATCTATAACAATGAAGGAGTTTTACGAACACAGCAAAATAGAACTGTATTTTTATACTTTTGATATCAATTCATACCAAACAATTGAACTTTCATATAAGAATTATCCAGATTTACCATTAACAAAAGCTATTTATATGTCTTGTTCAATTCCTGGTATATTTATGCCTACATTTTTTGATGATAAATGTCTTATTGATGGATTTCCTTTAGCTAATTTTCCTATTAACTATTGTATAAGAGATCATTCTGAAAGGGATGATATTTTAGGATTAAATTTTATTTATGATAAGTTTCAAGAAATAAACGTTACGAATAATAATAGTATTAATAATGAAACAAATATGTTGGAGTTTATTTTAAGTATTTTGGTAAACTCATTTAATTTTATAAAAAATATTAGTAAAGAAGAAATTATACCCAATATTATTGAATTTACATCAATCACTGGTACAAATAATATAAATGATATTAAAAACTTTATTAACAGTGCTGAACATCGTAAATCATTATTTGATTCAGGTGTAGAGTATGGTAAAAAATTTATTGAACAACATAGATTGTTAAATAAAAAAGATGAAGAAAATATTATTTTAGAGGACAGTATTTAAGAATTGCTCCATTGTAGACTTGGACGGTTTAGCATCAAAATCAATAATCTGATTATCCTTATTAAGAATAATTGAAGGGAAACCCTCAATCTTATACTTGTCCATCAATGATTGATTCTCCGGTGTCTCTTTGGTACAATTATATTCAACAAATGAAATCTTGTAACCATTAATTACAGTGCCATCATATTCTGATTTCATATCATTCCAAACAGGTTTGGCAGTTTTACAATGTGGGCACCAATCAACATAAAATAACATTATTGTTGCCGACTTGACTTCATCTTCTCCTGTAGGCACATTTTCTCTATTTGCGTGAAACTTGGTTATTGGTTTTGCAAAATAATAAAAATAAATAGCAATTCCTATAATACCAAATAATACAACGATACCAATTATGATCTGTGTTTTAGAAAAATTTAAACCCATTACACCATTCGCATTGAAACTAGAACCAGCACTTAATGCTGCTGCTGGTTGTTGAAATCCTGGTTTACCTGTATAACTCATTTATATACTAAATAAGAAGAAATTAGAATATCTTTTAAACGAATATAAAGTTATATTATTAAATTATATAGAATTAAATAATATGATGATTAGAGATGTTAATGGAAATATACACATTATAAATAGGGCTGATTGTAAAAATGACACTGTGTATTATGAAAAAATTTATAATATTAAAATGGGTTTTACAAAAAAATACAAGTCAGTTGTAAATATTCCTAAAATTGAAATTTCTTTATCCTCTAAACACTGAAACCATTAAGATTATTAGAAATGCCGAGAAAGCATAACTACACGCTATATTTGTCTTAATTGGATTCCAATTCCCGTCTGTAAAAGAAATATTAAAGTTGTTTGAAAATGTTGTTGTTTGTTTCAAGTTATAATAAATCATATACACTAAAAGTGATAAAATAATAGCTTTTCCAAAAATTGAGGAGAGCATAAATGAATTGAGTGGTGACAACACAAATAGTATGATTAAAAATGATGCGACAGCTAGACATATACATATATTTTTGGTCATTTTTGAATACTCAATAATTAGTTGCGTAGTAGTTAGTTGCGTAGTAGTTAGTTGTGTAGTAGTTGATGACATTTTATTTATACTATTATTATATAAAAATAATATAAATATCAATATAATATTTTTTCTATCCATATAATAAGAGCAATTATTATGTCTAAAACGCGTAAAAATAGAAATAAAACTAATAAGACTAGGAAACAAAATAACCTTAAAAGGGTTTTCAAGAAGGATGATTATTATAGTGGTGATGGCTTTTTAACAAGCACGTGGGGACCACCATTATGGCACGCTCTTCATACAATGAGTTTTAATTATCCTGTAGACCCTTCTTTAGAAGATAAACATCATTATAGAGATTTTATATTATCGCTTCAAAATGTCCTTCCTTGTGGTGCCTGTCGTAAAAATTTAAAGACAAATTTTAAACAGCTGCCTATTACAATGGCTGATATGAAGAGTCGTGACACATTTTCTCGTTACATTTATAATTTACACGAACTTGTAAATCGTATGCTTAAAAAATCAAGCGGTCTTAGTTACTGTGATGTTAGAGAACGATATGAGCATTTTAGATCACGATGTACTGAGACAAACCCCAAGATATTTCCATTTGTTAAATTGAATAAGACGTTAAGAATTAAAAAGGATAATGAAAAAGGTTGTACTGAGCCGCTATATGGTGAGAAATCCAAATGTATTCTTAAGATTGTTCCACAGACAGACAAAGGAGAAACAATGCAAATTGACAAGAAGTGTATTAAGAGACGTTCTTCCACCTTTTCCGCTCCGCTTATAAAGGTTCAGCAAAGCAAAGAGCCAAACACCCTTCATTAAATTAATATTTACAGTTGTGATACATTTATTAAATTTATATCACAACTATTCACTTTTTGGCTCCACCTTTCTTAAAGGTGGACGGAATTACATCCCAAATCCACTAAAGTCTGATAAAACTGGCACAGGCATATAATCCGGATTAAATGCGTTATAATTGGGCACCTTCTTACAATCAAATGCGGGCTCAGGGCACCTAGCACACGGTGGGCAAGGCGGACACTTAGTTACATCTGTGCTGTCATTACTTCTAAGAATTGGATCGGGACATTTTGGACACACTGGCGGTACAACCTGCGACTTCAAAATATACAAGTCTTCTTGTCCAGCCGGAATCTGATTTGCTGAAATGCCTGGCGGTAATGAACTATAATAATCAGAAGAGTCATAATTTGTTCCTACATATGTATTACCAGCAGGTCCAGTTGCCGCTACAGCAGTGTTACCGCCAGGTCCAGTTGCCGCTGCGCCATTGGGGCCGGTATAAACATACGCATTGTTATAATCTGTACCAGAACCTGATGAGGATGAATCATATTGATTCATTGTATTATCTACACTTTGATTTTGATTATAATTGATAGTATAAACTGTAGTGTTTCCATTTGAATCTGTTATTTTTACGGCTGCCTTACCATTACCATCAGTGACAATAGTTGCTGTACTTGTGTCTGTTGAGTCATTGGATTTTCCAGTAGATCCCGAATTAGGAATATAATATAATTTAATAGATCCATTATTATTTACAGTAACAAGCTTACCTTTATCCTCAATATTTGTTACAGTTGCTGTTCCGCCATAAGGTCCATAATAGGTAGTTGAGTAAGACCCATCATAATGATTGTATGTACCTTGATTACTTGAGCTGGTACTGGTTGGAGCCGAAGACGTTGAATATGAAGTATTAACAGCATCTGTTTCAACACTGTCATCATAATAAGAATCGGAACTGCTATCATTTGTGCTACTATCATTTGTGCTACTATCATTTGTGCTAGAATCAGCAGGGTCCCTTGTAAATCCTTCGGTTACATATGTGTCACCACTGGGTGTACTAACAGATATGGTTCCATCTGAAGCAACAGTTGCTGTATATCCATTGGCACTATACGATGTTTCTGATGTCATTTTTAAAGTCTTTGTAGTGCCATCAGGAAATGTAAGCATAATACCAGTATCTGTTTTGACTGCGGTTACGTCATTTGACGAAAATCCTTCTCTAGCACATCCTCTACCTCCTAAAAATGAACATAAAATCAGTCCTAATAGAAGAATTAAAAAGAGTAGTAATATTTTTCCATTCGTAGTCATTGTATAATTTATATTGTGAAAAAAGTTCAAACAATATAAATTATTTTATAATTTAAAAATTGAAATTAAAATAGCCCATTAATATTTAATTATAAATATACAATGAGCATTACTGAAAGCAAAAGCAAAAAAAATAATTGGGTTAGCGCCGTAATCATTGATGATGACGATGAATCTCCAAGTGAAAATGTCGTTATGCCTACACTTATAAATAATGAAACTACAGTTGAAACTATTGTTAAAGTAGAAAAGAAACCGAGAAAGCCAAGAGTTAAGACGACGGAGGAAAAGTCTGAGAAAAAAGATAAAGTAGTAGACACTACTTGCTTGCTAAAAAAGTTTTATCATTTAGATTCCAGTATTATTGAAATTGGCGCTGATGAAGCCGGACGGGGACCAATGTTTGGCCGAGTATATAGCGGCGCCGTTGTTTTACCTAAAGATGACAGTTTTGATCATTATAAAATGAAAGATAGCAAGAAATTCACTTCCAAAAATAACAAGAAGATTCAAGAAGTTGCTGACTATATTAAAGCGAATGCTATTGCGTGGGCCGTTGAATATGAAGATGAACGCGTTATTGACGACATTAATATTTTACAAGCAACACAGTCAGCAATGCACAAAGCAATTCGTTCTGTTTTACGGCAAATCAAAGACCTAGACACAAACAATTTGTTCTTGCTAATTGATGGCAATTATTTCAAGCAACTCACTGTATTCAATAAGAGCAATAATCGTATTGAAAATGCCAAATTTGAGACCATTGAAGGAGGGGATAATAAGTTTACATCCATTGCTGCTGCGTCTATTTTAGCCAAGGTGGAACGAGATAAATATATTGAAGAGTTATGTATTGAAAACCCGGAATTGATAGAAAAATATGGAATAGATTCAAATAAAGGTTACGGATCAAAGACACATATGGATGGTATTAGAAAACACGGCATTACCAAGTGGCACAGACGCACATTTGGTCTTTGTAAAGAGTTTGTATAAAAAATAGAGTAAAAATATTTGTATATCATATTATATCATAGTAGACTATGAGTTGTCTGTTTAATAGTTTGAGTTTTTTTTTAAGTGAAGATAGCTATACAATTCGGCAAAAAATTTGCGATTATCTTATGTCAAATGGAAAAATTATGGAAGGATTGGATACTAATTTTATATTAAATCTAGAGGGTAATAATTATATTCAAAATATGCGTAATACAAGCACGTGGGGTGGCGCAATTGAAATTCAAGCTGCTTGTAATTTATATAATGTAAATATTATTGTAAGAAATTACAGGGATAACAACGGAAAAAACATTGAATTTTTACCTGTTACAAATCAAGCATCAAGAACGATTGAATTAGAGTGGACAGGTGGACATTATGAACCTGTACGAAATAATTAGGCGCTACACATTTCACATATTTCCTCCTTATCATTTTCATCTTTATTACTATTTTTTATAGCTTCTGGCTCAATAGTAAACTGCTGTGCTTGATGTTTTGCTTTTCGTCTTAAATAATAAATACCTGTTTTTAGACCTTTTTCCCAAGCATAGAAATGCATTGAAGTCAATTTGTTATAGACAGGGTCCTCCATCCATAAATTCAAACTCTGACTCTGACAAATATAAGTACCTCGGTCTGCCGACATATCAATAATGTGCTTCATTGGTATTTCCCAAACAATCTTATATTTGTTACGAATATGCTCTGGAATATTAGTTAAGTGCTGAATAGAACCCTTATTCGCAATAATATTGTTTTTTATTTGCTCATTCCAGAGCCCAATTTTAATTAGATCATTCATCAAATACTTGTTTGGTAGAACAAACTCGCCTGCTATGGTTCGTCTGCTATAAATATTACTTGTAATTGGTTCAAAACATTCATTATATCCTAAGATTTGCGACGTTGATGCGGTTGGCATTGGTGCTACTAAAAGTGAATTACGTAGTCCATTTTCAACAATGCTGGTTTTCAATGTAGACCAATCATATCCAAGTTTTGACGAATGTCCAGCAAAGTTGGACCACATATCAAATTGAAGAATACCTTGAGACGCAGGAGATCCAACAAAAGAACTATATGACCCTTTAAGATTAGTAGGTAATTTTGTTAGTTCATCTAATGTAAAACGTATTTTATCATAGTCAGTACTATTTTTAAATGATTTACCACGTTCAATTGCAAGTTCATTACTTTTAGTTAGTGCTGCATAATAAATAGTCTCAAATATATCTTTATTTATTTGCTTTGCTTTTTCCGAATGAAATGGTATATCCATCAAGAAGAACGCATCTGCTAATCCTTGGACACCAATGCCAATTGGTCTATGTTTTATATTGCTAACCTTTGTTTTTTCAGTGGGATAGAAGTTAATATCTATTACTCGGTTCAAATTGTTAGTTACTACCTTGGTTACATCAATCAATTTATTGTAATCAAATTGCTTGGTTTCTTCATTGACAAATGCTGGAAGAGCAATGGAAGCCAAATTACACACAGCAGTCTCTTTATCATCTGAGTACTGTACTACTTCACAGCATAAATTTGAACTCTTAATGGTGCCAAGATTTTTCTGATTGGATTTTAAATTCGCAGCATCTTTATACAAAAGGTAAGGTGTCCCTGTTTCCATCTGTGCGTCTAAAATCTGAAACCACAAGTCACGAGCTAACATAGTTCGTCGGGCATTGCCTTCACGTTCATATTTCTCATAGAGCGTCTTAAATTCTTCGCCATAACAGTCACTTAGACCAGGACATTTGTGGGGGCAAAAAAGAGACCATTTGCCTGTCTTTTCCTTGACGCGTTCCATAAATAAGTCGGAAATCCACAAAGCATAAAATAGATCTCGGGCTTTCAATTCTTCCTCACCATGGTTCTTTTTCAATTCTAAAAAATCCGAAATGTCTGCGTGCCACGTCTCCAAATAGATAGCAAAAGATCCATTTCTTTTTCCACCTCCTTGATCAATATATTTAGCAGTATTATTAAATACTCTTAACATAGGAACTAGACCATTTGAAGTGCCATTTGTTCCTTGAATATGTGTACCCTTTGCTCTTATGTTATGAATATGGAGTCCAATTCCTCCAGCATATTTTGATATTTGTGCACAATCTTTCAGAGTATTGTATATTCCATCAAGACTATCATCTTCCATAGCAATTAAATAACACGAACTGAGTTGTTGTCTAGGTGTTCCAGCATTAAATAATGTTGGTGTTGCGTGTGTAAAATATTTTAAAGACATTAAGTCGTATGTTTCTTTTACAAGTCTAAGTGTCTCTTTAATATCTTCTGTTTTTGAATCACCGTGAATACCAATTGCGACACGCATCCACATATGTTGCGGTCTTTCTATGATAGTATTTCCAACCTTAAATAAATAAGCTCTTTCAAGCGTTTTAAATCCAAAATAGTCAATTAAATAATCACGTTCATAATCAATCATATTTTCAATTTCCGCAATATGATCAGACGTAAAATAAAATAAATTATCTGATAACAATGGACTTTTTTTACCGTGAACATCTTTAAAGTTGTAAAGAATATTTACAATGTTTGAAAAATATGGGTGAGTATTTTTGTGATGATTTGACACCACAATTCTTGATGCTAGTGTCCCGTAATCAGGATTAGACGTAGACATAGAGGCGCACTGCTCGGCGGCCAATTCGTCAATCTTTGTAGTAGGAATACCATCATATAATTGATCAATTACTTTCATTACCAGAGACGCATAATTTATTTGTATACCAGCCTCTTGACCCAATTTTTTTATTCGTGATAATATTTTATCAAAGGCAATTTCCTCCAATTCACCATTTCTTTTAGTAACTCGCATATCATTTGTATCCATTTATATGTTGTATTATATTTGTTTTACAAATTCTAAGTTATTATTTTTAACAAATAATTTATTTTAAATTATTATTATATAGAAATGACAACAATCTATGGAATAATATTTTTACTGATAATAGTAGTATTAGGATTATATTTAGCCCCTATTTTGAAAATTGAAAATTTCCAATCTCAGGACTTATCTACACCTGGAACATATCCAGTCTCTGTTGATAAACCAATATTAGATAGTTTTCCTTTAACCGGAAACAAGGGCGTCTCTAATAAAAACTATAGTGACATTTGGTGGGAATATCCCGAATTTGATAAGAGTTCATTTACTCAAATAACTAACAATTTGCGTTATGTTAATAGTCCCGAAGAGGGAACTTGTATTAGAGCAGATATGTGTAACGCATTGTATAAAAAGAAAAAAAATAAATCTAATGTTGTATGTCCATTACCGCCAGTAGAAGAGGGTCCAGGGGCACGTGTTGGTTATTACCGTACTGAACCAAATTTGTTGTTCTTTTCTATTCCAACCAATGAAACTATTTTGTATTAATTTTCATCATTTACATTTACATCAATATCTAACGTTAAATCCAATTTCTTTACTTGTAGCAAACAGCCACTATTAGAAGCTTTAACCATCATATCAAATACATTATACTTTGTTACATCCTTCTTTGTTTTACGATTTGGCGCTCTGTGCTCAAATCCTGAAATGCGTTCTGAAATAACTATATCCCATAACTCTTTTAGTTCTTGTATCGCCCCTTCAAACCATTGGCGATTGCGGCAAACTAACACGCAACTAACCTCTGCCAATTTCCAATAAATGAATTTGATATATGTATAATTGTATTTATCTGATTGATATAGATCTAGCGTTTGTTCTTCCCATTGTATTATATCATCTGGGTGAATAATATCTAATGGTTTATAAACATAATGGGGTTTACCTTCTTTGGTATGGAAATATAATATGAGTCCTTTTTTCTTATTGTCTTTTGATAAACAAATATTATTAAATTCCAGACCATTGTCATCCTCATATATGTCTTCATTTGTATCCTCGCCAAACGCATTTCTATCAGCATATTCTACAAATTTGGTTTCTAAAAAGTCGCATTCTTCTAAATCGCATACTTTCATTTGTAGTTGCATTTGTATCCAATATTCCTTCTTTGGAATGCCGTCTATTTCACGATTGACAATGTTTTTAATCTCCAACATACGACCATAACGATCTGAATTTATATCTGTATTAATTCCATCAGGTGACGCGCCCAAGAAAGAATATTGGTCATCTTGAATACAACCAAAGTCTTCCACTCCAGTCTCGTAGTCAGCTTCATAAATTAATACTGACAATGGCTCATATTTCTGTCCCCAATGTAGTGTTGTATTTACATTTACCATTTTTACTAGTTCTTCAGTGTCACTATCATCGTTGCTATCACCTTGTAGCGGTTGACATTTCTCGTATATTAACTGGTTTTTGGTTGCCTGGCTTTCAAATGCTTTGTAAGCATTACTCGCAGTAATTAAATTGTGACGAAACTGATACCATTCTTTGGTTCGCTGTGTCGGCTGCGGCTTGCTTCTTAGCATAGTTAATTGTTCTCCAATAAAGTCGTAATCGGGAGTTTCAAGAATGCGAGCATCGGGATACGAACGCGGTGGCATATAGTTCTTGAAGAAATCCATCTTGGCTTCGGCTATGATTTCATCTAATTCGTCCTCTGCGTCATCATTAAAGAACAAATCATCTTCAAATAACGCATTCATTAGTTCTTTAATATTCTCGTCAAATATTTCGTCAAAATCAGGATCCGAAACAATGGTCGGGTCATCTTTCATAAACTCCTCCATTAAATAAATACAATTATCATATAGTTCTAATGCGTCTTCTTCGCTAAAATAAGGGATATCTTCTTCCGCCTCAATCTCGTCTATTATATTTGTTAGTTCTTCTAATGCGGTTTTAAATAATTTATCCATTCTTATTATCATTTGTTCTTTTACTTTTAAATTATAAATACAAATCAATTTTTATCCTTTCCACCTTTAAGAAAGGTTTAACGAAGTAAGAGCCAAACAACTTCAGGGTTTAATTTTTGATTCAGAATGATACAATTTATTTAAAATTTGTGAGTTTGGCTCTTACTTCGTTGAACTTTTTCAAAGGTGGACTTCTTCGTCTGAGTCTGTCTCAGCCGTAATATTCTTAGCCGTACCTTTCTTCTTCGGTGCCAAACTTCTTATTGTTGAAACTCGCTTGTCAAGATTCTTCAATGTAAAATGTGTTGTTGGCTTATTGAAATGAAGTGCTGGTATTTCCTTGATTAGTCCAGTATCCTTATCATAAATAACATCCTTAACTCTTTGTAGCTTCTTCTTATCTAAGCAATCCTTGAAAAATACCACCATTTTATTATACTCTTCAACTGATAACGAATTCTCTGTCTTGTAACTCTCGGCGTATGCTAACAATTTCTTTAGTTTACCAGTTTTATCCAATTTAGACCAAGGTTCAATAGCATTACTATTCTTCTCATTTTCTAAAAATTTATCCAAATTAGTTAGATCACTCGCATTCTTTTTCTCGGGCCACGCAATTCCATTTGCCATCATTGACTTGTATTTGATTGTTTTTAATTCATTACACTCGGAACTTGGAGTAACTGTTGTTTGTTGAATTTCTTGTTCGTTAGATGACATTATGTTTGTTATATATGTATATGTCAAATTGAGTTTAACTCAGTTTTTTATATTATATATAAAATAAACATTATATAGTATTTACTTTTTATACTCATTACGTTATAATATATAAATTATTATTGTCAAAATATTATATTATTGTTTATAAATGTATACGAACAATAGTGAAACTGATAATATAAAACGTATTTTTATTAAAGATGTTAGTATTCAAAATAATATAGCAGATGAACTAACAAAAATAGAGACAATTAATGAAAGGGATGAAAAAGATGAAAAGAAAATTATTATTAATGAACTAACAAATGGGTCCAAACAAATCAAGAAAAATGAAAGGGAGAAGAAGATGCGAGTTGAAACCAAAACGTGGGGACTAAATAATGATGATCTAAGCTTTGAAACACAGTTTACACTATTAAAAATGATATTTAATAAGGAAATAACTTCTGAAAAGGTAATTGATAAACATATTGCGATGATTGTTAGTCATATTAAGGCCAAAATATCTAGTTATAAACAGCAAGATATTTTAAAAAATAAGTTAAATGATAGTGAATTTGTTAGTTTCAATGATGTGATAGAGCTTTTGTATAGCAGCCAAATGAAATGTCATTATTGTTCTTGCGAAACCTACTTATTATACGAAGTGGTGCGAGAAAATAAACAATGGTCTTTGGATAGAATCAACAATGAAATAGGACATAATAGAAACAATTTATTAATTGCCTGTTTAGAATGTAACTTAAAAAGACGACGAACTAACAAAGACGCATTTTTTTTCACTAAAAATCTTAAAATTGTTCGTTTGGACTAACAATAGGTTAATATTTGTTAGTTCATTTACTCATTATTATATATTTTTTAATAATAATGAATACAAATCGGAAGAAAATCAATTTTTGGAAATGGAGTAATGGTGAAACTTATTATAAAAGTCCGCGCAAGGATTTGAAAGAAAAAACAAGTGAATCCTCTAATTATGGTTACGAAGAAGGTGAACATACAACGCAGGAAATCAGTTATGATACGGCGCAAAATGCGATTGCTCAATCTTTAGCATTTACGGATATGAATGATCTCCCTAATTTTTCCAGAAGTAATGATAATGAAAACAAACGCGAATACCTTGATAATAAAATTTCGGACCGTGAACTTATGGCACAGAGAGGGTCAAACCCGTTTTCAATGCAGACGAGTTACGTGAATGATGTGGTGACACGTGATATGTTTTTGAAGCCAATCAATACCACGCAAGGCCGCACAAAGAATCAGAACAAGACAGATGAGGAATAATAATCTGTATTGTTTTTATTTGATTCTTAACCACAAATTATTCTATAATAGTTTTGTCTCTTAAGCACACAGAACTCTTTATAGGCGCATAATTATTTGGCACCACCTTTTAAAAGGTGGTTTAGATAGCCTTCATACACATAGTATGTAACAAACGGTTAGACAAGTAAGCCAAAAAGGAGTTAAGCAGCAAGAAGAATGTGTTAGCAACAAACATCATATTCAACTTTCTGAAGTTCATAAACATATAGGACAAAACAGACAATAAACTAATAACAAACATAACTCCAAAGAATATGGACAAAGCATAGAAATACACGCAATACTCCTCACCAAGAGGGCCAAAATAAGTGTTCATAAAACTAGCCATAGTTATAATATAATTATACTTAGATTTTATTTTTGCTAAATGCTTTTACAAAATATTTTAATTTGTATTTTTTAATTTATTTATTTACTATAATCAACATTTAAATATAAAACTACTTAAAACTTATTTTTAAAAACTTAAATAATGAGTATGAATACTAATAGTTCCTATACAACTCAAAATGACCTATTAATGAACAATTTAATGGTCTTTTATAATACTTCTCACAATAGCAATTTAGATGATATGCTTAAAATTATTACTGGCGAGTCCAAGATTTCGCTTCGTATTGTGGATTGGTTTGCTACGAATTATGCCAAGAAATATTACACATTATATGTAATTGAACAGACTGAAGACAATGTTGCTCGCAGATTCAAGGTCTATGATGATTACAAGTTGAAGCTGAAGGCTTATAGTAAGAAGCGTTTTGATCCTTTTTGTCGCTGGGATCGCATCAGCGTCCCGTATAAAAACGGCACTTTTATTGAGACCACAATTGGTCAGCTCAATTTCTTCAAGTGGGCTTTGGAAAATTGCGTGGTTAAATATATTGATGAAAATTATGATACCATTGAAAAAGATATGAACAACCGAAACAGCACTTCAAAGCGCAAGGAGACCATTGTGGACAATTCAAAGACCAGGAAGAAGCGCGAGGAGCTTTCCATTTCAGCAACCAAGAGTATTAAGAAGGAGAAAGTGGAGATTGTTGTACAGTTTAACTAATTTTTAACATTTTCTCCTGCGTAAAGAGTGAAAAATAGCAATAAATTTATTTTTAATATTTAGATAATATATAAAAATGAGCAGAAAGGGTACCAAATCTAAAACTCGCAAGGGTAGAATGAATTACACAACAAAGCGCGGTGATAAAGTGTATCATCCTAAAGGACATTACGTTAAAAAAACTCATAGACCTTATTCATATAGAAAAGGTAGTGCTTCAAAAACAAATTTAGGATTATTAGACTATACAACCAAATTAGGTGATTTAGTGTTTCATCAAAAGAAACACTATGTAAGAAAGTCGCGTAAACCTTATTCAACAAAATCTAGAAAAACACGAAGAATGTGAAAGGTTGAAAAAGTATTTAAAAATAAGTATTTATAATTTATTAGATAAGTTATAAATGGGTAATGTTCAATCAATGAGAAAAATTAATTTTGAAGATATGCAAACCGCAACTAAGAATCCAGAAGTATATTTAATTATAAATACATTGTCATCAAAAGAGCAGCAATGTCTAATCAAAAGTACTGTTGGATTAGAGCAAGAAGAAGCAATTATTAATAAATATATTAAGGAAAATAAGAGCATCAAAATTATTATTTATGGGAAAAACAGTCACGACGAGCTAGTACATAAGAAATACCAGCAATTGACTACACTCGGGTTTCAAAATGTATATGCGTATACAGGCGGCATATTTGAATGGCTTCTTCTTCAAGATATTTACGGCCACGAGATCTTCCCTACTAGCAAAAAAGAATTGGATTTACTTCGTTATAAACCTGCGCCTTTATTAAATATATCGCTTTTAACGAATTAACAATCACACACTTCTAGACCCAAGTTTGATAGTTGGTCAGCGCGTTTATTGAACTCTCTGTAAACGTGATTGAATACAATGTAATCAAATTTAGCAATAAGACTGAGTGCTTCTTTATATAGCTCTTGCAGCTGTACATTCTTCACTTTAAATTGTCCGGTCACCTGATTAATTACAAGTAAACTATCTCCGTAAACTTGTAATTGTTTTATATTACGACTTAGTGCCTCTTTTAAACCTAGGATTAGCGCACTATATTCTGATTGATTGTTAGTTTTGTTTCCAATAAACTGACAACCACACCACTCTTCAGAGCCCGATTTGCTTATAACGGCGCCAATTCCGGCCGGCCCTGGATTACCCTTGCTACAACCGTCAAAATTTAACACATATTCACACGTTGGATAAATTTTTGATGACATTTCTATTTGTAAAGGATTACTTATAGGACTACTGGTTTTTATAAGACTAGCGTTTGCCTTGTTTAATGGACTTTTAACAGTATATTTTGTGATATTTGTTTGCCTTAAAACAGGTATAACAATTTTCAATTCTTTATTTGGAAACATTCAAAATTGTTATTATTATATTATAACTATTTAAAATTTTAGGTTATTTTATTATATATATTGTATTATAAAATGACCCCTACAAGTTTTCTAGTGTTATTTTTAGCATTTTTTCTTTCAACTAATACCTTCAATAATATAGAAGTTAAAGCCGATACTGAGTGCCCTGTTGTGTCCAGTGTTGGTGACAGACGCTCTAATAAAAACGAGCTGCGTTTAGTTCAATACAATGCCGAGTGGCTCTTTATTGATTATTGTAGCAGTGCTAAATGTCCTGGAACTGGATGCCCTTGGACAACAGTAGCCGAAGCTCAAACACATATGTCTTATGTCGCAAATGCGATTAAATCATTAAATCCTGATATTGTCAACATTTGTGAAGTTGAAGGTTGTGATGAACTTAATTTGCTTATCAAAGGATTAAATGACACTACTTATAAACCCTATTTGAAGCAAGGTACTGATTCTAGCACTGGACAAAATGTGGGAATGATAACCCGTATTGATCCATTAGTAAATCTTTACAGGACTGAAGAGCGAGCAAACTATCCTGTAACCGGCTCCAAATGCGGCTACACTGGACCTGCTGGAACCTCCGGCGTAAGCAAACATTATATTACTGAATTCAATTTAGGCGGCTACAAAACTGCGTTAATTGGCGCCCATTTGCTTGCTATCCCGACCGAACCAACTCGCTGTGCTGAGCGTGAGGCACAAGCACAAGTATTACAAAATGTTGTCTCAGGTTACATTGCTAAAGGTTATGAAGTTATTTTGCTTGGCGATATGAACGATTTTGACGCAGAAGTACCTGATCTCAACGCTGATAAACCGACATCATACGTCCTTGATATTATGAAAGGGCTCTATGGTCAAAAACAAGGAACTTATACCTTGACAAATGCCGCGTCAAAAATGGCGCAATCGGAGCGATATAGTGACTGGTGGGATTCGGATGATAACTGTGCGACAAGTTCTCAAAAAGATTACTCAATGATAGACCACGTTCTAATGAGCAGCAAGATTTTTGCTAAGGTATCCACTGTATCTATTTATCACGGTTACACCGAATACTGTGGTACAATGAACTCTGACCATTACCCTGTTGTAATTGATTTGAGTTTTTAATGTAAATGTAAATTATTTTTGACAATTACAACTATTGATTCCTAGTTGTAATTGTATTCTTAGTATTTTATTTTTAAGATAGTTTAACTATTTTTCCATCAAAACATAAATTACCATCAGCGTCTATGTTCAATGTATGCCCTCCTAATTGAATTGAGTTTACGGATAATTGACTATTATTGTCTACATATAAAATATCTCTATATTGACTATTATTATCAATATCATTTACTTGTATTCCAAACCCACCTCTAGGTATCATTCTACTATTTTCAACCGTATCAATTCTATCAACACTCATAAAAGTTCTGCCCAAAATAGTTGTTACACCAGTTTTATCTTTTATTTCATACGATATTGATGAGCCTACTTTGTAAGTTGTATCAAGATCTCCTGGTCCTTTTGATACACCTATCATTGTTTTTGTTCCCGGTAGATTAGTTGTAGTATATCGTTTTGAAGCATCGTACATCTCATTAACAGTAAACAAATTACTTGTTCTTCTCAGTGTAATTGGTGCTAATGGTACAAAGTATTGATCATCGGGAATAATTTTCCCGTCTTTATCTTTAATTCCTTCTGCTGCTGCGTTTCTGTCAGCAACCAAATTAGGATACAAATCACTAGAAACTACCATATTTTGTTGTGACAAATTTAAAACTGAATATTGAACATTAGTGACTACTGTATCATATTGATTTAATATTTCCAATGAATTTATACCTATAAATTTTTTATCTGAGTCAATAAAAGCGTAAGTTTTATTATTTACATCAGCAAAATATGCGTCTCCATTTACCTTCAAGTCTCCTTTTACCGCGACACTTGGAATAACAATTGAGTTTACTTCTATTTCTAATGAAATTAGAGTTACAATTCCATCCGCAACATTAGAACACCAAAACAAAGATACAAAATCATGATATTTGTCTTCAAAAGCTAAAAACCCGTAATTATCCTTAGAAACCTTTTTGTAATAAGTGTTAAAATTTGTAAAAAATATACTTATTTTACTTTTTAAATTAGGGTCAATTACATTTAAATATCTCGTTAATTTTCTTGTTTCCAATGTAGTATAATCTAAATCACTAATTGTAAAAGATGTTATGTTTTTCGGATCAAATGTATATTGCACTAATTTTTGAATAGGAAATTCTTGCTGTTTTTGATAACGAACATCTGAAGCTTTTTTATCATTCAAAATGTTTGTTAAAGGGGTGTTATTTTTAATATTATAACGAATAATAATGTCTTGTAATTGTAAATTATAAGAATAAAGACATTGAAAAAATTTTTGAATATTATCATTGGATTCATATGTAACATATTTTTGTAAATTTACACCTGTTCCTATATTATAAAATTTATCATTTATATTTATTATATAACGAAATGAAAATTTAATTCCATTATTCCAAGAATATGTATCAAAAATATTACATAAATTAAAAAAATTATTTGTATCATAAATACTAGTAATTAATTTAATTGCAGAATTAACAAGATACATATTATTTTTATCAGCGTTTATTAATTCTTTATATGTCAAACCACTCCAATCAGGAAATAGCCAAGTATATAATGTTTTTTGTTCCAAAACATTTAAATCAGATGATAAATTATTTGAGAATATATACCCATTTTCATTATTTTGAACAAGTTGTACATTGGTTACAGGGTCTATAAAACTATTTTTTATATAATTTACAGCATCGGATTCGGATTGTGATAAAGCACTACTAAAATTTGCTATATTATAATTCATTAAATTATATTTTGTGGCCATATCATTAATAATATTAATAATATCTGATATTCCACAATCATTTATATCTAACATTGTTTTAGGATCTGTTGTACCTATTCCAGTGTGAAATATACTAGATGTTTGTTTTTTTTCTCTATTTACATTAAAAACTGGCACATTTGTAATATCATCCAAAATAGTTAAATTACCAGTTATTTTGTTATCACCTTTTAAAATAATTGTTTCATCTAATACATCAGATAAATTAATCCCGCAACCAATCACATATTTATTATTATTAATTGTAATAATATTAGTTAAAGAAATTTTTTCACCAAGTATCCAATTATAATTTACTAGAAATGACATCATTTTTTTATCAGGTCCATATAAATTATTATATTGTGTATCTACTTTATTTACGAGAGAAATTAAAGATATGTCTCTATTTGGTAAAAATAAATTATTAGGGTTACTACAATTAAAATAAGAATACACTTCATTAAATAAATAGTTTGTTGTATTATAACAATATGTGTACAAACTTTTTCCACCAAATCTATCTCTAAAATAGGGATTGTTATTTATTCTATCACTAAAAAAAGGACTATCGGGGTCAGTTAAATTACTGATACTCTTTCCTAATAATAAGTTGTTTTGAACATCGGGGTCTAATACTATTAAATTACTTAGATTTAACAAACGATTACAACTGCTAATTTTATCAACAAATTGATTCATAGATTTTATGTAATTTGGATTAATCATAATGCTATTTACATTTAAAAAACTGCAAACAAAATATATTTCTCTCTTTGCATTATCATTTGGATTTATTTTGACAACACCTCTCAAAGAACATAAATAATAATTTTGTGTATCATTCAACAATTCAACGAAGGAAAACAAAAAAGCCTTTGTATCGGTATTTAAATCAAATTCTAGTTTCATTTTATTTACTTCATTAACAATAGTTTGAATTTTCTTGAAAGAAGGTGCGTCAAATTGACCACTAGTGAAAACGTTAGAAAGCTTATATAAAAAAGAAATATCTGAAGGTTTTATTTTATTTTGTATGGGTGTCTTAAATGCAAATACATTATTTATATATGTTAAAGGAATAGTAACAGTTTTGTCATAGTATTTAATACTATCTTTTATTTCCATAGTTACTTCATAACTATACAACATTGGATCTACAAAATCATTTAATATATTAATAACCGAGTTATTTGATAAATTATCCACATCAATTAAACCTTTTACATTGAATGTATCTTGATTTACGCCTATTTTGTTATGAAAACTTGTTATCTTAGATACATTATCTGTTTTAATAATATCTTCACCATCATATGTTTGTACATTTAAAGAACCTTTGATTATTGTGTCCGATTTATAACTTACATTATTTGTAAAATAAGGATTGATAGTAATTTGTTTTTGTTTAAAACATAATTGACCATTGTATATTATTATTTTAATAAGAGAAACATAATAAATATCACCTACATTATAAGTAGATAAAGCAATTTGACCTTCACTTAAAGAAGGATAATTGAAAAATAAATCAATATTTATATTTTTTATAATTGATGGATAATCAATATTGGAACCGGGAATAAAACATTCGCTAATAAGTGTTCCTGTCCACGAAGGATAAACACTTGAATACAAACAAATAGATTTACTAAATTGAGCTGGAAAAATATAAGGCCATATTGCGTCTGTTTGCCAATCATCACCATTTATATTAGTAATTTCGTCTGATAAATGATTAATAAATTTTAAATAATCTGGTGAAAAAGTAGACAAATTAGTAGCATCAGAAAAATATTGCGTCAAATCTATTCTGGCACCAATAGACAATGTATTTTTTAAATTTAACACATCTGGAACAAAATAATTTAATTTTAAAGTTAGTGTATTATTCCAAGGTAAAACTGATAAATGATTAAACGTATTATTATCAGGATATTTTGTTTTTAATGTTCCAAATGTTTTTTTTATATAAGCCACATTTATATGATGTGATGTATTATAATCATTCATATTTGTATTTAATTCATTGTAAGTTAAAAACTCTTTTTCCGATAAATTATTCCAAAAAGAATATTTATTAGAATAATATATATATACATCTGAAATCATTTTTACAATCCAAAAATTATCGTCTTTAAAAGTATTATAATTTTTTTTAACAATTGGTTCTATTACAGATGCGTATTGATTGGCAGTTTTGATTTCTGTTGAATAATCATTTATTAAACTTACTAAATAATTAACTTCATATACTGCTTTTTTAAAGGCATCTAAACTAGCAACTACTTGATCTAACGTAATATTATTTATTGAATTTAAACAATTTTGTTGTTTATCTTGAGATTGTTCCTTAGGCATTTCCTTAGGTATTTCCTTAGGCATTTCCTTAAGTATTTCCTTAGTTCTTTCTTTCTTCTCTTGTATTATGTGTCTCACATATATTTTGCTTGGTTTACTTTGAGTTTTACGTTGACTAAACGGAAATAAAAAATTAAACATTATAATAATATAAAATATTTTATATTTATATTTTTACTAATTAATATATAATATGGGTGACATTGTAAAACGTATGTATGAAAAACGTAACTTTCTAATTTTGGTGTTTACAAATTTGTTAGCACAATTAAAGAAGGCGTACTATGAGAAGATAAAAGCTAAGGTATGAAAAAAGTGGACTAAATATACCCGCAAACAACAGCTACTAATTCGTTATTCGCATTCCGAACAATTTGAAACGGTTTGCCGCATCCATAGATTTTATTATTTAATACATAGAAATCACATAGCTCTTTGGATGAATGTGGTTCTATTTGTCTGCCAGATGCTATTAGTGTTCCGTGTCTGAAAATACAGCAATTCAGTTGCTCAATTAAAACCGGTTCGCCACAATGTGGACAAGTTATAACAAGATTAATTATAGGTTCAGGAGACATTTTATTATAAATATATTCATTGAAAAAATATATTTATATCTTTGTTTAACATTTAATTATTATTTTATTTTTTATATTTCGCTTCATTTTTTGTTTTGCTTTTCGCTTCACTCTTTCGCTTCACTCTTTCGCTTCGCTTAGCCATCTCTCAAAAACTAATTTGTGGTAAGGATAGTCATCAATACGTATACAACTATTCTCAAAATGTTTTCTTAGTGTCTCATCAACTTCATTGTGGTTGAATGCGTCATCTCTAATGGCTATTTCTAATGATTTGTCTAGATTTTTTATTTTGTTAGTATTAATAGCTTTTCGGCATTCAGGACAATTCAAATGATTCGCATTTATTGCTTGATTTATACAATTACTATGAAACATATGTGAACAATCCAGTTTACAACAATTTACCATTTTATTATTATATTCTTCTGGAAAAAACAACTTGTTCCAGCATATTGAACACGTTTTGGTTAAAAACTCGCGCCTATTTGTTGTATATAGTAGAAATGGTGTTTGATTATTCATTTTTACTGATTTTTAGTCTTCGTCTTTAAATTGTTTTATTAAATAATTAAAATATCAACTGACTATATAAATGTCTACAATGTTTTGGCAAATAATGTTTTTTTATGCGGTCCTTTCTTGTTTTATAATGCCGGCCATTGGTTACTATTTTATGGGAAATTCCGGTCTTAGTAATGGATATGTTGTCGGTACTATTGTATCAATGATATTATGGTTTACTGTTGGTAAAAAAATGTCTAAGGTTTAATTTATCAAAGACTAATTTAAGAATAATTATTACAAATTTATCATATAAATTTATAATTTTACACTTGTAAGAACTGATTGATTATGGAGATCCAAGCATCTACTAGTCCTGTCTCAACAAATATATCTTGATTGCCATCCAGCACAAGTTGGTTTGTCTTTAGACCAGTGAACCCATCTAGAAATTCATTATGGTACTTATGACACGACTCCAAATACGTAAGCGGAATAACCTCTTCACCAACACGCGCCCGTTTATGAATGCGTTCATAACATTTTTTAGGATCAGTATTTACGTAAATGACGTCATTCACAGGGAAGTCCTTAGCAAACTCGTCAAACCAATTTAGGTATATTTGATACTTAACGTCTTCAATCATACCCTGGTCATACAACATTTTCGCAAAGACATATTTGTCTGTGTATAAACTACGTTCAGTAATCATAATGTATTTTCTAGGTACTTTTCCGTTATCAATATCCTGTTTGACAGCATTCATAATATCGCGCACATTTTCCCTTATAATGGTCAACCGAGAAATATAAGCCATCATTTGAAACGCAAATGAATATTCTTTTTGATTTGCGTAGAATTTCTGTAGCATAGTGTTGCCATCCTTGTCTCTTATCTTTTCCCATTCGTCCACAGGTTCTCTTAAGAATCGTATATATTGATTGTCTTTATATTCAGAACGTAATCGCTCTAGAAGAGTGGATTTACCCGAGCCAATGTTGCCCTCAATAGAGACAATTGTGAAGTATTCGTTGTAGTTAAAAACCTGGGTCATTTTGGTATAATATCTTATAGTCTTATTTTTAAATGAAAATCCAAATTCAATTTTTTACATAGCCGTTTATTTTATTTATTTTGTTAGTTCATTATAAAAACCATATAAAAATATGGTTCAATAATTATATACCAGCAAAATGGATAAGAAGGATAAAAGGGATAAAAAATTGATTTTGGATAGTAATAATTCAAGTAATTTACAAATAGAAATGAATACTACTACTACTACTACTACCAAGTCTAATAAGTCTACTAAAACTAAGTCTAAGCCAATACTCGTTGTTGAAGACGATGAGAAAATACAAAATGAAGTTATTATTACCCCGCAATCAGAAATCAATAAAATACACAATGAAGATTGTATAACGGGTATGAAAAAGATTGCGAGCGAAAGCGTTGATATTGTTATTTGCGATCCACCGTATAATATTGGTAAGGATTTTGGGAATGATAGTGATAAACAGAAAATGGATGAATATTTATTATGGTGTGACGAATGGATTAAAGAATGTTTGCGAATATTAAAACCTAATGGAACTATGTATATTTATGGCTTTAGTGAAATCCTAGCATTTATAAGAACACGTATTTATTGTAATGTTAGATGGCTCATTTGGCATTATACAAATAAAGTGACGCCATCACTCAACTTTTGGCAACGAACTCACGAAAGCATATTATGCTGCTATAAAAATAAACCAATATTTAATCGCGACGACGTTAGAGAGCCTTATACAGATACATTTCTGAAAAATGCGGCGGGCAAGGTAAGAAAAGCAACCAAAGGTCGTTTTAGTAATGGAGAAAAAGAGACGACATATACTGCGCACGAAGGCGGTGCGTTACCGCGAGATGTAATTAAAGTACCCGCCTTAGCAGGCGGCGCGGGAAAAAAAGAACGAGTAGATCACCCAACACAAAAACCACTATCTCTATGTGAAACGCTTTTGAAAGCGGCAAAAAATAAAGAAGGTGAAACACTTGTAGTAGTACCATTTGCGGGTTCGGGCTCTGAATGTGTTGCGGCAAAAAAAGAATTAATTAATTTTATAGGTTTTGAAATAAATGCGCAATATATAGATATATGTAATATACGATTGTCAAATACAAGTGACAATGATGAAGTTAAAGATGATTCAGAAGATGTTTAAACCTTGGAAAACATTTCATATACTTGTAAATAATTTAATTTGGTTTTTTTACTAACACTACAGCTGCCTACAATAAAGCTTTTCAACTCTTCCGTTACTGAAACAGTAAGCCATAATTGCGACGACATACTGAATGTAATGGACATTTTTGATCCGTTGATTTCATTGGTTTTCCAACCAATTTGATCCCCTGTTTTTTTACCACGTTGACCATACATCGGCTCCCACGCATACGAGCTGGGACTAAGTGCTGTGTGATCAGCCGGGATTAGATACCAGTCATAGTAAATTTCATCCTCCTTTTCCTCCCTGACGATAAATGAATAATAGTCGTAATTTTTTCTTGAATTTATTTCCTGAACAATTGACTCCACATTTCCACAGTCCTTGTCGGAACAAACTGTCGTGAGACGATACGAACTGATCGCAAACTCAGTTCTTTTTTTTGAATATTTTGCGGATTTGTTAGATAATCCTCCGAGACCGCATAAAATATCTTGTCCAGGCGAATGAGATCCGCTGCTAGTTTTTTGAACAGGGCAACCACTTAGCTCCAAAACTTGGCAGTTAATTGCCTCCCAAACGGTTTCGTTGACGGGCTCGGTATTGATAAAGTGATAACCAGTAACACACTTGGTAAAGTTATCAGAGAATTGTGTATTATTTATAGATGACATTTTGTGATTAATCGTAAGGTTGTATAATATTATAATTAAGTTTTTAATATTTACAAACCAAATCAATTTTTTATTGCCATAGTAAAAGCTATAAATAAAAAATTGATTTATTAAAATAACATAAAGAAATAAGTATAAATATCATATACTTATTCTAAAGAATGGACCTCAAGCAAGTTAAATTATCTAAATCTGAGTGGGAATCTATTGAGATCCCTGTTTCCGATAAGGAAAAGGAAGTTTTGTCATTAATAACAAAGGGTTATGACGACGTGAATATCAAGATTAATAGAACTGATTCTCTCTTTACGTATTTAAAGATAGAATTCATTAGCGAAATAGAGGAGTTTCTATTTTGTAAATATTTTGGTGATAAAATCAAGGACTTAATAAAAAAATATAATATCACTTGTATAAAGTTTGAAAAAGCAAAGGGAAATAAACAGAAACATCACAAGATGTTAAAGGAATCACCTGCTGCTGCTGCTTTAGAAGAACCCGAGACAAGCGACGGCATTTGCTACATTGAATTGAATGCTAATATCAAGTTAAAAAGTAAGGATCAGATTCGTTTGAATCGTATGGATACAATTAATCCAGAGACGACTGACATATATGAGTTTGTCTTATACAACCACTTTGAAAAGATGGTACTAGAGCATTTCAAGGGCATTAAGCATTGGATGTTTCATTACTATACTCTTAGAAAGTTGTTGGTTAACAATGTTGACAAAATTAACAACTACTTGAAGAATTGTATAGTAGCAGTTCTCAATTTATTTGAAAGTGAAGTTGACCTGGGTTTCATTGTAGACAATTCAGTAGAATTTATTGAGAAAAATTCACACCTGTTGAAATACAGCGATATGACTTTATACGAGCATCAAAAAGAGGTATTTACTGCCGCCAAAGCAGTGGGTTCAAAGTTGATCTTGTATATTGCTCCTACTGGTACGGGCAAAACAATGACACCTCTTGGCCTATCCGAGGAAAATCGTGTAATATTCGTTTGCGCTGCCAGACACGTTGGACTACAGTTAGCCCGCGCTGCGATTTCTTGCGGTAAGAAGATTGCGTTCGCATTTGGTTGCTCTAGCGCCGAAGACGTGCGACTACACTTCTTTGCCGCAGCGGACTACACAATTAACAAACGCACTGGTGGAATTGGTAAGGTTGATAATAGCAATGGCCGAAAAGTTGAAATTATTATTTGCGATATTCGCTCTTACTTGCCAGCAATGTATTATATGTTAGCATTCAATTCGCCACGAGACATCGTAGTTCAATGGGATGAACCGACTATTACAATGGATTATACGTCACATCCTTTACACTCGGTTATAAAGAGAAATTGGCAGGAAAATCTCATTCCAAATATGATTTTGTCATCCGCAACATTACCCAAGGAACACGAATTGACGCAAACCATTGCCGATTTTAGAGCCAAATTTACCAAACCAAGATGTGAACCGCCTAGAATAATTAATATCGTCAGTCACGATTGTAAGAAATCTATTCCAATTCTTAATAATAACGGCTTTGTTGTAATGCCACATTACGCGTGTGGCTCTGACTACAATGATGTTATTAAGGTCTCTGAACACTGTGACGAAAATCTGACACTTCTTAGATATTTTGATCTCAAGGAAGCATCCGATTTTATAATGTACGCTGAACGAAATGATTGTACCAAATCTTCCGCAAAATTTACTAGGAATTTTGCGAGCGTGGACGACATTACAATGATGAGCATCAAACTACACTATTTGAAGGTTTTAAAAAATATAAAATCACCTGAAATTTGGCCAGCAATTTATAAGTACTTTATGGAAAACAGATGTAAGCGTATTGTTGCTAACAGTGGAATTGATGCGACTGGAAATAAAATTTCCAAATCAGTCAGCGTTGGTCCTGGAACTACATACAGGACCGGAACTGATACGATTAATAATAAAATAGGCGGAACTCCATTGTCTAGATTAGCAAGTCAACAAGATGCTACTATGCCTTTACTTAGAGCAGAACCCAATGGCAGTTGCGCAATTTATATTACTACAAAAGATTCGTATACATTGACCGATGGACCTACCATCTTCTTAGCAAATGACGTTCAAAAGGTTGCTAAATTCTGTATCCAGCAAGCAAACATTCCAGCAGTTATTATGAAGGATATTACCGAAAAGATTGAGTTTAATAATGCGATTAATGAAAAAATATCAGAGCTTGAGCATACACTCGCATTTGAAGAGGAGAAGCTTACTAACAAATTGTTAGGATCCACTGGTACTTCATCAAAAACCAAGGAAAAGAAGAGTAAAATGAAGATTGCGTCCAAGATGATTGACCGTTCTCTTGTAGCAGACGAGAACCCAACGATTGAAAAGATGCGCACCATAATAGAAGAACTTAAAGGAATGGTTAAGAGCGCATCATTAAATGATCTATTTATTCCAAATAAACTAGCACATCTTGAGAAATGGGCGGTTGGACTCAATACTAAACTATCATTTACTAGCAACATTGATGATCAATCAATTACATCTATTATGTTGTTAAAAGACGTTGAAGACAGCTGGAAAGTACTCTTATTGCTAGGTATTGGTGTGTTTACTGAGCACAAGAGCATTGCTTATACTGAGATTATGAAGAAGTTGGCAGACAAACAACAGCTCTATCTAATCATTGCCGACAGCGACTACATTTATGGTACAAATTATCAGTTCTGTCACGGATATTTAAGCAAGGATTTGAATATGACGCAGGAGAAAATTATTCAGGCGCTTGGCAGAATTGGTCGTAACAATATTCAGCAGGAATACAGCGCGCGCTTCAGAGATGACGACCAAATCAAAACGCTGTTTACCAAGTTTAGGTCGGAAGACAAACCAGAGGTATTGAATATGAATGTCCTGTTCAACTCTGGAAATATTAAATGGAATGGCACTGATTATGTTGAAGTTACTGAGGAAGAGCTCAACCAAACAGCGGTTGAATTTGAACAAGAAAATGAATCAAGTGAAGACGAAGAAGAGTACGAAGAGCAAGCTGATAAATAAAATATATGTTTTATAAATTTGTGTTATATGTTTTATAAATTTGTGTTATATGTTTTATAAATTAAATTAATTAAATTAATAAGGAGTAAACTTTTTTTTATATTATACAAAATATATTATAAATGAAGTGCTGTTTTTGCGGTCCGGTTAAAAATTGTGGTCCATTTTTAGATAAGGTTTTTCAAAATATTGAAAAATTAGGTTCTATTTTTGATGACTATAAGATCATTATTTACTATGACCAATCAAATGACAATACACTACAAAAATTGAAAGAATACAAGAAAAGGAATAATCGTTTAGATTTTTTTGTTAATATAATTCCTGTTTCCAAATATAGAACGCACAGAATTGCGCATGCTCGTAATTTTTGTTTAAAATATGTCAAGGAAAACTGCGATATTAACGAGTACCCATTTTTTATTATGATGGACTTTGATGACGTGAATCATAAAGATGTACATCCAGAAATACTGAAGAAATACTTAACAAGAGACGACTGGGATGGTCTGTCATTTAACAGTACTCCAAAATATTATGATATATGGGGTCTTTCTATTTATCCTTACTGTTTTAGCTATAATCATTTTAAAAATAGTCCAATACATAATTATAGAACTATTCAAAACTATATAACTAACAAATTAAGCAGATTAAGGCCAGGTGAACTATTAAAATGTATATCCTCATTTAATGGATTTTCCATTTACAGAACTAGTAAGTTTTTAAATACTATTTATGATGGTAGAGTCCGGGCAGATTTGTTACCTATTAATTTACTACTTGCTCACGCAACTGCTGCTGGGTCTAATTTACGATTTCCAGATTTAAACCATGTTAAAGCATATGCTGAGGATTGTGAACACCGGGCATTTCATATACAAGCTTTCAAAAATTCTGGCGCAAAAATAATGATAACAAATGATGTATTATTTAATTAATATTTGCGCAAATATATAGTTATTAATATAATATATTATATTAATATAGATGTTAGTAAAGGTAGCAAACAAACGAAAAATAACACAAATGCAAACACAAACCCAAGAAAGAATATCATCTGTTTTTAAAAATGTTCCTTATACAGGTTTTAAGCCATTTTATAACAGCATTATTCCTTTAAAAATTTATCAAACGTGGCATACAAAAAATTTACAACCAAAAATGAGGGAACGTGTTGAAAACTTGAAAGCACAAAATCCAAAATTTGAACATTTTTTATTTGATGATAACGAGTGTCGTGAATTTATAAGAACTAACTTTGAAAAGTACGTATTAGATGCGTATGATCAGTTAATACCTGGCGCATATAAAGCTGACTTGTGGAGATTATGTATTCTTTACAAGAATGGTGGAATTTATATAGATATTAAATTAAACTGTGTAAATGGATTTAAGTTAATAGAACTAACTGAAAAAGAACATTATGTTTTAGATAGATTACCACCATTGTCAATTTATAACGCATTTATGGTATGTAAAGCTGGCAATCAATTTTTATGGAAAGCAATTTGTAGGATTGTTATGAATGTTCAAAAGAAATTTTATGGTAGTTCGCCTTTAAGTCCCACTGGACCTAAGTTATTAGGCGATATTATTTTAAGAAATAACTTAAGACTTAACATTGATTTAGTACATCACAAAAATGGTGGATATATTACATATAAAAATTATTTTATATTATCTACCGACTATCCAGAATATAATTCTGAACGCGCAACAACCTATAATAGTATGAACTCTAATTTTAAAAGATATGATCAAATGTGGAGAGAACGACGAATTTATAAGTAAACATTTTTTTCATTCCATAGTTCACTATAGTGTTTTTTTTCCGAATATTTACTTCTTTCATTATGGTATCCTGAATAACATTTGAGAATATTCATATTATTATATGAAATATATTTTTTACTATCAATTGTTCCCGAGTCTTTTAATCCGTGTTTCACATCTAATGCCATTTTTTCTTGGTGTGTAAAATATTTATTCAATAATTTTGGACCTGTTGGTTCTAAAAATGAATTACCATAAAATTTGTTATTCACATTTTCTACAATTTGATTAATTGCTTTTAATAATATTTCATTTCCTGCTTTACAAACCATAAAAGCATTATATATTCCATCCATATCCTGATCTAATACAAAATGTTCTTTGGTTAAAAGATTAATAAATTTAAAGTTATTATCTGGAATATATTTAATATCTAAATATATGCCACCATATTTATATAAAATACAATATCTCCAAAGATCTGCTTTATATGCGCCTGGTATTAATCTGTCATAAGCATTTAAAACTTTTGGTTCAAAGTTTTTACTTATGAATAATCTACAATCATTATCACTAAACAAATAATAATTAAAACGAGGATTCTGTCTTTTAATTGTGTTTATTGCGTTAAACATTTGTAGTGGTAATTTATGTGTTTGCCAAGTTTGAAAAATGTTTGCCGGAATTTGTATATCTAATGACATTATAATATAATATTATATAATATAATATTGAAAATTACACAAACCTTTTACTTGTAATCATAATCATTTAATCATTTAATAAAATTTAAAGGCTATTTGTTATTAAATGATAATACAATGTCGCAAGATACTAACACTAACACTCTTATAGAAGAGAATCAAGGATTACATAGAATGTTGTCCGAGAAAGATTATCAGCTTGTTAATATTAATATCAAATTGCTTAATATGGAAGATCAGATGAAAAAATTAATTGAACAGAATAACAATATGGAATCGCAAATGTCCCGACTAATGTCATATTTGGTATCGTTTGCTGTAGATGTTAGAGACGACTTGCGTGATATAAGATATAAGATATAAGTAAACTATTGAATATTATATTGAAGTCCTTCCGTGAAAACGGTATTGTAGTAAAAAAGAACTGGAAGTATAATATTAATTAATTCTAATAAAATGTAAATATTTGGTAATTATAGTAGTTTTAATTTACTTCCAATGTCTTTGAAATAAGAGCCATTATATGTTGTGCCTTTAGTGAGTGCTTTTGTTAATGTCTTGTCGCTCATTTGTAATTGTTTAATACAATCATATTTACAAATGAACTCCCTAATTAAATTATTACTTGCGTCATATTGTCCGATGCCATTTTTATATAATATTGGTTCGGTGTGTTTTTGAATAAAATTTTGAGTTAAGAGCTACAATCTAAATAAATATGATTTGGTTGTATTTTTTCTATAATTTCTATAAATATATCACTACTAAGAATAATGCCTCTATTACCGTTTTTATATTCATTAAATGATAGATTTTCATTTTCATTTGTCTTATAAAAATGATCTTCAGTTATTTTTTCAGACAACCACTTTTCAGCTTCTGTAATGGCCTCCCTTTCAGTTTTTTCTATTTCAAAATTTAATGTTTGTTTTATATTACCGTATCTTGAAATATTAAATGTAACTGTTTTTACATATTTATTTATATTATCAATTACTGTGTCATATATATAATTAAATATAACATCATTTCCAATAAGACATTCTCCATATTTTTCACGAACCTTTATTTTTAATAACATTATTTGTTCATTAATATCATACTCTTCTGGTAAAATCATTTTTAAATTTAATTTTTTATCTAAATGTATTTTTTCAAATACTAAATGAGGCTTATCCCTTGATATAACCAAGGATACATATTTTGGTAAAGTAGGATCACTTTTTTCAGGATAAATATCATTTTCTAAATCATCAACTATCTTATTTGCTTGTGCTAGTTTTTCTTGTATGGATATACTACTTGACTTACAACCAATCCATATTTTGGCTAATTTGGGGTGTTTTTCAATCTTAAAATATTCTCTCAATCTCTTTTTTTCTTTATCAGCATAATCTTTATAATATACTACATATTTGCGCATCATACCTTGTGTAATTCCTTCAGGTAAATCCTTCGCATTGTATTTTCTTTCTCTCTTTGTCCCTTCTTTAATACCCTTCGTATTTTGTTCTTGTTCTTCTCTTGTTGCTATTCGTAAATTAGCTATAGTATTATTTAATGGATTTTGGTCAATATGATCAACACTAATATTTTTAGTTCCTTTACCATTTCCATAACAACCAGTAATTATTTGATGGATATATAAATTATTACTTCCCATTATATAACCATTTTGTAATTTAAACCATGTAATTTTTTTGTCATCATTATTTTGACTTTCATAATCTATTATTTTTTGATAACTTTCAGAACATAATTTAATAATAGTGTTAGTTTCACAATACATTAACCAATATTCTTTTAAATTTTCTTTAATTTTCCACATAGGATTTTTGATAACATAAGCATCCTTACCTATTTCAATATAATGACCAAGAGTATGTTCTAATATTTCATTTTTTTCAACTATCTGTTTATGGTAATTATGATAAATTATGATATTTTCCCGTCTTAAATCAAAAGAATTATTATTTTTAAATACATATTCAATATTTGAACTATCATATTTAAAGATGTGTTCTAAATAGGAAATTTTTTGATTATGACGCAAATAATAAGGATAAGTTTTTTCTTCTGGAACATAGTAAATAAAGTTCTTTTCAAAATTTATAATTGAAAATAAATCAGAAAAATCCATAAGCACATATTTGTCATTAAATCTAATAATACCACAATTTAAATGTGGCTCAAAATTATATGATAATTTATAATTCATATTGTATATTATATAATATGAATATCTTTAAGTTGTTTTTAAATGAAATATTATATTTCAGTTCACTTAATTTGAGTAAGCCAATCCTCCCATACCAGACATAATTCTCAACACGTTGTAGTTGGTGGCATAGACACGGACCTTGGCAGTCTTGGTTCCCTCAACGGTGGCGTTACTAAGAACAAGCTGCAGGGTAGCGTTATCAATTCTGGAGAAGTTGCACGTGCCGCTGGGTTGGTGCTCCTCAGGGCGGAGGGCAAAGGAGTACACGTTGATACCCTCATCAGGGCATCTGGTGTGCGACTGGTAAGGCTGGACCCACGAGAAGTAGGTTCCTTCACGCTCAGAGAAACGATCCTGGCCGTTAAGCTGGAGCTTAGCGGTGACGACGGGGTTCTGTCCCCAGCAGTGCATGTCCAAAGAAGACTCAGTCATAACGAAGGTGCCGGCATCAGAGACAGTGGAGTTATCAAGGTGTCCGTTGGACAGATCCTTGAGCTGAGCAAGGATGGAGTCGTTGATGGCCGCGGCAGTTTGAGCATTCTGGGGAACAGCGGGGCCACCGAAGTTGGTCTCATTGTAGGGGTTCTGGGCACCATTCCAGTATCCAGTGAAACCAGAGGGGATGTCATAGTCAAGAGCACCGGCATCCTGGAACAAACCACGGGCATCAATGAAGGCACGGGAATCAGCAGCGACGGCAGCGGGGCCTCCGAAAGCGTGGATAGCGTTGGGGAGAGCATCAATGGCATCAGTGTAGTTGAAGGGTTGGGCACCGAGAACCTTGAACAAGAGAGCATCGCACACAAGGGACGAGCAATAGTCAACGTTCTGATCGGGTTGGACAACCCAGATCAACTCCTTAACAGGGTGGTTGAAGTTGAGCTTGATCTTATTGGAAGAGGAACCAACAGACTCATCGCCAGTGAATTGGAGCTGAGTGATCAAATACTCGTGGGGGTTCTGGGCGAATCTTCGGCGCTCGTCAGTGTCCAAGAACACATAGTCAACGTACAAAGAGGCAGCGACGAGTGATTGGTTATAGGCGATGGCAGCAGGGACGGGTTGACCGGGGTTGTATTGGTTGGCAGCATAAGCAGCAGAGGCCTTGCCAGTTCCAGCGGGGGAGTTAGCAACGGCACCCGAATTGCAGGACAGGGTGGTAACAGCCCACAAGCACTCATCAATAGGGCGGATATCAAGGTTGATCTTGACCTCGTGGTATTGGAGAGCAATCAAAGGGAGAGCCAAACCGGGGTTGGTGCAAAACCAAAACTGGAGAGGGATGTAAAGAGTGGTCTCAGGGAGGGCGTTTCTGGGCGCGCAAACTTGACGGGGAGCCAAAGAGTCACAAGGGCCATCAACCTCAGAGAAAGAGGGATCGGTGATGAAGGTAAGCTGGGTGATGTTACCAATCATCTTGAAGTAGCCACGCTGTTGCTCAGCAGTCATTGTGAGCTGATTCCAGATGTGCATCCAGTCACCATATTGACGGTCAATTCTTTGACCACCGATCTCAACCTCAACCTGAGCAATGATCTGCTCACCGGGGAAGTCCAACCAACGAGCATAAACACCAGATCCGGAGTTAATGGAAAAGGAAGCAGTGCCCATAAGCTGGTTGATCTCGGGGAGAGTCACCTGCAAATAGGTTCTGTAAGCAAGGTCACCGTTTCTGGAGATGACGCATTGGACTCTGCGTCCAAAATCGGCCTGGCCGTTGAAAGTTTGCTCAATCGATTCGATGGCAAAGTTAGTGTACCTTCTGTAAGTGACCTTCCAGAAGGTGATTTGAGGATTACCTGTACATTTCCTCTACCTTATCTTTCAATAAGGATTAGACTATATCTTAAAATGAATTTACTTCGTTTTATTCTTATTTACTTAAAACTAATTCCATATTTAATATAAATTCACTCGAAAACCATTTAGTCGTTGAACCTTCTTCTTTAAACTTTTCTATTTTTTCAATAATATAATTTATTTGTTCCATAACAACATTTTTTTTGGATGAATTATAATTTACAGTTACTGGCATCATATTTGACCAATTCCAACATTTAAATTTTTCGTCTTCAACAGACAAATTAAATTTACACACCGGAATGATATGATCTATTGACCAAAATGAACCATAATTATCCCAGTTCATTTCTTTTGTAAAGTTATATTCTAACCATTCTCTAAAATATTGAATATTACAACCAATGTAATTCATAGTAGTATCATTTTTATTGAGAACATTTCTTAACCGTGCAGCTAATGATTTTTTTATTCTGTAATTCATATTTGTATTGTGTTCATTTTTGCACCATTCAGTTTTTTGTTCTTTTAAAAATGTTGGATAACAATCTAGACATATTTTTTTCTTATAAAATTTTTTAAGCTTAGCAAATTCTTTCAATGTTTTCTCATTATTACATTTTTCGCACTTTGCCAAACAATTATCTTGTTTTTTTTGTCTTAGATTTTTCTTTCTTATTTTATCCATATCATTTAAACATTTTTTACAAGTATTAGAATATGAATTACTATTGTATTGTCTGAATTTTTCAATACATTTAGTTGATCCACATTTAACACACTTTTTGTCTATTTCTACTATTTCATTATTAGGGGTTGCCATATATTATATATTATTTATTCTATTTATTTCATTTTATTATTTATTATAAAATTTAAAGAAGCTTGGATGCTCATTGCCCATTTATTTAAAACTTTTGTATCAATAAAGTTTAAATCATCTTATTCATTTTTACTATACCCAAGTTTTTTGTCTTGGCCACAACTCTCTCACAAAAGTTGCTTAGTAGAATAAGCTTTAGGGGTTTCAAGCAGTTTGATTTTCTCACTAGGGTTTTTCATACTAAACATTTTATTTAGTATCCCTAATTAACATCAGTGGATAAGTTGCGAATTATTTGCAACAAAGGCCACAAAGGGTTTTATGAATATTTTATTGGTTTAATATTCCCCGATGTTTTTCTACCCTACAGGCTTTTAAGGTAAACATCTTGAGCGCCGTAAGCTACGAGTTGCATAAGTCCGCCTCCCATTTTATAATATTGCTAAAGAAAATAATTTTGGAGAAATTAAATTAATTACTAAATTAAATTAATTAAATACATAAATGATCACAAAAATATCCTACATATTATTTTAATAAATTATTAATGTTTGAGTTCTCCTTCATAAATATGGACAAATATGACGCTTCAAATATTTCCTTTTTTCCTTCATGATTCTTTGAAAAAATATAGGAATTATTTCGTTTTTTAATTGACCAACCATTGTCTAAAGCATTATACAAGAACACCATTTTTTGGAATTTAGTTTGTTCTATTTCTATTTGTTTGTTATCATCCGAATTGGCTATATTTATCTCAATATCCATTAAAATAGTAAATGAAACAATAAATAATCTTTAAACCCATTCAACCTTTGAAAAGGTTGAGCCAAACATCCATAATTTGAAAATAAACAAATCCTTAATAGACTGTTTGGCTCCACCTTTTCAAAGGTGGACAAATATATATTTCTTGTAAATTAGCAATTAAATAAAATTATTTATTATAATATAAGTATTAAAACTATGCCATCTTTTAAGCCGAAGACTGCGAAAAAAATAAAGGTATGTAAAAGATATTCAACTACGTTAGATGGAAAGCATAAAGAGTTTATGACAGATTTTTCAAAAGATGAATATGACACAATTCCTAAATTAAAAGAGGAAAGAGATCAATTAAAACAAGAATTAATTATGTCTGAAAATAGTTCTCCAATTGAAAAAATAATGGAGATCAAAGATCGCATTAGAGAAATTAATGAAATCATCAAAGATTTAAAGGACAAGAAAAATAATTACTTCCTGGATAATTCTAAATATATATTTGAATATTTTGAAAACAAAAAGAACATTGATAATGTGGACAATAACAAAAATAGTAATCAGTCTAATAATAGTAATAGTAATAGTAATAATACTAATACTAGTAAAAGTCAAGCGTTATTCAACTTTTTTAAAATACAGCGTGTAGAGTCTGACCAAAATGGCAACGAAAATAAAAACAAAAATATTGTTCAAAAATATTTATGTAATATTGATGAATCGTTTCTTGATATGAACGCTTTTGTTAGAATTACTGATATTTGTCAGAGTTGTTATAGGGGTGAATTGATTCCTCTTGATGACGAGGGTGTTTTAATTTGTAATGAATGTGCTGTTAGTATACCTTATTTGATTGAGAATGAAAAACCATCTTATAAAGAGCCACCAAAAGAAGTGTGTTTCTATGCTTATAAGAAAATCAATCATTTTAAGGAAATTTTGGCGCAATTCCAGGGCAAAGAAACTACACAAATTCCCGAGGACGTTATTGAACAGATCCAACAACAAATCAAAAAGGAACGCATTCATTTGGAACAACTATCCCATTACAAGACCAAGGAAATTTTGAAGAAACTAGGCTTTAATAAATATTATGAACATATCGCATTTATTAAAAATAAATTGGGAATTAGACCGCCAATTTTCCGACCCGAATTAGAAGACACTCTTTGTAATTTGTTTATGGAGATCCAGTCGCCTTATGCTAAAACTTGTCCTGATTATCGTGTTAATTTTTTGAACTATTACTATGTTCTTTATAAGTTCTGCGAACTGTTAGGCGAAGATCAGTTCTTGGAAGATATACCAATGCTGAAAGATAGGGAGAAATTGATTGAACAAGATGAAACGTGGAAGAAAATGTGTGTAGAATTGAATTGGGAGTTTATTGCCACGGTATAAATGCTGTGTAAAATATTGATTGGGTAAACTTTTATTACATTGTTTTGTAACAAAAGTTTAATGTAATTCTTTATTAATTTTAATTAAAGAATAAACGACCGAATGGGCGTATATTTTGTTTTAAAATTTGTTGTCGTTGTGTTTGCTGCTGCTGTTGTTGTAGTGGTTGTTGTTTCTGTTGTAGTGGTTGTTGTTTCTGTTGCTGTGTTTGCTGCTGTGTTTGCTGCTGCTGTTTTTTTTTATCATTACAACTACTACAAGATGAATGCTTTTTATTTGATTGTTCCTGAAACCTGTGTTGTTTTCTGTTATTAAGTGTATCAAGTATTATATCATTTTGAATTTTTATATCCATCATTTCTTTAATTTCATTATTATTAGAAATACATTTATTGCAATTGCAATTTGTAACCAAATAATGATTTTTGTCTATTTTTTCTTCTCTGTTCAATTCATTTTGTTGTATTATATATAAATATAAGGTACATTCTTCTTTTTTAAAATAACGAACTTCACTAGTTTTATCAGTATTGTCATTTATATAATTAACATATTCTTGTTGTTCAACATCTGATAAATACTTTTTTTCATTTTTCATATTTACTATTAAAATTTTTGATAAATTATTTGGGATTTTATATTCATTTTTAAAAGTTTTATATGATTTGTTGTTTGTAGAATTATCCTTTAATAAATATATTTTTTCATTAAATATTTCTCCAAAAATAGCAGGCCATAATTCAAAATCATTTAACCTTACCTTTATATAAGTTTTATTATCTTCTACATATTTTAAATATTTTTTATCAAAATCAAAATTGTCTAATTTTATATTATTATTATAAAGTTCACTATAATAATCTAACATATTACTACTTAAATTGAAAATAAATAATTCATTAAATCTGGTTGTTATTTTATTATTATCTAATAAAGTATCCACTTCGTTTTTTTTAATAGAAAAAAATTGATGTATTTCGTGAAAAAAATAACTAACCATTCTATCAAATGTGTTACGATAAATATCTATAATATAGATATTTTTTTTGTATTTACTGATTATTTTTATAACATCATTTACACTAATATCTTTAAGATCATACAGATATTTTAATGTGATTTCATTATGTAAATGAAATGTTTTATATTTATCGGATAAAGATAAATTTAGTGATGTTACTAATGATGATGAACCGACCTTTGATGGACAAAATATCATAATTATATTATTACATCTAGGATGCTCACACTGTTTACAAATATGTAATTTTTTAAATACTAAATCTTCATTTATTTCATCTTTAGCATCAAACTTTGGCTCTAAACCATCAAACTTTGGCGTTTCAATTTCCATAATAATATTTATAACAAATATTATTGTGGTGTAAATTAAACGATTTACACCCTTGAGGATTTAAAATGGGACAAACTACCAATTACAATTACCACAATTACCATTATATCTATCATCATCATAATCGTTTGCTTTACAATCATTATTATAACAATCCATAAATCTACGATTACAACACTGACACTTAACACGTAATGAAATGCCACACTCTTCGCAAATATCAAACATAAAAATATTATTTTTATTTTCTACACAACTTTTATGATATTCAATTTTACAATTATAATCTACAAAAACATCAATACATTCTTCATTTTCTAAATAATCTTTACATATAGGACATTTTTCAGTTTCAAATAGACATTTAATATGATAATAAACTACATTACTATCGTAGTCTAATGACGTTACAAAGTTTTTATCAAAATTTGTATTTTTATGTTCAAATTTACAACATCTTTCGCAGAAAATTATACTGTTTTCTAAATCTTCAAAACAATTTACACAATACAATTTATCATCTACTTCTGTAAAAGTCGTTCCTTCAGCAAAATCTGAAAGAGTTTCTATTTTCAAACAAATAGAACAATAATCATTCATAATATATTATTGATTATTGTTTTATATTTAAGTATTTTGTCCCATTTTAAATCTTCAAGGATTTAAACGATATGCACTATATAAATTAAAATTAAGGTAGAGTAATAGATGAATCTGTTTGTGATTGTGTGGTAACGGTATTGAAGAACTGACTCGGACCATATGGATATCCGCCTACACTTGAACAAGGGATTGAGTGACTACCAAGATAACCCTGACCGCATTCAATTGCATAAGCACAAGCCCCGTTTACTGCTGAAATATTGTTGATATTTACAGAAGCAACCCCCTCCGTCGAGTTCCAGTGTATATATGCTGCCCATTTAAAACCATCAGTACAAGAACCATCAACTATAACATTTGTTAATGTTATATTGTTATATTGACATACTGAATTAGTACCAACACTATAATAACTACAAAACATTGTTCCATTGCAACAATTTTCTATTTCGGGATCATAAGTGTGACCACCGCAACATCCCTCTGCTCCACTTGGATCATAAGCAGTACCGCCACAACATTCATCTAAATCTGTACAATTTCCTTCACAGTCGTGTTTGAAACACAAACAACTGCAACAACTATAACCGGAACCACATTCACTACTTATACAACAACAACATCCACCTAGTTCTTGCTGATCATTATATTCTCCGTATAATTCCTTCAAGTCACTTTGGATTGCTGTGTTTTTATGAGTGTTATATTTTGATAATTGCGTAAATGGTGTTCCCTTTAATGACCTTCTTGTATTATTTATAGTATTTACATTATTCATTTGAGTTTGTTTGTATTGATTAATTGTAACTAATATTTGGTCATTTAATGATTTTGTTACATCTAGTGTATTTTGCGTAATTAATTTTACATCTTGTTGTTTTTTTTCAATAAGTATTTTTCTTTCTGTTTTATAATTAGTAAATACTTCCTTAGGTGATGAACCTAACGAAACACCATTATAAAGACCATTATTAAAATTTGTTTGTATAGACTCTTTTGTTTCTTCTGGTGTATACTTTTTATTTGTATCTAATTTATACTTTTGTTTTACCTTATCTAAATCAACTTTTAATTTATTTTCTAAATTTTTTATAGTTATATTATCGTTATCTACCAACGTTCTGGTATAGCTATTATACGAGTTTTTAAGATACAATAAAAAACTATCTTTGTTTCCAGGCATTATATATATATATATATATAAATATTATTTGACTAGGTTATATATAAAATGTCCGATACAAATATTAATAATCTTCAATCAATTATGAAAAAGATTGAAACTGATATTAATCCAAAAACGATGTCAGAAGGATTAGCATTATTGAATAATCCTGATGCTTTAATTGGCAAACTACAAGCGGGTGCTGATATGTTTAAGGAGCAAACTGGTCGTAATATGACTTACTTAGAAATGCGACAGATGTTTGGATAAGAGATAATAAATATAAATGATTAAATTATTTATATTTCATATGTTTGGTACTACCTTTATAAGCGAAGCGGAAAAGGTAGTATTTAGAGTCCACCTGGGAAGCCCACCAAGTTGGCACCAATACCAAATCCGGCACCCGTGCGCGCCGAGACGCCCATACTAGGAATGTATGTGTCCAATATGGCGAAGGTAGCAGCAGCGGTCAACGCAAGCAAAATGATCTCCTCCATATTCAAAGACTTCTTGGGAATAGCAAAGGCTGCAATAGCAACCATTAGACCCTCAATCAAATACTTAACAATTCTCTTAACAAGCTCAGCAACATTAAACATAGCCATTCTATATAAATAAAAAAGAAAAAAATAAGAATTTGTTATAACAAATAAATAAAATGAAATAAATATTAATTATAAAAATTAAAACTTAAAACGAATAACTAAATAAATATACAATGAGTGGAAAATCTAAATCTAATGTTGCGAAGAAGCTAGCTTTTGAACGAAAGTTAAGAAACGACGGGTCTGCTAATCCTAAATATGTTGATTTGTTGGAGTTGGATAAGCCCATTGCCGGCCAACAATTTGGCTGTTTTTCTTTTATCACCCCTGAGAAGATTTTGAAGCAAAAAGAGATGTTCTTCTTTGAATCATTCCTAAAGAAGTGGGAATTCACCAAGTCAATGGAGAAGTTTCATCAATTCCTTAATTTTGTTTCGTTTAAATACAAGTTGAATTTTGAGGATGTGATGAAGGATTATGAGGGGTTTGTAAAGGAGGAGAGGGAGAACATTATTAGCTCGTCTATTGAGGACGATTACAAGACATTTATGGATAAGAATGAGGAGGAGATGGAGAAGCAGTTCAATATTAAGCACAATTTCCAGACTTCTGTCAGAGGCTTCAAGTCCAGAGGCAATTTTCCCACTCAAGAGGAGGCTGAGATGCGTGCTAAATTGTTGCGAGAGACTGACCCTAGTTTTGATGTCTTTGTTGGCCCTGTTGGTCAATGGCTCTGCTGGGATCCTGAGGCTTACAAGACTGGTCGTGTTGAGTATATGGAGGAGGAGCTTAACCAATTGGCTCAGGAGAAGCAGAAGAACGAGACTGTTGCCAAGACCGCGTTTGAGCAGCGTGTGAAGGAGACCAAGCAAAAGGCAATTGATGAAAACAAGAAGAATGCTGAGAAACACGGAAGTACCATTACCCAGGATATTGACAAGGAGGGTAATCTTGTGGGTGCTGAGGATGCGAAGTTTGCTAAGGGTGATACCATTTCTGCTGCTGATATTCGCAGTGAGTTATTTGATGGTGACAATATTATTACTGGTCAATCGGATTACGGTAGATCGGAGTTACTTAGTGGACCTTTTGCTTTAAAAAAGAAGGAAGAGGAGGACAGTATGGAACGTCTTGATTAACACTAATAGTTTGATGCGTTATTTAGGCGTCTAATTACAATATAAAAATAGGATTATTTTTTATATTATATTATTTTAAATGAGTACGTTTTATAATTATGCCAATACAAATATAGATGATGCTAATACAAATATCACTGCTAATACAAATACCACTGCTAATATAAATGCCAACCCTAATACAAATGCTATTACAGAAGGTAAAAACAAGGCCAAGCCAGAAATATATGAAGATTTTTTAATTTTTGGAAATTTCTTTGGTCTAGTTCCTGACGCATATGTAAAATACTTTAATCTGTTTGGACTACAGCTAACATGTACACTTGTTTTTGCTTGTATTTATTATTTATTGCTACTTGATTTTGACAGAAATTTTTTTATACAACCTGGATTTCCTAAAAAACAATTTTTAGATTACAAATGGGGAATTGCTTTAATTATGTCAATTAATTTTCAGACAACTACAGCATATGTAGATCTTAAATGTAAGAATTTTCTTTCTAGGTCTGTTTTCGCATTACAAATAGTGTGTGCGTTTGCTATTACGTTTTTGTTCTTTTTGTAATTTATTTGGTTACAATGATTTTATTCTATAATAATAAATTAGTCATATTCAACCCAAGACCGTTTAAAAAATACATCACTTAGGGCAAAATAACTAAAAAATAACGCACCACCTTTTGGCGAAATTGTTGCAAAAATAAAAATTAACAATAAACATAAATTATGAAATATTGACGATGACCTACCCGAACCAAGACCAATGTCAAGGTATAATGGTACATATTTAACTACCAATAATACTATTGATAAAAATATAATTACAAAATTATATGACAAATTACTAACTCCTGAAAAAAAACTTATAATAAAGTTAATAATAAAAATTGTCAAAATTAATTTAATGATATTGAATATATTGTTTCCTCCTTCTATATATGTACACATATTACTACCCGCATTTTTTTTTTCATTTAATTTTTTGTCACTTGTATATGCTATAGATAAAACTGTCCTTTCGGAGTTATCATCATCATTTGGAGGAACTTGATGAATTGTAGTTCCTCCATTAAAAATAGCGGCATCACCTTCTTCAAAATGTACTGAATGAACTTCACCTTTTTCATCTTTATATTGTAAAGGGCTTATTTCTCCCTTTTTTTTAAAACAAATTATTACATTGTATATTTCACTAACATTTTGAGGATCAACATGCCATAAATGTTGTGATTCTTTTCCGTGATAAACATAAATAGTAGCTTTGTTTGTTCCTAAATAATATAGTTTTTTTCCTATTTCTTCTTCATATCGTTTTCTAATTTTTTCAGAAAGATCAGTTAGTATTGTTTTTTCCTCTTCGCTATGACTATCTCCATACTGGTAGGATGTTGTATTTTTTCTTGAAAACCAAGGAACATCTTTTGCCTGTGGTACATTTATACTTTGTAATTTTTTAACATCTTCATCATTTATCATTTTTTTTACTGATTTACAAAATGGTTTTACTTTTTTATAGTACGTTAATTCATCTCTACGTCTATACATATTTATAATTCTCCTAACAAAATTTTGATCATACAATTCCATACTACCCGAATAATCTACGATAAATAATAATACAAAATATACTATAGGTATTAAATACTCCTTTCCTTTATAGAATGTATCCTTTGTTTCTATAAATTGTTTAAATAACGAAGCATAATAATTCATTATAATAATATAAATATATATTTATTATTTTATAAATATAACGAAATGGATCAAAACAATTTGATAATATTTAGCTTTATAAAGTAATATTATCAATTCTACCACTTTGATTTTTTAACCGCAATCTTGGGTCCTTGACCACGTTTCTTGACGTTATTCGGGTCATATTGCTCATCTTCTTCATCATCATTGATGGATTTAGATAACTCCCAGAACTCCTTGGACCCTAATCTGAAGTCATTATGTGCGTCTGCTTTGTACCAGAAAACTTGGTCCTGTAATTTGTTGGATTTGGAGTTGTTATTTATCACCAAGCACTCATAATTTTCAGTACATTGATCCATCACTTGACAAAATGACTCCAATGTAGGAAACATACCAGCATAATTTTCGTAAATTCGCTTTCTATTGGCAATATACGGCTCTCTTAAAATAAAAACGTAATCAATGTTAGTTCTTAGCGTCGGTGGAATACCCAACGGATATTGCATTGTGATGATTAACATCACTTTCCAATGTCTCCCGTTCATAAATAGGAGCCGCATCATCTTATCTCTGGCCCACGTGTTGTCATACAAGCAATCATCTAAAATCACAAAGGTTCGGGGGTCAATTGTACTGCGTTTAAATTGCTCCATTTCCTTCTTAATCTGCTTCAAAACCTGACGTTGTCGCTTCAAAATATTTTCAACAATAGCAGTATTATATTCATTATGAATAAACAATTTGGGTACTAATGCGCCGTAGAACCCGTTACCTTCTTCAGTGCCGGATATAACAGTACCAATTGGAATACTTTGCTGATAATAGAGAAGATCCCTGACCAAAAATGACTTACCGGTATCACGACGACCAATTAGAACAACGACGGGACCTTTAGATTCATTTGGTTTGAAACTAATACTTTTCATATCAAAACGCTTTAGTTCTAAATTCATTATAATTAATAAAGAATATTATTATTTTTATTTAACTTAATTATATGACCAAACATATACATATTATTGGGCCGTTTAATACTGGCACAAATTTATTAAATAATATTATTTCTAATTCTGATGTTATTGATTTAGTTGACAATGACTCTATTGTTATTTATAATAATGATAACGAACCTATTCATAAACATACATTAATTATAAAAAACATAAATAATTATTTATTAGATAAGAACAACATAGTTATTATTATGTATAAAAACGTGTATAATTGGTTATATAGCATTAAAAAATGCTCTTATGATATTGTATTTTCAAATATGTATTCAGAAGTTGGATTATACTCAAAAAAATTTGCCAATATGATTGAATTATACAATTTTTATTATATTAATTACATATCCATATTAAACAATTTTAATAATGTTATTTTTATGGATTATGAAAAGATAATTGATACCAATACATCGTTTGATTATATTAATTCCAAATTACAAAAAATAAATTTACAAATTATATCAAAAGATAAAATTATCACTGAATTATCTAAACCTTCTAAAAATCATGGCGCTCCTATAAATTCTGCTACAGATGCTAAAAATAATTATAAAAACAATAATGAAATGGTTAAACAATTTGTGGAAAAAATACCCGTTTTAAATAAAAGTGTAAAGTCTAGTATAATTAATTATTTTGAAAATACATAACTAACATATTCAAACTGTTCTTTAGGAAAAAATGAGTTAAATATTACTAATATTTATATTTTAATTAGCTAATGACAACAATGTTTAGTGTTAATTATCAAAAGAGGAAGAACATAAACCTCTTTACCAAGTTTCAAACTAACAAAAGGATTAATCTGTCAAATGTACAGAACTATATTCCTATTTATGACCGTTTCTTCTCATTAAATAACACTAATTATAACTCAATCAATCTAAATCATCTATGGTCTATTTCAGACATTAAAGAGAAAGATGGTGAAAAATCTGAGAACATATTCAATTGTAAATTAAAGAATATTTCGGACATTGAAGATTTTACAATGACGCAAAAAGTGTTCTTTAAAATGGCTCCCTTGTTAGATCCTTTCAAATATATTGTGGGTAAATACAACCATACGGACGAGCAATTGTTTAACCTGCCTTCATTTGATAAGACTATAAGAGTACATCCTAAAATTGAAGACACTAACAACTCTTCTTATATTGATGGTTTCTTTTGTTTTCTAACAAGTCAGATGTTGAACAATCACAGTTTTATTCACGGGGTTGACTATTATGGATCATTTTTGGCTATTAAAAACAACTACAAATTGAATATTATTGATGATTTGGATTATTTGATTACTTCGGAATTTTTCAATAAGAAGCAAAATGTGTTGTTTAATGTAGAGGATTATAGTCATTTAATTACCAATGATGATGATGGTGTAAAAGCGTTAAAACCTTTGAACATTTTAAATGGATCGCAAAAATCGGTATTATCGGCTAAATCAATTGATGACACCATTTTTGAGAATATATTTGAAACAAGTCATTCTTCTTCAAGTCATATTACTCTTGCCGACGTTAAACATATGAATGTTGAGTTGGTTGATATTATGAACTCTAGTGAATTTAATATTCTGGATCAAAAAAAATCCGAAACGCTTAAATCTGGTTCTACTTGCTCTTCAAGAACATCGCATACAAATGAGAATGATAATATAAATGACAATGAAGAAAATAGTATATGCGACGACGACGAAATCATTCGTTCTGCTTCTGGCTCTGGTTCTAAATGTGATTCTGGTTCAGATCTATCAAGTGATTATTCCGACATTGATGAAGAAAATTTGATTTTAACAATACCACAATTTCCAGTCCAAGTTATTTGTATGGAGAATTGTGAAAGCACATTTGACGAGTTAATTATGAATAATGAACTAAGTCACGATGAATGGTTTGCCGCATTAATGCAAATCATTATGATTCTAATTACATATCAAAAATCGTTTTCCTTTACACACAATGATTTACATACAAATAATGTAATGTATGTTTCAACTAACAAAAAATACATTTATTATTGTTACAAGAAAAAGTATTATAAAGTTCCAACATTTGGCAAAATATTCAAAATTATTGACTTTGGGCGCGCTATTTATAAATTAGGTGGTAAGGTATTTTGTAGTGACAGTTTTCAATTAGGTGGTGATGCCGCAACACAATATAATACCGAACCCTACTTAAATGATAAGAAGCCACGCTTGGAACCTAATTTCAGTTTTGATTTGTGTCGCCTAGCCTGCTCTATATTTGATTATATAATTGATGATGTTGATGACGTAAAGAACTTGAGCGAATGTGAACCAATTGTAAAGCTGATTGTTGAGTGGTGTATTGATGATAACGGTGTCAATGTTTTATATAAAAATAATGGTGTAGAGCGTTATCCAGATTTTAAATTGTATAAAATGATTGCCAGATGTGTTCACAATCATACACCCAATGCTCAACTTGAACGCCCTGAATTTAGCAAATTTGTCTGTCAGAAAAATAATTTAGCAAAAGGAGAATTAATTATAAATATTGACGATTTACCGTGTTATGTTTTGTAAGATGACATTATTATTGTAAATTATCGTGTAAATTATTTTATTTGTAAAATTTATCAAAATAGAACTTGGTTATTTATTTATTTTATATTATGTTAGTAATATAAAATGAGTTATGGGTTTATACTAACAAGACACGTGAATTCTGCGAAAACAAATGAATATTGGAATCACTGTATCAAATTAATTAGAACAAACTATCCTCTTAAGAAAATTATAATTATTGATGACAATAGCAATTATAGCTATGTGAAAGCACATTTTGAATATACAAATGTTGAAATTATTCAATCAGAGTTTCCTGGTAGAGGAGAATTATTGCCTTTTTACTATTTTATAAGAAATAAATGGTTTGATAATGCTGTTATTATTCACGACAGTGTTTTCTTTCATACTCGCATCCCATTTGAGACATTTAGATTGCCTGTTTTGTCTTTATGGCATTCAGTTTACGACAAGGAAAATTTGCCAAATATTATGCGAATTGTATCTCAATTAAGAAATAACACAAAACTTAGACAAGAACTTATTGGAAGCGATGTGAATATACTAGGTATGACAGAAAAAACCCTATTCAATTTAAGTTTTGGAAATATATGTTATATAAATCACAATTTTTTGCTTAACATTGAACGCAAATATAACTTAAGCAACTTAGTTAATGCCCTACATTCTCGGGCTGATCGCTGCTCATTAGAGAGAATAATGGGTCTACTATTTGACGTTGAATATTCAAATACAAGGACAATAAAATCACTATTTGGTAATATATATAAAACACATTATAAATCATTTAATTATACATATGATGAATATATAAGGGATTTTAAAAACAAAAAACTAGCAGGGGGTGTAGTAAAAATTTGGACGGGGCGATAAATGAAATAACAGACGTCATTCATTTGGTGAGTAAAAATAATTATTATTAAATATTTAATCATAATAATAATAATTTATTTATGATTCAAAATATATTATCTAAAATAATGACTAATACTAATTTAGAATTGTTTCAAAGCATATTATCATTTTTGAACGCTGTTTTTTGTGTATTTTTTATGTACAAATATAATGAAACCAAGGATCCAAAATATTTTAAATATACAATGTATTATGTAATTCTTCCGTTTTTAATTATTGATTTTACCATAAATATTTACTTGATTGTAAATAAACCTGAAAACGAAAGAAAATCATGTTTAGAGACAATTTTTCATCATTTAATCACACTGTTATTAATATTATGGTCTTATTTTTTTGGAATATCTCATTTACCTGATATTATATATAATGTATATATGTTTGAAATTAGTTCTATTTTTTTAAATATTCGTTTCTGGATCAAAGAATATTTGAAAACAATAGAAGGTGAAGCTGTACCTAAATTAATTTCAATATTTCAAACATTTAACGAGTTATTATTTTTTATATCTTTTATTTATTTCCGTTGTTATGTATTTTTAAAAGAAATTATATTTAATAAAAATTTTTATGATAAATTAATTGGCAGTGGAATGATTTTAAATAAATTATTTATTGGCGTTGTCTTTATTTTCCTTTTACTTAATTTTTACTGGTCTTCTATAATTTGTAAATCATTCTATAAGCGAATTAATAAAATTATTCAGGAAAAAAATCAAACAGATTATGTAGATGATGAAATTATACTTATTGAAAAAATTAAGGATGAGATTATTAACAGCAGAACAAATAATAACAAATGAATTATAAAAGATAAATTAATTTAACTATGTTAGTTAAGTCAATTTATATTAAGTTAAAAGGGCGGATTATCAGTGAACGCGATTGGCTGAGAAGTGCCTACAACATTTTCAGCAAGGGCTGGCGTAACTTGCTCGTAAACAAAGTTTCCCGCTACTATACTAACATAAACAACCAATGTGTCTCGTACAAGTAGTTTTAATGGTTTACTTTCCTTCTCTACAAAGCGCATCTCCAAGAATTTAACAATAAAAAATATGACAGATATTATCCCTGCTACTACAAATATATTTTCCATTTTTACAATATATTTTTAGTTTCTTATTACAATATTAACGCAATTGTTTGTTAGTTTACGATAATACTTCAATATCATCTAAAAGTAGATCTGGTTCCAATTGAACTCCTGGTTGGCCTATAACGTGAATATCTAAATTACCCAATTCAATGTCTTGATCTGATATTTGTAATTTATCATTATCCTCCTCCTCTTCCATCTTTCGCTGAATATTCCTTAATGTGCTTATTTCTTCTAATCTTTCAATTGTCTTTGGCGCACTAACCATTTGTTCCTTATTATTATCATCTAACATTGAATCCATATCGTTGAATTTGAGAGACTGGGTTAAAGAGTCACTTGATTCCAATTTATGAACCGTTCCGTCCGGTTCTTTTTCTTTTTCCTTTTCTTTTTCCACTTTTGTCTCCTTAACTTCGGAAATAAACTCGGTTTCACCTTGCGCATTTAAAGGCGCACTTTGTTCTACGATTTGCTCCTTAATTTCCTGTATTACATCTTCCTCCACTGTCTCATCCATATATGCCCTCAATATGCTCTCAATCGGGATGCTTTCTCTGACTGCGTTTAAAATACACTCTTGTACGATTATCTCTAGCTCACGATTATGTTTTTGTACTTGTAGCGGCATTGTATTGACCTCAAATAAATAGACATTCTTGTAAATCTTTCTTGCCACATTGACATATGCTTTGTGGATAAAATCGTCTAATTTGGGAATATTAATATCAATCTTCTTCTGCTTTTGACCTACACGCATAGCAGTTAGCAACTTTAGTTGAATAATATGTACACAAGTAACCAAATCTTCTAAATAAGTACAGCAACTCTTTTCAATAATTCTTTTTCTTTCCGTTTCAATAATGTTGGCATTCCACTTCGGAATACGAGCAATTAGGTTCTGAAATGTCATCAAATACTTGTCCATTTCGCCATTGGTTCTACAAAGAGTTAGCGACTCATCAAAAATAGATCTAAACCCTTCAATAATTAAAGGTGTCAAAATTGTTAATAAACGAGCCCCCCATTCGTTCTTTGATTCGTGTAATGAACTAACATTGAAATCATCCATTGTTTATTTATGTAATTATTGAACCTTATTTTTTCCCTTTTCAAACTTATTTATTATAAAATACAAGAAAATATGGTCTAAAATGGATAAAAATGCGCGGGACCATATATGCTGTCATATTTTCTTGTATTTTTCATCTCTATTTTATGGTAACACATTTTTTCTGAAAAGTCAAAAGGGAAATGAAATTTGGACATTTTTAAAAATGTCCAGAAATGAAAACCCAAAAAAAGTTTTGAAAATGACCTTTTTTTCACTTTTTCACCATAATGGTCTCAACTTTATTTTGAGAGTTGAAAAAACTGTTATGCTAATTTTTCGTATTTCCCCAATCATTTTTTTCTGTTTCTAATATATGAAACAAAGTGAAACATATTTAGGAGAAAAAGAGGAGAAAAAAGAGAAGACATATTATTGTGAGAAATGTGACTATGTATGCTGTGTAAAGTTTTCATACGATAGACATATCCAGACGACAAAACATAAACTGAAACAATCCGAAACAAATGAAACACAAAAGGAGAAAAAAGGAGAAAAAAATGTTTGTGATTGCGGACAATTATTTAAAAGTAGAACAACGTTATGGAGACATAAGCAAAAATGTGATTATTACAATGAAGAGCAAAATCAGGAAAATCAAGAACCCGAAAAAGTCAAACAATTTGAAACAAATGAACCAACCACCAAGGAAATTATTGATCTTATGCGCCTCCAAATGCTTGAAAATCAGGAATTGCGCAAAATTATGCTTTCACAACAGCAACAAATCATTGAATTGGCGACCAAAACATCTATTACAAATACAAATTGCAACAATACCAATACGAACAATACTAACACATTTAATCTAAATATGTTTCTTAATGAGAAATGTAAAGATGCGATTAATATTAGCGAATTTGTAGATAATGTTAAAATACAATTATCCGATTTGGAGAATTTTGGACATATGGGTTACGTTGAAGGCGTTTCCCAAATTCTTATAAATAATTTGAAAGACCTGGATACATATTCAAGACCCATTCATTGCAGCGATTTGAAACGCGAAGTCCTTTATATAAAGGACAATAATGAATGGACGAAAGAAACTGAGGATAAACCAGTTTTAAAAAGCGCTATCAAAAAAATTGCTAATAAAAATATTAAACAGATTCAGACTTGGAAAGATGAAAACCCTGGTTGTTGCAATTCGGAATCCAAAAAGAATGATCAGTATATGAAAATAGTAATGAACTCCATGTCCGGAGGCACAAGCGAAGAACAAATTAACAATATTTCCCAAATTGTCAAAAATGTCGCAAAGGTTGTTACTATTGAAAAATGTGGCAACAAGTGAATATTAAATATTAAGTTAACTAATTTATTAACTTAACATTTCTTACATAAATGATATATTTTCCAGAACCAGTTTGTTGTCCAAATAGGTAAAATTCAATATAAATAATAACAACAATTTCTCATTCCGAAATTCTTTGCGCACTTTATTAAAAGCAATCAGTAGTTCATATTGCTTCTCTGTAGACACTGTTATTTGACCATCTTCTATTAATTTGATTAAATCCAATCCATTATACGCCTTTTCATACAATTTGGTTACAAATGTTAGTATGGATGTTTCAGTCATCTTATTATTCATAGTTTTTTCCAATTCTGTTTTAAGCCAGTCCAGTCGCTGCTTCTTGAGCGTCTCCATTTTAAATGTCTGTTCCAAATTGTATTTATAAAGGTTGATTAGTTTCCCATTATGCTCTGGTTCAGGAATATATATCTCGCAAAATCGCGACAAAATTGGCTTCAACATTTTATATTTATCTTCCACAATAATGAAAAACCGTGTATTATGACTGAATAATTCAATACATCGTCTCAAAGCCGATTGCGCATCCATTGTTAGTTTGTCTCCATTTAACAAGATAATACTTTTAAAAGTGTCGCCGCCATTGGAATTAATATGTGTCTTGGCAAAGAACTTCAGCTCCTCGCGAATAAATTTAATGCCTTTTCCGTGAGCACAATTGACATACATTACAAAATCTTTGATTTTTTCTTTATTATTATCGTAGATAAGAGTAATAAATTCATTCACTAATTTGCTTTTACCGCTACCAGAAGGCCCGTTGAAAATAATATTAGGGATCTTTTTGTTCTTGTGAAAATAATCCAGTTTATTCTTTATGTTTTGGTGAATTGGTAGCATTTTATGTTTGTTAGTTATGTATTAATACATAAGTGTTTTTATATATAAATAAAGCGTATTAATTTATTATTACGATTTATTTGGTACTAGGCTTTTTCGCTTCGCTTATGCCACACTTGACAAACTATGTGTATACGGGTTCTCCATAAATGCTGACAACAATGATGAATCAATGCGGTTATTATCTTGGTAAGCATTCACATATTGTGGTGTATTTGTTGTACCATATGTTTGTAGAGATGGTCCCGATGCGGTTGTTGCGCTCGGCGCCCATAATCGGTTATTATCACGATCTGAATCCAATTTGGACATTGACATATTAATTGAAGAATTGAAATTCTTAGCATTGCCTTGGTTAATTCTACCAGCAACCAACTTCTCCTTCGTATCATTATTGGTCTGACGATAAACCGCGTCATATTGTCTAGAACCGTGTTTAGAAGCCGCACCACCAGCAGGGTTCAATTGGTAGCAGTCAGTTGTAGTATCACGCTGATTCGCAATGGACTGATGATCGTGAACTTGATAAGCACCGTTAATTTGGTTGCCAATATTTCCATTGGGTTGATACAATGTGGTTTCCTTAATAGTAGTACTAGTAACTTCGCCTTGATTCTGAACATAGGTGCCGGCTACTTCACCGCCAGCATTTCCATAAATGCGCATATTACAGCCATATTCCTCCTTCTTAGAAGGTCTAAATGCGTCCATAAATGGAGCAATTACTGCGCCAATTGCGCCCGAAAATCCGGAGCCAAATGTTTGTGGCTGTGTATTCACACTACGGTTGTTAGTATAGTTAGTATGACTTTTCAAGAACTCTTCACCGCCAGTATGAGGACCACGTCCAGCAGCATTAGAATGCGACACATCGTATCCTTCAAATTGGTTACGCTTTGTATCTTCGTACATTTTTGGCACTTGACCCGCTGTCTTTAGATTGGAGTTGGGTGTTCCTGTCACGGCTTTAGTTGTCTCGTTACGATTTGATGTGTGGAATATTTCATCGGCAACCATACGGGTCGCTTTTTCAGCACCAGTAGTTGTTAACCAACGGTCCTGCGAATTAACAAAGAAACCATCAGGTCTATTTTTCTCAACCTTGCCTTGAATACCAATATTTTTAATTAGGGTTGAAGCCGGTCCCTGTAAATTGTCTAAAGAGTATTCCAACTTGGGGTTTGTCTTGACACGCATCTCATCTACATTGCGATCAAGCCAGGCATTTCGGTCTTCCATTCCTGAGTTGAATCCACCACTGCCCTCGGAACTAAATCCCTTTCCTAAACCAGGGCCAACGTGTACTGACTCAAAAGGCTTAACCATATTATTCTTTAGACCAGGAGCAACGCGCGATTGCATAAAGTCACTCATATTAGGAGCACCATAAGCCCATTGGATATTATCTTGCGGCTTAAACAGAGGCGCCTGCTCAATTTTCTTAATCACCTGGGAACCAGTGCCGGCATAATTGTCTAAAATAGTTTCGGCGTTGTTATTGTTGTAAATTTGCCCTTTTGGTTTGCCACCGTTAAAAGGCACCATATTATTATGTCTAAATTGTTCAGAATCCATATAATTTCCACTTAATGAGTAAACCTGCTGAATATTGGAATCCACTTTGCCGCCGGCTCGTTGTCGTTGCTCATAAGCATTCTGATTGAAATACTTGTCTGTTGCAGTATTCGCGTTTTGATACTCCTGAACCGTGTCAACTAGCTCTTTATTATTCATAATAGGATAGTTTACAGGAGGTACATTGGTATTAGGTAAGTAGTTGGTTTTGGCACCCATATTGTTAAAGTTCTCTTGCTTCTTACCACTATTCGTATTTTGACTACTATTAGTACTACTAGTTGAATTATTTTTATTAGTTGGTTTGGAATTTGTTTTTGATTGATTTGTTATAACATACATTCCTCCTAATGCGATTAAAGGTATAGCTAGTTCCATTATATATTATATATACCTTTTTATAAAAAAGTATTTTTAAAGTATTTTATTATTTAAAATATTTTACAATGTTTTTAATATGGTTTATGCTTGATTTCTGCTACTCTGACGATGATTATTATCCGTATTTGTATTAACATCAGATTTTTCACTCTTCTTTAAATTAAATTTGGCACCTTGATTATTAGCAAAACCCTCTTTTATATTATTTGTACTAGCCGCCAGTTGTAATTTTATATAATCCTGACTATTTCTAGGCTCAGGACACTCTACATTTCTGTTGAAATAATCCTTCTCCAAAATTCTTGTACTAACATTATTTCTAAAGTTCATTTCAGTATGTGCTTGGGGATTAATTGGCAAAATATAACTATGGTCTTGTGGTAAATCGCGAGCAGTCCACGCTGGCATAATTACTCTAGATTGCTCGGTTGTTAGAGTGTCGCAAACAGGATACACAATTGGATCAGAACCCTTAACATATTTATCATTTGGTTTAAGACAGTCCCTGTTCAAATGCCTATCTATGCCTAAAAGAGAACTCTGAATATCAATACTCTTGGTCCACAAATTACCGCCCCATTTTTGCGGGATAATTTGCGGGTCCAACATAAAACACGGTTTTACGCCGTTACCGGGAACATCTAGTATCCAGCGGCCTTGGTCGGTCTGTTGTTGTAATTGTTTTGCTACTCTTGCGGGGTCGTCGTGAAATCTTGTAAATGCCATTATTATATATATTATACTTTTTTATAATAAAATAAAAAAGTATAATAAATGATGACAATAGAAAGGTATTTACACCTTTGAAGATAAATATTATACAACCAACCATCCAATTATCACGCCAGCGTCGTAAAATGTATAACTATAAACTCCATTTGTCCTAATATCTATCGTACTAATATTTACATTAAGAGGTGGATATTGCTTTAAATCAGAAACATTTGTAATTCCAGTAAAATTAAATCCGTATGTGGATGATGCCTTATTTACAGAAAATGTAATTACACCACCAGTTAAAGTTCCAGCAGCAGGAAGAGTGATATTATAATCAACAGCAATTCCATTGTGATAATATAATTTACCATAAGCAGATATTCCGCTCAGAACAACTGATGAATTAACAAGGACAAGCGAGCTAAACATATTTGGAGTAACTTGTGGAATAACTGTTCCATTTACCTTCAATTGATTACAAAGAATATTTAAATCAACATAATCATTTGGAGCATTTTGGTCCTGACATCTTATTTGACTTTCACTTGGAGTAGTTGTAATTTCTGTAATAATATTATTTGTTCCATTTGAAAAATTAGTAGTGTATAATTGATAATAAGATAATCCGCTTGATGTAACTGTTCCACCATTATTATAATTCACGACCATTCCAATATTATTTATTTGACTATCTGGATAACCTCCTCCTATAACCGGTGTAAAAGTAAGATGTGCATTGGATAATTGACTTTGAGCGTCAACTCCATTATTTCCAATAGTAATACTTTGTGCTTCTATGTTGTTTGTAATTGTATTTTGATATTGTCCAATCGTAATTGTACCAGAACTAACCTGAGCTACATCAGTTTTTATGTCTACCGAATTATTGTGAGGAGCTTGTGTATATGTAGTATTAATTGTAGATTTTGTAATTGTTGTGTTAGCATTAGGATTGCTTATTGTAAGATTTGAATGAAGCAATTCATTTGTAGAATTAATTCCATCTGATAGTATTATTTGAGCGGTGTTATTATTTGGTTTTAATGATATATAAGCAGGATCAGGGTCTACATTCATATAAATATTATCTGAACGCAACGCATTACCATTAGTTAAATCCATCCATATTCCTTCCAGACCTGAAGGAATTGGATTTGTTGCTTGTGGTTCCAATGCTAAATAAGTAGGATCAATACCACCTTCAACAAATAACTTGCCAAAAACCATTACATCACCCGTGTAGCCAATGCCTGTATATCCTGGACCTGTTGCGCCGGTGTAAGCACTATTATTCCATTGACTCGGACCTGTTGGACCCGTATGTCCTGTAAAACCTGTAGGTCCTGTAACACCTTCGGCTCCCGTAGGTCCACCCGCAGGCCCTGTCATACCTTCGGCACCAGTGTATCCTGTAGGCCCAATAACCCCTGGTGGTCCTTGTTTGCCGTCAGCACCGCCAACTTTACTATTACAACAACGTCTAGCGTCTAAATAATTTGAATAACTTGACATTATATATTACTATATTAGTAAATAATTTTATATTTGTTTTAAATTAAAATTACTATAAAATTATTTAATTATACAATTGTTAATCAAATAATATATACATTTTGAGGGTGTTCTATGTAGCAAGGAACCGTTCCATTACCAGGAACATTTAATATCCATCGGACTGGGTCTGTATGTTGTTGTAACCTTTTCATTGTTCTAGCGTCGTCATAATTAAATCTGGTATTGGCCATAGTAATATAATATACTTTTTTTATAAAAATGTTAATCGCATATAAAATAGTAGCAAAAGCAAAAATACTTTTTTATAATGAAATAAAGAAAAGTACTTTTTATGGAACAATACTTAATACTCCACCATTAATCCATAAAGCACCACTAATAGCAGGAGCACTGGTAGGTAGATTTGATAATACAATAAGTCCAGTAGTTCCAGCACTCAAATTGATATTAGCACTTGAAGCCAAATTAATACCGGCATCCGCATTCAAATTAATATCCACATTTGAATTAAGATTAATATTATTCCCGCCACTATACGTAGTTATATTTACATCCCCATCACTCGTGAGGTTAATATCACCACCATTCCCGACATTTGTCGTTAATACAATTCCTTCCTTTGCGTTTAAAAATAAAATCCCGCTTTGCTCGTCTATTGTAAAATTACCACCTTGACTGTCTTGGTGTGTTATTCCGCTACCACTCGCTCTTTGTTCGTATTTAATATTTAAAGTTCCTCCTTCATTTTCTTGGTTGCTAAAAAAGTTCAAATTATCGGTTTGTAGAGTGGCGTTATATTGTCTTGAGTCGTCAAATGGGTCTTGTTGGTTTCCACTAATAACTAACGAACCAGTATTACTCACCTTTGTATTCCAAGATGTATAATCCGTAGATGTTATATTCGTAATATCGTAATTTATATTTAAAAATCCATCTACACCTCCACCAGTATTTAAAGTCGTTGTAATGGGGTGATTTGGTGCGGTTGCCGTGCTGGTGCTATTAATTCCAGCAAAAGTAATATCCGTCACTACTTGCGGGGTTAAAAGATTATCATAAAACTCTGCCGTCAAATTGGTCTTATTATCTGCGGTTAAAACTTGCTGTAAAGTTGGAATTGTTGGATTATTTGTCGTATTAATTATATCAGACCACGATGCTTGAATAGTTGTATTTGTAATTTGTCTTAAATATTCAGTTGTAAAACTTGTAGTTGTGCCTGTTGCTCCTAATGAATTATCTAACAAATTAATTTCATTATTATTTAGTGTAACAACATTTACTTCTGTAGGTGTAAGACCATCTGATAAAGTTAGTTGAGGGTTTCTTGTTGGCTCTAATTCTATATACCCTGTTGCGCCCGAAAAATCATCCATTCGCATTTTTTGAACTCTTAATGACCCGCCGGTTTCTATCCACATACCGTCTAGGCCAGATGGAAGTGGATTTGATGCTTGTGGTTCCAACGCTAAATAAGTAGGATCAATACCACCTTCAACAAATAACTTACCAAAAACCATTACATCACCAGTATATCCAATTCCTGTGTATCCGGGACCTGTAGGACCAGTGTAAGCAGTGTTTACCCATTGACTTGGTCCAGTAGCACCAAATCCGGTCATACCTGTAGGTCCAGTGTCACCAGTAAAACCTGTGGATCCAGTTGCTCCAAATCCGGTCATACCAGTAGGTCCTGTATATCCAGTAAATCCAGTGGCACCAGTAGGACCACCTAGAGGACCAGTAGGCCCTGTTGCTCCACTTCCACCAGAAGAACCCTTACATCCAGTCGGACCACGACCCCCTGTATATCCTGTGGAACCAGTGACGCCCGCAGGTCCAATTGGACCACTATTTCCTTGATCACCCTTAGGTCCTTGAGGTCCGACAAGTTTATTTTCACAACAACGTCTAGCGCCTAAATAATTTGTGTAACTTGACATTATATATTACTATATTAGTAAATATTTTTATAACATTTTTATTTCAAATATTATAAAATGAATTTATTAAAACTTATTTTTAAAATGTATAACTATTTTGGTAATACCTTTTTACACCTTTTCTCATTTCAAACGCCGATTAATATCAATGTGTTCTTAAATAATTCTTTGTGTTTTTGTAAATATTTATAATCAAAAATTTTGTTACATTTATTACAATGTAACAAATATATAAATCTTGAACATTGTGATATATGAGCCTTTTTCTGTTTTTTATAAATTTCAGAATTTAATATTTTTGCTCCACAAAAAAAACAAATCATATATAATTCTGTAATTTATTTTTATATAATTTTTATTATATAAATATTGGGCGTTTGAAATGAGAAAAGGTGTAAAAGGTATTAAATGGTATTAAAGTTTTTGGCTATACCTTTTTAAAAGGTATATTTAAAGTTGCGTTAAGGAAATGGAGAAAAACAGATTTACATCTGTTCCTGTAATTGGCGTACCGCCACCTTGTCGTAATTGAATAAAAAATGTTGTCTGTGCGGTTGTTAATAAATCAATTACATCATTTCCAGTACCACAAGTAACTCCAGCGCCAGCATTTAAATAAAAATTATTACCACTATTAAAAACTACAGGTTCATAAAAATTTGCTGGATTGGTTGAATCTACAAGAAGTAAGTAAAAGTTACTATTTGAAATAGCAACATCTTCTTGTATAGACCAGGAAATTGCCCATTTTTTATTAGGAGTAAGTGCTGGAATAGTTATTGGATCAGAATTATAAAGTATACTTGTAGCAATTAAGTTAGGGACAGTGCCAGAAGTACCAATATTATAATTTACTATGGTACCTGTACCGGCAGGTCCCGTCGCGCCTTGTAGACCACCAGCTGGTCCAGTAGGTCCAGTAGCTCCTGTAGGTCCCACACAACAAGCACCTTGAGGCCCAATCGGGCCAAGAGGACCTGTTTGACCTCGTAAACCAACTGGTCCCGTAGGTCCAGTTATACCAGATTCACCCTGATCACCCTGAACACCCTTTGTCTTAATATTACAACAACTAGTTTTAATATAATATTGGGAATATGTGTTAGAATAACCTGACATCTATTATATTATTTATAAACATTTTTAAAAATAATATAAATTTATATTCAATCTAATAATAACCATTTTACCTTATACTCTTATAATATTTGTGTAAATGTAATACTGAATGTTAGTCCGCTAAATGTCACAGGTGTTCCTGAGGTAGTTTTTTGCATTAATTGTACAACATAATCAACCTCTTGACTACTGGTTAAATCTAAATAGTCATTTCCGGAACCATACATTTTGCTGCCATTATTTCCTGAATACAAATAATATGGATGGGCATCTGTAAAAGTTGCTGGTTCAAAATATGTTCCGGGATAATAAAAATTCTCTAGCCGGACATAGAATTGATTATCCGTGTCATTCCAGTTTTCCACAATGTTCCAGCTTATTGCCCATTTTTGCTCGCCAAGAGGCAATGTAATATTTGCGCTGCCCGCTGTAACTGTGGTAGATACATTTGTGAAAGTAGAATTGTATGTTGTAGTAGAACTGATTGTTGTGAAATATGTATTGTAATTGATAATATATGAGCCAGGTGTTCCGGTAGGTCCTGTAATACCAGTTGCTGGTCCTTTGGGTCCGTTTTGACCTTTCGGGCCTCTGTAACAAAGCCCTGTTGGACCTGTAAATCCAGTCGGTCCAGTTGGTCCATCTGTACCAATCGGTCCAATTTGGCCACCGGAACCTTGTTCGCCTTTTAGTCCCTTCAATGGATTCGGAATATCACAACAACGATTTCTTCCTAGATTAGTTAACATTATAATACTATATTAATATAAATAATTTATTTATTTAGTATTTTTATATCAAATATAATGAAAAATAGTAAATATTATTAATTAAATATTTTGTTACGATAAATGGTAACAAATTACGTAGAGGGCAACGCGGCGAGGCATAACCGAATGCTGCCCAAACTAGCTACATCGTACTTCACAACCAGAGGCAAATCGTTCTCCAAGTAGATTTCAATTTGTGAGCACAAGTTGGTACACTTGATGAAGTAGCCGAGGTTCTTTAGAGAAAACTCTCCTTGAATGATCTTAGACGAGTCCTGCTTCAAAATGAAGCCCATTGCGCCGTCGGATTCGGCACGATGAATTTCAGCAGACGCAAATTGCCCCTGGCACTTGAATATCAGCTCATTACCAACCGACTTGATTTCCAACTTGTCCGAAATACAAGACAAATCACGAATAATCTTCTGGAAGTCAGCAGATGGTAAGTTAATGATAGACGAGAATTTCACATCGGGATACTGTAGCTCCTCTTGGTCAGGCTCAATCAGCTTCAACTTCTGCGTCTTACATTGCTTAATATCTCCGTTCTCAAATTTCAAGGCCAAGTGTGATACAATGCCGTCGTAATAGTCGGCATTTTCAATGTAAATGGTTAACGTATCGTCATTGTCAATGGAGTTAATGAGCTTAAAAAGGTGAAACATATTGACGCCGATAATGATCTTCTCTTTCTTGCACTCATAAGATTCAAAATTTTGAGCGGCTAAATACAAATGTGCTAAAATAGTGTGCGACTTGTCCATATTAATAATACGAATTCCGTCGGGTTGGAATGAAATATTGGTCTCTAAAAGAATGTCTTTCAATGCGGTCATTAATGTTCTAAAGGGTGCGATTTGGACTGTTTTAATTGTTAAAACATTTCCATCATTTGTTTTATTTGGTTGTGCCATTTTCTATAATATATGTAATTTTGAACGCAAATCTTTAAATAGTTATATTTAAAATTTATTAAATTATTGCTTAGAATAACTACTAAAGTATAACCGCTAAAAATACAAATAAAGATATATTATTACTATTTAAAAACAAGACCCTATAGTAATAGTAATAACAACAAAATGGAATCACAATTAGAAATTTTAACAGACGTTGGGAAGCCACCTGAGAATATTATTTCAGATCTATATGAAAAATACAAAGACAATCAATATATGTTGAATCGTTTACAAATATATATCACCAATTTGCCTAATTTATTAGATGCTGAAAATAGGAAATATGAAGAGCGTGTTTTAAGAATAAATGAACTAACAATGGAGCAGGATAACTTCTACAAGGTGTTTCTTATGAAGCACCAGTATTTCTATATGCCTTACAATACTATTTACTATGAATATGATGGAAAAACATACAAGATTATCAAGGAAGACGACATACACCACCATTTACTTTCAACCATCACGGATGAAGGTAAGTTGATGGCGTGGAAGCACAAGACAAAGCAGAATATTATCAAGCAAATCAAGGACCGCACGTTATTCAAGTCTGTTCCTGAGACCTATACCATTCAAAACGTATTGGGATTTTTACAGACCATTTTTGATACCAAATCGGAAGCCAAGTACTTCTTGACAATTATTGGTGACTGTATTTTGAAGAAGAATATTGGTGATAATCCATTACAGTATTTTATTAATGCGAATACAAAAAAAATAGTGTCACTTATTGATTCAATTGCGTATATCACAACTGGTAACTCAATAATGAGTAATTTCATTTCTAAATATCACGACACGCATAATTTATCTTGTTATCGCCTTATTAAAACGAGTGTAAACGATACCGGAATATCAACGGATTTAATCAAGGATATGTTGAACAAAATTGGTATTGATTTGCTTTGTGTGGCGGCACATTATTCGGATAGATATACCAATTCTGATAATTTTTTAGCAACTGAATCGGATGAAACTAACAAACAATATTCATTATTCTTTGTGAATAATAGCATTGATAAGATTGCTACAGATTTCATTAAACAGTGTCTTGATGTTTCTACGAGTACAACTACAGTAAATTCACTCTCTTGGAAGAATATGCATTATATTTGGAAGCAGTACTTGTCATCTGTAAATATTCCAAATATGCTTTACACAAATGGTCTCAAAGAGTTGCTAAAGGGTAAATTAATTCATAACGCGATTAATAATACAGAAACAAGCACCAACGATCTAGTATTCTTAAATGTAACCAGTAAATACTTGCCATCGGTGAGCAGTTTTTTGACATTTTGGGACAAACATATTGCTATTTTGGATACCAATGTTAGTTTTGATGATGAATACGAGATTGAAGAGATTTTAACATTGTACAAGTCATCCGAGTTTAAAAATGTGGCCATTTCAGATAAGGATATTATCAAGATGATTAATCACTATTATTCGCCGCAAGTGGAGGTGATTGACAATAAATATATTACGAATATTCGGTGTAATTTGTGGATTAAACACGAGCATATTAGAGTCCACTTGGAGACGTTTAAGGCGACGCAGAAAATGAGTACAACTAGTATAAATAATAATAGTAACAAGGAGTTAATATCATTTGATGAGCTCTACAAGAGTTATAAGTCATATTATATTGCTAAACAAGTTGTAGACAAACAAGTCTCGCCAATTGTGAGCAAGCAATTTTTTGAGAAATTTTTGATTCACGAACTACACCAATATATTCAGTTTGATAAATTTGTTAGTTCACAGTGGTTAAATGATGAGTAATTTAAGAAGCCGCGCCTAAAGCCATATTTTGAGAACTAAAAGGGTTTGGGTTAACAGGTTGTTTAGTAGTTCCGCCATACATACCCATACTTCGTCTACGACGTCTTCCACCAGATGAGGCATTCAACGCAGCAGTTAAAACACTTCCTTGCGGTTGCTCGTACATACCATCACCGCCTCTCATTTTTCTTCTCTTGCCGCCAGCCATACCAGCGGTCAATTGGACGTCAATAGAATTACCCATACCAGTGCCCTTACCATTATAAGGAGCACCAATAGAGTCAGAACCGTAGATAGCACCACCAGACATTAAAGCGCGATCTTGGGGGTCATTTGCGGCTCCAATTTGCTCCCACATTTGATTAGAAAGAAGTTTCATTCCCGATCCACCCTTCATTCCCTTTCTTCCCTTGCGACCCCTCTTTCTAGATCCAACCTTGACAAAACCAAATTGTCCCTTCTTTGTCTTGTATCCCGCCTTAACAAGGCGATTGTCCCTCTTGGCCGAAGCGTGCTTCTTACGAGACACAATGCGACCGGACTTATTCATCATTAACTGAGACTTCATAAGTCCGCCAGATGTATGCTTAGCAGTTCCGTGCCAAACTTGGGCACGAGATCCAACAGTCATTTTAGTTCCACTCATTATAAATTATAAGAAGAAAAAATAATATTTCTAAATGGTAAATATTATTTTGGAAACGCATAAAACAAAATAAAAATTAAAATTTGTTTCTAAGTGGCCGAGGACTGCCGCCAGGTTGCCCTTCAAAGCCGCCCAAATAAGTTGTATTTGCCGGTACACCAAAATTTCCAAATGTTGTTTTTCCTCCTAAAGTTCCAGTAATTACTTGTGTGAAGCGTTTTGATTGTGTTTGAACAGGGTCGTTATATCCGGTTTTAATTCGTTGCCAATTTTCTTGAAGACATTGACAATCCTCATATAACACACACGATGAATTAAAATTAAAATTCAATGGAGAATCTATTTGTATTTGTGATTGTGATTGTAATTGTAATTGTTTTTGCGCGTCATTTTGACGACATAATTGAAAATTATTAATGAGTGTTTTTATATTAGCTCTTCTACCTGGTATAAATTGATTTCTGGGCATTTATTAATTATAGATATTAGAAAATACATTAATTAATTTTATAAAAATAAAATTGAAAATAATTTAAACAATAAATTGGAGTTTATAATAGAATAAATAAGATGAGTAAAACTTTGAAGAATAATACTAATACTGTAAGCGCAGCGACTGTAGAAGCAGATGCGCTTTCCAATAAATACCAGCAAAAAACTGATAAGCAACATATCCTAGATAATCCAGATACCTATATTGGTTCTGTTGAGAAGGTTGAAGCGGACTTGTGGATTCTAAGTGAAGCAAAAGATGATATTAAAATAGTTGAAAGAAATATGACTTATATTCCAGGTCTTTTCAAGTTGTTTGATGAAGGCGTTGTAAATTGTCGTGACCACGTGATTCGTATGGAAACTGCGATTAAAGCTGGACAACCAAATACATTGCCTGTGTCTTATATTGATATATCCATTCAAGAAGATGGTACAATTGTTATGATTAATGACGGAAACGGTATTGATGTAGCGGAACATCCTGAATACAAGGTTTACATTCCTGAGCTCATTTTCGGACATCTCAGAACTTCAACAAATTACAACAAAGACGAGAAGAAGATTGTTGGTGGTAAGAATGGATTCGGTTTCAAATTGGTTCTTATCTGGTCTACTTATGGTTCAGTTGAAACAGTTGATCACGTTCGCGGCCTAAAGTATGTCCAAGAATTCAAGAATAATTTGGATGAGATTTGTAAGCCAACTATTACTAAATGTAAGAACAAGCCATATACAAAAATCACTTTTAAGCCAGATTATAAGCGTCTTGGTATTGATGGATTATCACCTGATTTGATTGCGTTGCTAAAGAAACGTGTTTATGATATTTCAGCTGTCACTGACAAGACCATTAAGGTCAAGTATAATTCGGAGCTTATTCCGGTGAAGAATTTTCAACAATATATTGACTTGTATATTGGTGACAAATCAGAGTCGCCTAGAGCATATGAAGATAGTGGTCCAGGAGGCAGATGGGAATATGCTGTTGCTCTTACGCCTAGCAACGAATTTATTCAAGTCTCATTTGTGAATGGTATTCATACGGCTAAGGGTGGCAAACACGTTGAATATATTCTAGGTCAAATAACCAGAAAATTGTGTGACTATATTGAGACGAAGAAAAAAGTCAAGGTCAACCCAAACTCAATCAAAGAGCAACTCATTCTGTTTATTAGATGTGACATTGAGAATCCTGCGTTTGACAGTCAGACAAAAGACTTTATGAATACGCCATCATCTAAATTCGGTTCCAAGTGTGACGTCAGCGACAAGTTCATTGAAAAGATTGCAAAGATGGGTGTAATGGAAGCGGCAGTTCAATTGACTGAAGTCAAGGAAAACAAGGCTGCTAAAAAGACAGATGGTACCAAATCCAGATCTATTAAAGGAATTCCTAAGCTGACGGATGCGAACTGGGCAGGCACTGAAAAATCCAAAGATTGTGTTCTTATCTTTTGCGAGGGAGATTCGGCCAAAACTGGAGTGATTTCAGGCTTGTCACCAGAAGACAGAAATACATTTGGTGTTTATCCTTTGAAGGGAAAGGTGATGAATACTAGAGGTGGAAATACTAAAGATGTTAATGAAAATAAAGAAATCACTGAAATCAAAAAGATATTGGGTCTTGAGAGTGGGAAAACATATACATCTATTGAAGACGTGAATAAATCACTCAGATATAGTAAGGTTGTATTTATGACTGACCAGGATTTAGATGGTTCACATATCAAGGGCTTGTGTATTAATCTGTTTCAGAATGAATGGTTAAGTTTAGTTCATATTCCTGGATTTATTGGTTTTATGAACACACCTATTTTGAAAGCAAAGAAAGGACAACAAGAGTTGCGATTCTACAATGATGGTGAATACAATGCTTGGAAAAATAACGCAGCAACTGACACTCGGGGCTGGAATATTAAATATTATAAGGGTTTGGGCACTTCTACAAAAGCCGAGTTTGTGGAGTACTTTGAAGAGAAGAAGTTTGTTGGATTTGAGCACACAGCTCTAAGTGACAATGCGATTGACTTGGTATTTAATAAGAAACGTGCTGATGATCGTAAAGAATGGTTGGAGACTGTTTATGACAGAGAGAGTTATGTAGACACGAGCAAGCCAATGATTACATATGAGGAGTTCATTCATAAGGAATTTATTCATTTCTCCAAGTATGACTGTGACCGTAGCATACCAAATCTAATGGATGGACTAAAAACCAGTTTACGAAAAATATTGTTTTGCGAGTTCAAAAGACGTGAATCTTCTGAGATTAAGGTAGCACAGTTTTCAGGTTATGTTGCGATGAACTCGTGTTATCATCACGGCGAGGATTCGTTGAATCAGGCGATTGTAGGAATGGCTCAGAATTTTGTGGGTTCAAATAATATTAATTTGCTTGTTCCAGCGGGTCAGTTTGGTTCGCGCATTAAGGGTGGTAAAGATGCGTCGTCTCCCAGATATATATTTACTCGTCAAGAGAGAATTACTCGTCGTATCTTTATTGAGCAAGATGATAATGTGTTGAAATATTTGACAGATGATGGCACTCCCGTTGAACCGCAATTTTATGTGCCAATTATTCCGATGGTTCTGGTTAATGGATCTAAGGGAATTGGAACTGGTTTCAGCACTGAAATTATGTGTTATAATCCAAGAGATATTATTGCGTATCTTAAGAACTTGTTACAAGACACAAAGATTAGTCCAATTGAATTCATACCATATTATGAAGGATTCAATGGCACAATATCAAAGATTGGTGATACTAAATTCTTGTTCAAGGGTAAATATGAGAAGTTAGGACAAGATAAAATTCGCGTGACTGAATTGCCAATTGGATTTTGGACAGAGGACTTTAAAGAGTTGTTGGAGAAACTAGAGGAAGACAGAGAAGTAAAGGCTTCTAAAAAAGATGATAAGGCCGGTGATAAAGCAAAGAAACTAGCGCCATATGTCAAGGAATATGATGATAACAGTAAAGATACCAATGTGGATTTTGTGATTACTTTCAGTAAAGGTCAATTAGATGAACTTGAATCAGCAGCTGGTGACCACGGATGTAATGGATTAGAGAAGTTGTTGAAGTTGTATAGTACAAGCAGTACAACCAATATGAATCTGTTTAATTCAGAAGACAAGTTGAAGAAATATAATTCAGTGAGTGAAATTATTGATGACTTCTTTAATATAAGACTGGAATATTATGGTATGCGAAAGGCTCATCTTATTGATGTCTTAGAAAGAGAATTAATCGTCTTGTCAAACAAGGCCAAATATATTCAGGAAGTTTTAAATGGCACAGTTGACTTGCGTAAGAAGAAGAAGGACGAAATTATCCAGATGCTTCAGACAAAGGGTTATGAAAAGATTGTTAATGAGAATAATGTAGTTGATGAAGATTACAAGTATTTGGTCAGAATGCCAATGGATTCAGTTTCAGAGGAAAACGTAGAGAAGTTACTTAATGAATATGATAGAAAGCAAAAAGAGTTGGCGGAAATTAAAGCGACGAGTTGTCAGCAGATGTGGTTAAGAGAACTGGATGCGTTGGAACAAGAGTATGTTAATTATAGAACAGACAGAGATATTGCTATCAATGGATTAGTTATAGGAACGAAAAGAGTTGTTAATAAAAAGGTCGGTGGAGCAAAAGTAGTTGTTCCTAAGAAGAAGATTCAGTTAGAAATTGCTTAGATTGGAAAGAACCAGTTAGAAATTGAATAAAATTAGAATGTAAAAAAATAAAAATGTTTTTTTTTACATTTTAAAGATGTACGTAAACAGTCCAACATATGATAATGCTACACTATGAAATATCCAATATTTTTGGTGTTGTATAGTTTGATTTATTTCAGACAAATTTTTTTGTATAAGAGTTAACTCTTTTTTTTGTTCAGTATTGGCATTATTCAAATGCTTATTATACATATGAATATCGCTAACTTGCTTTTCAGTTTGCGCATACTTTTCGTACTCTATGAATCCACAAGTTGTATTGGATTTGTTAGTATTAACATTTGGTACCCAATAGGCGCGTTTTACAATACAATTTGTTAGTATGTTTCTACTTCTAGACAACATTTTTATTATTAATATTTAGATTGGTTTTAAATATTAATTTATATTATTGTTTTTGTTTTACAGTCGTTGCTATTTCATTTGCGCTTTAAAACCAATCTGGCATCTTATGAGCCCTCTTATGATATTGCGTCTCGCAAATTGGTGAAGCCAATGGAACAACTAATGTACTAGCGTCACTTAAATACTTAATATATCCCTGTGTCTCTCCAAATACCTTAGGAATGGAGAATTCTAAAACCATCTTATTCAATTCCCGAATCTGTTCAGAAATTTTATAGGGTAAATTAGCAGAATATTGAAGAAAAATACCACGCATAATGATCTTTAAGGAGTCGCAATCTTGCGGGCCAATTACGTACTGGCCATTGGATTTTTGATATACACCAGCTCTTATCCCATTTTGAAGAATCTGTATATTTTCTTTTGAAAAGTATGCTAGGGACAAAGGCGTTTCCTCTAATTGACCTAAAGTCGCGTTCCTAAAAGTAACACATTGGTTTGCGGGAATTTTGTCATACATTGCGAATAAATTAGATATGTCGGGAGGATTTAATAAATCAATTCGCCCATTGTTAGATACTCTGTTATTATTTTGTTGATCCTTTTTGTTATTCATATTATAATACATTCATAAAAAAAATATATAATTATTTATATAATGGAAATGAATTTTCAAAGTATAATACTAACAATTGCCGTGGTTGGTCTAATTGTATTGTTAGTTGTAATAGGTTATTCATTGTCTAAATCAACTTCTACAGTTGTTTGGCCGCCAATTGTAGGTTCTTGTCCGGATTATTGGATGGATTTAAAAGGCAATGGTGAGGAGTGCTATAATGTAAAGAGTTTAGGAAAGTGTAATTTGCCTGGAACAAATGAGAAAAATACAATGAATTTCAATGTATCGCCGTTTAATGGAGATACAGGAACGTGTTCTAAATATAATTGGGCAAAAAATTGTAGTGTAACTTGGGATGGAATAACCTATGGAGCGAAGAATCCTTGTGATACCAGTGATGAAGAGCCTCCTTCAACATAAACAAACTAACAAATTTTGTTCTAAAAGTATATAATTTATAAACAATACCTTAATAAATTATAAATTACTTGGATTAAGTAAAAACCAACATAAAAAGAACATCATAAAATATATACTAACTAACAAAAATGGACAAAGTTGATATTAATAATTTATTAGGTAGAGAAGATGATGCCAATAAAATGAAAGCAATTCTAAAGGATTTTGAACTTAATAAACACAACTTAACCACCAAAAAAGGTATTTATATTTACGGCGATCCTGGTTCAGGTAAAACGACATTTGTAACAAATATTTTAAAGGAACTTGATTATGATGTTGTAAAATATGATGCCGGTGATATTCGTAACAAGTCTATTATTGATACAATTACAAAGCACAATATGTCGGATAAGAATATTATGAGCTTGTTTCACAAGAAGGTAAAACGTATCGCAATTGTTATGGATGAGATTGATGGGATGAATAATGGTGACAAAGGTGGTATCAATTCGCTAATTAAAATTATTAGACCTAAGAAGACGAAGAAACAGCGCCTAGAAGAAATCACAATGAATCCAATTATATGTATTGGTAATTATCATATTGATAAGAAAATTAAGGAACTAATGAAAGTATGTAATGTCATTGAACTAAAGCCGCCAACTAAGGTCCAGATGAATAACATTTTAAATGTAATGATTCCAACCATTGATGAAAGTATGCGAACTAACATAATTCACTTTATTCAGGGCGACTTAAGGAAAATGACAACCATTTATGAACTGTATAAAAACAAACAGGACATACTTAATAACAATATAATCCAAAATATATTTTTAATGAAGTCGTATAATGATGATACACGACAGATTACAAAGAAGCTAATTAATAGTCATTATCCAATTGAAGACCATCTAACAATTATGAATGAGACGGACAGGACGATTGTAGGTTTATTATGGCACGAGAATATTATTGATGTTCTGGGCAAATTGGATAAAGACGAGGCGATTCCTTTTTATTTGAAGATACTAGATAATATGTGTTTTGCGGATTATATTGATCGCATCACATTTCAGAAGCAGATTTGGCAATTTAATGAGATGAGTTCTTTAGTAAAGACGTTTAAAAATAATAGCTTGTATCACGAATTATTCCAACAAATTAACGCAAAGAAGAAGAACAAACAGAAGTTCAACCCAACAGAGGTTCGTTTCACAAAGGTACTAACAAAATACTCTACTGAATATAATAATTCCATATTTATTCAGAATTTGTGCCAGCAATTGGCAATGGATAAGAAAGATATGTTTGCTTTCTTTTTGGATATTAAGAACAAATATCCTGCTGGAGATAGTGAGATCTTATCGCTATTTGAGAATTACGAAATCTCTAAATTAGATATTAATCGGATTTATCGTTATTTAGATAAGTATACCAAAGAAGACGCAGAGGACACGGAAGATATTGTAGTGTCGGAGGATGAACACGATGTTGAGTAATTCTTTCCACCTTTAAGAAAGGTGGAGCCAAACAATTCAAATGGTTGATGAGTTTATTTTTATTTGTTGCTCAAATTAAGTATTTCAATTATGACTTTGTTATACAATAATTTATACTTTAAAGCATAAATTATTTTTTTAAACCGGATTTCTTTCTAAAATAGTGGTTTGGCTCCACCTTTCTTAAAGGTGGAAATTAGGCAATCAATCCAATCTGCTTCTTGAACTTGATACAGTCATAATGCCAATTGTTCTTTACCGTAATATCAATTGATTGGAACATATGGTTCTCATATTGCTCCGGCGAGTCATAGAATAATGACAACGATTCCTTCATTCCATTCTCTCCAGTACAGAGACCAACTGAGTAAAACATATCCTGCTCTCTGCTGCCAACCTTGTATTCATATCTCTCTCCAGTCACCGCATTTCGGATCTTAGTTCCCAGTGTTCCGCTGCCATAGAGATTAACATATACTTTCTTGTAATAATCCTTACCATCATCCTTCTTTAATGTGGTAGCATTATCTAGGACAGTTCTAGTAACACGCTGGAAATACTTGTCATTCCTTTGTAACTGTCTCTTCGCCTCCAATATTCTATCATTGGTGTTTAACGAGTTGGCGTCATTGTTGTCATTATCGTAATACGGCATCTTTTACTTGCTATTATATACTAATAAGAGTAATTGTCTTTATATTATTTAATTAATAATATAAATTATTTAAATGTCTAAATTTTTAAGTTTATATTGATTAAGTTTATTTATTTGGTTGCTTCTTTATATTGACTTAGTTCCGCATTGAGATCCTTTATTTTCTTCAACAGTTCATTTATTAAATATACCTTTTCACCCATTTGCTTTTCATAATGTTTTCTTAATTCGTCTATTTGCTGCTGCTGTGGTTGTCCTTGATTTGAAAAAATACGACTTTGCGCCATAAGCATCTTGTTATGATCTTCTAGTCGGCGATTACGTTCTTCTTCCATTTTTTTAATTTGCTCCAGTAATTTGGGTTTATTTTCCGGTTTCCCTGGCTCGTAATTTGTTAACAAGTCATTCATATCTACCATATAGAATTTTTTTAATTCAGGGTCTTTAATAAAATCATCTACTGTATAACGCGACAACTTTGTTTTGGTTGATTCCATATTTTCCAACATTTTCTCTTTATTTAAAGAATTATGCTTATGTGAAAAGACCATAATAGACTTTAATGTGTCCAATTGTTTCAATGGAATGGTGTAATTCTTTAAAAAATGACGTTCCTCTGCTAAGGCGTTTTCCTCATTATAACTCGTCTCTAATAGCAGCTCTTTTTTAAAAGCAAATGTTGCCGCTGTTGCGTGGTATTCTTTATATGGTCCACATTGATATACTTGGTTTCTTGAATCAAAATAGAAATGCATTTCGCTGCTGCCGGCAACTAGGACTTGTGGATTTTCTAGTAAGGTCTCTACTGCGTGCGATACGCGCTCTGGTGGATAATAATCATCGTCGTCCATATAAATAATAATGTCGCCTGAACATTTACTGTGCATTAAATTGCGTTTCTTGCCTAGTAGCATTTTTTCCTCATAATAAAAGTATTTCACTTGTTCAATATCCTTTACTAGGTCTTCAATTGGGTCTGTACCGTCGTCAATAATAATCCATTCTATACGATCCTTAGGATATGTTTGGTGCTCAAAACATTTTATTATATATGGAATGAATGGTCGGCGATTGAATGTTGGAGTACATATACTAACAAATGGTAATAATTCTGTTCCTGACTCAGAATCAGAGTCAGACGATTCGGATTTGTTACCAGATGGAATATCTGATACTATTTCACCCTTTACAACATTGGGTTTGGGTTTGTTCTTATTTTTGTTCTTCTTTTTATTAGATTTTGGCATTTTTATCTATAATAAATGATATACTTATTTTTTATTTAAATTGTAATTACAAAATAACAATTTAAACCTCTTTATATTTTTATACAAATCTTATTTTGTATTCTGTTTTTCCTGTGTCTTTAACCCTCCTTGTTTTGGTTCTGCCACCACCACCAAGATTGCTACTATTGTTATTACTAGAACTAGAACTAGAACTAGAACTAGAACTAGAATTAAAACCTAGATTACTAGAACTAGAACTTGGTGAAGGAGGAGTAGAACTACGGCTAGGAGTAGAACTACGGCTAGGAGTAGAACTACGGCTAGGAGGAGTAACACTTAGACCACCAGCAGTACCAAAAGTTGTCTTACCAGAACCAGAACTAGAACTAGAACTAGAACTAGAAGGTGAAGGAGGAGGACTAGGAGGAGGTGAAGGAGTAACACTTAAACCAGCACCAGGAGTAACACTTAAACCAGCACCAGGAGTAACACTTAAACCAGCACCAGCACCAGCACTTGTCTTAACAGAAGCAGGAGCAGAAGTTAACTTAACAACACGACTACCTTTAAATATAGGTTCAGCCTTTATTGCCCCGTCATACTCTTCTATTTCTGACTGTATCTTGTTTATCCAATCAGCGACCGGAGGTTCAGGAGGAGGTAATATTAAATCCAACAATATATCTTTACCCGGTAACAAATTTGTGCTTATTTGTTTAATTGTGTTTTCTATTGACATTACCTTTTCCATATACAACAAATTGGCTTTTTCTTTCTTAAAGGACATAAAAGAATTCTTTGTTATACCCGCTTTTAGGTCAAGACCAGGATTAGTAGGGACAGGATTAGCAGGATCACTACTAGACTCCTCTTGTTGTTTAATATAATCATTTATTATGTCTAATATTTTAGGTCTGATTGAATACATTGTTTGCTCTCCTTGCTGAACAACTGTCATTAAATCAAGGAAAGAATTTTTAACTTTACTACTACTAGCAGCTGGAACTGATGTTATTCCCGATGCTGTAGCAAACGCGGTTAATGACGCTTTACATTTATCATATGCGCTTTCTAACGCCTTTTGATAATTCTTTAAATATTTTAATTGAGCATTTAATTTCTTAATTTGTGTTTCTAGTTCGTCACTTGCGTCTAACACCAACAAAGGTCTTCCCAGATCACCGCCACTGAAATATAGTTTTACAATAGTATTTACATCATCATCTAATTGCTTAAATTCTGGTTTATCTGTTAGTTCTTCCTTTGTTAAAGGCTTAGCAGGGTCTAGATTTTGGACGGTATCACAAACCTGAATTACCTGATTAATTAACTCTATTGTTTCTCTTTGGTTTGTATTAATACATTTTTTTGTTAATGTGTTATCTTCCTTCAAAATTTTGTTAATTTGGTCTTGTATTACCTTAAGTTGATCATTTTCGTCAACGCAATCATCAGCGTCATCATCGCTGTCTAATTCGTCGTCATTATTGTCACCCGAATTACTGTCCTTTTTCATAGGAATCATTGTGTTATCATTACTGGATTTTTTGGAGACAAAAATGTTACAATATACAATTGCGAATATGACAGCAATAATGACTGCGATAAAATAATATGTGCCTAGATAAGTATTTGTTTGCATAAACAAGTTAAGTATTGACAAAAATATAATATAACTTCGTTTATAAGCAAACGTGTCCATAATAAAAGAGAATACACCCTTGGATTCTGATTTACCAGAACCTTTATCGCCGGAATAAGTGTCATTCAATTTCACTCTATATTTTGCTAATAGAGGTTTAAAAAATGTATAGAATGTTATAAATACTGGTGAAAATAACATCATAGATACTAAAAAGTAAAAGGTTAGTCCTATTGTTGTAACTATCCACTTCAAACCAAATTTTAATTTTTCCCAAAATGTGATATCATCTGGTTTCTTTTGTTTTACTATTCCAAGTATGGATAATAATCCTGGTGGCGGTGGTTCAAAATCTTTTTCACCATTTTCCTCTCGTGTTTTTAGTTTCAAAAATTCAAGACCTTTAGATAAAGAAAAATTTACTTTAGCCAAGGATGTAAAATGTTTCCAAAAACTGTTACCTAAATTAAAGAGCATTAAAAATGGAAGACTGGCTGCTCCAAATAACCCAAACAAAAACAAGGCCAAAGATTCGTTTAATGAGCCAGCTGACCCGAATACTGTTTGGATAATATTAAAACTAGAAGAAACCATTTGATTTAATACATCAGAACGCCATAAAGAAATGTTAGTAGGTTTCCAATCTTTGTCCTCCTTATTTGGATTTTGAGTTGCGTCAAATAAACTTTTAATATAGCCACCCTTGAACGTTTTTTCAAAGGACTTTTCGTCAAAAGTAGCTTGCTGTGAATAGGCGCTTATTGGCGATTGTCCTATCATCCAACCAAGACCTTTTAGTCCAAATTCGCGCACTATATTCATTTCAATAAACTCGGATGTAACCTTGTCAATATTATCATCACACGTATACGGCTTAAATAAAGGGTTTATCGGTAAAATTCCAGATATGGCAATTTTAGACATATAAAGTCCAATAGAACCTATAACAACAAGTCCAATAACAATACCAGTTGTTACGCCAAAATTAGCAAAAAACTTTTTAAAATTGGGGTCTTCCGTTGGATCTTTTGAAATTTGTACATTATCTATCGCATCTGTTGACATTATTTATAATAAATATATATTAAATTTATTATACCATTCCTTAAATATAAATTATTTTTATATTGTATAATGAATTTATCCATAACACCATTTTTAAATAGTAACAAAACCAATATTTTGTTAGCCGGGTTGTGTATTTTATTTGCGTGGTTAATTATCAATTGGTTTCGCTACCTAATGAATAATTATTTTATATTAAAAGGAACTAACAGTACAAATACAAATACAATCAAAAGTGCTATTTTTAGAGAAGGTTTTGAAAAAAACATATACAACGTCAAAACATATGACAATCAATATACACATAGTATTGACTTACCTATTAATACTGACAAATCGTGCTCTAATTTTTGCGGACCAGATGCTAGATGTTCCAAAACTAAAGGCCAATGTTCCACTGATTCCGATTGCTGGCAATTTGGTTGCCAATCAATGCTAAAACAGCCGCCAAAAAAGGTTGATGATGGACCTAAACCCGATTATGATGCCGGTATACTAACATACAATCAGACACCGCAATATTCTTCTTTAACGACAGATATGGGTACAGAAGCAACCGTTATTAACGCAAATGCCGAAATACCTATTTCTTACGATGGTGTACCAGTTTGGCAAGAGGTGTATGATCAACAGGCGAGAATGATAGACGATGAATTAGCATACCAATATTCATCGGAGCCGCAGCAATATAGAACGGCACCAGCTTATCCAGTGTCAACAACGATTACAGGAGCTTACTATGATCTAGGACCAACGCCTGCGAACGCTACCTTGTCCACCTTTTAAAAGGTGGAGCCAAAAGTCTTAAATTATTCTTACTTTATTTAATATTTGAAGCAAAGTAAGAACATAATAATAAAAATTGGTTTGTTTGGAACAACCTTTTCAAAGGTTGTTAGGTCGCATACATTAGTCCCACATTGCCGCCAATAAAGTGTACAATATTGATGCGCTCTTCAAACAACATTAGATTAAAATTGTAATCATAAATGCGCCACGTGGGTTTATTAACACCAATAACCTGTTTTGTTACCGGATCACAAATGGTTAAACTCTGTGCCAATGGGTCCAGGGGCGGTATAACTGTAGTGAATTCCAACTCTATTTGTGTAAACCGATTCATATTTATTGCGCCTGATGGTTGTAAATTTGAATTATTGGAATGGATGCTAAAATTGTAGCAATAAAGACCTGGAGGCGCATTACCACTCGTTCTAGTATATTTCTCAATGTAGTTATAAACTCCCGCTGGCTGAATATTTTCACGATACGACCCATCTAACAAAATACCCATCCCAATCAAGATTTGCTTATCATTCTCAGGCGAATAATTTGACGTAATTAGAAGACCGGTTTGGTTACCATCTGGATTCACACCAGGTCCTATATAGGTAGGTATTAAAATAGGAGGCGTAGACGCATCTGAACGATAAATTAAATAATTACCAGATGCGGGTGCTTGAACTACATCTAGAGGCATATAATTGTAGGGCCAATTGCTGTAATTGGACCATTCGTTGCGCAAATTGGCGTCACTGCGTTGAAAATAGAACATCCAATTGGACACCATACCAAGCGAATCTAGTTCTACTTTATTAGGTCCAGTGACATTGTAAAATATCTGCTCGTGAACCTGTTTTATTAAATATTTCTGCTCCTCCATAGCAAAAAGCCTCTCTTCATCATTGGATAAGAATCCATATGTACAATTTAAATGAACATCCGCATTCCATAATGTTCTTGTATCAGTGTAAGAAGTAATACATAAATCAATGTCGGGTGGCGGCTGTAAGAAACGATAGAACTGCATATACCAGGTATTAAAATTGGGCGCTATATAAGGATAATTATAAGTGTAATCAAAGACATCACGAATTTGAAATAGCTCATTAACGGGTCTCATTGTTACGACAATATGTAACTCATTGTATTGGAGCGACGTCAAAGGGAATGCCATTTGGCTTTTAAGACCAAACCAACTATTTAGCGGAATATACAAGATGCGACCACGAATGGAGGGTTCAGGGCCAGCCAGCGCATCCGTGTAGAACGCATTTGGATACGAATTGACACGCGAACCAGCATTTGCCGGATCATTGATTTCCTTTGTATTGCCACTCATTACATCAAACAATTCCTTCTTATCAGTAGAAAAATCGCGCTGGACGGCTGACAATAAGTAATCACCAGAATATTCCTGGAGAGTATAATTACCGCAAGTAATACTGATTTTTGAAATCATTTTTGCTCCTAAATTTTCAATCCATTTGAATTCATAAGGAGCCCACTCCTGAGTTGTAGCATCTTGTTGTGGCGGCATAATTGGACTCCAAATGCTAGGCAAAGCAACCGACAAATAACAGTCCATTAATAAATCAGCATATCTAGGTATTTTGAATGTGAAGGTGGATTCCTCGGATAGTCGCAATGTTTTAGAACCTTCAAAATCAACACGAAACTTTTGTAGACCAAAATTAGTATAGTGCGCATAGGTTGATTTGAAAAACGTTTTAGAAGGATTACCGTTTAAAACTATATTTTGTTGTCCAACAGATACAAGATTCATAAGTCCTCCTGGCATTTAATTGTAATTATAATACTAACATATTATTTTTTTAACTAATAACTGTCATTATATTATATTAATTTAACAATGAATTTTATTATTATTTTATACAATTAATATAATAAAGATAATGGCATCACCATCAACACCCCCAAATATATCAAACGCAGCAAATCAAGCAGGTAATGCTATTAAAAATGTAGCAAATGAACTAGTAGAAATGAAGGAAAATACTGCTATTACATTGTTAACATTCCTAACATTTTTTACTATTATAATGGCATTCTTATATTATTTCTATTTTAATGGAACTGGCACTGTTGGTGGTATTTTTATGATATTAATACTAACAATAATGCTTAGTATAGTTGGTCAAGCTGTTATGGGATCAGCTGGATTGGCAGCCGGTGGCATTATGGGATTAGTAATTGGTATTTTAATATTTGTAAAGATGATAAATGGTAAAGCTACGCGAAATTGTAATATAATGGACACTGTATATGGTGAAAAAAATATGGCAATAAGTTCATTAAGTTTTTCAAATGGTGCTACTAGCGGTTCCGAAGAGTTACAACCCTTGTGTTATTATTATATTAAATCCGCATATAATTGTTGCAGTGGCGGTAATTATAGAAATGATTATGTTTCATTATGCTCCTTACAAGATCTTTTGAAGCAAGGTGTAAGAGGGTTGGACTTTGAAATTTACTCAATTAATGACGAGCCAGTTGTTGCCACATCAACTGTAGATAATTATTGCGTCAAAGAGACGTTTAACTATATTAAGTTTAGTGATGTAATAAATACTATTGTTAATACCGCGTTTTCTGATAATGTTCCAAACCCGAATGACCCTATTATTTTTCATTTAAGAATAAAGAGTGAAAATAAAACAATGTATAAGAATTTTTCACAGATGTTACAAAGCATTAGTAACCGTCTAATGGGCCCGGATTATAGTTATGAATATAAAGACGACCAGGGACGTATAAGAAATTTTGGTGAGGTTAATATTTCTAAAATGATGGGCAAAATTGTTATTGTCGTAGATAGAAGTAATACAACTTGTTTATGCGATGACTGTGAAGAAGATTGTGGTGAGTTTTATGAATTTGTAAATATGACAAGTAATTCTACATTTATGCAACTATTAAGGTACAGTGATATTGAATATACGCAAACACCGGATGATTTAATTAATCAAAATAGACGAGCAATGACAATTGGAGTACCAAATAAAGGAGCAAATCCAAATAATCCAAGTGCCGCTGTTATGCGTTCATTGGGCGTCCAAATGCTTGCTATGCGTTATCAAATGGTTGACGCAAATGTAGAAGAAAATGATATGTTCTTTAATGAAGATGGTCACGCCTTCGCATTAAAACCATTAAATCTAAGACCTATTGTAACTGTCATTGACGACCCTGTAGTACAAAACCCAGCATTGTCATATGCAACAAGAACCGTAGAAGGAGCATTTTATAAATTGGATGTTTAGACTTCTTTGAATTTGTAAACTTAGACAATTCTAAAAATAATATTTTAACTATATATATTATAATATTATTATGAAAAAAAATATATGTGATTCAAATATGAGTTTTGAAGAATGTGAATTAGCAATTCTTCGTTCTGCGGTGGATAAAGCCGAAGAACGTCAAGGACGAAAGGAAGCCAATTCACCTGATATTAAAAGAATAATTAGTATTGTTGAGAATTTTTTACGGAAGAAAAAGGCCATTTGTTATGGTGGCACAGCAATCAATAATATATTGCCCAAACAGGATCAGTTCTATAACAAAGACATTGAAATTCCTGACTATGATTTTTACAGTTTTAACGCACTCAATGACGCAAAGGAACTTGCTGATGTTTATGTAAAGGAAGGATTTTTTGAAGTTGAGGCAAAATCGGGTCAGCATTTTGGCACATTTAAGGTATTTGTGAATTTCATTCCTGTTGCTGATATTACTATGTTACCCAAGGAATTATTCAACTCTATCAAGAAAGAAGCCATCAAAATATCCGGGATCTTATATGCTCCACCCAATTTGCTCCGTATGGGAATGTATTTAGAACTATCGCGTCCTGCTGGTGACGTGTCTCGTTGGGAGAAAGTTATGAAGCGTTTAACCCTGCTTAATAAACATTATCCTTTAACCGCGAATCAGTGCGCACACATTGATTTCCAGCGCAAAATGGCCGATGATAAAAAAGCAGATGAGATTTACGAAAATGTTCAAAAAACTTTAGTAGATCAAGGTGTGGTATTTTTTGGTGGTTATGCTATTTCCATTTATGCTAATTATATGCCTAAGCATTTACAGCGAAAGTTACAGAAGATTCCCGATTTTGATGTTTTGTCCGAGGACCCGTTGGTTACTGCTCAAATTGTGAAAGAGCGATTAAATGACATTGATATTAAAAATGTCAAGATTATTAAGCGGCCTTCAGTTGGTGAAATTATTGCACCGCATTATGAGATACAAGTTGGTAGCGATACGGTTGCGTTTATTTATGAGCCACTAGCGTGCCATAGTTACAATATTGTCAAAGAGGATGGATATGACGTCAAAGTGGCGACTATTGACACTATGTTGAGTTTTTATTTGGCGTTTTTGTATGCGGATAGACCTTATTATGATAAGGACCGTATATTGTGTATGTCTAAGTATTTATTTGAAGTACAGGCAAAGAATCGGTTGGCGCAAAAGGGTGTCTTACGGCGATTTTCAATTAATTGTATGGGGCACCAGGAGACGATTGAAGAGATGCGGGCTGAAAAAGCGGAGAAATTCAAGGAATTCAAAGATAAAAAGAAGACACCTGAATATGATGCTTGGTTTTTGCGTTACAGACCAACTGACACGACGAAAGAGAAAGATGGGAAAACAGAAGATAAAACAGATAAAACAGATAAAACAGATAAAACAAAAGAAAAAGAAGATGTATCGTCATCTAGTAGTCAAAAGACCAAATCCAAAAGGAAGAGGAACAAGAAGACCAAGAAACGCGGGATATTCAAATTTCCCTTCTAAACGTGTTCATTCAGTTTCAACCTGGTTATAAACCGTTCTTTATCTTGCTCCTCATTCATATAAATATTGATTATCTCAGCAGGTGAATAAAACTTGTCGTTGACTTGTTCTAAAAACTGGTCTTCAATATTTGTGTCAAATAAGTGTTTATACATTTCAGAAATTACTGGTCTACTTGCGTAAGACAATTCCAATGTAATGTCAATTCGCCCGGGGCGTTTTAAAGCCGGGTCCAAATCATTATAATGGTTAGACGATATTATCATAATACGTCCCGGTGTTTCACGAATACCATCCCATAAATTCAATATATCATCCAATGTAATAGGATCATCATCAATACTCACCTTGGGACCACTTGTCGTAAGAATCCCTTTTTTCGTTGATTCCTCCATTTCAGCAATTGTTTCAAGTAAATCACCCATATTGACTTTGGAAGTCATTGTCATTTCATCCAAATTCAATTTTCGTCCAATACCAAGAGTAAAATCATCACCATTTTTCTTATTCTTCTTCTTCTCTCTATCCATCACAATATCTCCAATACAATCAATGTCCTCAAACACAATAATCTTTTTGTCAAATGTTACGCTATGTCGCTTATTATCATCATTATAACGTTCTTCAAAAAAGATATTATCTAGTTGTTTCTTTGTCTTGATTAATTTTAAAGATATACATATAATATTACGACCAGTATAAGTAGCAAGTGCTTTGATAAATGATGTTTTTCCAGTACCAGGAGGACCGTGAATACCAATACCAAGCGAATACGGGATACCCTTGTTATAATACCAGTCCTTGTTTTTCAAGAAGTGATCAATCTTTTCCATTGTAATCATTTTCTTGTCAAAAAATAAGTTATCAAATGACCGCGTACTTTCAAAAACCACTTCAGACCATCTTTCTGACGGACTATCTTCAAACTTGATATTTGTTAGTGTATATATAAACTTTTTATCTTTGCGAGTTTGTTCCAAAGATGAAACATATTTATTAGTTATATCTTGAACAAATTGTTTAATGGTTTCAACATCATTTTTATAAGAATATAATTGAATAATAATCCGATCCGTCTTTTGCATAGTTGTTCTTTTCGCAGAACCTGTTTTTTCATTATCACCTGAAGTCTCACTATCAATATATGTGTATGCGTATATTTCGTGTTTCTCCGAAATAAGAAATTTATCCTTTTGATTCACCATATAAATGCCCTTGTCATCCTTGGTATGAATATTTTGCGAAACCATATGTTCCTTTATAGAATAGATTGTTTTGTTTTCCTTGACATTTTCAATAATATGAAGCCAAATTGCCTTAAAACAGTCGCTGAATGAAGTTGTTTGATGTATTTGGTTATCATAGTAATTTGTATTACACGATATTTTGCCCTCATATTCAACTACATTTTTCTTTGTAAAATAATGAATAATATATTCATAGTTTAATACCTTACTAATTTCTATACCATCCAATACATTGTTATTGAGCCATTTAAAAAAATAATTCATACTGCTAAGTAAAAGAGTTAAAATTAATGTATCCACAATTCGGTTGCCCGTTTGTATATTATCAAGTAATATCATATTTGTTGCGCTTCTTGTTGCTCCTGTATTGATTTCCATAATAATTTTATATAAATATTATAGTGCGTATAATATTTAAGTAATTGTTTTGGTAATATGTTAGTTATTTAATTTTATTGTATTACGTTGTGTTTCATTTTGATGAAGGAGACATTAATCCTAGTCCAACACTTACATAATGAAGGAATGGCATACGTTGAGCTATTTTACATTTATGTGTATCACTGAATACTTCAAACCAGGATAAATCTGTCCTCTTGTGTAGAGCAATTGTAAGTTCACCACGATAAGCGATTAGCCCCAAGACAATGGATGTAATTATAAAATAATACAATATATTTTCAAACTTATTAATGATTGAAAACTGATTTGGATTTATTGGAAACAAACGCACTTTAAACGGCCAATCCAATGTTATCCAATATGCGTGATCATTATAAACTTTTTTATCATCACTGTTAGTTAGAGTAGAACCTAATTCCAAATAATATTCTTTATTCAGTTCAATAAAATAAACCAAAACTACTAGACATATAATTGCTACCATTACTCTAAAATCCAATCGTATTGATATCAAGAATATGAAAAAATAAACAAACGTGTAAAGTAATTTTTGAATGGGTGGAATTACCTCTAGATTTCCTGTATTAGAAACAAGAGTTACTAAAAAATAGAATAATCCAAATGCGATAATTGTCTGTACCATTTTATTATTTTGAATAAAATTTTTTTGATTACAAGTAAATATCCCGGTAATAAAATTACTCAATATTAATAAATAAAATACAGCAACAGACTTCAATAGGTCAGCTTGATATAATGAAATGTCTTGAAATATTGGCATATTTTATAAGTTATATTATATAAATATTAAAATTTGTTAAATTGTGCCATTGACTTGGTTAATGAGAAATATATAAAGCCGAACATACAACTGGTAAATATGAGACCATTCAAGTTATAATTTCCGTCGTTGCTACACAAAAAAGGTATATATTTGAATATTAATTTGCGCATTATGGGTAGTTGAAAGACAAAATACAATATGGCTAGCAAAAGTGGCGCCTGAATGTCATCATAAATTCTATCCAATGTATTTTTAACGCGTTCTTCTGGATAATCATATTCAGTTGGCTCATCTTTAATATAATCGGTATGATCAGGTGAAGCAGCTGGCACATAATTTGCCTTAACTTCAGGATCGTGTGTTAATTGTTGCGTATTTTGCGGAATATCTCTACTAGGAAGCGTGGTTGCGCCAGCAATACTGGCTTGTTGTAATCCATTTACGATCTGGCTAATTGTGGATTGGTCAAGAGACATACCTTGAGGCATTTGTTGCTGTTGTTGTTGAGGTATTACCTGATTTTTATAACTGGAGGTTTCGTTTGTCACTAAAGATATATTTCCGCCTATACTGCCGCCGCCAATTGGATCAGTAGGCAAATCATGGATACTTGTTGTGTTTAATTCAGACATAATATATTATCTAAAGATTGCGGTAAACTAATAATTACGCAAAACTAACAATTTTCTTTTTATTATCACATTTTTCTGCGTTCTTCTCCAATTTGTAGCATTTGCCGTCAAACTTATAAATTTTATCGTCAATTTCTTCAAGTGGTGGAGCCTTTGTTACGATACAATTTTTGCCACTACACATTTTTCTAAAAAATGTAGCCAGTCCTAAACCTAATATAATTGACATTAAATTCCGTCCTGTAATACTATGAACAAACTTGGATAAATACATAACTTAGTTATATTATATATTTATAATATTTTTACCCGGGTTTATTAAGATGAAAGTCTTAACTTAACAGTCGTAAACTTTTAACTTTGGACAGGCGTTAACTTTGGACAGGCGTTAACTTTGGACAGGCGTTAACTTTGGACAGGCGTTAACTTTGGACAGGCGTTAACTTTGGACAGGCACTGTGTGTATTTCAAACGGATTCATCGGACACTTTGTTTCAGTTGGAGTAAATTTGAAACACTGGTCTGTATTGTCCTTATATTGTGTTTTTGTATAATTTGACGGTGATGGATACATATAAATCGTCTTTGTTTCAGGACCTAAAACATATACAAAAAATAATCCGATCGCAAAACTGATTATAAAAATCGGAATATTTATATATTTTGTTAGCATTTATATTATATAAATATTTTATCTTAATTGGGGTCTAAAATCTACAACTGTCTTTAACATATGTTTTAATATGCCAAACATTGGCTTAAAATCCTCTTCATTACTAGTTTCTTTCTTAGGCAGAGAATTGATTACTATATCCCTTTGTCCTGGAGTCAAACGCATCACTAAATCATTTAATACTGGGTTTCCAAAATCCAATTCTTTACCTTGTTCTGACACCTTTGGTGGCAGCAAAATGTCATCTGGCATTACAAAGTCCCTAGATACGTTTCCTGAATTTTGTCTAACTGCGACAAATTCATCCATTGTTTTTCTCATCCAATCAGGGTCTTGAATCAATATATCTTTGTATTTTGGTGACAGGGCTGCCCATATTAAAGCATAATCGGGGTCCGGATCAGTCCACTCAACTTCTTCGCCGTGAATTGTAAAATTATTGTTTGTTTGTGGTGGTGATTCAGGTCTGTATTCTGGTGAATTGGGAGCATATAGCGGTGAATTTGGAGCATATAGCGGTGAATTTGGAGCATATAGCGGTGAATTTGGAGCAACAACTTCTTCTTCTCCTTCAATAATGAACTCCAACTTCTTCTTCTTTTTCTTTTTCTGAGACTTGTCTTGAGCCAAAGTCTTGGTTCCCGTATCTTTCAACCCAGTAACAAAGGAAACCACCTTGGCCTCAGAACTGTCACTTGTTTCTAAATTTGCCAAACTATTCTTTATTTGATACAAATTATATTCTAAACTGTCCTGGTCATATTCAAGAAAACATTCATCATATTTTAATCCTTGAATTTCTTTCAAACGTGGCACCATTTCGTCTGCGTAAAACTTAGCAGCTTCAGTCATAATAGCCTCATTACCATCCTGATTAAATTGGTCAACCATTTGTTTAAATTGGAGCAAATAATCATTACCAAAAATGGTTACAGATTTTCTTAATAATTCTTCTTTTTCAGGATTATTATTCACCAATATATTTTTTTCAATAACATATCCAGCTAACATTGTTGTATCTTTCAATTCATTAGACATATTAGTAAAGTTTTCAATTCCATTTTCTTCTGGCGTGTACCCAAACATTATATTGTATTTCTCCTTGATAATATCTGTTTTCAACTTGTCAATGTCATCGCTATATTTGTTAATTTCATCAGAAAATGTATTATATTTAGCAGTTACTATATTGATATTTAAAGGACACGGAGCATTTATGTCACCACATTTAACAGTGAATGTGCGTTCCGATGATTTACCAACAATTAAAAATGTAGTTCCTACATTTCTTTTACAATTCACACACTCCGCTTTAGGCAATTTAGAAAATTCTACACGTTTTTCACGTTTACTCTTTTTTTCAGCCTTAACAATTGGCTTAATGTATTTTTCATAATAAGACGTCTCATATAAATTTTTAAGTCGGTAATATTCATTCGTAGCATCTTCAACACTTATTTTTTCAGTCATTATAATTTATAAATATATAATTAATAAAATTATGAATTTATAACCTAAATATTACGATTTATTTGGCCTATAATAGTCTTATTTACTTCCTCTAGTTCACTCTCCCAGTGTGGTAGTCCAGTAATTAATTCTTGTTGTGCGCGCAACTTAGATTGCTGAAAATTTCTTATTTTAGACAATATATACCGCTTTTTCTCTTCTTCCTTCTCTCGCATTTCTTCTTTAGATAATCTCCCCCTATACTTGTATAAAAGTAAACTTCCTAAAATTAAAAGAAATCCAACTAACATACTTATATTGAAGAGCATATTATGATGACTTTCTTTAAAAGTATGACATTGTTTTAACGTGGCATTCAAAAAGTATTTTACACCTGGCTCGGTCAACATAGGTTTAGAATGTTCATCATAAAAACTCATATTAAATACCTTTAAAAAACAAAAAAAAATTATACCAATTATCTATATGGATATATCATTGTTATCTTTACTATTTTTTATAATTATAACGATTGGTTACTTTTTGGCTTTAAAACCCAAACTAACACTGGATCAATTAGAGCCCGATTGTTACAATGATTATAAGAATTCTATATTTCCTAAACTTGCTCTGTATCTCTTAATTGTTTGCTTGTCACAATTTCTTTTAAATACTGCTTACTTAACTAACAAATGTGGTGGCGAGGTTAAGAACAATATTGGCCCTGCTGCGTTATACACGTTTTTCCCGTGGCTCATTATTTTTGGCATCATAATTGCGATTCTTATTATTTTTCCGGGTTTCAAAAGTGCGTTTTCAGATGTGATTGGATACTTTGCGATTGCTGGATCGGCAAAAACGTTGTTCGCGAATATTATGTTAGATGCTGACCTAAATGCGAAAATAGCAGGATTATCAGACCCAACAAAGAAAGCAGAAATAACAACCGCCGCTGAAACACTGGTTAAGATGCTCGGAAATAAATCTATTTTAATTAATCAGATTACACCAGACAACTTTACAAGTTCGTGGGATTTATTAAAACCACTTATGAAGGATACTATTATAGGACAAGTTGAAATAGATAACAAAGCTCAATTATTAGATCTGGTTGTGCTAAAGGATAATATCGGTGAGGGATTCTGGTATGTTTATACTGCTATACTGATTTCATCCGTTGTATATTATAATTTAGCTAACCGAGGCTGCGTTAAGAGTGCTGCTCAAATAAAAGCAGGATATGATCAATATAAAGAAGATCAAGCAGCAAAGGAAGCCGAAGAAAAAGCAAATACTTCTACTGTAGTATTAAATTAAACAATTTTGGGATATGCTAAATAATACAAGACAAACAAATAACATAAAATGCCTAGAATAATTGATAATAGCCAAATTGGCAAAATTGTCTTGTTTTTATAGCCTACACCAAACTCTCTTAAACTACCATCTGGTTTATATAAAAATACTGGTTTTATTGTGTGTACAATCCAAAATATTAGTATGAATAAAACTATTGCGGCTACGGTTACATTTTCTGCTATAAATTGTCTTAACATTGGTTATCTCTAATATATCAATATTTAAAAAAGTATTAAGTATTAACCTTTTTAAAATTATCTAAATAATTTATTTATATAATTTATTTTGGTTCACATTTACTTGTTTTCTTATTCCATCTAGTTCCATTTGGACATCTAGATCTTTTTACCGTAGATTTGTTTTTTACCTTAGGTTTGGCTTGACTTTTTGTTTTTGATTTAGATGACGAACTTGATGATGAAGAACTCTTGGATTTAGACTTAGACTTAGACTTGGATTTGAATAAAGCAGAAGACAATGGTGAGATTGGTCTAATTTCGTCCTTGGGTGGTGAAAGGGATGATATTGGTCTAATTTCGTCTTTAGCAGGAGAAACTGATTTAGGCTTACTTAATGCCACTATAATTGGTTCTATTTCCGATCTGTATCTGTCATAAGTTGTATCTTTGTAATGTAATATTGGAAACTTCTTAACACTATACTTTGGTTCTCGTTGAATAATTTCAAACCAGTTGTCGCCATTTTCGTCCAAAGGGTTTTTAATAATATCCAAATGCTTGTATTTTGTTTCATTAAAATGATAAATATAAATATCTTTAACTGTTAATCCATATTGTTGTAATGTATGCGATTTTGCCAGATAATGAGATAAATTATATTGAATTGGTAAATTGTAATATGAATTATTCACATATTCAAATAAGGTTTCATTTGGATATTTACATTCGTGCTGGACAACATCTTGTATTTTTTCCTTATATTTATTGAATAGTGTCATACTTGGATATATAAGCATAACTCCGCCATTTGTTCGTCCCATTTCCTTACATTTTGAAAGCACTTCTGCCGGATTGTTCCGAATTTTCTGATTATTTTTTAAATTTGCGTTTCCAATATAATATGTTAGTACAGCAGGTGTTTCTAATCCAAAAATATGGTCTATGTTTCTCATAATAACCATATCCGATTCAATAATACAAACCTTATTGTATTTCTTTAATGTGTAAGCAAAAATAAAATTACAAGTCCTTAATGTATTGAAATTGGAGTATCCACTATTAAAACTGACGTCATAAGTTATATGCTTGTCGTCATATGGAACTACTTCAGTTACCAGTGGTCTAACTGCGTCTACAAACGCAGATGGTGTGTCGTTTACTGAATATAAATATATGATATCATTACTGGTATTTTGACGCAACATTTTGAAAAAATACATTTCCAATTCTAAATATACGGGGTTACTACCAAAATGGACAATCGCGAAAGCATATTTTTCTTTAACCTTTACTTGTGCTACTGCTGTTGCTTTTGCTGTTGCTAAAGAAGGACTTGTTTCTAGTTTTTTTATTACTGATGCTTTAACCAAAGGATCAGGAGGCGGAGGAGCAGCAGCAGGTGGTTTGGATTCTGATTTTTGTTGTTGTTGCTTGTTAATTAAATCTTTAAAACTTTTCATTATTATTGTTATTGTTATATTATATTGTGATTTTAAATATAATATATTATTGTTTATCCTGTAAAGATTATTACTAATCATACAGTAGATTATTACTAATCATCATAAGCATAGTTGTTATCATCTCCATCTCCATCATCATTATCACGATATTCATTAATATCATCATCGGCGTCTTCTCCACCCATCATAAACTCATCCGCATTAATAAACGCATCGGATTCTATATCATCCATCGCCTCATCTAAAAATATATCTACATTCTGGTCTGTCACATTTGTGTTTTTTCGTACATTTTTTTCCACCTGAGCAATTTTCTCCATCATATCTTTCTCCTGATCATAATTCTCAGGGTCATATTCTTTAATACCCTTATTTAACCCCTTAGACCAAACACCAAGCTTATTAATCTTCAAAATTGTATCCACTTCACGTTCTTCTTCCGACAAATTCTTGAGACGGTCTGTAAATGTGTATTTTTCAGTTTCTTTCAACTTAAATACACGATCCATAATGGTTTCATAAGACAAATTAATTGTATCTTTTGAATCCATCATCATTGTAATATAAGAAACTAACAAAGAGGCCACGTTTTCCTGTAGTTTAACTACATCACCTTCCATATATTGCTGTTCGGTCTCTGTGAATCGTAGTTGCTGCTCTACTAAAAAGTCAGAACTGAATATATCATCCTTATCACTCTCTGACCTAACTAACATCCGAGTAATCATTTCAGGGTTCTTTGCTAAACTAATATATTCAGTAAAAACTAGCAACATATAATATTCATACAATAATGTAGACATTCGCTTATCAAATATGGAATAGGTTTCAATTTTGCCAACTTTAATAGTTGTTAGTGCGGGTGTTTGTTCAGATAGTAAAACTACAGCAGCGCACTTACTTTGTATTTCATAAAGTACATTCTTAATTGTACTATTATCATAGAATTTTCGCAATGGCTCATAATAAGATTCTACAATATTTTTTAAATCTTGACCGTGTTTTTGTGATAAACCCCAATATGCCGGAGGAGCCATTGACTGAACCTGCTTATTTAAGATCATCGTTGGCAAAACAACTGAGAGCAAAGATATGAATGTTTTAAAATAATTAATATAATTGTACATTCCATCATCAGAAATAGAATCAGTTGTCTTGGTTTCTCCTTCTTCCTCATCTCCTTCTTCTACTGTTTTATCAAAATCCCAATTTGTTAGTTCATTCAAAAAAGCAACAACTTTTTTAAGGTCATTCCTTCCAATCTTGGATTTTCTTTTAATAAAATCTATGACTTCTTTTCGCATTTCCGAATTGGCGCGATCCAAATAATTCTTCATAGCTCTCATATCTTCAGTGTCTTCCTGAATTGACACCTCATATGTATCTAATAATGACTCCATTTTGTCCCTGAAAACACGAGCAATCACTTGTTCATCATTTTCGTCCATTTTTACAAGCAACTTACTCAAAGTATCTGAATAAGACGGTGTATTAAATGCTAAGGAAATCGGAATTATGTTTTCACGACTAACAATTTGAAACATACGCAGAAACGCCTCCTTGGAATAATTGCGCCCTTCACGTTTCAGCTTAGCAATCTTTTCTTGTAATGTGTCATTCTTTGATAAATAATCGGGTTTGCTTACACAAATTGTCGCCAATTCCTGACTCATTGGTACTGATGATTGAAACCTACATAAATCAATAAATGCTCTGTAAATTGTATCCTCACTGTAAGCATTCGGGATCTCGGGAAATACACGTTTGGTATCAACTTCACTCAACATAATAGCACTCTCTGTTAGCATCTTAAGATCATTCATCACCTTTGATAATTCCCTAACAACATTATTATTCACTTCAATATTAGGATTCTCTCTAACAAAATATTGTAATGCTGTTAGTGTGACATTTTCCTTGTCATTACAACAAGCATTGTCCATAAAAGGATGGTTTGATGCTTTCATTAACAAGTCCTTTTTCTCAATAATATTTTGTATCTCTTCCTGAAGAGCAAGCGAATAAGAAATGATTTTAGACTCTATAACTAACATATTTTCTAATTGCTTGGGGCTGCCAATCTTAATATTATGTAACATTTGGTCGTTAAACCCCGAACTCACATTTTGTAGACCTTTCACGTGGAATCGCCTCAATGGAGGCAAAAAGTTGGTCCATCTTGCCATATTATGCTCATCAGGAATGCCAATTTCAGGATTTTGTAGTAAATATTCCACTTTCTCTTTAATCTTCTGCTCCACCTCCGAATATGGTAACAAGAATTTAACCGTAAACAATTTGATACGATTTTCCAAGTCTTCTTCCTTGATTCTAGCTAAGGAATCCCAAGGCACTGTCTTACTTCTCATTTTAAACGCAACACACGCCAAATATTTGAGTCCAGTATCATCACCCTCTCCTTCAAAAGGAAAGCCACTAAATGACCTAACACAACCCGGAAATGTTTTGCGAGTTTTTACAGAAGGCATACTCGTCTGGATGCCAATTAAAAACATACCAAGTGTAAGCATCATAAGTGTAGAACTATAAACGAGACCATATTCAGGCAATTTCTTTCCCTTAATTGCCGCCTGCTTCTCCTTCTCTCTATAGGTTGATTCCTTATCAATAATCCTTATATCACTCATCAGTTCAGTAACAACCTTGATAATAAAGTCGCTGGAATGATCAATATTAATACCCATATTTGACGCAATAGAATGGATAATATTGAATACCATTTGGCCATCAGGTGACAACATCTTGGATTTATTTGACGCATTAGCAGCAGTAACGTTGTTACTATCTTGTTCCATAATTTCACGACTCTTCATCTTAAAACCATCTTTGTAACCTTCTTCTACATCAGCGTCAATTTGACACATTACTTCACCACTATTAATATCAACCCAAGCATCACCATTTGCGCTAAGTTGTCCAATCCTCTGCTTCAAATCATTTAATACATTTTCATAGTTGTTCCTATCATTCACAAATGCGTCGGCTAAGATTGCTCTGAATTGCGGCATCAATTTTGTATCAGTGTCTTTACAATATATCCACCATTCGTTCTCCATTTCTCCATCGTGAATATTAGGAGAATCTGGATTTGCTGCTCTGCCATACATATCAGCAAACCGTAATGTATCATTTTGCTTCTTAACAAAATCATCTTGGCTTGTAATTAGATCACGTAATTTAGCATATGGACTAACAACTTGATTTTTAACCTCGTCTGATACCTGTAATCCAAGATTATATTGCTCCATATTGTATTTTAAAGAAGCATCTAGTTTCAATTTTTGTAGCCTAGCGTAAATATCATCATAATACAGTGCCTTAGCTGTTACTATTTTATTAAATTGTTCCTTGGTCATTTGATAATTCTTATCAAACTGATCCATAATTTGTTTTAAAGCATTGGAAACCATTGTGTCACGTGTCACCTCAGTTGACTCGCAAGCGTCGTCTGTTTTACTTGGCTTAAATAAACAGTCTGTCTGGATATTACATAATACATCCTCGTCTTTAATAAACCATTGAGGATCAATGTCTGTCGCCTTTGACCATTCGTCATCTTTTCTGACATAATACTCAAGACTCTTTGCTTCGGAATTGGGCCCGTCACCTTCTGAAACTGAAAGCATCGCATATTGTCCATTCGCCACTTTTTTAGCACGATTTACAAGTGTTTCGGCCATATACGCCGCACCTCTTTCATCCTTTTTGAATTTATTTGTTAGTTGGTCAGTCAAGAAAATAATCATTTCTTCGGGGCTTAATGAATCACGCTCCTTTTTGTAAGTAACGTCAATCAATTCATAATTTGTATTATCAAAGTCTTTGTCAAAATAAATATCGTGACCATTATCTGCTTCAAGTATTTCTCTAGAATAGTATTTCTTGGCTATTACATAAGATGTACAAGTGTCCTCTGCGGCATTTTTCTCCAATTGTGCCTTTAAAGAATCTTTGTCGGCCTGAAAAATGCTCTTTAATTCGTCTGGATACATCAACTCTACGTTACTAAATGCGACTGCGTTATTGAATAAATTACCATAATCATCTACAGTGACCTTTTTCAACAATTCCGAACTAGACATTTTGTACAGTTTTTCTTGGTCTTGTAAACCATATGCTTCAAACACAATCCCTCTTATATCCGGATTATCATTAAATATTTCAAAAAACTCATTTGTATATTTAGTTTTTATTTTCATATTTTTTAACACGGAAAATGCTCTGCTATATTCTACGTAGTTCTTGTTATATTCGCCGATCTTTTGCTTAATGAACTCGTTAAAATCAATGTATTGCTTGTATGTCAAGTCATTGGAATACACTAGAAAAGGTTCCAAATAGGAAATTATATTCACCATTGACAAACTGCCGCCAATGTATTTCTTAACCAAATTGAAAATAATACGAATCTTGGGAATAATAATCTTCAAAAAGTGCTCGTATATTTCCAAATTGGTAACGCCTTCGGGCCTTTCAAATGTTGAAAGGTTCAAAATATAATCTTTAATATCGTCTACAAAATTCTCATTCTCGTATTCTATTTCAGTTTCCAAATCACTGATTTCAACCTTGGTATAATTGGTTTTCTGTTTCAGCATTTGCCAATAGTTTAAAAAATTCAATCCTAAATTTGATTTAACTAACAAACTTGATCCAGGTAAATTAATTTGTGAGAATCGGATTGCCGGTTCAGGAAGTGTTAGAACGGAATTAATGGAAATATTATCATTTGGTGTTAGTTTGACACGATGCGCAATCATTTTTGACCCTTTTAAATTGGTTGCTTCCAATCGGTCTAGACCCAGATTGTATCTTTCTATAACAAATTTTCTTGTTTGAACTTGATCATTGTCTACAACCGACGAATACAAGTCAGTCAAATTGTCTATGATTACGTTAATATCACTAGTAACATCGCCATTTACAATAACACCATTGGCCGCCGCAAATACGCTGTCAGAAGCATCCGGAAACACGGTATCAAATGGTGTTAGATAAGGATTGACTGCGTTATACAGTTCACTGTATCTGTTCTGTCCATCACCATTCGCATTTGCTCTGTAATTTTTAAATAATGTGGATAGTTCTAATAAATCTTCATTCTGCTTAATATAAAATACATCATTTTCATTCTCTTTCATTTCAGGAGTGTAAACCTTCTTAATATTCTTAGCAACTAACATAATCCAGTAAAGTGTGTTCTTGAATTTTGACAAGTAATCGGCAAGAGGGCGATCATCTGCTGTCTTCTTTACAATTCCTGTAATGTTGTTGTTAATGTCAAATTTGGATGACAAATCACGCAATTGTAAGAAACGTGTAATCATTATATGAATACTATTTAATACACTGGGCGTCCTTCTGCCACTGGGAATGGTTGAAACCATCTCCTCTAACAAGTCATTGGTTTGGGTTTCAATATTGAAACGATATTTGTCCTTATCTATATTTACAAACTCTTGGATTTTAACTATATCGCCGAATACAATTGCGTCTCCTTCTATTAGAAATTGTTTTACCTTGTCTCTAATATTGCGTTTAGTAACAGCAATGTCTTCTCTTATTTCACCTTCTTCCAAACTGTCTTCCCTTTCTTCCCCAAATTCAACAACGGCTTCCATTTCCCCTTCTAATCCTTCTTCTCCTTGCTCCTTTTGTTTTGAACTTGCGTCAGGTGCTGGTCTGATTTCAAATGTCTCAATTGGCAACTTTTCTGGAATGCCCTGATAAGCAAAGTTAATATAAATTGTGTCATCATCTGTTGTCCTTAATTCAATCATATCTTCTTCTAAATTAGTAATCTCTCCTGTAATGACGGTAGGATATTCGCCACCAAAATATATATTTACCCACTTACCTGGGACTAAATCATTTTGCCTGGCAAACCCCTCATTGGGATTGCGACTAACTATTTTTATTTCTGAAATCGTTCCTGAACCAATTGTGCCATCTGATTTAATATTCAACTGTGTTTCTTCAAATGATTTTACATCAACCAACTTAATTTTTGTGGGATCTATATACGTAATAATAAACGTATTTTCATTTAATATTTCATTGGTTGGGTCTAAAATATAAATGACATCACCTAGTTTTAAAATGACTTCTGCTTCTTCTTTAACCTGTGCCGCTTCTTTAGATATGTCTAATTCTTTTGATCCTTCACCTTCTAATACTTTTACTTCTTCTTCTACTGGTTTTGCGACTTCTTCTTTAGTGGCTCCCGTTATTCTATTTACCAGTGAATCCGCAGCTGAAGTAATTTGGCTTATAATACCCTTTTCTTTTGTTGCTTCTTCAGCTACTACAGCTGCTTCTGGTACTTCTTTTGCCTCTAAAATGTCTCCTATAGGTTTCACCGCTGTTTCCTTAGTAATGTCTTTAATTGATGAGTCAGATGATTGTGACATTATCTTATATTTATAATAGAAATTTTTTATCTATACGGAAATCTAATCTAATATATTTTTGTCCCAAATTAAAAGTAAAAAGGTTTAAAGACTACTTGAATAAATAATATAAATAATGTCACTACCAAGCGTTTACAATTTGTCTGAAGTACCTGAATTTGCTAGATTATTGTTAAAAAATGATAATAGTCCTTCCGATGCTCAAGATAATAGTCCTATTAATGTAACTAATTATTCTACTAAATCAAATGAAAAATATAGAATTGTACGATATGACAAGAATTCTCTGAATAAATCACAAATAGAAAAATATGGTTTGTTCCGTTCTGTCATCATTAACGACGCCAATCGTGTTGTTTGTTTCTCTCCACCTAAATCAGTACCAGCTGACCAGTTTTTAAAGATGTATCCTATATCTTCTACTCAAGAAAAACCTAACTCTATTATCGCGCAGGAGTTTATTGAGGGCACGATGATCAATGTGTTTTTTGACCCTTCTATCGGCTTAACTGGCTGCTGGCAAATTGCTACGCGCAGCACTGTGGGTGCCAATGTGACCTTTTATAAGGGCGCAACCAAAACATTTAATGAAATGTTTATAGATGCGTGTCAAGCAAACAATTTGTTCATTCATACTCTTAACCCTCATTTTTGTTATAGTTTTGTTCTACAGCACCCTAGTAACCGAATTGTCGTGCCATTTTCCAAACCACAACTCTACTTAGTAGACGTGTTTCAGATTATCCAGGACAGTAATAATGTTGTCAAAGTAATTCAGCAAAAAATGTCCGATGTCAGGCAATATGGCTTCTGGGGTCTAACGTCCATTCGGTTCCCTGAGACCTATGAATTCTCTTGTTACACTGAACTAATTGAGAAGTTTGCGAGTCCAAATACGCCCTACAACATTCTAGGCGTCGTTATTCGCAATCTGGACACAAATGAGCGCACCAAGTTCAGGAATCCGATTTACGAGGAGGTGCGTCACTTGCGAGGCAATCAGCCCAAGATGCAGTATCAGTATTTGGCCTTGAGACAGGCGGGCAAGATTCCCGAGTTTTTGAAGTTCTATCCGGAGACCAAGAATGAGCTATCGGGCTACCGAGATCAGCTACATATGTTCACGAACACTCTATTTAAGAACTACATTTCGTGCTACGTCAAGAAGGAGAAGCCTCTAAATGAGTTCCCTGCTCAATACAAGACACATATGTTCAAGCTTCACGAACACTACTTGGCTAATTTGCGAGAGAATAAGGAGGCGATTACTAATACATATGTAATTAATTATGTGAATAAATTGCCGCCAAGCCTTTTAATGTTCTGTTTGAATCATAGTCTGAGAAAGCGCAATGTTGATACTTTAAAGGCCGATTTGGTTTAAAATGCAGTTATAATTTGGTTTTATTTAGAAAAATAAAAATTAAAATATTAAAATATTAAAATATTAAAATATTAATATATTTTATAGAATGAGTAGTCAGTCTTCTTATAGTCAAATGGATTTAATTCGAGAGCAAGAGGAAGAGGCAAAAAAATCTCCAGAAGAAAAGCAAAGAGACGCGGTGTGGGCTGCTAACAGACAAAAAGATGATGATGATAAAAATGAAAAAAAGAGAAATATAAACAATATTTTTGCTAAGAGTCAAATTGAAGCATTAAATGAACTTAAACAAGATCAATCATTAAAGAGGGCTTTGCAAATACTAGTAAACAATTTTACATTTATATTAAAAGACACTAAAGGTGGCCAAAAGGGAATTATATTTGCAGGTCCTAATGGGACCAATACAATGGATGATTACTATGATAGTATGTCTAAAAGTAGTCAAAACTATGCTTCAGAATTTATAACATATTCTTCAATTTTAAACAATACTAAGGATTTATATAACAAGCAAATTAATCGACCTAAAGGTATATTTTCAAAATCATCAAGCGTAGCCCTCCACACAAGTACAACAGATGAATTGCAAAGAAGAATAAATGAAATGAATGCTAATGAAACTATTTATAAATCTGTTTCTAATAAATTTCTTGAATTATGGAAACAAAGATTTAAAGAAAATATGGCTACAGCCCAATATGATGAAAGTGAACAAACTGATGACAAGTTTAATAGTTTATTAAAAGGAGAAATTTTGTATTATCTCCCCCCAGGTGCGTCGCCGCCGAATTATTTATTTAATTTAGTTATAATGTATTTGTTTCCAATTGAACTTAAATATGCCCCTGTACCATCAGTATATGGACTTAACGGAATAAATGGAGTTAGGAATTGTGATGAATGTGTTAAAATGTTAGACGATAATTATTCAAAAGCGATGAAGGAAAGTCCTTATAGAAGTGACAAGGCACTAAAATTCAAAAATTCTCCTGATAGTTCAGTTGGTGGTCGACGAACCAAACGCAGGAAACAAAAAAAAGGAAAAACTAACAAGATGATGCGAATAAAACAGAATACAAAAATGAATAAACAAAGACGCACATACAGGCGCCGTCGTTAAACAATAAACAATAAAAATATTAAATATATTATTTGTAAGTTTTCTTACATATAATATTTATTCTTCTGATTTACTTATTCCCATTTCGCTCAGAACTCTTATTCCGCTATTATACGCAGCATGCAGCGAACCATAATAAACGGGGTCCGTGTGCTCTCCTGCAAAAAATATGACATTGTTAATATTTTGATACACATTGGAAACATCATTGTCTGTAACATTGACATCATGATAAGAATATGCCCCTTGACTGAAAACATCTTCTTCCCAACGTGTTATATGTCAAGCCTTTGGCTCAGGCACAACTGGATAATAGTTCCTTAATTGAGACATCATTATCTCTACAATTTCTTCATCATTTTTTCCAACCAAATTCCATCCTATATTTGCCGGACAAATTGCTTCTAAAATTGGTTTATTTTTTGAATACTTATAATTATTCCATAATATGTAGGGGCATAAATCATCTTTTTCAAAATAATAATTTGTACCACATGTCTTTGGATTATATGTCAAAAACATCGGCACATCATGTTTCCAAAATACATCTTCTTCAAAAAATTCTAATTGAATTTTTTTATACGAACCTAGTTTTATTTTAGATAAGGCAGTTAATTTATCGGTGCTAAGTGGTGGATTAAAAATTATATTTTTTAAAGGACCAGGTGGAATAGTTATACATAATTTGTCGCAATGATACACTTGACCAGAACTTGTGAAAACTTCTACATAATAACTATTATAGTTTATGTTAGTTACAATTTGATTACACTTAATTTTATCTCGTAAATTGGTTGATTCATTGCTATTTACAATTGCATCAATCAGTGTTTTTGCTCCATTTTTAAATAAATAATGTGACCCTCCATAGTCACCAAATAAAGCAGTATTATAATTAATTTCGTTCAAAAATGAGCTTGATATATTTTTAACACTACCACCACACCATACTTCTATCATATACAAGAAACTTGACAAATCATCATTTAATTTATCGTCTAATTCTGTTTCTATGTCTTTGCATTCACTAAAACCTGGTTTTTTTGTTAGTTGGTCAAATGCTTCTATAATTGTTTTGTTAGGTATACTTCCTATTTTAGAAGCCAATTCATTCCATTTTGAAGCAATTGTTTGCCGTTTGTCTTCCGAAATATTATGTTTTGAGGACATATATTCAATTGACACATTCTCTGAATGCATCCATGGGTTACATTTTGAAACTGGAATTAAATTGTTAAAGTCTAAAAATGAGTTCAATGGGTTACAATCGGAACCGTGGAGCCAAGCTGCGCCCATATCCATATTGGTGTCACTTGTAAAAACACGACCACCAATACGATCACGTGCTTCTAAAATTAGTAACGGCTTATCCGCAATCTTTGACGCAATTGTCAATCCGGAAACACCAGCGCCAATTATTAGAACTGGATTAGAACATTTTATATAGATTATATGCCATAAACTATATAAATCGCCTATATCACAGCAATTAGCAAATTCTGGTATTTTATTTAGAATTGTTTTGAATTCCGAATATTTGTCATTGAGCAACAAGACTATTTCATTTGTTAGTTCAATAGATTTGATTGACTTGGTTTTATTAAGATTATTTTCAAATCCAAAATTATCTATCCAATCAATAAACTCAGGTTTAAACGCGTATTTTTGAGAAAGTGTTTTGACTTCTTCTTTTAAAAAAGAAAATATTGTTTTATTTACAATCATAAAAGGATTAATATATATTATCATTATAAAACATCTTTTAAATAATTATAAAAATAATATAAGAGTTTTCTATCTATTATATTATTCTGTTAAATGGCGCAAATTGGTTCCCACGTGTATTTAATTGACTTCAAAGACGGCAGCGAACAAGAAGTACTAACAAAAAAAGAACTACAAGATTCGGTTGACGATATTTACGACAATATATCGCAAATTGTTAAGCAATATAAGCTTCAACAAAATGGTAGAAAAAAGAAGATTAATATGACGCTGTATTTGGAAACTGAACGCTTTTCAGCGAGTGAATATATTGAACATTATAAGAGCTTGTCTAAAGAGGAATATGGCACCAATTTTTTGAGTGATTTTGATATTGAGTTAATCAATATGTTTAATTAACTACGTTAAGGACCACCATCCATAGCCGATTGGTTTCTGCCCTTTGGTTCTTTTAATACCGCAGCAAATTGTGTTCTACTACCATCAAAAAGCCCTTTAATCTGTTGTAAATTATCAAGTACTTGCTTAAATATGGTCTTCAACATTTGCTTAACATATTCCTTTCCTAAATTGGGCTCTACAATGGCAATACGCAATAAACTATCTGAATCGTGAGGATGCATCTTCTTGAAACCAACATACGACACCTTCTTAAGATCATTGTAATATATATCATAAATCTCATAATTCAATATGTTGCCAACTGTATAATCCTCATTCACTAAGACTACATCATAAGTATTTTCCATTGTGACATTGGCCGGCTTTATCTCTATTTCATCCGCATCCAAAAGCCGTTCTTGTTCTTGAAACTTGTCTAATAAAATTTCACACGCTTTTATTATTAATTCAGTATTCTCATAAATGCCAATGGTCTGTAAAACATAGTCAAAACTCATTCTCTTGACATAACGCATACCTTCTAGTAGTTTCCAGTTGGCCGCCTCAAAATTAATCTCCTTCTCACTCTTGCCTTCCTCCTGCCATTTATGCTTGCGAATACCCAACTCGGTATTGATTTTGGCCTCATCCGGAGTACAACCATAAGCACAAGTAGCGGTTACATTAAACATACTATCATCTCTTGCTGTGGATACAATAAGCTCACAAGTCAACTTGATACGCTCACCTGGCAGTTCATCGGAAACCCTGGGTCGCAACTTTAGGAAGTCAATGAAATACTCACCCTTGCCGGTGGGTGGAATATAAGGAGGAAATATCTTGCGCAAATCGGCTTCATCTAAATAAGAGTCGGTTGTTGTATTTCGTATTCTGAAATCTTTAGTAGTAACGTAGATTGAAGTATCGGTTTTATTCTCAACGTCAACCTCTAGCAGATAGTTCTTAAAAGGGATTGCCAAATCCTTGATACATACTGGAATACAACTTAAGCGTTGTTTGATAATCTCATTGTTTAGACGACTTGTATTTATTAAGATATTTGCCTTATTTTCTTCATAAGGCGTTGTTTTGAAGCAAACAACGGGAATATCTGATAAAATAGTTCGCCGAATCGCATTCGCATAACTCACATCCACGCCGCCAAGGGTAAATGTCAAAATATCGTCCGATTCTTTTAAATTTTCAAGTCTAGCACTCATTGTATTTATATTATATTATGGTTATTTTTAAATAAGATTTAATTCAATTTTATTTAAACAAAATAAATTATTTTTAATAATAATTAGTTAAAAATAAGATTCAAATAAACTTATTATAATTTAATGAGTAGCATATTGTATTATAGCAATTTCTGTGAGCCGTCTAAGAAGATCATTCAGACAATATCTAAAACCCAAGTAGCTAAAGATATTCATTTTATTTGTATTGATAATCGGGTCAAAGACCCGTCTGGTAAAGTATTTATTGTCCTACAAAATGGGCAAAAAATTATTATGCCTGAGAACGTCACTAAGGTTCCGGCACTTTTGCTTCTCAATCAAAATTACAAGGTGATTTATGGTGACGATATTTACGGGCATTTTAAGCCAACTCAGCAGGCTCAAGTAAAACAAGCCACTCAAAACAATATGGAGCCGATGGCATTTGGCTTCGGTGCTTCGGCATTTGGAAGCGGAATCGTCTCTGATAACTACAGTTTCTTGGATCAAAATGATGAGGATTTGAGTGTCAAGGGTAATGGTGGTGTTAGACAAATGCACAACTATGTCTCACTTAATGATTCAATGAATATGACAATGCACTTGCCAACTGATGAGGCGGAATATAAAACGGATAAATTAAAAGATGGTGAATTAAGTGTTGAGTCACTACAGCGCAAGAGGGATCAAGAACTAACAAATATTAAGTATAACTAACAACATTTTCTAACGTAGTAAAGAAAGGTTGTGCCCAACCATCAAACCGCTATAAAACCCTGAAAATTGTATTATTATATTAAAATTGAAATAAAATAAATATAATAATATTGTAATTATAATTAGCTATAGAAAGAAATGGAGAAAGACAAAATCCCTTATATTGTGATTGACAC